>Ga0209538_1000083_pt1 | contig 50757 bp, 49 predicted proteins | sample BarGraNGADG00211_2_FD_184492 | JGI IMG/M metagenome (GOLD analysis project Ga0209538, IMG submission 184492) | Arctic peat soil microbial communities from Barrow, Alaska - Barrow Graham LP Ref core NGADG0004-211 (SPAdes) (version 2) | ecosystem: Environmental > Terrestrial > Soil > Wetlands >... | reverse complement strand
GAGCGCAGGTAACCTATGTAGACCTCGACCGTATTAGGAAGCACGTCGGCGTCGTAGTCCCAGACGTGGCTGATTATGCTGTCCCTGGAGAGGACTATCCCCTCGTTTCTCATCAGGTACTCGAGCAGGGCGTACTCGGTCTTGGAGAGCATAATCGCCTTGCCCGCGCGCTTCGCGTTGAAGTTCACGGTATCGAGGGTGAGGTCGGCGACCTCGAGCGTCTCCCCCAGGCTGCTCTGGGGCCTGCGCAGTAGCGCCCTCACGCGCGCGAGCAGCTCCTCGAACGCGAAAGGCTTCACCAGGTAATCGTCGGCGCCGGCGTTCAGGCCCTCCACGCGGTCGGAGATCTTGTCCTTGGCGGTCAGCATCAGGATCGGGAGGTCCATGCCGCGCTTGCGCACGTCCTTGCACAGGTCCATGCCCTCCGCGAAACCCGGGAGCATGCGGTCGAGCACCAGCAGGTCGTACTCCTGCGTGACCGCGAGGCCCAGCCCGCCCTCGTAGTCGCCGGCCACGTCCACGGCGTAGGCTTCCTGCTCGAGCCCTTTCTTGATCGCCCTGGCGATCTTGGCATCGTCTTCTATTATGAGAATCCTCATCTGTTATCCCGGTCGTGGCATCTACCGGATGCCATGTTACGACATTAATCCAGAACAAACTGTTACAACATGATTTCTACCGTTGAAACCTGAGAAACCCCTGAGTGTAAAACCGGTGCCAGGCACTTTCCTTTCACTTTTTGACGCAATAGCGGCCCCTTGCGCGTTCGCGTCGTCAGATCTTCACGACCTCGTGGGTGACGCCCTGGTCGGACACGTGCACCCGCACATAATGGTAGAAGAAGTGAGCCGGGTCCGTCCCGTACAGCGGCGCCCCCGCGCCCGCCGAGATTACGTAGGGAGTGGCGCCCCAGACCCCTTCGAAGTAACCGTGGATGTGGGACGTCACCAGCAGTGTCACGTGGTACTGGTCGAACAGGGCGTTGAGCATCTTCGCGTGCCGGACGTCAGCCAGCGAGTGACCCACTCCCTCCGGGCCGACACGGGGGTCGAACAGCGGCACGTGCATGATGACGATGCGGTTCTTGTAAGTCTGCCCGGCGGCGAGCTTCCCCTTGAGCCACTCGAGCTGAGCGGGGTCGATGTTGTTCTCGTTCGAATCGTCGAGGACGATGAAGAGGCTGTTGCCCACGGTGAAGTCGTAGTAGGGGGCGCCGAAGAGCGAGCTGTACAGGTCGCTCGAGCCGTCGTCGTGGTTGCCTGCCGAGGTGAGCATCGGCTTTGTCGCGGCGTCGAACTGGTCCATGAACACCCTGTAGTTCGCGACAGTCGGGCTGTCCACCAGGTCGCCGTTGTCGAAGCCGAAAAGCACATCGTCAGCGTTGACCTTGCTGATAAGCGCCGGGAACACCGTCATGGAGCCGCGGTTGTCCCCGAAGATGGCAAAAGTGAAGTCGTTCTTCGAATGGTCGAACTTCTGGAGCTGGTCGGCGTTCAGGTGCGCCGGGATGTTCCCCGGTGTTGGGGCCGGCGCATTGCCCGGAACGGTCAGCGTGCCTGTCTTCGCCTTCGTCGTGGGACGGGCACTGTTTCCGCAAGATGAACAGCCGATCGCCACGAGCAAAGCCACGACTACCAGGACGAGTACCAGCTTCTTCAGAACTACGTCAGTCATTTTCCACTATCTTTTCCACTTTGTGCCACGTTGCCGCTGACCGCACGCGGTTGCTTTTCGCGCCCCTTACTCCAACAATAATGCCATGAAAACTCTGAGGACGCCCGATGATCGTTTTGCCGACCTGCCCGGCTATCCGTTCGCGCCTCACTACCTGGAAGTCCCCGACACGGAAGGCGGGCGGCTGAGGATCCATTACATCGACGAGGGCAGCCCGGACGCCGAGCCGGTCCTCCTGATGCACGGCGAGCCGTCCTGGTCGTACCTCTACCGCAAGATGATACCGCCCATCGTCGGCGCCGGCCTTCGCGCGGTCGCGCCCGACCTGGTGGGCTTCGGCCGCTCCGACAAGCCGGCCGCTCGGGGAGACTACACCTACGAGCGCCACGTTGCGTGGATGCAGTCGTTCCTCGACGAAGCCGGCGTCGCCGGCATCAACCTCGTCTGCCAGGACTGGGGCGGCCTGATAGGCCTCCGGCTGGTGGCGGCGAACCCGGAGCGGTTCTCGCGGGTGGTCGCGGCGAACACGGGCCTCCCCACCGGTGACCGTGCCATGGGCGAGGCGTTCCTGGCCTGGAGGCAGTTCTCGCTTAACGCGGACGAGTTCAACGTCGGCCAGATCGTCCAGGGCGGATGCAAGACTGCACTCCCCGAAAAGGTGGTCGCAGCCTACGACGCCCCGTTCCCCGACGACTCCTTCAAGGAAGGCGCCCGCGTCTTTCCGTCTCTGGTCCCGGTTGCGCCCGACGACCCCTCTGCCGAGCCCAACAGGCAGGCGTGGGAGGTGCTGCAGCGCTTTGACAGGCCATTCCTCACCGCGTTCAGCGACGGCGACCCGATCACGCGCGGCGGCGACTCTGTCTTTCACAAGCTCATCCTCGGAGCCAAGGGCCAGCCCCACACAACGATCGAGGGCGCAGGTCATTTCCTCCAGGAGGACCGCGGCGAAGAGCTCGCCCGGGTCGTCGTCGATCTCATCTCGGGGGCCTGATGGGCGACGAGGAATACGTGCACGGCTACACCGAGCGCGAGGCAAAGCGCCTCGGGGATCAGGCCGGAACCCTCGCCGAGCTCCTCCACCACGACACGCGTTACGAAGCCGGCAGCACCGTGCTCGAGGCTGGTTGCGGCGTCGGCGCTCAGACGGTATTACTCGCGGCGAACTCCCCGTCGGCGCGCGTCATGTCCGTGGACGTCTCCGCGGAATCCATCGCCCAGGCGCGCGCCCTGCTGGATGAAGAAGGCCTGGACAACGTGGTGTTCCGGCAGGCCGACATCTTCGACCTGCCCTTCGAGAAGGAGAGCTTCGACCACGTCTTCGTGTGTTTCCTGCTCGAGCACCTCGCCGACCCGCCGGCCGCTCTCGAGTGCCTCAAGGAAGTCCTGCGCGAGGGGGGCTCGATGACCGTCATAGAAGGCGACCACGGGTCGTGCTTCTTCCACCCGGACAGCGAGCACGCGAGGCGCGCGATCAAATGCCTCATCTACGCGCAGGCGGAGGGCGGCGGCGACGCGCTGATCGGAAGGCGCCTTTACCCGCTGCTCTCGGAGGCCGGTCTCGTGGACGTCCGCGTGAGCCCGCGGATGGTCTACGCGGATTCCAGCAGGCTCGACATGGTAGAAGGGTTCACCAGGAACACTTTCACCGCGATGGTGCAGGGCGCCAGGGAGAGGGCGCTGGCGCTGGGGCTCACCACGGCGGAGGAATTCGACATGGGGATACGCGACCTCTACCGGACGAGCGAGCCTGACGGCACATTCTGCTACACGTTCTTCAAGGCGACCGCGTTGAAGCAGGCTTCCACGCGCGCGGGCGGGCGCCTTCAGGTTGAATAATGTCCGGCAGAATGATTTATTATCCTTTTAAGCGGCGGCGCAAATGAGGCAGAAGGGGTGGATCGCCAGATGAAACAGAGCGACAGGCCGAAGGCCAGCAAAGGGTCGGGGGGGCGGACCCGCGTCGAGCGCTCGTACGCCAACGGCAACCCCCGCTTTGATTCGATGGTCTCCTTCGTCATACCCAGGAGTTGGCGCGAAGGCATCTTCTACGGCTCGTGGTCCACGTCGGAGTTTGTCAAGTGGGGATACTTCGCCGTCGCCCTGCACGTCCAGGTCCTGGTAGGCATCTTCTACCCGACCTTCGCGAGCAGGATATCCGGCTCGATCGGCGGGTTCGCGCTCGAGTTCGGCACCTCCATCCTCATCGCCGCGGCGTTTGCCTACATCATGATCGGCGGGCACCAGAGCATACACGCCCTGGAGGCCGCCAAGACCTACAACCTGGAGCGGACCGTCCAGGAGACCATCGGCGCGAAGTTCGTGGAGAAGCGGCCCGACGGGACTGTCAAGTTGAGGATGGGCACCGTCGGCTTCTGGGTCGAACTCGCCAAGATGTTCTTCGTGGCGCCCACCGGCAAATACCCGACCACCATCAGGGAAGGCTTGAACTTCCGGCTCAACGGCACACCGGCCCTGAACGTGTCTGCCGCCGGCCCGCGCTTCGACCTCTACATGGCTTACATCTTCGGCATCGCGGGGCTCGCGCTGTTCGGGATCTCGATCGGGCTGGGGCGCAACAGCACCCCGGAGGTCATGGCGTACCTGACCCCGAAGATTTTGGCCCTTGGGGTCATCGCTTACCTTGGCCGGCACCAGGACGCCAACGCGCTATACCGCTATCGCGAGAAGAGGAAGATCGAGGCGAAGCTCGCCGCGCAGGCCGCGGCAGGGACCATGCCGGTCGATGCCGGCCGGGACGAGATCGGCAAGAGGGCGAAGTCCAACTACGAAAGGCTGGTCGGCGAGGTCCGTAACTTCGCGGTGTACGGCGGCGACGACCCCAGGTACAAGGACATGGCGGTCTATCTTCCCGAGGGCGCTCACAACGCGATCCAGGGCGGCAAGCACACCGAGTACATCGACGCCGAAGGCAACAAGGGGAACACGAGCCCCGACCTGGTCGCACAGGAGAAGTGGATCGTCCTCTTCCCGAAGACGGGCGAGGACGTGCCGGTCGCGGACCGCGGCTTCTTCGGCACTCTCAAGGTCCTTCCCAAGCTGCAGACCCAGGTGGTCGCGGAGATCCTCACGCGAGAGGGCGTCTCCGGCGGGGGCCGCGAGAACGAGGGCGGCTGCTCCTTCAACGGCTACGGTGGCGGCGATGAAGCGGCAATCGCGCTCCTCATGGAGGCCGCCGCCAAGGCAGGCGTCGACGAGGGCTACAACTACGGCAACAACATGTTCCTGGGCATCGACAACGCGGCTGACTCGGACGACATGTTCGACTCGGACGCGCACCTTTACACCTGGCAGGGCCAGAAGATGAGCGGCGACGAGCTCGTGGACAGGTACGTGGACCTGTTCTACAAGTGGGGGCACCAGCTCGTCTTCGAGGACCCGTTCGCGGCGCCACGCACCCAGTGGCAGTTCTGGCAGAAGCTCACCGAGCGCCTCGGAGACCGCATGCTGATCATCGGCGATGACGTGATCGTGACAAACCCCTCGATAGCATACGACGCTCTCAAGGAAGGCGTGTGCAATGCCGGGCTCGTGAAACTGAACCAGGTGGGCAGCTTCTCGCAGGCGTGGATGTACATGGAAATCTTCCACAGCGCCGGAAAGAACACGGTCATCTCGCACCGCTCGACCCAGCCGGACACGGTCCCCGACCCGCTCGAGGTCACCGCGACGCTGGCGGCATCGTACCAGCCGGAGGGGAGGGTCGTGCTCGCCAAGCTGGGCGGCGTGTTCCTCGCGAACAGGGCGGGCCTCTACTACTACATGCAGAAGGGCGCCGAGGACTGGCGCACCGGGGCGTCGATCACGGCCGGTATAGGCCCCGACGTGAAGATAGACTCGATCCTCGCCTACCCCTCGACGCTGGGCGCGGGCAAGTATGGATTGACGTCGGCGATGAGGCTCTCGAACGGCATCGAGATAATCTCCCCGATCCCGGGCGGCCTATCGCGTGGTGAGAACGAGACGCGCCTGGTCGGCCCGGAGGAGGGCATCGGCATAGTCGCGAACGTGGTGGAGAAGCTCGGACTCATCGGCAAGCCCATAGGCACCATCGGCAATGTGTTCGAGATCGAGCGGATGATGATGGCGATGGACATCGAGGAGGCCAGGCGAAAGGGCATCCTCCCTGATTACTCCGAGAGCGCGTGGGACGCCTACGAGGAAGAGGCCGGCTTCAAGAGGGTGCTGGGTGGCGACGTTACGCTCACCCTCGGCCAGCTCCTTATCAAGGCGGTCGCGCTGCGTGACGGCCTGCCGCCGTGGCTGGTCTACCGCCAGCACGGTATGCGCCTGAACGAGCAGATCAAGATGAGCTTCGACAACTACCCGGAGGCGCGCAAGCTCTTCTACGAGCCGATATTCACGGGCAAGGTCGGCGACGGCGCCTTCCATTAGAAAAACGCAAAATAGGGACAGGCACCTTTTTGCATTTATACATCGTCTACCGATGGACAGCAGAAAATGCAAAAAGGTGCCTGTCCCTATTTTGCGTTTAGAACCAGCCTTCTCGCTTCATGGCGCGCATCGCGACGGCGCCCGAGGGCGCATCCCCCCTCGATACGTTCACGCCGCAGTCTGCCCCGACCAGCTCGTCCAGCTCTGCGATGTCCTTGTTCTTGAACCCCGGGCACAGGATGATCGACTCGACCCCCAGCTCCTCGACCAGCTTGCGCGCGGTCACTAGCGCCTGCTCCTGGTCCCGCACGCAGACCGAGTAGAGCTTGTAGGTCGGGGTCTCGACCAGGCCGATGTCCTCCGGGTTCGCGTCCGGTGCGTGCGCCATGAAAGCCGCGATGAATGCCATGTTGCTTCCTCCGTCTTCGTGCATCTCTGGTGGTGGTCTTGCCTGTTCCAATGCTACTCCCGGAATCACGAGCGGCGCAATGACTCTTCTGAACCTTGACGCCGGCGAGTGCGCTCTGAATTAATGTCAGTGCCGATTGATATTCACTACTGCTACTCTGGGAGGAACCATGGCTGAGGACTACCTTGCGCGGACCGCCTACTGCGGGCTCTACTGCGGAGACTGCAGTTTCGGCCAGGGCACGATACCGGACCTGGCGCGCGACCTGCGAAAGGAGTTGCGCGACACCAGGTTCAGTGAGCTGGCCGATGTCATCCCCTTCCCCGAGTTCAAGAACTACCAGCAGTGTTACGACGTGCTCGGCGCCATGGTGAAGCTGCGCTGCAAGGGCTCCCGGGGAGGGTCGCGCTCGAAGTTCTGCAACATCGCAAAGTGCGCTATCAAGAAAGAGTATGCCGGCTGCTGGGAGTGCGAGGACTTCTCCAGTTGCACAAAGCTGGTGTTCCTCGTGCCTGTTCACGGCGATGCGCACCTGAAGAACCTCCGGGCGATCAAGAAGTCGGGCGTCGATGCTTTCGCTCAAGGAAAGCGCCTCTGGTACAGCCCGCCCGGGAAGAAGTGACTTCACCACCTGTGGTCAGCAACCGGCCTCCTCGAAGCTCACCGCTGCGAGGCGGGGTCCTCTCGGCCTTCGCCAACCGGGACTTCAGCGTGCTCTGGTCGGGAGCTTTCATATCCAACGTGGGCACCTGGATCCAGACAGCCGCCCTCCTCTGGTACATCAAGGTGCTCACCGGCTCCAACGCCTGGGTCGGCTGGGTCAATTTCGCCAGCTACCTGCCCGTGCTGTTCCTGTCGCTCTACGCCGGGTCGCTCGCGGATTACCTTGACCGGAAGAAGCTGATCCTTGTCGGCCAGTCGGTCATGATGGTAGACGCCTTCGCTCTCGCCATCGCCACTACCGTGGGCGTCGCGAACCTCCCTGTGATAATGGTCATCAGCGTAGTCATGGGAATCGCCACAGCCCTGCTTCTCCCGGCATGGCAGTCGATCATGCCCGACCTGGTGCCGCCCCGCGACCTCCTAAATGCCGTCGCCCTCAACGCCGCACAGTTCAACCTCGCCCGCTTCGTGGGCCCGGCGCTCGGGGCCATCATCATCAGCGTCTGGTCGGCCGGGACCGCTTTCTACATCAACGGCATCAGCTTCCTGTTCGTGATCGGGGCGATCCTGCTGGTCAGGACACATACTCCCGGCGTCCCGATGCCTGAGGAAGGGAGGCTGCGGCACATGGGCGCGGCTTTCACGCACGTGTGGCGGAACAGGTACATGTTCTGGCTGCTGATGGTCATCACCGTGGTGGCTTTCTTCGGGTTCTCCGTGCTGGTCCTGATGCCCGCTGTGGCGAAAGACGTATTCCATCGCGGCGCCGGCAGCTACGGGCTGATACTCGGGCTGTACGGTCTGGGGGCCGCCATAGGCGCGCCGCTCGTCACCTGGCTGGATGACCGTTTCGACTCGCGAAACGTCATCAGAGGCTCCGCCGTCGCGCTCGGCGTGGTCCTTATCGCTTTCGGGTTATCGCGGACCTACTGGCTGACCTGCGTGACCTCTATCGGCTTCGGGGGCAGCTTCATGGTACTGGCGTCTGCCATCAACGCCACCTTGCAGGGCAACTCCGAGCGCGAGATGCGGGGACGGGTATCGAGCCTGTTCATCATGCTCCTGGTCGGAGGCTTCCCGATCGGGGGCCAGCTCCTCGCTTATCTGTCGGAGCTCACCTCGACGGAGGTTGCGATCCTCGTCGGCGGGGGCGTCTGCCTGGCCACAGGGATCGCCCTTCTGGTCTTCCCTTCACTGACCATGAGAGGTCAGCCGGTGAGGCATGACGATCGGGCAGCCCAGCCTGAGCACCCGTAGTGCTTTACTAAATGCACCGCCGGTGCCTGACCCCAGTAGTGCGTCGCCACGCGTTCAGCGACTCAAGAAAAAGGACCTGACCCCAAAAAGTTTAGTCGCGCTCCGGGCCACGTGGGTCTAGTATTGTCCATGGACGATGCCGCACTCGATAGCGTTAGGGGGCTGACTTGAGCGAGAAATACATCCTCGTGAACGACGTCGGGACGACGGGCACGCGCACCCTCATCTACGACCACGAGACCAACGTCGTCGCCGAAGAGTACGCTGAGTTGCCACAGGTCTTCCCGAAGCCGGGGTGGACCGAGCAGGAGCCGAAGGTCCTCTTCGACAAGTGCGTGGAAGTCACTCGAAAGGCGCTCGACAAAGCCTCCCTCAAGGCGTCGGACATCGAAGCCATGGGCATCGCTACCCAGCGTGCCACCAGCATGCTCTGGGACGCCGACACCGGCGAGCCCGTGTACAACGCCATCACCTGGCAGGACACCAGGATGTCCGACGAGTGCGAGCGTGTAAACAGGAGCGGCCCGTTCAAGCTCCTCCACGTCGTGGGAGGTGCTTACCAGCGCATCGCGCCAATCAGCAAGAAACTCAAGAAGAACCCGGTCGGCAAGATGCTTATCGCAGCCGCTCACTTTACCGTCACCCCCTCGATGTCATCCGCCCACGCGCGCTGGATACTGGACAACGTCGAGGGCGCGAAGGAAAAAGCCGCGGCGGGCAAGCTCCTGTTCGGAACCGTCGATACGTGGCTCGTCTGGAACTACACGAAGGGCAAGGTGCACGCGACCGACTTCTCAAACGTGAGCGCAACCGGCATGTTCGACCCGTTCGGCATGAAGTGGAGCAGCCAACTGCTCAAGCCGTTCGGCCTGCCCGGCGGGCTCAAGCTGCCGGACATCAGGGAGACGAGCGGCGATTTCGGCGTGACCGAGCTGTTCGGCGACCCGATACCGATCAAGAGCGTGGTCGCGGACCAGCAGGCCGCGCTGTTCGGCGAGGCATGTTTCGACGAGGGCAGCGTCAAGTGCACTAACGGGACCGGCACCTTCGTCGATATCAACACCGGAGACTCCGCGGTCGCATCCATCCACAAGCTCACCCCGCTGGTCGCCTGGAAGATGGACGGCAAGACCACCTACATGCTGGAGGGGATCATCTCCAGCGCCGGCTCCTCCATCCAGTTCCTGCGGGACAATATGAAGATGATCACGGACGCCTCCGAGTGCGAGGCGCTGGCGAATTGTGCCGCCGATACGGGGGGCGTCTACCTTGTCCCGGCCTTCACCGGCCTCACCGCGCCGTACTGGGACCCGTACGCGCGAGGGACGCTCATCGGGCTCTCCCGCGCCACCACCAAAGAGCAGGTGGTCCGGGCAACGCTGGAGTCGATTGCATACCAGTGCAAGGACGTCATCAACGCCATGGAAAAAGACATCGGGAAGGAAGTGCGCTCCATCAAGTCGGATGGGGGCGCGTCTATCAACAACTTCCTCATGCAGTTCCTCGCCGACATCCTCGACATGAAGGTCGACCGCCCCCAGATCCTGGAGGCGACGGCGCTGGGCGCCGCATACTTCACCGGTATCGCCGCGGGCATCTGGAAGTACCCCGACGACATCCTGCGCATCCACAGGATCGAGCGTGATTTCACGCCGGACATGGACGCGCAGACCCGGGAGTCACTCTACGCCGGCTGGAAGAAGGCGGTGGAGCGCGCCCAGCACTGGGCCTGAACAAGAGGGAGGGGGCAGGTTTTAACCTGACCGCACGGCGCATTGGCGCCTCAAATCTTGCAGCGGTGGTGCGTTTCATCGAAATGCATCTCCGCTGTGTCACCTAGACCAATCCGGTCACCTTGCTCAGCGAAGCGCCAGCAGCGCAGCAGCCATCTCACGGCGCTCGAGTTCGGCTTCGCTCTCGACAGCCGGCGTCATCTCGAAGACGCACCTCCGCGCCCCGGCGGCGGCGCACTCGACCTCCCTGCCCTCGAAGAACTCACCCGTGATCGCGCTCGCGTGTCCCGCCGCTCCGCCAGCGAAGTAGTGGCAGACCGGGCTGTCGGATGGCCCCATCCAGGCAGCCTCCTGCGAGTTCGCGAGGACCGCCCGGAGCGGGGTCGAGCTGAAGTCGAACTCCTCCACGCTCCCCCAGCCGCCTTCATTGATGATGATGCGGGACTCGGTCGCGAGCACCTTGTTGAGGAACTCCGCCATGGTCGGGTCGCTGCGCACACGCTCGAGCAAGCCCGCGCTCGTTATCAGGGGGACCAGCACGCGCGGCGCCCAGCGCCCTTTCCTGACGGCGTCCTTTGCCTCGTAGTAGCCTGTCAGGAACCCGATGTCATAGAGCGCCCGCTCCTGCTCCGCAGGCCCCATCCGTGCGAGCACCAGGTGCAGGACCCGCAGCAACTCCGAGCCGAACATGATCTCGTCCACCCCGCCTATTCCGTACCGCCCGTTCTCCACGTCGACGTCGTGGATGTCGAAGGAGGTCGCCCCCATGTACGCGCGGACCATCACCGGCAGCCTCGCCGACAACACCGGCGCGTTCGCGATCGGGCGCGCCAGGTGCTTGATCAGCCTCGGATGACTGTCGCTGAAGTCCATCAGGGCCAGCACGGCTTTCAGTGTGGTCACTCTCGCCTCCCTTTCATTGCACCCCCACCCCGACCCTCCCCCCTCAAGGGGGAGGGGACATCAAGCCCCACCGCTCAAGGGGGAGGGAGAAGTTATATCCACTTCAGTATTCCCATGAACACGACCAGCAGCACGATATCAAGCGCATACACGCCCGAGACGATGACGATCTTCTTCTTCAGCGACGGCATGTCGTGTATCCAGAACGAGAAGATCATGTAAGGCATGTACCCAATCAAAATGATGAGCAGCACGAACGGCCAGTTCCACCACCAGTAGGTCCACACCAGCACGCCCCAGAAGTGCAGTATCACCTCGATGAAGACGAACAGCAGCGAGTAGGCCACGATGAGGAACCACCGGTTCGGGATCCCCCGGATCTTCATCTTCTTGTCGGCCGGCAGGCTCTTCGCGAGGATCACGCCCGCCACGAGGAACATCATGCTTATCTCGATAGTCAGCCCGACCATGATCAGGTACGCCGACCTCCCCGGCGCCAACCACACGGCGGCGTGGTGGGTGCCGCGCAGTCACAGCGCGTTGCAGATCTCCAGGAACCACTCGAGCCCCCAGAACGCCAGGCCCGCCATGATGACGTTCCAGTTCTTGCGCTCGACCTCCACGAAATAGACGTAGAAGCAGAACGCCAGCAGCGGGATCAGGAACCACTGGAAGTTTGCGGTGCTCCTCAGGTTACGGAGGGCTTGCTCGGCCGCTTCGGTGTATGCGAAGTACATGTCATACCCCCAGTCTCCATATGACGGTCACACAATAGTCTTTGCGGCGCTCTGCCTGCTCACCTTGTTCGCAGGTCACCTGGATTACGTCCGCCAACTTGCGGGAACAACCGGCATGTGAGAGATTCTCGCTGACCGTTCATGTCTTGCGAAAGGAGCCTGTTGATGGCGTTCAAGAAGAAGGCCGCCGCTGCGGCCGCGTCAGGGATGCTTGGATGGGCCGGCTACAGCTACTTCGAGATGAACAGGCCCGTCCCGCCCGTCGAGGAGACCGACGCGTACGGCAGGGCGCTCATGGGGCGCTTCGGCCAGGAAGGACTATGGGGCACCTGGAAGGACGAGGTGCTGCGCCTCGAGGGCCGCGACCTCCACCTGTACCACTTTGAATCGAAACCGGAGGACCCCGTGATGGTGTTCATCCCGGGGACGGCGGTTTACGCGCTGCTCTATCTGGAGTTCATGTACAAGCTCAGCCGGCAGGGTTTCAACGTTGTCGGGTTCGACCCCAAGGGGCACGGCCGGAGCAGCGGCAAGCGGGGCAGCTACACTCTGGGCTCACAGGTCGAGGACGCACGCGAGGTAATCGGGCACGCCATCGAGACATACAACGACAAGGTTGCCGTCTCCGGCTCCAGCCAGGGCGGCATGGTCGCCTTCTACGCCGCGGCGGCCGACCCGCGCCTGAAAGCCGCAGTGTGCCACAACCTCATCGCCCCGGACGAGCCGGGCAACGAGCGCATCACGCGCTGGCCCGGCCTCTACCGGCCCATGATGCCGCTGCTGCCGTACCTGCTTCCTCTGACGCAGTCTCCGCTCGGCGAGCTGCGGACCCCGATATGGCTCTACCTCAACCTCGGAGCGGAGGAGAGCCGCTTCATCCCCGACCTCAATGCCTTCATGAAAGAAGACCCGCTGGTGGTCCGTGCCATCAGCCTGCGCGCGCTGGCGTCCCTGTCCACGACCCCGATGGCGCGCAAGGTCGAGGAGATTGAGACACCCGTGATGGTCATCCATGCGGGGCACGACAATATCTTCCCGGAAGATTACGTGCGTCGCGTCTACGGCCGGCTGACCTGCGAGAAGGAGTTCCTGTACCTGCCGGAGGCATACCACCTGGTGATGACGGACTTCGTGGACGAGATCATCCCGGCGGTCTCGACGTGGCTCAAGAAAGTGATGAAGTAACCAGGTTACGTCGTTCGTTTTCCACTTTTCTTTACACTTCTCGAGGCTGCGCCAGCGGGGTCAGACCCCAGTGGCGCAGATTGTTCGCGCTGAAAAAGTGTAAAGAAAAGTGGAAAACGAACGACGTCATTGCGGTGGCTCTGATATATTTGTTCCCGGCACGCGACACCCGCACGAAGGAGGAACGCCATGCTCCGGATGCGAAACCCCGACGGCTCGATGACCGCGTTCGAGGTCACTCCCGAGAACACCCTGAAGTTCATCGCGAGCGAGCCCCTGTACGCCGAGGACAAAGACGACCCTAACTTCTTCTCAAAGGACGATATCCTCGCGCTGCAGAACAAGAACCTCCGCCGCGAGATGGAGCGCATCGCCGACGGCAGCGCCTACTACAAGGAGCTCTTCAAGCGAGAGAAGATCGACCCGGCGAAGATCCAGACCGTCGACGACCTCAAGGCGCTGCCGCTGACCTACAAGCGCGACTACATGGCAGACCCTGAGGCTTTCAAGCTGAAGCTGACCAACGCGACCCTCTACGACTGGCTCTGGGAGGTCACCTACACTACCGGCACCACGACTGGCGTGCCAACGCCCTTCTACAACACCATCAACGACGCCTACGCGACCTATCAGCTCATCTTCCGGGCTATGAAGATCGGGGGAGCCATCTCAGGCATGCACACGGTGAACCTCTTCCCGCTCGGCCCTATCCCTCACATCGGGTTCTTCCGGGCGCGCGATATCATCACCATGTCGCCGCTGGGGCAGGGCGCGTTCGCCTGCACGGGCATGCCGCACGAGGAGTTCCACATTCACCGAAGCATGGACTACGCCATCGAGCTCATCGAGTACACCGAGGCGGATGTCCTGGTTGGGATCGGGAGCTTCGTGCGCCGCGTGATAATGAAGGCGGAGGAGCAGGGCCGCGACTATTCGCACATCCTCGGGTGCCAGCTGCTGGGTGAGGCCGCGCCGAAGGGCATGCGCGACGACATCCGGATGCGGCTCGAGAACATGGGCGCCGACCGCCCGTTCATCTCGAACTCGTACGGCTTCACCGAGATGCAGGGAGCCCTGTCCGAGTGCGAGGAATTCTCGGGCTGCCACTCGCCCGACCCCGGCTCGTATTTCTTCGAGGTCGTGGACGAGGAGACCGGTGAGCGCGTTCCCGACGGCGAAGTGGGACTGCTCTGCATCACACACCTCGTGCGCACCGGGACAGTCCTCTTGCGCTATGTTATCGGGGACTTCGCCGCCATCACACACGAGACGTGCCCGCACTGCGGGCGAAACAGCGTTCGGATGCAGGTCGCCGTCGGCAGCACCTACGCGAGCCGCACCAGCGAGCTCATCAACCTCAAGGGGACGCTGATAAACCCGGAGATCATGCGCGACGAGATCGCGAACACCGCAGGTGTCGCCGAGTACCAGATCGTCCTGACCACCAAGGATCCGAACGACCCGTACTCCGGGGACGAGCTCATCATCAAGGTGGCGGCGATGCCGTCGCGCGCCGAGGGCGAGATCGAGGTGGAGCTCCAGGAGCGCATGCGCAAGGCCGTGGAGATGACGGCGAAGATCGATTTCGTGGAGATGTCCGAGATATTCGACCCGACGGTGACGCTTAAGGCCATGCGCATTGTTGACATGAGGCCGACGGAGTAAGGTAATCTACGCGTGTGCGACAGACCGGCACGACCGAAAGGCTTTGAATGGAACCCGTTAAGAGGCTCGGCATTGAGTATCGCGGCGAGCATATCGAGATAGTCTCCGGCCTGGTCGCGAAAGAGGGCGAGCTTCGCGAAGTCAAGGACCTCATCAAGAATGAGTACCAGCGCCGCGGGTACATCCCAGGCGACCTGGCGATATTCGACGACGAATACGACCTGGCCAGTATCTACTTCGGCACGTACGCGAACGGAGCGCTGCTTGCCGCCGCTCGTCTCATCGATTCCGAGGAGCTCCCGACCGAATCGGTCTACTACGAGTTCGAGACGCCGACTCAGCTTGCCCCTTGCCCTCGCGAGGGCGTCCGCGAGGTGAGCCGCCTCACCGCCATCAAACGACCCGGAGACAACCCGCTACCGCGCCACTTCGTCTCCACGACGATGATCTCAGCCCTTATCGATTACGGGTTCAAGGCGGGCCTGTGCGGCGGGGTGAGCACCATCAAGCGTTCCTTCATGCAGCTCTTCGAGCACCTGGACCTTCCGGCGCTGCACGAGATACACGGGGCCCGGCTGGATTACCCGCGCGGTGGGATCCTGACGGGGTTCTTCTACGATGATGTGAACCCGGCGGTGCCGATCTATTACCTGCACGACGAGGCCAAGGCGATCTTTGACGGCCTCTTCCACAACTTCATGCGCACAGGCACGACTCTTCTTGGAGAACCTCTGAAAATCACTGAGTACGAGGTGCTGGTCTAGACCGGTGCCCGGCTTATCGCGCGCGCCCGGGCACTCACCCGCCGGGCGGATCTAGCTGAGCAGCTTCTCCGCGTGCGCGAGCAGGACGTCCGGCTCGACCGGCTTCTCTATGTAGTCCTCGGACTGGAGGTCCATGCCCTTGCTCCGCGGGATGTTCGTCTCGACCCCGCGCGTCGAGAAGCTGGTCAGCATTATTATCGGGATCATGGAGATGTCGGGATCGTTCTTCATCTCCTCTGCTGCACTGAAGCCGTCTTCCGTAGGCATTATCACGTCCAGGATGATGAGGTCGGGCATCTCGGCCTTGGCGGTCTTGATTCCCTCGTCGCCGTCGTAGGCCACGATTACCTCGTATTTCTCCTCGAGCACAGCTTTCGTGGACTCTACGAAGTCCTTGTCGTCATCAACCAGAAGTACTTTCTTCATTCCATCCTCCTGCTCTAGCCCGTATTGAACGGATTCCTATTATACATCAATGCCTTTGCGAGCCAGCAGGTTCTTGACCCGTTCCAGCACCACGTCGGGATCTATCGGCTTCTCGACGTAGTCGTCAACGTCCAGGCTCAAGCCGGTCTCGAGCTCGTAGCGCCTCTGGCTGACCTCCTCGCGGACCGAGGTCAGGATGAGGATGGGCATGCCCTTCCACTTCGACCAGCGAGGGTCCTGCAACTGCTTGCACACGCCGAACCCGTCCAACTGAGGCATCAGCAGGTCCAGGATCATCATGTCGGGATTCTCTTTCTTGATCGCCGCTAGCCCCTGGACGCCGTCGTTGGCCGTCACCACTTCGTACCCCTCGCCCACCAGCAACTCCTCGAGCACGTCCCTGATGTCGGGATCGTCGTCAACGACCAGTATCTTCGCTGCCAATTTGCTCCCCTCCCTATAGCATCGGTCTCGGTAGCAGGCCCGCCCGCTCTACGATCTCGGGGACGATGTCCTCCCAACCGACAGCCTGGATATGTATTCCGTGTACACCGGGTATCAGCTTGACCTCTTCTATTATATCGAGGATGACCTGAATCCCTTCTTCCCTGACGTCCTTTGACTTCTCCAGTCTCTTGATCATCGAATCGGGGATCTCGACGCCCGAGACGTAGTCCCTCATGTAGCGAGCCATGCCGACGGCCTTCACCGGGATGATTCCGGCGAGAATGTGAGTCCGCTGATCGATACCCGCTGCGCAGATCTCGTCCATCCACTTAGCGAACTTTCCGACGTCGTACACCGCCTGCGTCTGGATGAAGTCGGCGCCGGCCCTGACCTTCTTGTCGAGCCTCGCCGTGCGGAACTCGAAGGGGTCCGCGTACGGGTTCTCGACCGCGCCGATGAACATCGGGATCGGCCCCGCGATCTCATCGCCGCTGATGAACTTGCCCTCGTCGCGCATGGTCTTGACCGCCTGGATGAGCTGCACCGAGTCGATATCGAACACGACCTTGGCCTCGGGATGGTTTCCAAACTTGACGTGGTCGCCAGTGAGACACAGGAGGTTGCCGACGCCGAGCGCCACCGCCCCGCACACGTCCCCCTGCAGCATGATCCGGTTGCGGTCGCGGCAGAGCATCTGCATGACAGGGTCCAGGCCCATGCTCTTCAAGATGCCGCACGCGGCCAGGCTTGACATCCGGACCACCGCGGTCTGGTTATCGGTCACGTTGAACGCGTCCGCGGCATGCCGCAGCGTCTCGCCCTTCGACTCGATCACCTTTGCCGACCCGCCCTTGGGGGGGCCGATCTCCGCGGTCACCGCGAAATTGCCCGCCTCGAGCACTTTCTCCAGATTCGTCCCGGCTTTCATCTTAATAAACCCCTTTTGAGTCTATCCCACGCTCGCGGCTTGCCTCAGAGGAATGGTGAAGGAGAACCTCGTGCCATCGGTGCTGCCGGGCACGGGGCTCTCGGCCCAGATCCTGCCGCCGTGAAGTTCCACGACGCGCTTGCATATCGACAGCCCCAGTCCGGTGCCCTCGGTCTCGTGGTCACCCCTGAAGAAGTCATCAAATATCTTCGGCATCGCCTCGGCCTTGATCCCGGAGCCCGAGTCCTCGACGACGACCAGCATGTGGTCGCCCTCGAGACCGGCGCGCATCTCGATGGTCCCGTCCTCCGGCGTATACCTCACCGCGTTCGATACCAGGTTGTTGATGACCTGCCCCAGGCGCCTCCCCGACGCGTAGACCGCGGGGAAATCGCCATCGATGTCCGCGATTATGCGGACGCCCCTGGGGTCGGCCAACCCCCTGGCCGTCTCCACGCAGTTCTCCAGGACGCCCCTGAGCGAGGTCATCTCCATCTCAGGAGCCACCTGGCCGGTCTCCAGGCGCGACACGTCCAGCAGGTCGCTTATCAGCTCGAGCATGCTGTCGAGCCGCACGATGCTGCGCTCGAGCCAACGCTCCTGTTTCTCCGTCAGGGGGCCCGGCGAGCCCCGCAGCATGACCTTGAGGTAGCTCTCGACCGCGCCGACCGGCGCTTTCAGGTCGTGCGCCACCATGGAGAGGAACTGCAGAAACATCTCGCGGTCATCTTCGAGTTTCTCTATCTCGGACTTCGCGTCATCCACGTCAGTCTTCAGGCGGTCGTAGGCCTCGGCTTTCTCGAGGACTATCCCTCCCAGGTCGGCGATCGAGACGAGGAAGTCCGTCTCGCCGCGCTTGAACTTCGTCACCTTGGACATGTAGAGCCGCAGCAGCCCGATGATGTTGCCCGACGTCCCGCGGACCGGGATCGAGAGGAGCGACGAGATCCCTTCCTTCAGCGCCTGCTCGGAGTACTGGATGCGCGGGTCGTCGGCCACGTTCACGATGTTGACGGGCTGCCCCGCGAGCATCTCCCTGATCGCGTCATCGACCACGATCTCGCCCTTGCTCAGGTAATCTGCGCTGAGGCCGTAGGACACCATGTGCTCCAGCGTCTTGCCGTCCGGAGAGAGGGTCAGAAGCGAGCAGCCTTTGGCGCCTGTCCCCTTCGAGGTGCTCTCGACAATGGAGCTCAGGACGTTGCTGACTCCCGCGGCCTCGATGACCGGCTTGGATATCTCGTAGAGCAGTTCGTAGCGCATGGCCCTCTTATTTCTTCTCGTTCATCGAGTACCGCCTCGGCCCGCCGGACCAGCCTTTGCTCCAGTCCCTGATGGGGATGATTACCTCCATCTGCTCGAGGCGGCCCAGCTCCTTGAGCCGGTCGTAGATCATCTGCCAGCCGCAAGGGATCTTCGGGTCGACTTCGCACTTGCCTGCGACCGAGCCGCCGCAGGGCCCGTTGAACAGGCTCTTCGCGCACCTGGTGATCGGGCAGATCCCGGCGGTCAGACCGAGTACGCAATCGCCGCACTGGCTGCATTCCTCCACGAAGACACCCGGCCCCTCTTCGCGGCCGATGAAGAGCGTGTTGAGAGCCGGGAGCGTCGGCCCGGCCACGATGTCCGCCACCTGTCGCACGCCGTAGGCGCAGGACATCACCAGGACCGCGTCCGCCTTGGAAGTGCCCTCGAGGAACTCACGGCGCGCCTCGAACGGCAGCGGCTCGCACGCGACGGGAAGCACTATCGTCCCGGTGACACGCTTTCCCGCTTCTTTGAGCGAAGCGGCGAGGTCCGCCACCTGGTCGATGCCGCCCGTGCCGATGAGGGTCGGGCAGGTGCCGCACCCCGCGATGAACACTTTGCTCGCGGTGCCCAGGATCTCGAGCAGTTCCTCGAGAGGCTTCTGAGCCGTTATGCTCTTCATCTCAACTCCTTAGCGTTCCACTCGCCGGATCGGGCGCTACGGCCAGCAGACGTGCGCCTGGCATTTCTTTTCGATGATGTGTTCCTCGAACTCCCCGGAGAAGTTCTCGAGGCAGACCAGGACGGGGTTCAGGACCCTGCCGCCCTGGGGGCAGAGCGCGGTCTCCTTCATGAGCTCGATGGTGGCCCGCATGTCCTCGAGGTCGGCGAGCTCGCCGCGACCGTCGGTGATCTTCCTGAGGAGGCGCCTCACGTACGAAGGGCCGAGCCTTCCCGTGACGCAGGCCCCGCAGCAGAGACGCTCGCCCAGCCAGGAGAAGTATTCGCTCCAGCGGACCATGCAGGTGTCCCGGTCGATCACGAGTATCTGGCCGCTTCCTCCGCCGTCCAGCCGGCCGAAGAGGCTTCGCAGCCTGGAGTTCAATGCGACAGGCCTGAGCGGGCCGCCGTAGACGCCTCCGAAGTGGAGGGCTTTCACGACGCTGCCCTCGGGGAACCCGCCGGTGGACTCGCCGAGGAATTCACCCACTGTGGCGGTGAGAGAGGCTTCGGCGACGCAAGGCGCCTTCACCCGTCCCCCAACCGAAACGATCCTGGCCGCCGTCGCCTTCGGGCCGCCCGAAGCCCTGCGCGAGAGTCTCAGGAAAGCCTCCGGGTCGGACATCAGAACGTGAGCGCCCCAGAGCCGTGCGCGAGATTCGGAGGCGCGGGTCGCTCCCTCGCTCAGGGTCAGCCCGCCGTACAGCGAGGCAATCCCGATCTCGCGGTCGGTCGGCACGAAGTTAGGCCCGGAAAACATCCCGACCTCGACCGCGGGCCAGAGGCTCTCGCTCTCGAGGTCCCGCAAGGCCCTGGCGAACGACTCCCTGAGCCCGGCGTGCTCGTGCGGCACAAATAGCAGTGCGCGCCCGGCTCCCGAGGCGTGCGCGGCGAGGAGCATCCCTTCGACCACGCCCATCGGGTCGATCCACGCGAGGACCGGCGCGGCGTCGTTCTCCGGCTCCCGGCCGCCCGCGTCGCACACGACCATCCTCTCGGCCACCTCGGAGCGCGTCAGCCTCTCGATGATGTCCGCGATCTCATGCCCGGTCGCGGTGTCCACGATGCGCGAGGACCGGATGTCGCTCAGGACTTCCGTGCCCGTATTCTGCTCCATGAAATTGGCAAACCGCCGCGCGTCCGACTTGAAGTAGTCAGCCGCCGAGCGCCGGCGCTTGAGGCCGCCCAGCAGCTCGCCGCTCCCGGTAAGCAGCTCTTTCGCCGGTTCCGCGCTTGTCGCCAGTGGAGACCTCTGGAGATCGCCCATGGACGATGCCGCCTCCACTCCCACCCTGCGGGGCATCGATCCCCTCCTGCCCGGCACCATCGCCAGGACGGGCGTGTGCCAGATGGGGCTGCCGAGCAAAGGGATCGGGTTAGCGCCCGGCAGGGCCTTCAGCGCGCTCGCGACGCCCGCCGAGCCTGCCAGCTCGCATGCCGGGCCGGTGCAGACGCTTGTCGTCCCCTTGGGGGTGGGCGCGAAGTGGAAATGCTCTAGTTGTCCCGCGATGGAGTACGCCCTGCTCGCGGGTATCGAGAACTCGCGGGATACCGCCTCCACGGAGGCGGGGTCCAGGAATCCCTTCTTGTCGCTCTCCTCGAGCAACCGCTCGACCAGCGCGCTGCCCGGACCGCGTACATCCAAGAAGCCTCTCCTCACTCGCGCGCGGCAGGCTCGACCTTGACCGCGCAGACCTTGAACTCAGGTATCTTTCCCTCTTTGTCGAGAGCTGGATTCGTAAGCTTGTTGACCGCCTCCTCCGCGAAGTGGAAGCTCATGAAGACGACCCCCTTCGGAGAGCGGCGGCTCAGCCTGGCGGTCGTGCGGACCGAGCCTCTCCGCGAGGTCAGAGCGATGGGTTCGCCCTCTCGTATGCCCAGCCTCCTGGCATCGCTCGGGTTCAGCTCAGCCCAGCCGGTCGGAGTGTATTCGTCCAGCGCGGCCGAGCGGCGCGACATCGAGCCCGAGTGATACTGGTAGAGCATCCTGCCCGTGGTCAGGATCAGCGGGTAATCTACGTCCGGCATCTCTGCCGGCTCGATGTAGGCGATGGGATAGAACCTGCCCTTGCCGCGGGTGAACTCGCGCGAGTGCATTATCTTTGTGCCGCGGTGCTTTGCATCAGGGCACGGCCAGCGCATGCCGTGCCGCGCAAGCCGGCTGTAAGACATGCCGCCGTACGAAGGCGTGAGAGAAGCTATCTCGTCCATGACGTCCGAGGGACTGCCGCAGGTCATAGCGCACTTCATCTGGCCCGCGACTGCACAGATTATGTCGGCATCGCTGCGCGCCTCTCCGGGAGCGGGCACGGCCGCGCGCGACCTCTGGACCATGCGCTCCGTGTTGGTGAAGGTCCCTTCCTTTTCAACCGAGGCCGCACCGGGCAGCACAACGTCGGCGAGAGCCGCCGTTTCGGTGAGGAATATGTCCTGGACGACGAGGAAGTCGAGCTTTCCGAGAGCCGCGACGGCATGGTTTGCGTCCGGCTCGGTCAGCACCGGGTTCTCTCCGACGATGTACATTGCCTTGAGCCTGCCCTTGGCGGCGGCACCAATCATCTCGGTTACGGTGAGCCCCGGCTTCGAGGGGAGCTTCACGCCCCAGGCTTTCTCAAACTTGCCCCGGACCGCGTCATCGTCGACCCGCTGGTAGCCGGGGAAGACGTTGGGCAGCGCGCCCATGTCGCAGGCGCCCTGCACGTTGTTCTGGCCGCGCAACGGGTTGACTCCCGTGCCCGGCCTGCCGATGTTGCCCGTGAGCATCGCGAGGTTTGCAATCGCCTTGACGTTATCGGTGCCCGTCGAGTGCTGGGTGATGCCCATGGCGTAGTAGATCGCGGCCGCGCCGGCCGACGCGTAGAGGCGAGCCGCCTTTCGTAAGTCCGCGGGCTTGATGCCCGTTATCTTCTGCACGAACTCGGGGGTATAGCGCTCCACCGACTTGCGCCACCCGTCGGAGCCCTCGGTGCGCTCCCGTATGAAGCGCTCGTCGGCCAGCCCCTCGCTCAATATCACGTTGGCCATCCCGTTGAGCCATGCGACGTCCGTTCCGGGCCTCGGGCTGAGCCTCACCTCGGCGTATCGTGCCATCGAGATGTCCCTCGGGTCGCTCACGATGAGCCGGGTGCCGCCCGACAGGACGGCGGTCTTGATCATCTGCGCGATGACGGGATGGTTCTCGATGGTGTTGGTACCTGTGAGCAGGATGACGTCGGCGTCCGCAAGGTCCTCGAGCGAATTGGTCATGGCTCCGCTGCCGAACGCTGCCGCCAGACCGGCGACGGTGGGGCTGTGTCACAACCTGGCGCAGTGGTCCACGTTGTTGGTGCCGATGCAGGCGCGGGCGAATTTCTGTATGAGGTAGTTCTCCTCGTTGGTCGCTTTTGCCGACGCCAGCACGCCTACAGAGTCGGGGCCGTGATCCTTGACCATGCGATGCAGGTTCGCCGCCACGCGCGACAGTGCTTCCTCCCACGTCGTCTCGACGAGCTCGTCGCCTTCGCGAACCAGGGGCACCTTCAGCCGGTCGGGGTGGCCGACGTAACCCAGCCCGTATCTGCCCTTGGCACACAGGCTCGGGCCGTTGACCGAGCCCTCGACGCCCGCTCCCACGCTGACTATCGCGTCCTCACGGATCCTCAGCTCGAGGGTGCATCCGACCCCGCAGTACGGGCAGATGACGTTCGCCCTCGTGTCCTCCGTACCGGTGTGCTTGCTCGGCTTTTCGATCAGGGCGCCGACAGGGCACATGGTGACGCAGAGCCCGCACAGCTCGCAATCCGAGCCCGCCAGCTCGTGGTCCTCCGCCGTCAGGGGCATGCTGCCCGTGCCGATCCCCGTGAACTCGACGGCTTCGGCGCCCTGTATCTCCCGGCAGGCGCGGACGCATATCTGGCAGCCTATGCACTTGGAGAGGTCGCGGTGGATGAACGGGTTCGCGTCCACTATCCCGCGCAGGGTCCCGACGCGTTTCTCGCTCGAGAGCGCAAGCCCGATGCTCGAGGAAAGATCGCGGAGCCTGCAGGCGTTTCCTTTCTCGCAGATGACGCAGGTCTCGGGGTGGTTGGTGAGGATGAGCTCGAGAGTCCGCCTTCGCGCCTCGAGGGCCCGGGGAGAGTCGGTCCTGATATCCATGCCCGGCCTGGCGGGCGTGTCGCACGCGGTCACGAGCCTGCCGCTCGCGATGTCCTCGACAACGCAGACTCCGCAGTAGCCCGCGGGCGCAAGCAACGGGTGATCGCACAAGGTTGGAATCGGAACGCCGAGGTCGCGCGCGAGGTCGATGATCCTTGAGCCCGGGTAGGCTGAAACCCTTTTGCCGTTTATACGGATAGAGGTACCTGCCACTTTAGAGACCGCTCCTCACCGCCAGGCGGTAAGTTGAACCAGTGACTGATGGGAGTTTATGTTACAGCAATCCGCAAGTTATGCAAGGATTATTTTCGTCGTAGCGCCGGCGTCTCGCACATGTTGTCTGTAGCGCCGGCGTCTCGCCGGCATGGGGACATCAGGCTCCCTCCCCCTTGAGGAGGGAGGGTTGGAGTGGGGCGTGTATCTCAGACCCCTCCTTTCACTCCCTGCCGGTAGGCTCTGAGTCCTGCCTCCGTCATCTTTCCCTCGGCGATCATCTTCTCGGCTCTCGCGATATTGGACTCCGACCATGTGCTCTTCGCCGTCCTCGGCGAATAGCGCTGCATATACTTCTCGTCGTCGATGCTCTTCATGCGACCGTCGATCCACCCGAAGCAGACGGCCTCCTCGACCGCTTCCTCATACGTGAGGGAAGGCTTGCCGGTGTTCTTCTTATAGATGACCAGCCAGATCTCGCGTTCGATGGCGTGGTTCTTCCGCAGCCACGAGCGCCACTGCTTTCTGTCTTTGAGGCATATCGCGTTTGCTTCGTCCATCGACGCGACTCCGGAGTCACAGCCACCAGGTCTTCACCATGTTACAGGACAGGGGTCAAGGGTGGACAAAATAGTGGACGGTGCCTGACCCCTCCCTCATGTAAACTGTACTGGAGCGGCTGCGCATCATCAGCCGCCAGTCATGAGGAGGTCGACATGGCCGAAGACGTTTACCAGAAGCTGCGCGTGTTCCTCGACAATCTGCCAGGGGGGTTCCCCGCCACGGACACTGGCGTCGAGCTCAAGATCCTTCAGAGGTACTTCACCCCCGAGGAGGCGGAACTGGTTCTGCAACTCCAGAGAGTGCCCGAGTCCGTCGCGTCCATCGCCGAGCGCATTGGCGCCGAGGAATCCGAACTGGCGCCCCGCCTCGAGAAGATGGCTCGCGAGGGCAGCATCTACCGCCTGCGCATCGAGGGCGAACCATACTACATGGCGCAGCAGTTCCTCGTCGGCATCTACGAGTTCCACGTCGGCTCCCTGGACCGCGAGCTCGCCGAGCTGCTCGAGGAATACACACCGTACCTCACCAGGACCTGGGAAGACGTGCCCACCAAGCAGCTGAGGGTCGTGCCGGTGGGCGCCGCGCTGGACACCTCTACCACCGTCGCCACCTATGACGTCGCCCGCGAACTCGTGAAGACGCAGGAAAAGATCGCGGTCGCGGACTGCATCTGCCGCAAGGAGAGGCTCCTCGTCGGTAAGGGCTGCGACCACACGCTCGAGAATTGCATGACCTTCGGCATGGCCGCCGACTACTACATCGAGAACGGCATCGGCCGCGAGATCGCGGTCGACGAGTGCCTCAAGATACTCGACAACGCCGAGAAGGAGGGCATGGTCGTCTCCCCCAGCAACTCTCAGGCGATCATGAACATCTGCATCTGCTGCGGCGACTCGTGCGGCAACCTGCGCGCTCTGCGGACCTACGAGCGGCCGGCTGACCATGCGGGCTCCACGTTCCAGGCGAGTATCGACCCCGAGGAGTGCACCGCGTGCGCGACCTGCGTCGAGCGTTGCCAGATCGAAGCCGTCATCGAGGGCGACGACTTCATGGAGGTCGACACGGCCCGCTGCATCGGTTGCGGACTCTGTGTGACGACGTGCCCCGTGGAAGCGGTCTCGCTCGTCGCGAAGTCTGAAGCCGCGGCACCGCCTGCCAACTTCCTCGAGATGCAGATGAAGATCTCTGCCGAGCGCGGGCTCAAATAGCGGGGAACGGGCGGGCATGAGCGTCGATCAATCTGCGCCGGGTCTTCCCACGCGCTGGGCACCCCGTGAGGCGCGAAAGCTCCATTCGCTTCTCGATACGGGGAAGGGCGGCACCTAGTGGACGCCGGGCGCCGTCGGCTGGTGGATAGGGGTCCTCTTTGCGATCGGCGCGGGCTTCTTCGCGCTGGGCGCGGCGCCGGGCTATGTCTATAAGGTCGGCAACAAAGCCGATGCGATCACTTTCTTCATCGGGTCGATCTTCTTTACGTCCGCTGCCGCTCTCCAGTTCCTCGAAGCAATAAACGTCCGGCGCAAAGAACTGCACGCCGAAGGCAAGCAGCGGCTCCGCGTGCTGGCTCTCGAACCGAAGAGCTACGCCTGGTGGGCCTGCCTTGTTCAACTGGCGGGCACTATCTATTTCAACGTGAGCACTCTCATGGCGATCAATACCAGCCTCTCCGGAACGCAGGTCGACAAGCTGGTCTGGAATCCCGACGCCTTCGGCTCGGTCTGCTTCCTCATCGCGAGCCTCCTGGCGTGGCTCGAGCTCGGACGCGCCGCGAGGGCTGCCAGGCCCCGCACCCTCTCCTGGTGGATCGTCTACCTCAACTTCGCCGGGTCATTTGCCTTCGGCGTCTCCGCCGCCGCCTCATACATCGTTCCTACCACGGGCAACGACGTGAACAAGATGCTCGTGAACCTCGGGACTTTCGTGGGCGCACTCTGTTTCCAGGTCGGCGCGATACTCCTGCTCCCTGAGAGGACCCGCGAGAAGCTCGGCTGATTCCGGCCGGAGCTAAACAAAAAAGGGTCTGACCCCAAAAAGTTTAGTTTCTAGAAATGCACCACTCGGACCTGACCCCAGCGGTGAATTCATGTATTGACGTTTGTCATGTCTCCAGGCACCAGGGGGGACTATAAACAAGGGTATGCGCACCTGAATGGCGCGCGTGGCAAGGTAGCTGAGCTTCGCGATGTCAGTCGCGTCGGACATGTGGGCATCCCTAATCAAGTGTTCCATCATCTGCCTCTTTTCCTCAGATACCCCTGATGATGCCCGGCGGGTGTTCCGATTCGTTGACTTTCGGACCCAGCACCTCGCGGATAAACCTCAAGGCCTCGTCCCTGTCATCATCGGTGATGATCCGGCGCAGCCATATCAGCGCGTCCTGATCGAGCGTGAACACTACGTCTTTCATCCTGCTCCTCCCTTAACCCGGTCGTGCAAGAGAACCGTCGTTTTTCTCGCAGTTCAGGGCTTTATCACGATCTTGAGCGCGTTCCTGTCGCCGGACAGGACCTCAAGCGCCTCAGCATAATCCTCCAGGGGAAAGGTGTGGGTCACAAGTTGCTTAACCTGCACGGCGCCGCTTTCCAGGAAAGCAAGGGCGCGGTCGAAGCAGTGCGTCTGGGCGAAAGAGCCGATCAGCCTGATCTCGTTCCTGTATATCTCATAGGGGCTGATCTCTGTCGTCTCGTCTTCGTCGGGAACGCCGAAAACGACGACCTTCCCGCCTTTCCTGGAAAACTGTACGCACTGCCCGGTAACGCCGGCCGAGCCGGTCGCGTCGAAGACGATATCGTATCCTTTCTGGGCGGGCTCGAAGATTTCGGCGGCAGCCGAGGCCAGGTCCGACCTGCCGATCTGCACCGTGTTGTCGGCAGCGAGCTCGGCGGCGACATCGAGTTTCGACGCTGTCGGAGCGGCGACGGTGAGCCTGGAAGCTCCGCAGTGCTTGATCATCTGGGCAAGGAGCAGGCCCGCGGGCCCGGCTCCGAACAGCAGCGCCTCGTCGCCGGCCTGCACGTCCACAACGTCCATGCAGTGGACCACGCACGCTGTCGGTTCGGCGAAGACCGCCTCTTCGTAAGTCAGCCGTTCCGGCAGGTGAAAGACCTTATCGTGCCTGACCGTCACGTATTCCGCGAACCCGCCAGGGCCGTTGCAGCCGAGTGAGTAGAAGTTCTCGCAGTAAAGCGGCTTGTTCCTGCGGCAGTAGTAGCAGTACCCGCAGGGGACGGCGTTGTCCGCGGTAACCCGGTCTCCGGCCTTGAAAGCTGTGACCTCCGAGCCGACTTCAGCCACCTCACCCGCGAACTCGTGACCGGGGGTCAAAGGGAACTCGGCGATGAACCTGCCATGGTGGATATGGACGTCCGTCTTGCATATCCCGCACGCTTTCACGCGTAGCAGGACATGGTCCGGGCTCACCTCCGGGACCGGGAGGTCCTTGACCGCGAAGTCCTCAGGCGCGTTGTAGACGAGAGCTTTCATCGAAGCATCCTCCGCTTGCCGCTTTCAACACGGGCATTCTATCAGCAACGGCTACGTCCGTAGCGCCGGCGTCCCGCCGCGTGTTCGTAGCGCCGGCGTCCCGCCGCGTGTTCGTAGCGCCGGCGTCCCGCCGGCATCAGTGGACGCTCCGGGTTCGGGTATGATGATACTCGAGCGTTCCAGACCCGAGGCGCGATGAACAAGTGAAGAATCCAACCGCAAAGATGATCGCCGCTCTCGTTGTGGTCGCCCTGGCGGCGTGCGGCTGCGGCGCCGCTCAGACCGGACAGCCTCCCGTAAGCACAAGGCCGACTGTGGTCACACAGTTCGACCTCTGGCTGGCGCTCTCGAAGATACACCTTGACGGGGCAAGCCCGCGGGCGCAGGTCGTCCTCGATACCGCCCTCGCCCAGCTCGGCAAGAAATACGAATGGGGAGGCAACGGGCCGGACGCCTTCGACTGCAGCGCTCTGGTGCAGCACGCGTTCGCGGCGGCGGGGGTCAAGCTGCCGCGGGTGACCTACGACCAGGTCAAGGTGGGCCAGCCGGTCGCCCTCGCCGAGCTCGCCCCGGGAGACCTTATCTATTTCTTCAAGAACGGCCACGTGGCGCTCTACATCGGGGACGGCCTCATCCTTCACGCCTACCCGGACAGCGTCAAAGTGGAACTCCTCAGCAAATACCAGAAACGAATGTCCGCCATCAGACGCATCTGAAAGGGACCTGCGGGCTGTCGACGAGAAACTCACGCTCTTCTTCACCACGGGCTCACAGGCCCTCGGCAAAAAAGTGCCTGACCCCCGGTTTTCATCCGCCCGCGAGGGTAAACAATACGAGAAGGTTGTCGCCGTCGTGGAGCTCTTGCTCGCCGCCGATAGCTCTACCGGTCGTGGCCAGACGGACGCTCTTATGCAGCCGACCGGTCTCTTTGTCCAGGAAGCTTTCGGGAAGGGTTTCCTTGTACTGGTCCGCAAGCCGCCCGAGGAGGTCGTCCGCGGTGGCGCCGTCGGGCAGGTCGAAGTCTCTTTCCCGCTCGCCCACGTATTTCGCGAACAGGCCGACATAGCGGACATGCACCTTCAAGGCTTTCTCCCCTGTGAGGCTCGACCCGTGGTCAGACCCCGAGCTTCTCGGCGACGTCCTCCAGGCCGTACTTCACCAGCGCCTCGCGCGTGGGCAGGCCGTTCGCCTGCAGACCGCGGAGCTCGTAGAACTCCTTGAGCATTCTCTCCATGTCGGGCACCGAACCTGCGATCATGCCGTCATCCACCGGAGTCAGAATGCGCTGTCCTATACGATCATCGGAGCCCTTCGCGCCCCAGATGCTGCCGAGCGCGCGTTGCAGGTACCAGACCCGGGCCGCGGCCTCCATCATCGTGTCGAGGTCGTAGCCGTAGCCCCCGACCAGGTTGAACGCCTCGACCCACTGGGTCAGCGTCAGGCTCGCCCCGGGGAACTCGCACCAGCACGCCGAGTTGAAGATAGAGCCCATGTCCGTGGTCACCGCCGTGCCGAACGCCTTGTGCTCGGCCGACTGCGCCTGGAAGAGCATGTCCAGCCCGACCTCCGGGTACTCGATCGCGCCCCACTCCCAGAGGAAGGTCACGTTCGAGACGTGGCACGCGCCGCGCACCGAGACCGCGTAGGCGAGCCCGTCGCCCCAGTTGCATCGCGGGTCGTGCATCGCGGCCTCCAGCCCTTTGCTGTCGGTGAGGAACTTCTCGCTGCCGGCGTCTATCTCCGTGGATGCCTTGCGGGAGCCCATGGCGAGCAGTTGCGCGAGCTTCCCTTCCTTCGCGGCTATCTTTGGAAGCAGGGCCAGCGGCGTGTCGATGTCGCCGAACTCGAGCTTGATCCCGTCGTAATCTTCGGGCTTGAGGATGCCCGCCTCGTAGCAGTCCATCGCCCACGCGATGGTCGAGCCGCAGGTCATGGTGTCCATCCCCAGGCGGTTGCAGAGGTCGTTCGCCTTCGCAACGGCCTCCAGGCTCGGGTTCATCATCATGGTTCCGAAGGTCCCGATCGTCTCGTACTCCGGCCCCGGTCCCTCGGGCGTCTGATAGGGACCTTCATCGACCTTGACCACAGGCTTGCACTTCACTGCGCAACCCCGGCATGAGGCGGTGTCCGTCCTGATGGTGTCGGCCATAGTGATACCGCTCAGGGTTTCCGGCCCTTCCATCCACGAGCCGACCGACCAGTTCCTGGTCGGGACGTCGCCCTCCATCATCTTCAGTTCCATGTTCGCGGCGGTGCCGAAAGCCTTGAGCGCATTGCAGAAGATATTCTCCTCGATCTGCGGTCGGACGGTGTTCTGCCAGAACTCTTTGAACCCCTCCGGGTCCGCGAACTCGGATTTCATGTCGCCCTTCGCGGCTATCGCCTTGAGGTTCTTGGAAGCCATCACGGTGCCCATGCCGGCGCGGCCGAAGTGGTGCCCGTAATCGTTGGTGATGCTGCCGAAGAGGACTCCGTTCTCGGCCGCCGGGCCGATGGCGAGTATCTTCTCCTGCTTGCCGTACTTCTCCTTGAGGATGTCCGTCGTCTCGTAGACGTCCTTGCCCCAGAGGTCGCCCGCGTCCACGATCTCGGCGGTCTCGTCACCGATGACGAGGCTGACAGGCTTGTCCGCCTTGCCTTTGAATATCACCGCGTCGTAGCCGCACCTGCTGAGCTCGGGCCCGAAGTTGCCCCCGCAACTCGCCTGCCCCCAGATGCCGGTCAGAGGCGAGCGGGCGCCGACCGAGAAGCGGCTCGTGCCGTACATGCCCGTGCCGGCCATCGGCCCCGTGGCGAATATCAGCAGCGCATCGGGGTCCAGGGGGTCCGCATCGAGGTTGCCACGGTCGAACAGCAGCTTTGCCGCCAGACCCACTCCACCGATGTACTTCTTGTAGATGTCTTCCTCGAGCTCGAGCGTCTCGATCTGCCCGGAGCTCAAGTCGACTTCCAGCACCTTCCCGGTGTTTCCGAACATCGCGCGTCCTCCGATCGTAAGGGCCTGGCTTCTCTGGCCTATTTGACCGACATGATCTTGGTCATCCGCGTCAGTGCCATGTTGTGGGCGAACATGCCTTTGATCTTCAGCTCTTTCTTGAGGAGCTTCTTGATGACCATGCGCCCGGTCTCATCAAAGTAGTAGGGCATCCCCATCTTGATGTCGATGTTGGCGAGGTCCATCAGTGTCGAAGCGTCGGTGGTTATCTCAAGTATCGGCTTGCCGATCTTGCCGGAGTGGACCGTCAGCTTCCCGCTCTCGAAGACCATCGTCATCTCGGTCTCCGCGTCCTCCGCGGTTATCCAGATCGTCCCCTCCAGCTTGTTGAAGTCCTTCATCCTGTCGGGCTTGTCCTTCAGGTTTGTCTTTATCATGTCCGCCAGCATGGAAGCCATGCCGGGCTCCACGTCCGGCGCCAGTTCGATATTGGGCTCGCTCATGTTACCCCCTGGTCATTGTTCATTCCTGGAAGGTCTAGTACGCCGCCTTCAACACTTCCATTATCTGGTCGGTCTCGAAGATAAGCGTCGGGTTGTAGACTATCGCGCCATCGGAGAGCGCGAGCTCCGCGACTTCGATCAGCCCTTCCTCCGCCACTCCCGCTTCGCTCAGCTTCTGCGGGATGCCGAGCATCTTCGTAAACGCGAAGACCGCGTCTATCGCCGCCTGTCCCGCCTCCACGTCGCTCATTCCCTTTACGTCCAGGCCCATCACCCGCGCGATGAGCGCGTAGCGGTCGGCGGACTCCTCCAGGTTGAACTGCATGCTGTGCGGAAGCACGATGCTGTTGGCGAGCCCGTGAGGCACGTTGAAAAGCCCGCCGAGAGAATGCGCGAGCGCGTGCGGCAGGCCCACCTGCGCGTTATCGAACGCGATTCCCGCCATGGTAGCCCCGCACTGCTGCTGTCCCCGCGCGATCAGGTCGCTGCCGTCCTCGACGCACTTCGGGAGGTTCTCGTAGATCAGCCTGATGGACTGGAGAGCCATCGCGTCGGCTATCGGTGAGGCCTGGAGCGTGTGTATCGCCTCCACCCCGTGCGTGAACGCGTCCATGCCCGTGGTCGCCGTCAATCCCTTAGGAAGCCCGGCCACTATCGTCGGGTCGAGTATCCCTACGTTCGGGATCATGTTGGTGTCTGAGAAGAGCATCTTCTGGTGCCTGTCCCAGTCCTTGACGACCGCCGTCATGGTGGCCTCGCTGCCGGTCCCGGCCGTGGTCGGCACAACTACGTGCGGTGTCTGGGGCCGGGTCAGGAGCTGGAAGCCGGCGTAGTCCTCCAGCTTGCCACCCTCCTTGATGAGGACGGCCATGCCCTTGGCCGTGTCGATGGTGCTGCCCCCGCCGACGCTGACGAGGCAGTCGGCGCCTGCCTCTTTTGCGAGCGCGGACGCCTCATTGATGATGTGCACGCCGGAGTCTTGGATGCACTTGTCGTAGATGCCGACGAACTTCGACCCGAGCGCCTTCTGGACTCTCTCTACCAGTCCGGCCGCCACCACGCCGGGATCGGTCACAATAAACGCCTTGCTGCAGCCGAGCTCGGACACCTCTATGCCCGCGTCATTTACGGTGTTCTCGCCAAAGACGATCTTGGTCGGGTTCCTGTAGATGAAGGCAAGATCTCGATCGTACGCCATGTATACCTCCCTTTGATGGTGATGCCGGCATGGGCTGCAACCCGGTCCGTCGAGCGGGCACACGGGTTACCCATGTCCGCCTCACATTATTTTGACTGGTGCCGTGTTCTAGCCGAGCACCTTGTCCTTGAAATCATTCATTACGGCCCTGAGCTCCTGAACCTTCGCGGCTTCGAGCTCGGTCGGGAAGAACCCGCCGACGTCGGCGCTCAGGTCGGTCAGGCGCTGGGACGCCCTCACCGCGCGTACGATCGTCGGGAGGTCGCCCTTGAGCTTCAGCTTGCCCTGCATCATGCCCTTGGTGCTGTCGAGCTCTTTCTTGGCGACCTGGGTCCAGCGCTCGAGTGAACCGCTGATCACGAAATCGCCCGCCTCGCCGGCGTCCGTGGGCACGATCCTGATCGAGCGGCACTCGCCGTGCCAGAGGTCCATGAAGACGAAGAGGTCGAATTCGAGGCCGAACTCGGGGGCAGCCTCGACGTGCAGCACAACAGTGCCTTCCCACGTCTTTGCCGCGTCCCGGTACGCCTCATCGTTCTGGATCGTCTTCTCGTACAGGGCCGCCCACTCGGGCGTGAAGTAGATGTACGGAGGGCCGTCTTTCGTCCTCTCCGCCAGAAAAGCCTGGTAGGCGCTCTCCCATTCGTCAGTACCGTACTTTGGGGCCATCGTATTCCTCCCTTATCAGGTGACCAGCCACTTAGTGGCGAGGGACGCGCGTCGCCGGTGAATGCTCCGTCGCCCCCATGCTGCCAAGGATTATCTTACCAACTCCCCGCCAGCCGGGCAAAGGAAACTTCACTTTACTTTCCGGGGTCAGGTCCTTTTCCTTAAGTGCGCCACCGGGGTCAGACCCCACTTGAGCATCCCGACCGACCGCGTGACCCGTGTGGCGCCCTTGCCTGGCAGGTTATAATCTTTGAGCCGGATGACGATATCACTACGTTGAAAGACTCGTTCTAGCCCAGGGGGTGCATCATGAGCAGTGACGACAGGCCGGACAACCTCGTTGACATGTTCGAGCGCAGTGTGGCCAAACACGGGTCAAACAAGCTCTTCGGGACCAAGAACAAGGCCGGCGAGTACGAGTGGGTCACCTACGCCGAGGTGGCGAAGCGCGTCGACGACCTGCGCGGCGGACTGGCCGCAGATGGCTTCGGAAAAGGCGACTGCGTCGGGATCATCGCTAACAACAGGGTCGAGTGGGCGATAATCGCTTACGCGACTTACAGTCTTGGCGCGCGCTTCATCCCCATGTACGAAGCCGAGCTCGAGAGCACCTGGAAGTACATCATCGGCGACAGCGGGATAAAGGCGCTGTTCATCTCCAAGCCGGAGTTGCTCGAGAAGGTCGAGGGGTTCGCCTCAGACTTCCCGGGCCTGAAGCTGTACCTGATCGAGGGCGACGGACCGAACACAATGGCCGACCTGGAGCGCAAGGGACGCGAGAAGCCCGTCCCGTCCGTCAAGCCGGCGGGCCCCGACGACATCGCTCTTCTCATCTACACCTCGGGCACCACGGGCGAGCCTAAGGGCGTCCTGCTGTCGCACGGGAACCTGACCTCCAACGTCGTCGACTGCGGCGCCTGTTTCCCCGACCTCAACGAGGAGGACCGCAGCCTCTCGATCCTGCCGTGGGCACACTCGTTCGGCCAGACCGCCGACCTCAACAACTACATCTACATCGGTGGCTCGCTGGGGCTGGTCGAGAGCCCGCAGACGGTCGTGGAAGACCTTGGGAAGACGGAGCCGACCTTCCTTATCGCGGTCCCGCGCATCTTCAACAGGGTCTACGACGGCCTCTGGGCGAAGATGGACGAGGACGGCGGCCTGCCGCGAAAGCTGTTCGTGATGGGGGTCGAGGCCGGCAAGAAGAAGCGCGAGCTGGCTGAGCAGGGCAAGACGAGCATGTGGGTCAACGTCAAGTACAACCTCGCCGATAAGATAGTCTTCAAGAAGATACGCGATAAGTTCGGCGGCCGCTTGAAGGGCGCGGTCACCGGCAGCGCGATGATGAACCCCGAGATCGCCTACTTCTTCTCCGACCTGGGCATCCCGACCTACGACTGCTACGGCCTGACCGAGACGTCGCCGGGGGCCACCATGAACCGGCCGGGCAAGAACAAGATCGGGACTGTCGGCTCGGCGATCCCCAACTGCCGGATAGTCATAGACAACTCGGTGGTGGATGAGGGCGCTGATGACGGCGAGATCATCGTCTACGGGCCCAACGTCATGAAGGGCTATCACAACAAGCCCGAGGCGACCGCCGAAGTCATGACGCCGGACGGCGGCTTCAGGACCGGCGACCGCGGCAGGCTCGACGACGATGGATACCTCAAGGTGACGGGGCGGCTGAAGGAGCAGTACAAGCTGCTGAACGGCAAGTACGTGTTCCCGAGCTCCATCGAGGAAGAGATAAAGCTCCTGCCCCTTGTCGCCAACTGCATGATCTTCGGTGAGGGCAAGGAGTACAACATCTGCCTGCTGGTCCCCGACTTCGAGGTGCTCCCGAAGCACGTCGAGGGCGCCGAGGGGAAGGAGCCCGCCGTGCTGGCGAAGGACAAGGCCGTCCAGGACGCCATCGAGAAGCAGGTGAAAGATGCCCTCAAGGGCACGTACGGCTCCTACGAGATACCCAAGAAGTTCGTCTTCCTCACAGAGGATTTCACGCTCGAGAACGGGATGCTGACGCAGACGCTGAAGCTCAAGCGCCGGATCGTCGTGGACACGTTCGGCGAGGAGATCGAGGCGCAATACCAGCAGCCTGCAAAATAGGGGTCAAACCTTTATTTTGCACGGCCGTCGCGCCGTCAGAATGAAAGACGTAGCGCTGGCGTCCCGCCGGCCTGTTCGTAGCGCTGGCGTCCCGCCGGCTCGATGATTTACGCGCATCGGCATCAGAGAAGGAGTCCTGCAATGCACTGGGAGCGCCGCGACGAGCCCGCCTGGAAAGAATTCGAGTTCAACCAGCCGTATGCCGAGGGCGTGGCACGGCTTCGCGAGGAGGTCCTGGGCAAGACCGACTTCGACCCCGCCGTGCTCTGGCAATGGGGGACCATGCAGGCCATGGCGGTGATAGGCATACTGAAGGCGTGCGAGCGCGAGTTCGGCGAGGACGGGCAGCGAGTCGTCTGCGAAGCCATAAGGAAGGTGGGCCTGGACGTCGGCAGGCAGATGCTCGAAGGGCTCGAGAGGCCGGAGGGGCTCAGCGAGGCGGAGCTCGCCAGCTTCTTCGCGACCGTCATCAACCGCATCGCATACGCGTCGCTCGAGGAGCCGAGCATCGACTCCGAGGACGAGGTCAGCTTCCACATAATCTGGTGCCCGCACCAGGACTGCTACAGCGCCTTCGACTGCCGCGTCCAGAGGAACTTCGTCCAGGGAATGCTCGACGCGGCGAAAGAGTTGGGCTGGATGGACTGGCAGGTTCGCTTCACCCAGACGATCCCCGCGGGCGCGGAAACGTGCCGCTTTGTGATCTTCCGCGGGAGCGCCGAAGACATGTCGACATGGAAGGAATACTCCGAGCAGCTCGACAAGAAAGCCCTTGAAATAGCCCAGCGAGACGCTTAACTTCCTGGGGTCGGGTCCTTTTTCTTAAGCGGGCAGCCGGGTCGGACCTCCCGTTCCAGATACCGTACGAGGCGATGACCTCCGTGCAGGTGTATCCTCACCCTTCGCCCATCGCGCTGATGGACGTCCTCGACATCCAGTACACCGAAGGCGGCGTCTTCCAGGAGAAGTCGATCGCCTCCTTCAAGAACAACGTCCGGCGCGCCTGCGATGTCATCAACTCCGCGCGAGGGGGAACACAACCGGCGCAGTGATAGAATTATCCGCGTGCACCTAGCAGGAGGGGATCAGTTGAGCGGCACACAGGTCTGCGGTACATGCGGCGTCTCCAAACGGACAGCAAAGAGCCTCACCTGGAACTCCAGCGGGACAATCGCCGAGGCGCGAGACCCCGAACACCGCATGGTGCTCGCCGACGTCGAGGGGATCAACGACCTGTTCGCCAACGTCGAGGGGATCATCGGCATACCCATCCAGAACATCATCACCGAGAGCAAGGCCAGGGCGACCCAGGAGTTCACGAAGAAACTGATGGTGAGCTGGAGGGGGCCCGTGGTCAGGCGGGCGGGCCTGGGCCTCGTCGTCAAGAAGATGGCAGGCCTGGCGAAGTCGCTGGGTTACGGCGATACAAAAAGGGGTCTGACCCCACGAAGTTTAGTGGCTCGCCGAAAGCCGGCCACTGCGGTCCTCGAGGAGAACGGCATAGAGATCGTGTCGCGGGATGACCTGCGAACGTCAGAGGACGTCACGCGAATCCTTGTGGAGCTGGCAAGCACATCATGACCTGGCAGTGACCAGCTTGAGGAGTTCCATCCAGGAAGTGAAGAGCAACGCGGCCCCGATTGCCAGCCCCCACAGCGCCCCTGAAATAGCCGTCAGCTTGAACGCGTCCTGAAGGCCCGGTGTATTGATCGCGAGCACTAGGAACCCTATCGATGCGACGCTCCAGGCGACCATGACCTTGTTCGTGAGGAACCCGATTGAAGCGAGTGGCTCTCTCGACCTCGTGTTGTAGGCCAGAGCCACAGTCCCTATCATCCACGTGGCAAATGCGGCAGAACCCGCTGTCTTGGGCCCGCCCACTATGTAATATGCCAGGAGATAGACGGTTGTGACCGCGGCGAAGAGGGAGATCGCTCCGGCGGCGATGGTCTCCAGCATGGGTTTGTCCATGAACCTTGCGGCAGGATCGCGCGGCGGTCTCGACATGATCCTCTTCTCGGCAGGCTCGGCGACGAAAGAAGCCGACGCGGCGAGGTCCATGAACAGCTCGAGAATCACTATCTGGATCGGTGCGAAGGGGAAGGGCAGGGACAGGATGGTCGGCACGATGAAGATGAGAACGAGGGCTACCTTTACCGCCAGGTAGAAGCGCACGCCCTTGCTGAGGTTGTCGAAGAGCTTCCGCCCCTGGCCGACTGCATAGGCGATGGTCGAGAAATTATCGTCTGTCAATATCATGTCCGCGGCTTCTCTCGCAACGTCCGTGCCCGTCGCGCCCATCGCCACGCCTATGTCGGCTTCCCTCAACGCGGGGGCGTCGTTCACCCCATCGCCTGTCACTGCCACCGTCATGCCGTTCTCACGGAGAGCCCGTACTATCCGCAGCTTGTGTTCGGGCGTCGCGCGAGCAAAAACGGACCTGGTGTCCACCGTCTCGCGGAGCGTTTCATCGTCCATCGCGTCGAGCTCCGCGCCTGTCACCACCCCATCATCGAATGCCAGCCCGATCTCCCTGGCCACCGCAGCAGCCGTCGACGCGTGGTCCCCGGTTATCATCATCACGCGAATCCCCGCCGTGTTGCATGCGCGGACCGCCTCGGGGACGTCGGACCGTGGCGGGTCGAAGAAACCGGCTGCCCCCACGAAAGTCAGGCCGGTCTCCGCCTCGTCTCGATACGGGTGCAATCCAGGCGCCAGGTCCTTGCTGGCGAAGGCGACCACCCGAAGACCCTCGGCGGCCATGGCGTCGATCTCCGACATAATAGTCTCCCGCTCCGCCGGCTCGAGGCGCCTGGGGCCATCGTCCTCGAGGATCTCGACTGACCTGTCAATCACTGACTCCGGGGCGCCCTTGAGCATCACCTGTCGCCTGGAGTCGGAGTCCACAACCACGGACATGACCTTGCGCCGCGTATCGAACTCGAAGTCATCCGTTATCTTGAAGCGGGAACGGATGCCGGCCGCGGTGACCCCGGCGCCCTCGGCGCCCTCTATCAAGGCGACCTCCATGGGGTCACCAACCAGCGACTGGCCTCCGCCTTCGTCCGTTGCCTCGACGTCGTTCACCAGGACCCCGATCTCGAGCATCTTGCGAGCGACCGGCGTAACAGGTTTGCCTGCGAAGTCCTGCGACCCGGATGCGGTGAGCAGGTGTTTGATCGTCATCCTGTTCTCAGTCAGCGTGCCCGTCTTGTCCGTCGCGATCACCGTGACACTGCCGAGTGTCTCGGCCGCACGCAGCCTCTTCACCAGGGCGTTATGCCGGGAGAGCTGCAGGGAGCCGAGCCCGAGCACCATGGTGATCACAATCGGGAGCTCCTCCGGGATGGTCGCAAAGGCCAGCCCCAGACCGGTCAGGATCATCGTCTTCGTGGGCTTGCCTTGCGCGATCCCGATTGCCGGTATCACAACGCTGAAGCCCACTGCCACCCAGACCAGCCAGCCTGCGAGTTGCTTCATTGCAAGCTGCAGTCTTGTCTTGGGCTCTTTCACGGCACGGGTCAACCCGGCGATGTGGCCGAGCTCGGTGTCCATGCCGGTCGCGGTGACGACGGCCCGCCCTTTTCCCCTGGTGACAACTGTCCCCGCGAACACCGAAGCCACTCGGTCGCCAAGCGGCGCATCTTCCGGGACTTTCGCCCGCTCGTCCTTCCCGACGGGGAAAGACTCGCCAGTGAGCGTGGACTCGTCCACCTCCAGGCCCGCCGAATCTATGAGGCGCGCGTCGGCACCGATCCTTTCACCAACCCGCAGGAGAAGCAGGTCGCCAGGGACGAGGTCGGCGGTAGGTATCTGGCGAAACTCACCGTCACGAATCACTGGCGCTTCCGGGGAAGACAACTTCCGTAGAGCCGCTATGGCCCGCTTCGCCCTGAACTCGTTCAGCACCTCCGCGAGGATCAGCAGAGCGATGACTACGACGATCGTTATGGTGTCCTGGAGCTGTCCCCAGATGCTGTAGAAGATGGCGACGACGAAGAGCAACAGGATCATGGGCTCGCGCACTTCTTCCCAGAGGATGGCAAGGAAGGTTATTCGACGCTCTTCCACCAGGCGGTTGGGCCCTAAGGCGGCCAACCTTGCCGCAGCCTCGCCGGAAGACAGGCCGGCTCCGGCATTGGTCGCTTCTAGCTTCTCGATCGCGCGTCGTTCGTCGTCTGAGGCGACTGCCACGGTGTTCATACCCCCGGATGCGGAAGATGCCGATGTGCCGTTCTCGAAGAACAAGTTCGAGAGTCCGGCCCGAATTCCCTCAATGCGAGAAAGTCCTGAGCCTACTTGCCTCTATAGACCGACCTCTCGGCCAGTATCTCATCGTAGCCCATCACCTCGCCGGTCGTCTCGAAATGTTCGAGCACTGACGCTGTCGGGTACCGGTGCAACGGGCAGACGTTGATGCATATCGCGCACGTGTGCCACGAGGTGAAAAACGTGAAGCACTTCAGGTCGTCGATCTTGCGCTTGTAGACCCCGCGCCACCACAAGGGCTCTTCGGGTATGGCTCCCGCCGGGCATTTCCTGACGCACAGCAGGCAATTCTCGCAGAAATCAGCGAGCCCGGTTCGTGCAGGCTCATCCACGGGGAGCGGTGAGTCGATGGCGATCATGCACCAGCGCTGGCGCGGGCCGAACTGAGGTGTCAGCACGCCGCCGAAGGCCCCGAGCTCGCCGAGGCCGGCCGTGATGGCGTGCCCCGGGTAGATGGCCGCCCCGTTGAACGGGACCCGTGCCGAGCAAGACACCCCCCGGCGGCGGATGAAGTTGGCGACTCTGTGGACCTGGTTGCCTCCCCTCCGGTAAACATCGTAGTCGGGGTAGCGGCGGAGACAGTAGTTCGGCGCCTGCAGAAGAAAATCTTTGTTCATCTCCATCCCGAGGACCACCACCGTCTCATACGGGAATCTTGAGTCCATCCCTTCCACCACAAACCGTCGGTCAAGCTTCGTCACACCGCAGAGGGCGAAGCCGAGCGCCGCGGCATACTGCTTGATGTCGGCTTTCAATCGCGCGGCTTCCGGGGGCTCTCCCGAGTGTTTTTTCACCAGGTGGCGATCGACAATGCTCTGTGCCAGTTCCATGTATGCGAGCGCCGGCGCCGTTGGCATTATCTCCGTGACCATCTCCCGCTTGTGGTGAACAGCGACATAGCTGAGGGCGCGCGCGCCTCTCAAGGGTCGGATGTTCTCCCTGAGCGGGTCTACTTCGGAATAGAGATTGAGCTCCTGCGGCCTGTACTGCAGGCCGGGGATGAGAGCTATGCGATCCTCGGCAGGCCCCGCCGTTCTGGCCTTCACATGCTGACCACGATACCGGTGAAGTCGGACGGGCTTATCCTCTCCTGAGCCTGAGGCGTCCTTGCTCACCTGATCAACTCCTTCGGTGCGGCACATAAGAAGGACATCCGGCTATCCGCATTATATATACTGAGTCCCGCAGCGGTCTGTGAACCCGGCACTCAGAGTGGCCTGGAATCCTTGTCCCCCGGAATGCTGGCAGCGAACCGGAACGGAGACGCTTTGACCGAGAAGAAGCAAGACAATATGGCGCTCCAGTACGCGCTGATATGTCTCGCGCCGGCGGTGTGGGGTGCCAGCGGGGTCTTCGTGCGCTGGACGCACCTGGCGGGCCACGAACAGGTGCTCGTCTTCTGGCGTTCCTGCTTCGCCGTCGCGTTCTACTCGCTGGTCATCCTCGCCATGAGGAGGACCAGGGACTTCCGGCCCGGCCGTCAGGCCCCGTTGCTGGTGGCAAGCGGCCTGTTGACTGCCGCTTTCGCCATGTGTGTCTTCAAGGCGTACGACATGCTGCCGATCGGGGTCGCGACTTTCATCCTCTATCTCTTCCCGGTGCTCATCGCGGTCATGGCTCCGGTCCTCCTCAAGGAGAAGACCGAGCGGAGCACCTGGCTGTGCCTTGCGATAGCGCTGGGCGGCACCGGGATCCTCTCGCTGGGCCAGGTGGGCGGCGGGGCTCACGCAAGCGCTCGGGGACTGGCGTTCGCCTTCGGGTCGGCCGTGTTGTGGGCGCTGCTGATGATCGCGTGGAAAAAGCTGCGCGAGACGATGTCGCCTCTGACGATCGGGGTCTGGACCAATGGGGTCGCCGCGGTTGCCGTCGCGGCGTTTGCCATCCCGTCGACCGCGCTGGTCACGCCAAAAGCATGGGCTGCGATCGTGGTGTTCGGGACCGTGAGCTTCGGCGGCGCCAGCCTCGCATACATCTATGCGCTCAAGCGTGTGAAGGCACAGGACGCGGCGTTGCTCTCCTATATAGAGCCGGTCAGCGCGTTGGTCCTGGGCTTCGCCGTGCTCGGTGAGACCCCCAACTGGCAGGACCTGGTCGGGGCCGTGCTGATCATCGCGGCGGGAATCCTTCTCCTGCGGCTACGGACTGCCGGGAGCACGGCCGATCTGGTGACGGAGCCGTTTGGCACTGAGCCAGACGCCTAGCCGGGTGGTCATAAGAGTCTCAGGCTCGTTTTCGCTTAGAACCGGAAAGTCTGCTTAATCGACCCTGTTTTGCCTTTGCTGAGCGCCGTGTCGATCATGGACTCGTACTCGTCCAGTCTCCAGGCGTGGGTGAGCAGGTGGTCAACCCGCACGGTCCCACCGGCGATCAGGTCCCTGGCCCACTCGAAAGTCTTCATCGTCCTGCCCTGGTAGCTGTCGGACGAGGAGCACAAGGAACCGGTGACGGTCAGCTCCTTGAACCAGATCGGGGTCCAATCGACCCGGGGCGCGAAGCTGACGAGGCCTATCAAGACCACCGTGCCGCCGGACTTCGTCATGCGCAGTGAATCGTCGAGGGTCGGCGGGCTCCCCACGCACTCGAGGACCACGTCCGGCCCGCCGTTCAGGTAGCACCCGCCGATCATCGGTTTCACGACCTGGGCGTCGGTGAGGCCTGCAACCGCATGATAGATATCGTCCACTTCTCGCTGCATGATGACCTCGTCTGCGCCGTAGCCTCGAACCACCTCCGCCTGGAACGGATACCGTGCGATAGCGACCACCCGGCACTTGGGGACGAGCGCCTTCAGGCTCGCGACCGACAGCATCCCGATGACGCCACAGCCGTAGACAAGGACGGTCTGGCCCGGCTCTGGCAGGTTGCGCATGATGGCGTGCAGCGGGATGGTGAACGCCTCGAGCATCAGGGCCTGCTCGTCCGTCATCTGCTCGGGGACTTTCAGCAACTGGCTCTTGTGGGCCAGGAAGTACTCGCTCCAGGACCCGCCCGAGGCGCCCGTGAAACCCGTGTAGAACCCCGCTGGCTGGGAACCGTCCCGCATCCGGAGGCACTGGGAGAAGTCGCCCCTGGCGCAGTTCTCACAAGGCGGGCTGATGCCTCTGGTCGCACAGGGCAGCATGGGGTCGGCAACGACGCGGTCTCCCACGGAGTACCCTTCGACTTGCCCACCTGCCTCCGCGATAACCCCGACGTTCTCATGCCCAATGGTGAGAGGCATAGTCGTGTACGGCTCGGAGTAAGGAGAATCTTTGAGGAATATGAGGTTGATATCGCTGCCGCAGACGCCCCCGTACACTGTGCGTATCTTGACCCAGTCCTCCCCCGGGAGCTGCGGCTCGGGGATGTCGTCCATGAAGGTCGTGGAAAACGGCCCGCTATAGTATGCGGCCTGCCGGAGGCGCCCCGCGGCCTTCGTGAACGCGTAACGCGGTATCGACGCGTTGAACCTTATTGCCATCATGTCTGCCACCTCGTTGTGATGCCTCTTACCTCACGGACACCAGTCGATAGTTCCACGAAAACAAGGCCGGTTCAAGTGGTCTCTTGAGCGGCACATAAAGGAGTTCGAGACTCCCGAGCCCTACTGTTCGGCTTTGGCCAGCACTTCCGCAAAACGGTCTGTGGACTCGGAAGCCCCCTGCTCCATCCCTGAGGCAAGCGCCGCGTCGCGGTCCTCGACCGTCTGGAAGACCGGGGTATCGATCATCCTGGTCTTGCCGTCCTGTTCTTCGAAGGTCACGGTTTCAAGCATCACGTGGTTCGGCATACCTTCGAATTCAAAAGTATAGATGAGCAGCTCGGGGGGCACGACCGCGTGATAGGCGCCGTTGAACGCGAACTCGTTACCCGCCGGGTCGCGCTGGACGTACCGCCAGACGCCGCCGGGCTTCACTTCCATCTTCTCGACCGTGGTCGTGAGGTTGCTCGGTCCCCACCACCGCGGGATGAGGCTCGAGTCGGTTACCGTCTTGAACACCAGGTCGCGCGGGGCATCAAAGACACGCGTGATGACGAGGTTGTGTTTTCCGGGTTCGATAGTAAGCTCAGTGACCGGCATGACATTTCTCCTTGGTCGATGGGAGTAGTTGCATATTCAAGTCCTTCCCACCGAACCCTCCCTCACACCCTCCGAATCGAAGAAACGCATCCTGGCAGGGAAGTGCCGCAAAAGACCTTATGATAGCGTTCGCCATTCGGTCCTCGCCAGGCGGACTTCAACGCCTCTGGAACTGCGCCGGGAGCGCCACGGCCGTTCCGGTGAGGAACTTCGACCAGTTGCTCCTTTTGAGAATGACCCCGTTCGGAACAGCGCTTCCGTGCTTCGCGCCTGAAGCCGGTTGAACGACACGTTTGTCGGCGTCCGAACTCGACGTTCCTCCTGCCTTTGAAGAGTATTCAATCGTCATGTCCTCCACCCTCTCTCTGGAGCCGCGTATCATGAGATCCCTCGCGGTTCGATGAGGATCTCGCACTTCTCGTCACCATCTATCATGCATTCCAGCAGTGTCTCTTTTACATCGATACCCATCGCCCTGTACCAACCGGCCCGCATGGCCATGCAGCCGCACTGGTAGAAATGTTCTACGCCTATGCTCACCACCTTGGTGCAGGCAAGGCAGCTGTAGATCACACTTGTCAGCTTTCCTTCCCCGAGCACCTTGAACTCGTAGTCGAAGTACTTCTTCGGAAGAAACAGTTCAACGGCGGTCATGGTCATCAGCATGAACTCGTCGCTGCTCTTTTGTGTGTCCCATCGCATGAGCTCCATGAGCCTGTGCATCTCACCCTCGCCGACGTCAGAGGCTACCTGCCGGTTCATCTCGTTTGCCTTGTCCCATCCGGCCGCCGCCACCATCGTCATCATCCATCTCGACTCACACGAGTACCGGCCCTTCGCGAGGAGTTCGCGAATCTCGGCGCCGGGAACGGCGCCGATCTCGGCCATGACCTCCGAGTTAAGATCCCGCGTGTGCAAGCCGGCGCTACCCATTGGAAACCCTCCCTTCGCAATCGTTCCGACTGCCGATATGACATATTGTCATATAAATCTTATGACGTTACGTCATTACTGTCAAGACATACTGTTGTAATCAGATGGCCCCGCGTGTAGGATTGCAGCAGAGACGCAATCGGGGTGGAGCAAGTTGATATACCGGGATATCGGGAAGCGAATACAGAAAGCCAGGGAGGAATCAGGCCTCTCCCAGGAAGAACTGGCTTCAGCACTGGGCATCACGCAATCGGCTCTATCTAACTACGAGCTGGGAAAACGGCGCCTGTACCTCGCCAACCTCGAGCAGCTGGCCAATGTGCTGGGCCGTCCACTGAGCTATTTCATGGAAGAGGAGAAGCCGGCGGACGGGGAAGCCGCGACGCGGGTGGACTCCACTGATGAGGTCACGTCCGGAATAATCGGGCTCCTTTCGGAGCTTTCCCAGGAGGAGCGGGTGCAACTCCTCGACTACATGAAGTGGAGGAGGGATCGACAGAAATGATCGGTTTCAACCTGACCGAGGAACAGTCGGTCTTCAAGCAGGCGGCGCGCGAGTTCGCCGAGAACCAGATGAAGCCGTATGCGGCGGAACTGGATCGAAGGGAACAGACCTTTTTCGACCCGGGGATCGTCCAGCGGTTCGCCGACGCGAGACTGCTCGGGCTCCCCATCCCCGCGGAGTACGGCGGGGCGGGCGTCGACTACCTTACAGCAGCGATCGTGTCGGAGGAACTGGGGGCAGGCTGTGCCGGGATGACGGTGGTCGCGGGGACGACCTGGCTCGCGGTCATCAGCATCATGCTTGTCGGCAGTGAAGAACAAAAAGAGCGGTATCTCCCTCGCATTTGCGAGCCGGCGGGCAAGCTTGCCGCTCTCGCTTCCACAGAGGCGGAGGCCGGATCGGACATCTCCGCCATGAAGACACTCGCGGTCAGGACAGGCGACAGCTACGTGCTCAACGGCCGCAAGCACTACATAACGAACGCGGGGCTGGCGGACTTCTACGTGGTCTTCGCCACCACCGACCCCTCGAAGCGACACGCCGGCATAAACGCTTTCATCGTGGACGGCGATTCCAGCGGGCTGTCGGTCGGCAGGACCGAGGATAAGATGGGCCTGCGCGCCAGCCGCAATGCTGAGCTGGTCCTGGAGGATGTGGAGGTCCCCGCAGGGAACCTCCTCGGAGAAGAAGGCACCGGGTTCCTGGTCCTCATGCAGACGCTGGACACTTCGAGGCCGTGCCTCGGCGCCATTTCGGTCGGTCTGGCACGCGCCGCCTACGAAGCGGCCCTGTCTTACACGCGCCAGCGAAGGCAGTACGGCAGGCTGCTCATCGAGAACCAGGGCGTCTCTTTCATGCTCGCCGACATGGCGACAGCGATTGACGCCGCAAGGCTCCTCACCTGGAGGGCGGCATGGCTCACGGACCAGGGGATGGACTCCACGAAGGCGTCATCCATGAGCAAGGTGAACGCAACGGAGACCGCGGAGAGCGTGTGCAGTAAGGCAATGGACCTGTCCGGTGCGGTAGGATACTCGAAGGACCTGCCGCTCGAGAAATATCTTCGTGACGCCAAGGCCATGTCCATCTATGAGGGCGCGAACCTGATCCAGCGGATAATCATCAGCTCCGCGCTTTAAAACCGGCAATCGAAAGTGACATATGCAGCACGCATTCACCGCGCTGGGAAAAGCATCGGCCTCGCTGTTCGGCCTCGTCCTGATCGCGCTCGTGTTCGCGCTTCGGAGCGCGTTCAGCACGCTCGAGGAGCCGGAGGATTTCCACGAGTACTCGAACTGGATCTCGATGGCCGGAGTCGCCACTTTTCTCTACTTCGGGTTCTGCTTCGTGGTCGCGTTCAGGCTGCTGGAGGACGCCACGTCCACGCCCGAGGTCGTGCTCATCACTGCGATCTTCACCGTGCTGGTGATCGCTGCCCACGGCGGGGAGATGCTGACGCTCCAGAGGCTGGTCTCGAGGTTCGAGGAGTGCAGGAAGCTGGCGCTCGCGCAGGTCGTTCTCGTGGTCGCCCTTTTCGGCCTCACAGAAGTCCTGATGTGGACGTCCCTCGCCGGCACCAGCGACGCCACCGTAGACCACCGTGTGTATCGGGCCGTGAGCTGGGTCCTCTTCGCCGCGTCGGTGCGCGCGGTCGCGCTGGTGGGCTCCGGGTTCTGGGCCCTTTCGCTCATGCTGGCCTCCGGCAGGGTCAAGCCGGCGGCGCAGTTCAGGATAGAGGAAGGTGACTGATGCAGGACGGATTCTCGACGCTGGCGACCGCCTCGGCAACACTTCTTGGCCTTGTGCTCGTGGCCGTCGTCTTCGCCTACCGCAGCACGTTCACGAGGCTGGACAGGATCGCGGACTTCAAGGACCTCGCGCGCTGGATCTGGACCTCGGGGTTCAGTTGCTTCCTCTACTTTGGCATCTGCCTGCTCGTCTCTTTCAGGATGATGGAGAAGGAGACGAGCAAACCGGCGCTCGTAATCATACTGGCGTTCTTCTCCGTCGTGCTTATCGTGACGCACGTCTTCGAGACCCGCTTCCTCCATAAAATGGCGCGGTACGATCCTCCTCATTTCCGGGGCATCGTCATCGCGCAGGACTTGCTGGTCACCTTCGTCCTGGTGTTCTTCGAAGTGTATATCTGGTATGCCGTGGCACATGGCTCCGCCGCGGTCTTCCAGCTCGAGCTCTATACGGCGTTGAGCTACACGCTGATAGAGCCGGGCTCAGGCCGCGTGCAGTTTCAGCCTCAGAGTCGCTGCTTGATGTTGTCGAACTCCTCAGCCGATATCTCGCCCGCGGCGTACCTCAGCTGCGCTATTCCGAGAGGGGTCTCCGGAACAGGTTTTCCGGGGACTATCTCGGTGCGGTAGAAATACCTCACCAACCAGAACACGAACAAGACGAAAAGGACAACGAAGATCACCCCGAAGACCGCCATGATCGGCATCATCCAGAGTGGTGGGCCGCCACGCCCGATTCCCTCGCCTCCGAAGCGAGCCAGAACATTCATCATGCCCAGTAGACCGGCCATTTTACATCTCTCCTTCAAGTATGCGGCTGGAACATCACACGAACATCGCGGTCAGTGACTACCATTATAGGATAACCCTCCGGACGTCCGGCTGGAGTACTCCCCTCGGTGGGCGGCTGGGGGCAGTCCGAGGTTTGAACCCTCTCCCCTCGGGGGAGAGGGCACTATCTGAACCCAGATCGCTTGCGCCAGTTACACCGTCGTAGAAACGTGTGACTTATCAGGGGCTGGCACTGTACGGGGTAGCACCCTCAAAATCGCTCGCCATGGTCGAAGTGACACCGCGGACTACGGTCGGGTTTGTGGTGATGATCCCAACATTGCGATCGTCATTGGTCATAGCAGTTGTGAAATTACTACTACCCACATAGACGGTATTGTTGTTGACCGAGATGGCCTTGGCATGGATATAGAGCGGAGCATTCGGCTGATACAAGCTCACGTGCACCCCACCAGCCACCAGGGTGTTGAACCCGTCCACATAGGAAGAAGAATACGTCATGGTCAGATCGACCGTGACCCCCCTCTTTGCGGCCGCCACGAGCGCCTGCTCGATGGCCGCGCTATCCAACTGCTCGTCCTCGGCGTAGAGGGTGGTGCCGGGACGCGCGGACTTGATCAGGTTGACCAATCCGGTCTGGGCGCCCGGGGACCAGATCAACTCAGAACCCCTGGGCACTACGCCCTTAGTGGGAGGAGTACTGGTCTTGTTGAAATCAGTGTTGAAAGTAGCCTCTACACCGGAAACAGTGGCAGGGTTATTGGTGATGACGGCAAAATCCCGCAATACGGGGTAGTACGTGGCATAGAGATTGCAGGTCATGACAGCGACGGCATTACCATCCCGGACAATACTCTTCTGGTGCCACAGTACTCCGGACCATGCCCATCTTACGTTGACCCCGTTCGCCTTCAGGTCGTTGTACGCCGCCTGGTTCACCGCTTTGCCGCCCCCGGGTGCAGTGTCCGAGTCAAACAGGACCCTCACTGCCACCCCTCGCTTCGCAGCAGCAACGAGGGCGGCCTGGGCCTGAGGGTCCGACAACTCATACATGGTCATATCGACGGTCTTCTTGGCTGATGAGATGAAAATGTAGATGGGCTGGTACCCGGCCTGTGGCTCTATGATCAAAGTGTAGAACCTGCTCGTCGCCGGAGCACCGCACCCGGAGAGAGCGGCCACCAGACCAATAACGACGAGAACGGAGGCAATTCGGGAAGTAAGCATCGGGTTTGATGTCCTCCTGACCAGTGGGTGTCCTGTGTTATCTGTTTTTGTCTGCATCGCGGATCAGTTGATGACTCCCTGAAACGCCCCCCGCTCCACTTGAATTCCGGTGCAGGGTGCCCTACGAAGGGCTCTCCGCCGGGGTATCTGCGCCTTTGGCGGCGGCCCTCCTCTCCAGCCTCTTCGACAGTATGACGAGCATGCTCGGCAGCACGAAAAGGGCACCGCCGAGTGCGGCGATAAGGCCTATCGCGGTCGTCCAGCCGAAATGCCTGAGCGGTTCCATGCTGGAGATGCCCAGTATACCGAACACCCCGGCTGTGGTCAGTCCGCCTGCTATCAGCGCGCGCCCCACATGGAGCACGGTGGTCTTGACAGAGTCCTCCAGTGACATCCCACGGTCGTTGCGCTGTTCCCTGAAACGGTGCGTGACGTGTATGCCGAAGTCGATTCCCGCGCCGATCACCAGAGACGCGACCAGGACGGTCATGATGTCCAGCGGCCACCTCATCACGTAGAGGAACACCATCTCGGCGGACATGCCGCATATGACTACGACCAGGGTTATCAACCCGTAGAAGAAAGACTTGAAGACGATTATCAGTATCAGCAGGCACAGGAGCAGGGCCAGCCCCGAGGTCTCCAATTGGGTGGGGACGATGTTTCCCATCAGGTCGGCGATAAGAACGCTGAATCCCGTCGCCTTAGCGTTCAGCCCTGTCTGCTTGTCCATCTTCGAAGCGGCATCCCTGAGGATCTTTACCTTGGTATCGGTCTCGGCCTGGGAATCGGGCGTTCCGGAACGTATCATGATGATCGCGTGGTCACCGTCTTTGGAGACCAGTGACCCGATGTCCATCTGTTTCCCCAGTTCCGTGAGAGTGCTCTTCACCGCCTCGGCCGAATCGGGTATGGAGCCGCCGTTGGCGTTTGCCACGATGTCGGCTATGGAGACGTTGCCCTTGCGGGTGAAGAAACCTTCTTTGTCGAGCTGGTTGCGCTTGTCCGCGACCACCCCGTCCTCCAGCTTCAAGAACGCTTTCAGGCTTTCGGGTGTCAAGACGTCACCTTTTACCAGGATGACGTCGGTATCCTGTGCGCCGAAGAATTCCGCCAGCTTCTGACTTGCCCTTACGCTTGGCGAGTCCCCGCCCATCATCGACCGAATGTCCGCCCCGGTCTTCAGGTTGAAGATCGAGAACGCCGCGAACCCTATGAGCACAAGGACGCAGCCGGTGACTATCCAGTGATGGTGGTAGGCTGTCATGGAGGTCCCGACCAGCCCCTTGTCCACCACCGCGCCGTAGCGGGAATCCCTGCGCCTCTTTCTCATCTTCTCGAGGTGCGATTCCAGCTTCTCGGCCTTCTTCCGGCGGTCCCTGATCACTATCACGGCGGGTAGCAGTGTCAGGGCGAGCAGGAAGCTGAACGCTATGCCGATCATGCACACTATCCCGAAGTCCTTCAGCGGTCCTATGTCGGTGATGGTGAAGGACATGAAACCGAACACGGTCGTTATGGCCGCGAGGAACACAGCAACGCCGACCGTCTTGACGGAGGTGGTGGCCGAGAAGAAGACGTCGCCCCCGGCTTCCCGCTCCTCGTAGTACCGGCTCAGGATGTGTATAACGTAGGCTATGTTGATACCGAGCATCAGCGGCATGATCGCCACCGACATCGTGGAGTAGGTTATGCCCACCCACCCCATCAGCCCGATGATCCAGAAGATCCCGACCACGATGACGAACATCTGCAGGAAGACGTCCGATACCCGCCTGAAGGTCACATACAGTATCAGCATGATGAAAAGGATGGCGATCAGGAAGAGAATGCCTGTCTGCCGCGCCATCATCTCCTGCGCGTCCTTCTGCATCGATGCCATCCCCGACAGGTACACCTTCGCGCCCTTCGCCTTGAAAGCGGGAATGAAGTACTTCTCGAAGTCCTTTGCCAGTTGGATCTGTTCTTTCTCGGTCATCAGGGAGTTCAACTGGAGTGTGACCAGCGTTGCTTTTTTGTCTTTCGAGAGACTCTTGCCTAGTATCTGAGCCTGCGCGTAGGGGGTCGACAGGTACTGTTGCACAAAGCCCCCCAGCATGAACCCTTTGGGCAGGGTCGTGCCCTGGGCTTCGGCCATCTTCTTCAAGCCGTCGAGGTAAGTCTGGACCTTGAGGACCTGCCCTTTCTTGATTCCGCCCTCCTCCAGGCTCTGCGGGGACAGGCCCAGCAGCGCCTCGGCGATG
>Ga0209538_1000082_pt1 | contig 50802 bp, 44 predicted proteins | sample BarGraNGADG00211_2_FD_184492 | JGI IMG/M metagenome (GOLD analysis project Ga0209538, IMG submission 184492) | Arctic peat soil microbial communities from Barrow, Alaska - Barrow Graham LP Ref core NGADG0004-211 (SPAdes) (version 2) | ecosystem: Environmental > Terrestrial > Soil > Wetlands >... | reverse complement strand
TTGCATCTAAGCCAAAAAAAGTAAAGAATACTTTTGTTTCAATACCTTCCATAACAGCTCCATTTGCCATAACCAAAGCGGCATAAACATCTTCAATTGAACCTTTGGCACAAATGAGGCACACTTTCTTCAACGGGAATTCTTCTTTTTGTATCATATCTTATGTTTTTTCTTTTTAATTAAACGCAACTCACCGGTTTTGGTAAGCCACCAATTCTTGTTGCCAGTTTCAAAGGAGCTCCGGGAAACAAAGCATAAAAGCCTTTAATGTCGACAATTCCAGATTTCCCAATAGAGCGGATAGTAAGACTCTCGCCCTTTGCAACCCTGTCGCGAAGAAATTCAATTACTTCAAAATGTTTGTCTGTAAGTTCAATGTTTGCTTCCTTGGCGATAGCTTTGGCTATTTCTTTGGTCCATTGACTCTTTTCGAGCATGTATCCTTCATCGTTAACTTCAAGGACTACTCCGGCATACGTTATTTGTGTCATATTCTTAAATGTTTTGATAAATTGGTTAGTATGAATTTTTGTTATTAGTCTTTATTTTTTCCTGCCATGCTCATATTGTTACTGACAGGAAGTTTACGATCTTTCAATAGAAACTCCCAATACATTGTTTTGAAAGCAAGTTTTCCCAAATGGTTTATGCATGAATTTCCTAAAAGGCTGAACGGGCCGATCAAGGGAATAGGATATTTTCCTGATAGTGGTTCTGTAACATAATTAAAATCGATCAATGAAGCCTTTCCAAATCCTGTTTCAATGTAACAATTGGCATGGCCGTCAAATGAATGGGTCATTGGTTTACCATTGATCACTTCCAGCATGTTGCCAATCAATGCTTCAGAAGAAAAATGTGCAACAGATCCTGCTTTTGACGCCGGAATGTTTGAAGCATCACCCAGAACAAATACATTTTCAAATGCAACCGATCGTAGCGTGTTTTTATCTGTTGGCACGAAGTTGAGATCATCTCCTAATCCTGAGCGGGCAATCACATCGTCTCCCATGTTGACTGGAACAATCGTCAGGCAGTCATATGCAACTTCATTTCCATCATAAGAATGAATTATATTGTTTTCGCTATCCACACTTTCAACATAGAAATCAGGAATAAGTTTTATATTCTTTTCCGAAAGTAACTTACCAAGCATGGCGGTGGCCTTGGGTTTAGTAAATGCACCTGACATTGGTGTCGTGAAAATAATTTCAACCTTATCGCGGATTCCTCTTTTTGTAAAATATGCATCGGCCAGGAAAACAAATTCGAGGGGTGCAACAGGACATTTGAAAGGGAGTTCAGTAATTGTCATAACCAGACGACCACCCTGCCAGTTTTTGAAAAATTCATGTAAAGCCAAAGCTCCTTCGATAGTATAAAAATCGAAAATGTTTTTATACCAGTTAGCTTCTTTAAGACCCGGTGTTTCTTCAGGTTGTGTTTGACATCCGGTTGCAATAACCAGGAAATCATATTCGAATACCTTGCCATCTGTAAGCAGAACTTTGTTTTGAGCTGCATCAATGCGATCAACTTCGGCATAAATCAAATTAACACCTTCAGGAATGAAAACGTCTTTTTGTTTGATGACATCCTTTTTGGTGTATGTTCCAAAAGGGATGAAAAGGAATCCGGGTTGATAGTAATGGGTTTTGTATTTATCAATAATAGTAATTTCCCATTCCTTTTTTGATAGTGATTTGCGAAGTTTGTTCGCCATCATTGTTCCGGCTGTACCGGCACCGACTATTACAATTTTCTTCATGTGCTAATATGTTATTTTTTCTTTCGAAACAACCTGACAACATTCCTGTATTTTATATTTTTACGGTAGTTGAATAACATTGTTTTAAAGCAATCAAATTGTTAATTTTACGCGACAAAGTTAGAAGTTAAAAACATCTGTTATTCATTTCACAATATGATATAAATCATAAAATGATAAATATCATAAGCAGTTGAAGAATTGACTTTGGGGTTGAGGTAAATCGAAATTCTATATGCAGATTCAAAATAATACATGCGAATGTAAAGAGTGCATTGTTCGTTCATTGATTTTTGAACATGTTTCGACAATGGAACTAGGTACATTTTGCACAACCAAGCGCGAAGAGAATTACCGGAAAGGCCAGGTTGTCATTCAACAAGGAGCGCCTATTACTGAATTTATATATGTGAAGGATGGATTGGTAAAACTCTATACACAATCAGGACAAGGAAGGAATCAGATCATATCCCTTGCGAGACCTTACGATTTTATTAGTTTACTGACAATTTTCTCTGATAAACATTATCAGTATTCAGTTTCTGCAATTGAAGACACAACTGTATGTATTATTGATCTGGTCAGGTTGAAGGAACTGGTTCGTGAAAATGGTAATTTTGCTCTGGACCTGCTCGAGAGGATGAGCCGGACAGCTGATAATATCATCAGGAATTATAATGACATCAACCGTAAAAACCTCAGGGGGAGAATAGCTTATATTCTTCTCAATTTTGCTGATACGATTTATCTCAATGATCGTTTTGAGCTGCCTGTTTCGCGTAAAGAGATTGCTGAACTGATTGGAATGACTACCGAAAACGTAATCCGGATTCTTTCTGAATTCAGAAAAGAGGGTATCATTCGTATTAATGGTAAGGAAATAGAGATTGCAGATAAAACTAAACTGCAGTTTTTGAGTGAACATGCATAAAAAAAAGACTGACCCTTTCAAGACAGTCTTTTTTTAAATAAATTTTCAATCCAATTTAAACTTAAATCGTTCCAAGGTTTGAGAACTTGAATTTGATCAGAAATTGGTTTCTGATTTTCATTTGAGTTTTAATGGACGAATGAATTCAGTTTGAGTGTAAAGACAATATCATAGATTATAGTTTAGTTAAAACCAGGATCCTTGATGTTAATATACTATCAGACGATTCTTTTATACTACCAGAGTATTAATAGTTTGAACGATAGTTGTTATTGCTTCTTCTGTTATTATCTTTTCTGAAATTGTCTTTTCTTTCTTCTGATTGATTAACAGTCATATTTCTGCCTTTCATATCAACACCGTTGAGATTCTTAATGGCAGCTTCACCTTCTGCGTCGTTTGGCATTTCAACAAAACCAAAACCTTTGCTACGTCCTGAGTATTTATCGGTAATAACTTTTGCGGAAGTCACTTCGCCATACTCTTCAAAAATTTCTTTTAATTCATCTTCGCTTAAATTGAAATGAAGATTGCCTACGTAAATGTTCATAAAAAAACTTTAAAAATTATTAAAAATGTGATTTGAAAAATGTTTCTAAAGGTACATCAAAAATGTCTGCAAATCACAGAAAATGAAATGAATATTATTTTATTGACAAATATTTTATGTTATTTATTAGTAATTATTTAATTTAGTGTAATTGGATTAATGTAAAAGGCTATCATGTAGACAACTAATTCGAAAACTTTGATGCATAACAGGTTGCATATATTTCTTCAATTAGGACTCACAAATAGCTAATTTTCAATTATCTGCTATGGTATTAATAAACAACTGTCTCCATAACTTAAAAATCGGAAATCATTGTTGAGTGCAAAATCGTATACATTTTTCCAGTCATCTCCTATCATAGCTGATACAAGGAGGAGAAGCGTGCTTCGGGGTTGATGAAAATTGGTGATCAATCCTGATGCTACACGGTATCGATATCCAGGGGCAATAATCAATTGTGTTGATGCTATGAGCTGCTCTGCTTCCATTTCCGTGAGGTGTTCGAGTAAAGCTTCCATTGATTCACTCATTGAAATTCCTGTATCAAATTCAGGGTCATATGGATCCCATTGATGGACAGCGGGATTCGAAGTATCAAATTTTCCCTTTATCTTTCTTACTCCCAGCCAGTAAAAGCTTTCAATCGTGCGCATCGAAGTTGTTCCAACTGGAAAGACTTTTCTAGTAGTTTTCTGATCATTTTGTGAAATAAGTTGTCGCAATAAAGCAGGAGTGATCGAAATCTGTTCTGCATGCATTTCATGCTCTCCAAGTGTGGAAGAGCTGACAGGTTTAAAAGTACCGGCTCCAACATGGAGGGTTACAAAGGCAGAAGAAATGTTTTTATTTGCCAATGAGGCAAAAACCTTATCCGTAAAATGTAAACCGGCCGTAGGAGCTGCAACCGAGCCTTTAAGTCGGGCATAAATCGTTTGGTACCTTTCTTTATCTTCTGAATCGGCTTCGCGATGAATATATGGAGGTAAAGGAACCAGTCCTGACTGATCAAGAATCACAGCAAAATTTAGCTGTTGGGGCTCCCATGAAAAGCGTATAGTGCAAGTTTCTCCTGTTTGGTTAACTTTTTCGGCTTTTAATATGACTTCTTTATGATTTACAATTACCGGAAGGGAGAGAATACCTGTTTTCCATTTTTTGTTATTACCAACCAGACATTTCCAAAAACATTCTCCGGGGTTTGAAAAGGCTACCTGATAATCTGCAGTTGGAGCAACGGGTTCGAGACAGAAAATTTCAATACGTGCGCCTGTAGATTTATGAAAAATCAACCGGGCCTGAAATACCTTTGTGTCGTTGAAGAGCAACAAACTATCCGGGGGAATGAATTCTGAGATATTACTGAAAAGAGATTGTGATAGTTGCCCCTGCCTGTAAACCAATAATTTCGAAGCATCACGTTCTGAAAGTGGATGTTGGGCAATGCGATCATCGGGAAGGGAATAATCAAATTCGTCTATAGTTAATTCCTGAGGATTAAGAAAAAAAGGATGCGTCATATTAAATTTTAAAGGCAAACTGCTTACTTTTTGAAAAGGTCTTCAATGTCGATACTACGTTCATATAAATGAAAAACATCTTCTATTTGAACTGGCTCAACACGGTCAATCTTATTGGTTGATGTTTTGTACCATACTTCAACGCAGAAGTCATCAATACTGTATAACCGGATAACATAAAACAGGAAAATCCTGTTTAGGATTTCTGTCCCATTTTCAATAACGAGTTCTATTCTTTCGTTAAGCGTTAATTCAGAAAACTGGGTTCTGGTCATGGTTCAAATCATTAGTACCGAATAGCTCCAAAAGTAAAAAAATAAATCGATTCAACTATTTAAAAGAACAATTATTCAATATTTAAATTGTTTTTCCTATTGCTCAAATGATCATCTTCCGGCATTAAATGTTCATTAAGTATAACAAAAATATGCAAAAGGGGTTCAATAAGCAAGAAGAATAGTGATGGGCAAAAAAAATCTTAACTTTGCATTATGGAATCAAAGAGACAAGAAAAGATATCAAGGCTAATTCAACGTGACCTGAGCGAGATATTTACGTTGGAATCGCGCAATCTATTTAACAGCAGTATGATAACTGTCACTAAAGTTGTTATCACACCTGACCTGTCAATTGCGCGGGTATACCTTAGCCTTTTTGCAACTGCCGATAAAGAGGCATTGCTCACATCTATCAAAACACATACAAAACTGCTCAGGGGGCAATTGGGTAACAGAATTCACTTACAGCTTAGGGTAATTCCTGAATTGCACTTTTATATTGACGATTCACTCGATTATATTGAGAAGATTGACAATTTATTGAGCGATTTATAAGCGGATAGTATTTTACCTAATGGATATCAGACAGTGAGACTGCCCTTTTTTATTGCCCGTCGTTATTTGTTTGCGAAGAAATCGCACAATATCATCAATATCATTTCCGGCATTTCTGCTGCAGGGATTATGGTAGGGACTATAGCGCTCATTATCGTTTTGTCTGTTTTTAATGGGTTTGAACATGTAATCGTCTCACTCTTCAATACGTTTGATCCTGATATCCGGATAACACTGGTCGAAGGCAAAACTTTTCATACAGGAGATATCGCATCGGACAAAATCAAAAAGATGAATGGAATTGTCCGCTATACCGATGTACTTGAGGAAAATGCATTGTTGCGGTGTAATGACAGACAATACTTTGCAACTATAAAAGGTGTATCACCTGAATTTCAGCAAAGTAGTGGGTTAGACAGCATGCTTGTTGAAGGAGATATGATTCTTGAAAGCAAAGGTGAGCCATTTGCCGTAGCGGGACGGGGAGTTGCTTTTTATTTGGGACTCAATCCCCAGGATATGGTTCACAAACTGGAGATCTATGTTCCAAGACGTGGCGCTACTGCTGCACGACCAGACCAGGCATTTAATTCAGCATCGCTTTTTACTTCCGGTATATTTGCTATTCAGGATGATTTTGATTCAAAATATGTGTTGTTGCCACTTAATTTCACACGTGAACTGCTCAACTATACTGATGAGGTTTCTGCCGTAGAACTCGGTTTGAAAAAAGGCACAGAAACAGAGAAGATTCAAAAAGAGTTGCAAGCCATTGTTGGTCCCAGATTTAAAGTCGAGAACCGTTTTCAGCAACAGTCAACTTTATATAGTCTGATGAAATCTGAAAAATTAGCTGTGTTTTTTATTCTGGGTTTCATCCTGCTTATTGCTTCATTTAACGTAATCGGGTCGCTTTCAATGTTGATCATTGAAAAGAAAAAGGACATCAAAATTTTATGGAGTTTGGGTGCGGATGGTCGGTTGATCAGACGCATTTTCTTAGTTGAAGGTTTACTTGTCACAACGTTGGGTGCCCTGACCGGATTAATACTTGGTGCAGGCATCTGTTGGGTCCAACAACATTTCGGAATAGTGAAGTTGCAGGTCAGTGGGGGATCTTTTTTAATTGATTCTTATCCGGTTAGTATGCAACTGTTCGACTTTGTAATGGTATTCCTTACCGTTTTCTTTATTGGATTGGCAGCTGTAATATTTCCAGTACGAAATATCAGAACAGGAACTGTTCGTTAACAGAGACTTAATTTTTCAGATATTTGCAGAATAAATTATGTTATGCTAAGTAATCAACAGAGATAAAATATTAGTTCACACCACATTCGGCCATTAAAAAACAAAATATAATCAAATGAAAAAACTTTGGAAGATTCTTCGCTTTGCACTACCCTATAAAGGCCATGCATTGTTGAATATCTTGTTTAATATTTTTGGAGTGCTTTTTGGATTAGTTTCTCTTACATTGTTAGTCCCCATTCTGCAAATTCTTTTTAAACTAACAGCATTAGTCACTATTGCTCCATCTCCAATAACCTGGGATAAAATTACAAATACCACTTTACTGAGTGATAATTTAAAATACATCATCAGTAAATATATTGCAGAATACGGTGCACCACATGCATTGTTAGTTATTTGCATAGTATTGGTTGTATTGTTTTTTCTTAAAAACTTTTTCAGATACATGGCCATGTTTTTTCTGGCTCCTGTTCGGAATGGAGTAGTAAAAGATATACGCAATATTTTGTATAAGAAAATGCTGAACCTTCCATTGGGCTATTATTCTGACCAGCGCAAGGGAGATTTGATGGCCCGACTGACTACAGATGTTCAGGAAGTAGAATGGAGTGTCATGAGTTCACTTGAAATGATGTTTCGTGAACCGTTCCAAATCATTTTTTATTTGGGAGCTATGTTATTGATGAGTCCTCAACTTACGTTATTTGTAATGATCATGCTTCCATTAAGTGGTTTGATTATTGGACAAATTGGTAAAAGTTTAAAACGGACTTCGGTAAAGGGGCAACGTAAAATGGGTGAAATCCTCAATATCATAGAGGAGACCATTTCCGGACTTAGGATAATTAAAGCATTTAATGCTATTGGATATTCACAACAGAAATTTGAAGAAACCAATACAAACTACTATCGTTTAATGAACAGGCTATATCGAAAACGTGATCTGGCATCTCCTTTGAGTGAGTTTCTGGGCGTCATTGTAATGGTTGTGGTCCTTTCGTATGGGGGAAATCTTGTATTCAGTGCATCAAAAACGTTATCTGCAGAAGTATTTCTTACCTTTCTTGTTATTTTCTCCCAGATTCTTAATCCTGCTAAAGCATTAGTGACTGCGGCATATAATATTCAAAAAGGAGCAGCTTCAATTGAGCGCATTCAGAAAGTACTCGATGCAGAGGAGACAATTACTCAAAAACCCAATGCCATTGCACATAAAGTTTTTGAACATCAGATCGAGTATCGGAATGTATCGTTTCAATATGAAAAAGATGAAGTACTTAAAAATGTCAATCTTACTATCCCCAAAGGGAAAACTGTTGCGCTTGTTGGTACTTCAGGAGGAGGTAAATCAACAATGGTTGATTTATTGCCTCGTTTTTATGATGTGATCAGTGGTGAAATCCTGATTGATGGTATCCCGATAACAGATCTGGTTATTTCTGATCTGCGTGGCATGATGGGTATCGTTTCGCAAGAGACCATTCTTTTCAATGGCTCTTTATATGAAAACATAGCCTTTGGGCTTGACAATGTTAAACTTGAAGATGTGGTATCAGCTGCAAAAGTAGCCAATGCTCATGAGTTCATAGAAAAACTCGAATTGGGGTATGAAACCAATATTGGAGACAGGGGTGTTAAACTCTCAGGGGGACAGCGACAACGCATCAGTATTGCCAGGGCAGTATTGAAAAACCCACCCATTCTGATTCTTGACGAGGCTACATCTGCTCTGGATACGGAAAGTGAAAGGCTTGTTCAGGATGCATTGACTAACCTGATGATGAACAGGACCTCAATCGTTATTGCGCACAGGTTATCGACTATTCAACATGCAGATGAAATTATAGTGATGCAGAAAGGCGTGATCGTTGAACGTGGAAATCATATCGATCTGTTGGAAAAAAACGGTGTCTACAAGAAACTGAATGAAATGCAGACATTGAATTAATTATTTTGAAACCAACCTGTAGTTGACTCCACCGGGGAGTGGTTGTGGTGAACGGGTAGGTCCAATCACTTTAATAATACCATTTTCAAAAACCATTCTGTCTATACACAGGTTTCGGTTTCCACTGGGTTTGTCAGGGAATGTGTGTGTATGATAAACAATAAACATCTCTTTATCGTCAGGCGAAGTTGTTACTGAATTGTGACCCGGACCGGAAACTCCTATGGCCATATTTTTTTTCAGAATAGGATTCCCTGCATACTTTTTCCAGGGCCCCAGTGGATTTGCAGATGTTGCATATCCTACTGAATAGTCCTGACCATTGTAAACATTTGCCGAATACATCAGGTAGTATGTGTTTTCGTGTTTCATGGCAAAAGAACCCTCGTTCCAGATCCAGTCATTATTTGGACTTTCCCATGCCTGATCAGGAGTAGTAACCAGAACGGGTATTGTGGCAAACGATTTCAAATCTTTGTTTAACTCAGCTACATAAATCTGGCTGACATGTTTTCCATTAATAATATTTAAAGAGCAGTCTTTGGTGAAAAACATGAAGATTTTATCTCCATCGGGGAGGAGATCAGCATCGATATAAGAATAATCGTCATCCAGCAGAAAGGGTTCTGACCAATTGATAAATGGTCCCAGGGGACTATCGCTGGCTGCAATGCGGACCTTCATCTTTCCATTAGTCATTCGTGCACTATAAGTCATGTAAAATTTGCCATTGATAAATTTTACTTCTGGTGCCCAGAAATTGCCATTACCCCAGTTATTGGCAGGATTGTTTTTGTCGAAAGCAAGCCCATTGATTGTCCAGTCTATCAGATTATCCGATTGCCATACCTTGAACCCATCAGGTGAAGAAGTTGCATACATGTAATAATGATGATTATACTTCAGAATATAGGGATCGCCAATATTGGTGATCCCACCCAGTGGATTTGTAAAGGTTTTGATAGTATCATTTCCGGATACAACCTGATTCTTCTTGCAGGAAGCCGTAGACAGGACTCCAATGTTCAAAGTGAACAGAAGGATAATGGCTATTTTATTAGAAAAGAATTTTTTCATTTGCCTGTTAATTGACGGATTAGTTTAACCTCATCTTCTTTATATGGGGTGCCATCTTTCCTGAAGATATCATGAAACCAGAGTTTCGGTTCTGCACCATCCGGCATTGGGGTATCCCAGGCATACATTGTATTTGTTTTTCCGGCAACTAATCCCCAGTTTATAGCGGCAATATTCTCAGCTTTTAACAGGGGCATGATATTATCAAATCTGCTATTGTTTCTGCGGGCCATATATTCTGTACATAATAGTGGACGATTATACTTTCTTAGCGTGTCAATAGCTGCTTTATGGTCTTTTTCATTATTGTAATTATGATAGGTGATTACATCAGAATTAGTGAGCTGAAATTTATTCAAATCAATAAGTTTTTCGTTCCATACTCCTGCTGAAATAGGTTGTGACGGATTTACTTCACGTGCCCATTGAAATACTTTTTTCAAAAGGGGCATTGATTTATTGTTATAGCCTGAATTACCGGGTTCATTGTATAAATCCCATAATACGATGCGTTTATCTTTTGCGAAATGAGTAAGCACATCCTTTACATATCTTTCGAATAGTGGATAATGTGTAGCGTCATCTCCCAGATTACCGGGGTCTCTTACCCATCCGGAATTGTGAACACCAGGTTTAGGATCTGGTTGCTTTCCGACTTGATAAACAGGTTTCCAACAGTCATCAAAAAAGACAAAAAGGGTAGATATTTTATGCTTATTGGCGATTGTTAAATATTTTTCCATCCTTGTTTTAAATCCGGCCGGATCTACTTCCCATGCAAGATGGTGGAGGTAAACACGCATAATGTTCATCCCGATAGATTCTGCCCAACCTAATTCGCGATCAATAGTTGCAGCATCAAAAGATTCTGCCTGCCACATTTCCAATTGATTAATGGCTGTACTTGGAACAAAGTCACTTCCCCTGAGCCAACCCCACTGTTTATACCATTCATTTGCTTTTTCATTTGTCCAACGGTCAGCAATTTTATTCGGGGTTTTAGTTTTAGAAGATTGCGCGTTACAAACAACCAGATTTGTTGTAGCTATTAGGACTAAAACCAGGATTAAGATTTTTTTCATGATGAATGGTTTTGAAATTTAATTTTTTTCAATTCTTAAAATTAAGAATAATTCATCAAACTTATTAAATATATTTTCATTTCTAGGTTTATTTGTAATGCTTTGTCATTAAGCATATAGAAGCATTCTAAATTATGGAAAAATGTTAATCTATCTGAACCATAAATAGGCTAAGGTGTTTATTATAAACTCATCAACAGTTAAATATGCTAAACCATGGTAAAACATCCAGGTGCAGATTATCACAGAATGGCAGCTGAGCATCATGAAAAAGCAGCAGATTATCACCAAAAGGCTGCTGACTATTATGAAGCAGGTAATCTGCATAAAGCTATGATCCATGCTGACTTAGCAGCTGTGTATCATCGACATGCAGTCGAACACCTGTTTAATAAACAAGAGGATCGAATTGAACATCACGAACAATACTATTCATGATATTCAAAGTTGATTATCTGATTTGATGATGTGTTTGAATATCTACTATTCAAAGAGTAATTTTGTTGTTTACAATTCCATTTTTATTAGATTCTCATAGATTACATTAATTTGGCGACTTCAATTGCTTGGCTTATTGGAGTTAAATTTCATTAATTGAAGTTTTTAATGAAAAACTATTACTTTTGAAGAGCCTCATTTACTACTTCAATCTTAATAAATACTTCATTAATGAATGCATTATTCTTTCTCTTTTATGGTGGATGGGGTCATTGTCATGTAGCCTGGTGAAGTTAACTTTTAAAGGAGTCAGGCAACGGAAAATAGTGTAAACGAAAAAACAACTCTTATGCAAATCACTGAAACATCTTTTAAGAAACAGCTTACACTTTTCGATAGCATTGCTATTGTCGTTGGCTCAATGGTTGGCTCCGGGATATTCATTGTCAGTGCCGACATTGCCAGGGTTGTAGGATCTCCGTTTTATTTGTTATTAACATGGTTTATAACAGGATTATTGACAATTATAGCCGCGTTGAGTTATGGCGAACTGGCCGCAATGATGCCCAAGGCAGGTGGGCAATATGTTTATTTAAAAGAAGCATATAATTCATTGGTTGGTTTTCTATATGGCTGGACCCTGTTCCTTGTGATCCAGACAGGAACTATTGCAGCAGTTGCTATTGCCTTTGCTAAATTTTCCGGTGTTCTTGTACCGGCATTAAGTGAAAAAAACATTTTATTTGAGATTGTCGGTTTAAAGATTTCAGCAGCACAACTTCTGGCAATTGCAAGCATCATCATTCTAACTATTATCAATTACCGGGGAATCAAAAATGGTAAGATAATGCAGGTTGGATTTACAGTAACAAAAATAATCGCTCTTGGTGGGTTGATTATATTGGGATTTATCGCTGCAACAGGTCAGGGTTTTTGGCACGCAAACTTTAGTGATATGTGGTCAGCATCTACAACTGTGATAAATAAAGAAAATGTTATTGTCAGTATTCATCAGATAGGAGGGGTAGCAATATTTGCAGCAATCGGAGTTGCAATGGTAGGATCTGTCTTTTCTAGTGATGCATGGAACAATGTAACATTTATAGCAGGAGAAATTAAAAACCCTAAAAGAAATATCCCATTGAGCCTTTTCTGGGGAGTATTGTTGGTCACTGTATTTTATATCCTTGCCAATATTGCCTATTTATCATTACTGCCTTTAAAAGGTAGTCCTGATTCAATAAATATACTGGGTAGAGGTATTCAATTTGCTGCTTCCGACAGAGTAGGTGTTGCAGCAGCATTCAGGATATTTGGAGACTCAGCAGCTATTGTAATGGCCGTATTGATCATGATCTCAACATTTGGATGCAACAACGGTCTTATACTTTCAGGGGCACGCGTTTATTATGCCATGGCCAGTGATGGATTATTCTTCAAAGAGGTTGCTAAACTGAATAAGTTTGCTGTTCCTGGAATTGCTTTGATCTTTCAGGGTATCTGGGCAAGTGTATTATGCCTGTCAGGAAAGTATAATGATTTACTTGATTATGTGGTCTTTGCTGTTTTAATATTTTATATATTAACCATTGCGGGTTTGTTTATTCTTAGGATAAAACGACCCGATGCCGATCGCCCTTACAAAGCATTTGGCTATCCTGTTCTTCCGGCATTATATATTGTGCTTGCATTAGCTTTATGTATTGACTTGTTGATTTATAAGCCCAATTATACATGGCCGGGAATGATCATTGTCCTGTTGGGAATTCCAGTTTATTTTCTGATGAAACGGTATAGCAGAAATTAATATTACCTTATCGCTTCTAATCAAACTAATACTTTGCTGGACTTATTTCGTTTCCTTTTTAAGATAAAGGATTTGTGTCACTTTGGCTGTATCAAGTCCTTGCGTTGTTCGCAATACTAATTCATTATCAGTTAGTTTTTCGATTTTTGAGGCTACATCAAAAAAGCCTGTACCAAAACCAATAATGATCGTGTCACATTTTTTATTTAGTTTCCAACGATTAGGTATATCTTTATCAGTTTGTTTTACATTCATCGTACTGTCAGCATTGAAAGTATAAATCCACGATTTCATTTCTGCAGTATAATAACTTTGCATCTCAGGATCAATAGGTTTTATGCTTTCAAATTTAGTGTCTACTACATGCCATATGCCCGTAATCTGTTGTATGGGATTTGATTTACAAGCCGTTAATACAACAATTACAATAACCACTGTGGCGAGTCTCTTCAGTAGTGCATTTTTCATCCTGATATCTTTATATGGTTTATTTTAAAAAGTTTCATCGGACACAAATATAATCAAATTTCAGTTCTTGCTTTACCTGAAACAATTAACATAAACTAATGTTAACTTTGCAACTTCAAATGAAGACTTGATATGGAACTGCTAAAAGAAATGATTCGTGCACAAGCCGGATCGGTTTATCCCGAAATGACTGATATCAGACGTCATTTACATCAACATCCCGAACTTTCAAAACATGAATTTGAGACTGCAGGTTTTATATGCCGTTTTCTTGATAGGGAGGGTATTGCATATACTTCAGGTGTTGGAGGAAATGGTATTGTTGCGTTGATTGAAGGTCAAAATCCAACTAAGAAGGTCATTGGTCTTCGTGCAGATATGGATGCCCTACCGATAAATGAAGACAATGATGTCGACTATAGGTCTGTCAATCAGGGCGTCATGCATGCATGTGGTCACGATGTTCATATGACATGTCTTTTGGGTACTGCCAAATTGCTCAATAGCCTAAAGGATGAGTTTGAAGGAACCATTAAACTGATATTTCAACCATCAGAAGAGGAGTATCCAGGTGGTGCATTGATGATGATTCGCGACGGAGTTCTCGAAAACCCCGCTCCTGTGATGATGTTCGGACAGCATGTTTTACCGGGAATGCCAGCCGGACAGGTAGGCATGAAAGCAGGAAAATATATGGCTTCAACCGACGAAATCTATTTTACGGTTAAAGGGAAAGGTGGACATGGAGCCACTCCGGAACTCAATATTGATCCGATAGTAATTACAGCGCATATTATTCTTGCTTTACAACAGGTCGTAAGCCGGGTTGCTAAACCAACAATGCCTACTGTTTTTTCTATTGGAAGGGTGATAGCAGATGGTCGAACAAATGTTATTCCTAACGAAGTAAAAATGGATGGCATTCTGAGAACCTTTGACGAAGTCTGGCGTAAAGAAGCTCATTCAAAAATAACCCATATTGCCCAAACAGTGGCTCAGGCTTTTGGCGGTGAATGTGAAGTATTTATAGATCATGGTTATCCTTTCTTAGTAAATGATAAAGAGGTAACAGGTCTTACTCGTCGTTTGGCCGAAGAATATCTTGGTACGGAAAATGTAGTCGAACTGGGTGAACGGATGACGGCTGAAGATTTTGCATATTTCACACAAAAGGTTCCCTCTTGTTTTTATAGGCTGGGTGTGACCGATCCTGAAGGAAAACACATATCTAACCTTCATTCTTCAACATTCGATGTAGATGAGAAGAGTATTGAAACCGGAATCGGATTGATGACATGGCTGGCTGTTAATGCCTTAAGAGGTTGAAAAAGAGTTTATCGGGATTTTCTTATCAAGTGCTGAAACATAACGCACTATACCCGGTTTTACTAAAAGGTTTTTTATACAAAATAAAGAATCAGTAAATAAAAATCCAAATATTGCTTTTTGGCAAAATATTTGTTCTATTACTATTCTATTAATTTAAAAGAGTTATGAAAAAGATCATTATTGGATTATTTTTTCTGCTGTTTATTTCAGCAACAAGCGTGCAAGCGCAAGATTATAACACAGGTATTGGACTACGTGGAGGACCATTTAGTGGACTAACTATCAAACATTTTCTAAGTTCAAATACAGCTATAGAAGGAGTTCTTTCAACACAATGGAGTGGTTGGATGATTTCTGGTACATGGGAAAAGCATGCAACAGCATTCAATACCGAAGGTTTGAAATGGTTTTATGGTTTAGGGGGACAAATTGGATTCTGGAACAATACCAGTACTAATTTTCCAGGATACGTACCGGCTCATAGCAATTATACTGTATTGGGTATTCATGGCGCTTTAGGACTTGAATATACTTTTAATGAGATTCCATTTTCAATAGGTGCTGACTGGAAACCAGCTTTTAATATTACAGGGGACAATGGCTTATGGCCTGGCTATATGTCTGGTGCATACATCCGCTTTAATTTCTAATCCTGAAATATTACAGATTTTATTTTAATACTTCCCGGGTGTATTGCATTCCGGGAAGTGTTATTTTTGGGAAATAATTAATGAACAAAAACGGATTTATATTGCTTAATTGAATATAGATCTGTTTCTTCCGAGTTATTAAACAATTTTAAAAGTCAATTTCCTACAAATGAAGATAGCCGGAAAACATTACCGGACAGTATGGATGGAAGGTCGTGAAGTGAAATTAATTAATCAGACACTCCTTCCTTTTCAGTTTGAAATATATACTGTTAAAAACTATAAAGAAGTTTGTTATGCAATACGAACAATGATAGTTCGAGGTGCCGGTGCTATTGGAGCAACAGCAGGATATGGTATGGCACTTGCATTTCTCCAATCCGATTCAAAAGAATACATTGAACAAGCCCGAAAAGAACTTGACGCGACCAGACCAACAGCAAGAAATCTTTTTTATGCCACAGAAAGAGTCTTCAATGCGGGGATAATATCCCCAAAACTTGCAGTAGAGGTGGCTGAACAAATTGCAATGGAAGATGAAATTTCAGGAAAAAATATAGGAATCTTAGGAAATACACTTATAAAGGATGGTTTCAGAATAATGACCCATTGTAATGCAGGCTGGTTGGGATTTGTTGATTATGGTAGTGCTCTATCTCCAATTTACATGGCTCACAATGAAGGAAAAAAAATCTTTATATATGTAGATGAAACCCGACCAAGGGGACAGGGTGCACGTCTTACAGCATGGGAATTACAAAATGAAGGTGTACCTTTTGCTATTGTTCCCGATAATGCCGGTGCTCACCTTATGTCGAAGGGTCTGGTTGATATGATAATAGTCGGAGCCGATTGTATTGCACGCAATGGTGATATTGCCAATAAAATCGGGACTCTTGAAAAAGCAATCGCAGCAAAACATTACGGAATCCCCTTTTATGTTGCAGCACCACATTCCACTTTCGACAGAAATTGTCCTTCGGGAGCATATATTCCAATTGAAGAGAGGGACCAGGACGAGGTGCTTTGGCAATCAGGCCCTGATAAAAATGGAGCAATGCACACCATACAAGTTTGTACACCAGGATCTAAAGTAATGAATCCGGCTTTCGATGTTACCCCTGCTGAATTAATTACTGCAATTATTACAGAAAAAGGTGTTATCAAACCAACAGAAGAAGCTATATTCGCAATGAATTTATAAATTTTAACAAAAATAAACATTGAGCACCATAAACGGGTGCTCTGAATACGACAGCTATGGAACTGACGTTAAAAGAAAATTACACTATTTTGCATATTACTGCAAAAAAAGGACTAGTAAACCACACAGATTCAGCGTTTTCAATCGGACTTGCTTCAGTTGTACTTGCAGAATTAATGATTTTACGAAAAATTTCACTTAAGGGTGAGTATGTTGTACTAAAAGATGCTCTGCACACAGGAGACGATGTTCTTGATTATGTACTTGATTTATTGGATGCATCTGATAACGATTACAATGTCATGTCCTGGCTTGAACGACTTACGGTAAAGGATAAAGAGAAAGGTCTTTTGAATGTCCTTTTTAGTAGTATGGAAAAGAGCGGACTGGTAAAACTCACCGTTACTTATAAATTTCTGATATTCGGAAAGGAATTGACATACCAATTAACCAATCCTTCTGTTAAGTCAGAAATTGAAAACAGATTTCGACAGAGTCTGTTGGTAAAAGATGCTTCGGTAACTGATGAGGATAGCATTTTAATCATTCTTCTGGATCGCTGCCGCCTGTTCAAACTGTTTATTGCAGATGCAAACGATAGAAGAACTGCCGGAAAAAGGGTTAAAGAATTGATGGCCATTCCTGTTTTTGGAGACAATAATCTATTTAAAGCACTTCAAGTTGCTTTAAAAGAAAAATATACAATCGTCACGAAATAAATTATGGAAACTTCACGTTGTCCCTGGCCGGCAAAAGATGATTTGATGATTGCTTATCACGATGAGGAATGGGGTGTACCGGTACATGATGATCAGAAATGGTTTGAATTTCTCCTTTTGGATGCTTTTCAGGCAGGGTTGAGTTGGAAAACGATTCTTCATCGTCGGGAAGGATTCAGAAAAGCATTCGATAACTTTGATTATCAGAAGATTGCTGCTTATAATGAAGCCGATTATGAACGATTGCTTAATGACACTTCAATTATCCGAAACAGAGCCAAGATAAGGGGAACGATTAAAAATGCTCAGGTTTTTATCGCAATCAGAGAAGAGTTTGGAAGCTTTGACAATTACATCTGGCAGTTTACAGATAGGAAAACAATTGTCAAACATTGTAAACAATTAAGCGATATACCTGTTCGTACTGAACTTTCTGACCTGGTCAGCAAAGCGCTGAAAAAAAGAGGCTTTTCATTTGTCGGTTCGACAATCTGTTATTCTTTCATGCAGGCAGCAGGAATGGTAAATGATCACCTGGAAGATTGCTTCAGATTTGAAATATGTTATGGTAAATAAGCAAAGGGATAATTTTGCTTCTTGCTTTAAAGCCTGTAGTGGGAATGATTGGAATGGTGTGAGAATACAGGTATGAAGGATAACGATAAAAAATATGTAACGAACTGGCTACCGATCACACGCGACGAAATGTTGTTACGTGGATGGGATGAAGTTGACATTGTTATTGTCTCTGGAGATGCCTATGTAGATCATCCATCCTTTGGGAATGCTGTAATTGCACGAATACTTGAACGGGGAAGTTACAAAGTCGCGATCATCCCTCAGCCGAACTGGCGTGATGACCTGCGTGACTTTAAAAAGTTTGGTAAGCCACGTCTCTTTTTTGGTGTCACAGCTGGGTGCATGGACTCCATGGTCAATCATTATACCGCCAATAAACGTCTTCGTTCTGATGATGCATATACTCCCGGCGGGGTTGCAGGTTTCCGACCCGACTATGCTTCCGTTGTCTATTCAAAAATTTTAAAGAAGATCTATCCAGACGTACCTGTCATATTAGGTGGAATCGAAGCCTCACTTCGTCGCCTGGCACATTATGATTATTGGTCCGATAGCTTCATGCCCGGCCTGTTGGCACAGACTCCTGCTGATTTACTGGTATTTGGGATGGGGGAGAAGACAATTCTGGAAATAGCACAAAGACTTGACAGGGGAATCGCTTTAGAAGGTCTACGCGATATCGAACAAACGGTTTATTATCTACCAGAAGGCGAAACGCCAGCCCATAATAGTGACTGGAAGAGTATTGAATTGCCTTCTTATGAAGTTTGCAAAGAAGATAAGAAGAAACATGCAGAATCATTCCGCATCTTTGAACAGGAATCCAACAAGTGGCAGGGAGCACGATTAATTGAGAAGACAGCTAACCGTTTTCTGGTTGTCAATCCTGCATTTCCGCCCATGACAACTGAAGAGATTGATGCCTCATTTGATCTGCCATACACACGGCTTCCGCACCCTAAATATTTAAAGCGGGGACCTATTCCTGCATATGAAATGATTCGTCATTCTGTTAATATTCATCGTGGATGTTTTGGGAGTTGTGCATTTTGTACTATTTCTGCACATCAGGGTAAATTTGTGGTGAGCCGTTCCGAAGAATCGATTCTGAATGAAGTGAAAGAAGTCGTTAAAATGCCTGACTTCAAAGGATACATCAGTGATCTGGGAGGCCCTTCGGCCAATATGTACTTGATGAGAGGAGTAGACGAAAAGTTGTGTAAACGGTGTGCCCGTCCTTCATGTATCTATCCGGCTATTTGTCCGAATCTCAATGCTGATCATCATCCTCTTACCCGTTTGTATCGGAAAGCAGCACAGGTTCCCGGAATCAAGAAAGTCTTTGTAGGAAGCGGAATCAGGTATGATATGCTTGTTGGGAGAAACCGACAGGAGGCAGAAAAGAATGGTGTTGACGAGTACATGCGACAGCTGGTAAGCCATCATGTCTCGGGAAGATTAAAGGTAGCGCCCGAACATACTTCTGAAAACGTATTAAAAGTAATGCGCAAGCCCTCTTTCAAGCTGTTTCATGAATTTAAACGACGCTTTGAAGAAGAGAATCGTGTAGCCGGACTCAGACAACAGATCATCCCATACTTTATATCGAGTCATCCGGGATCGACAGTAGTCGAGATGGCGGAGCTTGCTGCCGAGACAAAGGACATGGGATTCCAGCTTGAACAGGTACAGAATTTCACACCTACCCCCATGACCCTTGCCACTGTGATGTTTTACACAGGCTATGATCCCTATACACTTCTACCCATATTCACGGCCCGCAAGATAGATGAAAAGAAAGATCAGCAAATTTTCTTCTTTTGGTACAAGAACGAAAACCGTGCATTCATCCGGCAAAAACTAATGGCCTTTAACCGGCCTGACTTGATTCAAAAGTTGTTGAAATAATAAAAAATAGTTGTTTATATTTGTAACTTAAAATATTCGACAGTTTTTTTGAAATACGACTAATTTGGTTGAAAATGTTAAATACAAATCAATCATTAATCGATAACTGTTTATAGACTTAAGGATCATTCCCGGATAATTCTCCTCTAAGCAGAAAAATTACCCATTATTTCCCGAATGTATCCCGTATTTATGCCGTATTAACTCATACGGCATAAATACGGCTCAGATACGGCATAAATACGGCTATGAAGAGAATTATCCGGGAATTATCCGGGAGTGTTCTAAGAATATTTGAAGAATATAGGGACTTCTATAAAAATGGGTTATCGTTTGATTTTCATAAAAGTACAATAAAATTATGAAAATAGCAACAGTCTGTTTGAAAAAGTTTTTTGAAAATTATTTTGAAAGTTAAAGGACCGGAAGTGAAGAAAAGTTGAAATTATAATTGATATAATTTCAGATGACACATCTCATGTTGAGTGTGCTACGAATCAAGATTAGGCCTAAATATTTATTTCTCAGGGATGATAAGAACAGGTATACGGGCTCTGCGGATAACGCCTTCGCTGGTTGTTCCCAGCAACGTGCGATAAAGCAAACCGTGACTTTCTTTTCCCATCACAATCATATCAGCCTGCATCTCTTTTGCTTCATCAATTATGGTGTCGATAATTGAGCCCTGGAGCAAAACAGAATTGGCTTCAACACCCTGCTTTTGAATGTGTTCTGTAATGGCTCGCAATTCTTCTTTTTCGCGTTGAAGTTCTTCATCCACATATGTTTGAAGCGTGACAGGTTCTGCATCAGGACCAGGATATATTGGATTCGGAGCCGTTACATGCAGGACGGTAATAGAACCGGAATCTTCTTTTGCCTGATGAATGGCATAATCCAAAACTTCAGTTGTGATATCTGAAAAATCGACTGGAACAAGTATTTTTTTCATGGTTTTAAAGTCTCATAACAAATATAGCTTTTTTATGAGCAGAAGTCAACAACATTCGATAAACTTACCTAATTTAGTGCCACTCTTATAAATAACCAACCATGATGAAACTATTTACAAAATCGGATGAAAAGCATGGTAGCCTTTACAGGCTTGCTTTTCGGGGACTTTTTGGCATTATGATTCTTTTGATCGTAGCAATGCCATTGAATGCACAAAATAAAGATAAAAAACCAGTAACAGCTGTAAAACAAGTTACTGTAGTTAAGGCAGTGAAGCCGGATAAGGTAAAAAACCAGGCTGATACTACTGCTAAAGCAAAAGATTCTACAAAAACTCCTCCTATTTCGGGGATTAAGTTCAGGAATATCGGACCTGCTTTTACGTCTGGCCGTATTGCTGATTTTGCTGTGAACCCCAACAATAATAGTGAGTATTATGTTGCAGTTGCTTCAGGAAATGTCTGGAAAACTGTCAATAACGGTACAACTTTTACTCCAATATTTGACTCATACGGGGCATATTCTATCGGTTGTATTAAACTTGATCCCAATAACCCCAATACTGTATGGTGCGGAACAGGTGAACACAATCATCAGCGTGCACTGGGTTATGGCGATGGGATCTATAAATCTACAGATGCCGGTAAGTCATGGAAAAATATGGGACTGAAAGATTCACGCCAGATAGGTGGAATCGTGATCGATCCAAGGAATTCTGACATAGTCTATGTTGCTGCTGAAGGATCTGTCTGGGGACCTGGTGGAGATCGTGGTTTGTTTAAAACAACCGATGGTGGAAAAACCTGGAAGAAAATTCAGACCATAAGCGAAAATACAGGGATCAACAATATCCTCATGGATCCGCGCAATCCGGATGTACTCTATTCAACATCAGAACAACGTCGTCGTCATGTATTTACCAAGATTGGTGGAGGTCCCGAAACAGCCGTATGGAAATCAACCAATGCCGGCGAAACCTGGGTGAAAATTACAAAGGGATTACCAACCGTTGATATGGGTGGAATGGGAATTGCCATTTCTCCTGTGAATCCTGATGTTTTATACATCATCGTAGAGGCTAAAAAGGGGTCCAGTGGATTTTTCCGCAGTCAGGATCGTGGCGCATCATGGCAGAGAATGAGTGATTATTCTTCACAGGGTCAATATTTTAATACTGTAATTTGTGATCCTAAAAATGTTGACAAAGTTTATTCACTTGAAGTTGTCTCGAAATACTCAGAAGATGGTGGAGCTACATGGAAACCTATCGGAAACAACAAACGACATGTTGATGACCACGCCATGTGGATCGACCCATCGGATACAAAACATTTCATGATCGGTGGAGATGGTGGTGCTTACGAAACATTCGACGGTGCCAAAGAATTTATTTTTAAATCGAATCTCCCAGTTGCACAATTCTATCGTGTATCGGCTGATAATTCATACCCATTCTATTATATATATGGCGGCACACAGGACAATAATTCCCTGGGTGGCCCTTCACGTACAACAAATGGCGCCGGTACTCCTTCGGATGACTGGATGGTAACCAATGGTGGCGACGGATTCTGGTCACAAATCGATCCTTCAAACCCCAATATTGTATATGCAGAAAGTCAGTATGGCGGAATGGTTCGTTATGACCGCAAGAGTCAGGAGAGCATGGATATCCGTCCCGAGCCACGCAAGGGTGAACTGACCTATCGCTGGAACTGGAATACACCACTGATCATAAGTCCTTTCTCAAACACCCGCATCTATACTGCAGCAAATAAACTGTTCCGCAGTGATGACAGAGGGAATAGCTGGCAGGTGATCAGCGAAGATCTCACAGCTCAGATCGATCGCAATAAATGGCCGGTTATGGGCAAGTTCTGGCCCTCAGATGCTGTAGGGAAAGACGTTTCAACTTCACTCTATGGTGAAATTGTTTCTCTGGATGAGTCTCCGATGAAAGAAAATCTGTTGTATGTCGGTACCGATGATGGTTTGATTCAGGTTACAGAAGATGGCGGAAAGAATTGGCGCAAGACCGCTCAATTTCCGGGTGTTCCTGAAAACACTTATGTGAGTGATGTATATGCTTCACGATTTGATCAGAATGTGGTATTTGCTTCATTTGACAATATATTGCGCGATGATTTTAAACCATATATCTTCAAGAGCACAGATAAAGGTGCAACCTGGACTTCTATCGCTTCTAATCTCCCGGCCAATGGCACTGTTCATTGCATTCAACAGGATTTTGTAAATCCGGATCTGTTGTTTGTTGGAACTGAATTTGGCGTATTCTATACCAATGATGGTGGAAAGAGCTGGAATCAGATAAAAGAGGGCATCCCGACGATCTGTATCAAGGATATGACTATTCAAAAGCGTGAATGTGATCTGATTGTAGCTTCTTTTGGTCGCGGATACTTTGTGCTGGACGATTATTCTCCACTCAGATATATTAACAAGTCATTCCTGGAAAAGGAAGGATATTTGTTTAATGTGAAAGACGCTTTGATGTATCTGCCAACAGATGTCAAGGGCAGCATGGGTTCTACACCTTATCTGGCGCCTAATCCTGAATTTGGAGCCATCTTTACTTATTTTGTGAAGGATACGAAGTTTAAGTTGAAAAAGGATTTGCGCAAGGAGGTGGAAGATTCTCTATTCAAGAAAAGTCTGCCTATCCCAATGCCAACTGATGCTCAACTTGCTGAGGAGGAAAAAGAATTGTCTCCATACCTGACATTTACAATAACCGATGAAGCCGGAAATGTGGTCAGACGAATCAAGACAGAAACAGGTAAAGGAGTCAAAAGAATCAACTGGGATCTGAGAATGGAATTGCCTGGAAATGTACAGCCTGCTGATAAGAAAGTAAATATGCTTGCCGGTGGACAAGGTGGCCCATTTGCATTGCCAGGAACCTATAAAGTAAGTCTGGCTTTGACAGCTGCCGGAAAAACAAAAGAGGTAGCCGGACCGGTTTCCTTTAAAGTAGTACCGCTCAATAATACTACCTTACCAGCGGACAACAGAGCTGAAGTGTCTGATTTCTATAAGAAAGCAATAGCATTGAGTCGTAAGATGCGTGAGACACAGGCTTATGGTGAAGAGTTACAGAAACGTGTAAACTATGCCCGGCAGGCATTTGTCCAGTTTGAATTATCTGCTGAGCTTCAGAAAAAGGCTCAGACTTTGGCAGATGAACTTGAAGAATTGATGGTGAAATTTACAGGCCGGACTAAGGGTGCATCTGATGAAGAGACGCCTCCGATGGCAGTTCCATTGAACTGGAGGATAGGTGGTTTGGCTTATTCATATCGTCAGTCACAATCTGCTCCTACACAAACGATGCAGGCTAATTATCGTATCGTGACTGAAGAGTTCCCTCCAATACTGGAACGTTTCCGTCAGATCGATACAGTCGATTTGAAAGCATTGGAAGATGCGATGGATAAGGCAAACATTCCTTATACTCCGGGCAGGATTCCACAAGGGAATTAATTGGATAAATTAGTGAAATAAAAAAAGCTGTCTGATTTCCATAATCAGACAGCTTTTTAATTTTTCCGAGAATAAATTCTTTTAAAAAGTTACTCGGCTGAGAACTCTTTTAACAACTTACGGTATGCCGAGAATACATTGGCACGGGAAACGAAACCGATATACTTTCCATCCTGCAGGACCGGAAGGTTATAATGTTGCGTATCTGTAAACTTCTGTGCCACCTCTTCCATCGTCTCACCCATCTGTACAATGGTATCGGGCATAAAAAGTAGATTGCGTACATGTGTCTGATCGTACATTTCAGTATTAAAGATGATATTACGGATGTCGTTGATAAAGACAACTCCATAGAAATAATTCTGTGCATCTACAACCGGAAAAACATTGCGTGGGGACTGTGCAACTACCTTTACCAGATCGCCTAAAGTTGCATCGGGTTCTATCGTGCTGAAATTGGTTTCGATCAGATTATCTATTTTCAATCTTACCAGGACAGCTTTATCCTTATCGTGCGTTAGCAATTGATTTTTTAGTGCCAATTTTTTACTGTAGATCCCGTGAGGTTCAAAATAATGGATCGTGAGGTATGAGATTGTTGCTGTAATCATGATGGGAACGAAAAACTGGTATCCTCCGGTGATTTCAGCAATTAGGAAGATGGCAGTCAGAGGGGCCTGCATGACACCAGCCATGACACCAGCCATTCCCGCAAGGGTGAAATTACTCTCAGGCAGGTTTAAAATGTGTAAGCCGCTCAATATTTTTGTCATGATAAAACCCGTGATCCCACCTACAAAAAGGGAAGGCGCAAAGACACCTCCCACGCCACCGGCACCATTCGTAAAAGAGACGGCAATGACTTTGAAAACGACGATTAAGAATAGGAAAATAATATACCAGAACAGATCATTGTGCCATGAATAGAAATGACTTCCGGCTGCCATTTCCATACCTTTTCCGTTCAGAATATTGGCAAGAATGTCATAACCCTCTCCAAACAGAGGTGGAAAAAGATAGATGAGAAGGCTGAGTCCTATTCCTCCAACGATAAGTCGGAGTTTAATGTTTTTTATTTTTACAAAATTCGCTTCCAGAAATTCATTTGTCCGGTTGAAGTATAATGATACAAAACCACAGACAATTCCCAGAATGGCGTAAAAAGGAATGTTTTTTAACTGGAAAGGCATGTCTGCAACATACTGGAAAAGGACATCTTTGCCCATCATGAAATAAGACAATGAGGCAGCAGCAACAGCCGAAATGAGCAATGGAATGAGGGAGGCCATAGTCAGATCAAGCATCAATACTTCGAGGGTGAATACGATGGCTGCAATCGGAGCCTTGAAAATTCCTGCAATCGCACCAGTAGCGCCACATCCGATTAACAATGTAAGCGTCCGGTAATCCAACTGAAACATTTTTCCCAGGTTGGATCCTATTGAAGCGCCGGTCATGACAATGGGGGCTTCTAATCCTACAGAACCTCCAAATGCAACTGTAAAGGTGCTGGCAATCATCGAGGAGTAGCTGTTATGCGGTTTCAGGTGACTGTTGTTCTGCGAAATGGCATGCAGGACACGCGTGATACCATGTCCGATTTTGTCTTTCAGGAAAAGACGTACATAGATAACAGTTAAAATAATTCCAATCAGTGGATAAGCCAGATAAAGCAGATTTCCGTTATCTGAAGTGAAGCCTTTGGTTAATAATTGATGGGCATAAAAGACAGTATTTTTTAGAATAACTGCTGCGAGACCACTAATCAAACCAACAAAAAGGCTTAAAAACAGGACAAACGTACGTTGGTCTACATTTCTGTTTCTCCAGAGTAGAAAGTTTTTAAACCACAAAGAATTTTCGATCATAAAACAAAGATAAATATTAAATGATAAAACACCTGCTCTAAATCGCAGGAGTTTAATCAAGAAAATTGGCTCAATTTAGAAACTGTTTAAATTTGTCCGTAGGACATTAATGTCAATAGAAAGGTCTGAAATATCCACATTTTCCCCGTAGGGGATTAACAAATTAGTGTTAATGTCCTACGGACAAAGGTTTGGGAGATCGATATTTCTATTGACATTAATGTCCTACGGGCAAAAGGGAAATAGGAATTTAAACAGTTTTTTTATGTCCTGAAATAAAGTTATCAATTATTGTGAGGAATAAATAAACTACTCTCCTTCATTTTTAGTATTTTCGCTTAAATATAAAAAGAATAGCCAGTATGGCACGGGAACGCATACGATCAGGATATTCAGGGCTTAAAGCACAGGTAATCATTGGATTCAGCCTTACGATTATTGCTGTGGGTATTGCAGGATATATTGCATTTAAGAGTACAAGGCAATTGGTGACCTCACTGGTTACCCTCACACAACCCAATCCAAAGTTAGAGCGGTTAGAATTAGCCCTCAGGGCAGCTACTTATGCAGAAAACAGCATTCGACTTTATTCAATCTCACATAAAGACGCTAACTTTTTCGAGTATAAAAAATACATCAATCAGGTCGATACCAATATCAGAGCTTTAGGACAGTTGATGGATGATGATCCGATTCAACGAAAACGACTTAGATCGGTCAAGATATTGGTGAGTCAGAAAATGAAGAATATTAAAACCTTCATTGAATTCAAGCGGGTTCGCGATTCTTTGGTGGGGACATCAATGAATTGGGATCAACTTTCGATTGCTGCAAACGATTCTGCCAAGTTGAAATTGCTGACCCGAACCACGAATATTACAACTTTCGATACAATATATCCTCAGAAAGTCTCAGCAGCAACCAGTGCTGCAGTCAAGCGAAAATTTTTCGATCGTCTTTTAGGGAAGAATAAACCTAAAAAAGCAGAGCCACTTCCATTACCCCGTGTTTTAGCAAAAACGCGTACAATAATTGATTCGAGCTATGTTCCATTGAAAGACACATCTTATATAAGCCGGTTAAGGAAATTGTACAATCTTTCGATGCAGAAACAGATCGAAACTGATGGAGAATTAAACCGCAGGGAGGAACAACTTGTCAAACTGAACTCGAAGATGATAACACAATTGCTCGAACTTATCGGTTATCTGAAGAAGGCTGAACAGGTGCAACAGGAAGCCGGCGCTATTGCAGCTTCTGATATTGGAAACCGGTCGATTATGATAATTTCAATGGTTGCCGGGGCAGCATTGCTGACGGTTATCCTCTTTACGCTTTATATCTTCCACGGGATCAGAAGAAATATTCAGTTAAATAAAGAACTGGTACGCGCCAAGCAACGAGCGGAGGAGTTGGCAAGTGTTAAAGAAGAGTTTTTGGCTAATATGAGTCATGAAATCCGAACGCCACTGAATGCGATAATAGGATACTCAGAACGATTATCCCAGACCGAACTTGACAAGAAGCAGGGGGAATTTATTTCAGCTGTACAAAAGTCATCAGATCTGTTGTTGGCAACAGTTAATGATATTCTCGATTTCTCTAAAATCGAAGCTGGTAAACTGCGCATAGATACTATTCCTTTTGAACCTGCTGCAGTGGTCAGGGAAGTTGTGGATACGCTTCAGCTCCATGCAGACAAAAAACACTTGTCTTTACAGTATGATATTTCTGCTATCGACGATTTGTTTGTTACCGGAGACCCGATCAGGCTAAAACAGATATTGATAAATCTTACTGGGAATGGGGTTAAATTTACCGATACCGGTTTTGTGAAAATTATTTGCTCCAGAGAGGATGATGGGGAAAATATTGTCCTGAAGTTTCAGGTTGCCGATACCGGGATGGGTATAGATCAGGATAAACAGCAGCTGATATTTGATGCTTTTAGTCAGGCTGATGCTTCTTCAACACGTCGTTTCAGTGGTACAGGACTGGGTCTTGCTATTTGTAAAAAGCTGATTGAACTGCAGAACGGAACTATCAATGTAGAAAGTCAACCTGACGAAGGCTCGGTATTCACGGTTGTGATTCCTTATTTACCTGCAAACGAAGAACGCGTTATATATGTTAAACAAGTAGCTGGTAAACCAAATGTAGAACAGATCAAGGATAAACATATATTGTTGGTTGACGATGACGAATACAATATTCAGTTGACACGCATGATGCTGGATGAATGGGGAATCAGGTATGACGAAGTCAGAAATGGGCTTGATGCTATGGAAATGGTTCTCAGAAATAATTATGATCTGGTCCTGACGGATATCCATATGCCTGAAGTAAGTGGAATACAGCTTACCCGCTACATCCGCTCGATCGAGGATAAGCAGAAATCCTCCATACCGGTTATTGCATTTACGGCAGATGTTATGAAGGATGACATTGATAATTATCAGCAGTCGGGGATAAATGGGTTTCTGTTTAAGCCATTCACCAGTGCACAGGTGTTGGATAAAATATTAACGGTTTTGGGAGTTGAATATGAGCCTGTAACTGTTCATGAAGTTGTGCCTGAAGCAGTGAAGCCGGAGCTGAATCACAATGAGTTAAATCATGTTGAGATGGCTCCTGAAATCATTGCCTTGCGTCGTTTTACAGGCGATGATGCAAATGCGCTTTCAAAGGTTATACAATTGTTTTTAGAGAATGGCGACCTGAACCTGAAGGTACTAAACGAATGTCTTCACAATGGGAGGGATCGTGAAATGGGTGAGTTGGCACATAAAATGCTGACACCATTTTCACAGCTTGGAGGGAACCCGGTGATCCCGATTCTTGTAAAACTTGAAAAGCTTATTGATGAAGATCTTGAATTTGTTGAAAAGCAGGCATTGGTTGATTCATTAAATACCGAATCAGCCGTAATCTTTGAAGTTCTTAAGAAAGCGTTGGTTTAATATTAGTTCAAAGGTTAATATTAGATCACTATTAACCCTCTATCCCGTACTGTCTTAATTTATTGTAAAGCGTTTTCCGGTCGATATTCAACATTCGGGCGGCTTTGGATTTGTTATAATGAACCTTTTCGAGGGTGGAAATAATAACAGTACGTTCGTTCTGTTCGGCGATAACCTTAAGATCGGTAGTTATAGGGTAAGACGTTTCAGTCTCGCTAGTGGCAGACACCATCTCTACCGGCAGACATTCAAGCGTGATCTGTTCATCAGTAGCAAGCAATACAGCCCGTTTGATAATGTTCTTCATCTCCCTGATATTCCCTGGCCATGAATATACATGCATCAGATCTACAACATCTTGTGAGAAGTTTTGAACAGTCTTGCCCAATTCTTCATTGGCCAGTTCAAGGAAATGACTTGCAAATACACGAATATCATTATGACGCTCACGAAGAGGGGGAACGTCGATCTTAAATTCATTTAAACGATGATAAAGATCTTCTCTAAAAGTACCTTTACGGACTGCATCTGACAGATCCTCATTTGTTGCTACTATGATTCTTACATCAACCGGGATATCTTTGTTGCCACCAATTTTCCTGATTCTGCGTTCCTGGGTTGCTCTTAGCAGCTTTAACTGTGTTTCATAAGGGAGATTACCTATCTCATCAAGGAAGAGAGTGCCTCCATTTGAAAGTTCAAACTGTCCTTGTTTTTCGTTTATTGCATCTGTAAATGAGCCTTTCACGTGTCCAAACAATTCACTTCCGGCCAGTTCTTTTGACAAAGCACCACAATCGACGGCCATGAATGGTTTGTCTGAACGCTTGCTTTTTTGATGGATCATTCGGGCAACATATTCTTTTCCGGTTCCGCTCTCTCCCTGAATAATCACAGACATGGAAGTTGGGGCTACGAGGTCGATGTAGCGTTCTACCTTTGAAGAGGTTTTACTTGCACCGCTGACATAATGAAAATTGGTTTTGTGTATAGACTGAGCTGCAGTAGTATCACTTTCTTCTTCCGCTTTCTCGAGTGCACCACGGATGGCTGCAAGAATCTCATCAGGATTGATAGGTTTTGTAACATATTCATATGCCCCCATCTTGATCGCCCTGATGGCAACCCTGATGTCGGCATAACGGGTCATGATGATAACCGGTAATTTCGGCTTCAGTAATCTTATATCTTTTAAAAGCTCAAGCCCGTCTTTGTCTGGTAAGCGAAAATCACAAAGTGCAATATCAAATTGCTCCAGTCGCATAGCTTTAAGCGATTCAGCAGCACTAAATGCTTCCCTTACAGCGAATCCCTTGTTGGTAAGGAATGTCTTAAGCATGGTGCAAAAAGTTGGATCATCGTCAATTACGAGTATTCGCTTCATCAGTATTGATTAGAAAAATTGGTATTATTAATTTCGCAAAGATACAACTTAAAATTAACCGAAAAGTTTAGAGAAAACTTCCTCTATTTTATTCACTTTAATTATTTCAATGCCCTGACTCTTTATATTATGTGTATTGTGTTTGGATATATACAACTGTTCAAATCCCATTTTCTCTGCTTCGGCCAGTCGTTGTTCTATTCTGTTGACGGGTCTTATTTCGCCAGATAAACCAACCTCTGCAGCAAAGCAGGTCTTGAGCGGGATCGAAATATCTTCACCTGACGAGAGGATTGAACAGATTACAGCCAGATCAATAGCCGGATCATCAACACGAATACCACCAGCAATGTTCAAAAACACATCTTTGCTTCCCAATCTGAATCCGCATCGTTTTTCAAGAACTGCCAGTAACATGTTCAGACGTCGCAGATCAAAGCCTGTAGCCGACCGCTGTGGGGTGCCATAAACTGCTGTGCTTACCAATGCCTGTGTTTCGATGAGCATAGGTCGGATTCCTTCAATAGTCGAGGCTATAGCTACTCCACTGAACTGCTCATGATGGTGATTGATTAAAACTTCGGATGGACATGTGATCTCTCTGAGTCCTGTACTCATCATTTCATAAATGCCCAGCTCAGATGTTGATCCGAACCTGTTTTTTATAGACCGCAGGATCCTGAACCCATAGTTGCGGTCGCCTTCAAACTGAAGAACAGCATCTACCATGTGCTCTAAAACTTTTGGGCCGGCCAGTGAACCCTCTTTTGTGATATGACCAATCAGAATAACAGGTGTATTGGTTTGTTTTGCAAAACGTTGCATCTCTCCGGCACACTCCCTTATCTGTGAAATACTTCCTGCGGATGCATCAATGATGTCGGTTTGAAGGGTCTGAATAGAGTCGATAATGACAATATCAGGTTTCACGACTTCTATCTGTCTAAAGATGTTTTGGGTTGCCGTTTCGGTCAGAATATAACAATCTGTATGAATCTGACCAATCCTCTCGGCCCGCATTCTAATCTGCTGGTCGCTTTCCTCACCACTTACATACAGGATTTTAAGATCGCGAATGGTTAAGGCCACCTGTAACATCAGGGTTGATTTCCCGATACCCGGTTCACCACCCACTAATACTACAGATCCCGGAACCAGACCACCACCCAGTACCCTGTTTAATTCATTGTTATGGGTATCGATACGCTGCTCCGCAACAGCTACAATCTGATCTAATTTTATGGCTACAGCTGCTTTAAGCGAAGGAGAAAATTGTTTGCGATCAGCTGCCTCTATCTGGATGACCTCTTCAACAAATGTGTTCCATTCTCCACAACTGGGGCATTTTCCCAACCATTTTGAAGCCTGCGCTCCACAACTCTGACAGAAAAATGAAGTCTTTGCTTTAGCCATTCTTTTGTTATCTTGATACGAAGGTAATCAATTTTCTAGCTGTTTCTTATTTTAGCTTCGATTGCAGAAGTGGAATATCCCGGGAGGAATTCTATCGTTTCAACTTTGCCACCTTTAGCCATTACAACATTGTAACCAACGATATCTATCGGATTGTAATCTGCACCTTTTACAAGAATGTCAGGCTGGACTTTTGTGATGAGTTTATAAGGAGTCTCTTCATCGAACAATACTACCATAGAAACAAAACTGATTGATGCCAGTAACATTGCCCGTGAATGTTGATCAGTTATTGGTCGGTCGGGGCCTTTTAAACGTGTGACCGAGGAGTCGGTATTTAATCCCACGATGAGTTTATCCCCTTTAGCTGCAGCCTTTGCCAGATAGTCCAGATGTCCGAGGTGCAGGAGGTCAAAGCAACCATTGGTGAAGACAATTTTATATCCTTTAAAACGCCAGATAGCAAGAATGTGCTTGATCTTACCTACATCTGAAAATATTTTATTCTGAATTACTTCAAGCTTTTTCATATTTCTTTTTATTGAAAACGGGTAAGAGAATCAATGAAAACGTACCTGCAATAAGCATCATTATTGTTTGTGCCGACCAGATTAGCCAACCTGTTGCAAAACCGTTGGTTCTGGGAATATCATAAACCAATAAAATTTCTGCAACGATTACCGGATAAATTCCAATTCCACCCGGAACCAGGATAATTCCAATCGTTGCAAATAGTAGAACAGAAAGTCCTGCGTCAAGTCCCAGATCTCTGGTTCCCGGTAAACTCAGGAACACCACCCAGGACATCAACAGATACATAAACCAGATGAACAATGAATGAAACACAAAGAGCCAGGGATTTTTTAATTTGGTTACAGATATAATGCCCAACCAAAATCCTTTGATCATTGTAGAGATCTTTTGGAATGGCTTCGAAAGAAGAATAGTACGCCTGAAAACGATTAACAAAACCAGAATAATAATAAAAGAGATCATTGAAATTCTGGTAATAGATCCTTCGAAATTGATACCGGGACTTAATTTTGCGGCCAGTGGTCCATATACATGTTTTTCAATGTATCCATATAGTATGGCTCTCTGTGCAAAAATATTGATAAAGAACATCAATGCAAAGACCGACATATCTATGGCCCGTTCAGTTATCACAGTTCCAAACGACTTGGTAAATGGGATTTTTTCGTAGCGTGACAATACTCCACATCTGCTTACTTCGCCCAAACGTGGAAGAGCCAGATTGGCTAAGTAGCCAATAAATACGGCAAAGAAAACATTATAGGTTTTCGGTTTATAACCAATAGGTTCAAGAAGCATTTTCCACCTAAGTGTTCTGCTATAGTGACTGATGACACCAAGAATGATTGCTAATATAATCCACCAATAGTTGGCTCTTTTTAGATATAAAAGAATATCAGACTTTTGTTCTGTTGTAAGATCGCGAAGAAAAAGCCAGATGAAGAAACATCCTATCCCCAGAAAAAACAAGATCCTCAGGACCGTAAATATTTTGTGCTTCATCTGTGAATAGTTAGTATATTATGGATTAATTCATTTCAATTTATTGCTACTATCGGGAAATATGATTGAAGGTACCCATTGCTTAGCTTCTTCAAAATCTAGAATAGCGTAAGATGCAATGATTACCAGATCACCAACAGCAAATCTACGGGCAGCAGCGCCATTGAGCGTGATTACCCCTGAACCACGTTCACCTTTTATAATATAAGTCTCGATACGTTCACCATTGTTGATGTTCAATACCTGCACTTTTTCATGTTCAATCATGTTAGCAGCATCCATTAAATCTTCATCAATGGTTATGCTGCCAATGTAATTTAAGTCTGCCTGGGTTACTGTAACCCTATGTATTTTTGATTTTAAAACTTGAATTTGCATGATACAAAATTACGAAAATAAAACAATATTATCGATTAAACGCACCGATCCGTCATAAACAGCTACACACACTATCACCTCTTTGCTTCCATTCCAGTCATTAACAGGTTGTAATGTGTACATGTCTACAACCTCAACATATTCAGGCCTTAGGGTAGGATAAGAAGAGATTTGATCAGAAATCCATTGTTTCAATAGAATTGGAGTCAGACTGATTTCTTTTGATGTTTCAATTTTAAGCTTCGCCTGTAGTAATGTTTTATAAATCATGGGAGCAATCTGTCGTTCGCTTTCAGAGAGTCGCATGTTTCGGGAACTCAAGGCAAGGCCATCAGCATCCCTTACGATAGAACAACCAACAATATTCACATCAGGATTTTGACTTTTTGCCATATGACGAATAATTGCAAGTTGCTGAAAATCCTTCTCTCCAAAATAAGCCCTCGTCGGGTTTATGATGTTGAATAATTTATGAACGATTACACATACTCCCTGAAAATGTCCCGGACGAAACTCACCTTCCATCGGTTTGTCGAGTCCATTCAGATCATAAACAGCCAATGGTTCAATGTTGTTCGGATACATTTCATTCACTTCAGGAGCAAAGATCAAATCACATCCTTCTGATTCTAATAACCTAAAGTCAGCTTCAAAAGTACGGGGATATTTTTCGAGATCTTCTTTGTTGTTAAACTGAACGGGGTTAACAAAGATACTACAAACCACAAAATCGTTTTCAGCTTTTGCCTGGTGGATAAGCGTAAGGTGTCCCCGATGAAGGGCTCCCATTGTAGGAGCTAAGCCAATCGATCTGCCTTCTTTTCTTTTCAGATCAAGCAGATCTACAGTAGCTTTTATGGTATTTGTAACAATCATTCCGGTTTGTTTATATGTATACAGCCTGTTGAAATTCTGTTTGAAAAGCTCATTATTCCACTTGCTGAAAACAGCGTGCAAAGGTACAAAATGATTTTATACCTTGTTTTAAAAAGATTAAACCTGAAATTGAATCAATGGTTTTTTAACAAGAACAATAAATTTCCTTATTTTTGCCTTAATCCTGACTTCATTTAAATGAAAACAGTAACTGGCTTACATTCAAAAAACTCAAGAAACTATAATATAGGAAACCATGAACAACAAATACATTTTGGCAAAGGTTATTCTGACAGGATTCATTTTCATACAGGTTACCTGTATGGGGCAGTCCGGAAAAACTCAAACTAAAGCGTTTGAGAATTTTAAATTTCAGGAACAGGATATTACACAAATTCAACAGGGATATAAAGATGGTCGCTTTACCTGTAAAGAACTGGTACAGGCCTATCTGGATAGAATTGCTGCAATTGATAAAAATGGTCCGCACCTGAATTCAATTATTGAGATTAATCCGGATGCCATTAAAATTGCAGAGGGTTTAGATCGTGAGATGAAAACCGGAAAGTCCAGAGGACCACTTCATGGGATCCCGGTGTTGTTAAAAGACAATATTGACACGCATGATAAAATGTTTACAACTGCCGGCTCCAGGGCTTTGAAAGGATCACATCCACTCCAGGATAGCTGGGTTGCGTTAAAGTTAAGAGAGGCAGGAGCAATAATAATCGGGAAAGCCAATTTGAGCGAGTGGGCTAATTTCAGGGGAGAGATGTCTTCTAGTGGTTGGAGTGGAATGGTCGGACAAACAAGGAACCCTTATATCCTGACCAGAAATCCATGTGGTTCAAGTTCAGGTTCAGCTGTTGCCGTATCAGCAAATCTCACTATGGTTGCCATTGGTACGGAAACGAACGGATCAATAGTTTGTCCATCAAATAATAATGGTATTGTTGGAATAAAGCCTACAGTGGGACTCATAAGCCGTTCCGGTGTTGTTCCTATTTCTTTTACACAAGATACACCGGGTCCGATGACACGTACTGTCAGAGATGCCGCTATTTGTCTGGGGGCAATGGTAGGTCTTGATCCTGCTGATGAAAAGACATTGGCAAGCGAGGGGAAATATTTTAAAGATTATACACAATTCCTGAAAAAGGATGGTTTAAAAGGAAAACGGATTGGAATATATAAGGCTCCATTAGGTAAAAACTTCAAAGTAGATGCCCTTTGGAAAAAAGCTGTTGATTTCATTAAAAGCAAAGGCGTTGAAGTGATAGAAATTGAAGATCTCTCTACTGACAAAGTAGATGGCCCTTCATTTTTGATCATGCTTTATGAATACAAAGATGGTTTGAATAAATATTTCAAATCTTTAGGTCCCAATTCCCCTATCAAAAGTCTTGAAGATTTGATTGCATTCAATAAGAAAGATCCAATCGAAATGAGATATTACAACCAGAAGTATCTGGAGGATGCTCAGAAAAAAGGAGATCTGACCACAAAGGAATACCAGGATGCATTGGCCAAAATGAACAAAGGCATAAGGGAAGAGGGAATTGACAGGGTAATGGATAAATACAAACTGGATGCAATTATATCTCCTACAGGAAATCCTGCATGGCTGACAGATTGGATAAATGGAGATAATATTCAGGTAGACAGTGCTTCACCTGCAGCTATTGCCGGTTATCCAAATATCACGGTTCCAATGGGATTTATTGAAGGGTTACCTGTAGGAATTTCCTTTTTCGGAAGAGCCTGGAGTGAGCCGGTGTTATTGGAGATAGCCTATTCTTATGAAATCGGAACAAACCATCGTAAGGCACCTCTTTTTCTGACCGGGCAAAGTTACTGATACTGAATATAACTGGGTAACGGTTTCAGTTTCATTAACTCATCGGGTGTCAACATCCTTTGCGGTCCTTTTTTGAGATCGTTTGAATAGAATAATTTAAAGCCTGTAAACTGAACCGGCTCCTGATTGATAAAGTAACGGTAGGTCCCCTTCTTTAACTCAGGTGGTCCCCAGCCATCCATATTCATCACAATCTGGACTTCAGGATGCAATTTTATTTCCTTTGAGTTGGTAATCATTTTTCTGGTAAAACGGTGAACAATAAAAATTTTTGGTGGTAGTTTATTATCCTTTACCAGCTTTGCCAGAAAATCAGAGCAGTAATTGATATCTGTTGCATCATAAGTACCTATTGCAGTTCCTGGTTTATGACCACTCTTCATTGAGAATTCAGGATCAATACCCAAATGAACATTGGGCATTTTAAGGTATTTCTCCAGTCTTGGCAATTCTTCATTGATATTGCTTAAAGCCACCTGGATATCCAGAAAAACTATCATGTTCTTTCTCATTGCAGCTATCGAAAGCAGGGAATCTATCTGTTTATCCGGCATCCTGCCAATGTATTTTCCATTTTTCCCACTATAGCCCTGAGCAACCACAGCAATATAATGAAGGGCCGGTTGAACGGCAGTTTTAGGATCTGCCTTTTCCCATTTCTTAACCTCATCATCCAGTTTTGCTAACATTTGAACCGGGGGGAGTTGCCCCAGTATCCCCATTCTTTTTGAATTAAGATTACCATAAAAAGCCACAACTCTTTTAAAAGGTAAAATAGCACCGGGGAGTGGATAGGGTTGATTCTTAACAGGCCATCTGCCAGAGCTGTCACCGTTTGCCAGTTCAACTAATTTATGATCGTATTTAACAGTATCAAATACATAGGTTGGTTTAGCAGGTGGAATAGTTTCTTCAGTTTTCTCTTTTTTTGATTCAGGTATATTTAGTAAAACATTACTGCTTGTCCTGACAGGAGCATTGTTACACCCGGGCAGTAACCCAATAAGGATGAAAGCTGATATTGAAATCAGTACTATATTTTTTCTCTTAATCATTTTATTAACTCTTTTCGGAGGCCGGTATTATGTCTTGATAGGTTTGTGTTAAACGTACAAATACATAACTATATTGGATTCAGACAAAGGTTGTGTTTTTTCCCTTCAATTCATATTACTTTAAAGAATATTTGAAGGAAATTTCAATACCCACAGATGAAGCGGATATTTTTCTGCTCCCCCCGCTAAAGCTGTTTATATGTTCCGCATCAGGAGAAAGCAGGAATGTGTCTACAGATGTCGCCCCTTCTTTAACAACCAGACTGGTATTACTGAAGCTAAACCCTACTGCAATTTGCATCTTTTTTTGAATAGCATAATCAAATCCGGCAGAGATAATCGGGCTTACTCCCAATGTTTTCAGTTTCAACTGACCGGCTTCTGTTACACTTTTATCAGTCGGGAAACCATAAGCAGGAAGATTTTCCAATAAATCATTATAAGCAGGATAAAAACCTTTGTAAGTAAAAGTTCCGGTGCTCGTGTATTTTTGATTCATTGAGAATGCCATGCTGATGCCCCCTTTGAAATACATCCCAAGTTTTTTGCTAAAAGGTACCCGTAGATTTACACATAATGGGATGCTTAAAAGATCCACTGTTTGTAATTCTGTTATCCCTTTCCCTGTTACCCTCATTTCAAAAACGTCCTTCTCTGAATCCACAGTTGTAAAGCTTTTTTGATATTTATCAAGCGTTAACTGAGATTTGTAAGAAATATATTTTATGCCTGAAGAAAGCCCCAGATGTTTTGAAAAAAAGTATCCGGCTTCTACCGAGCCGAAGAAAGCGCTTTGTGAATTCGAAATCAGATTTGATATTGTTGAAGTCCCGGTATTCTTTATAGTAGTTTGTGATGGGCCAATACTAACTCCAACATAGAAGCCCGGTTTCTTTTTCTTAACCGTATCTGTTGTCTGTGAATGCCCTTGATTCACAAAACAAACTACAAGGAATAGTAATATGAAAAATGGTCTGAGATATATTTTTATGTAATTCATCTTTTAGATTTTTTGTCTGTTATATTTTATTTTGTGACGACGATCTTAGAGTAATACAACTCTTCATTATCCAACAATACCTTTACAATGTAGATTCCCGGAATTAAATGGCTAACTGAAATTGCTTTGAGCGTTTCATCATTAAGATTTTCAACCCGTAATTCCTTTACGGTTATCCCCGAAGAATTGATAATACTGATATCGGCTCTGCCATCCGTTACATCACTTATTTTCAGCGTAAAACTTCCCGAAGTTGGATTAGGAAAAACTGAAAGGGCTTTTAAACCGGTGATTGTAACTATATTCGAAGTGTTCATACACCCGTTCCTGTCAGTCGTTACAACGCTATAGGCTCCGGGTTGCTTACCGGTCACATAATTCTGAGTTGTGGCGTTAGGAATTGCAACACTATTTTTAAGCCATTGGAAGCTAACAATTGAATCGCCCACATTAGGACAAATCAGAACATCTCCCCATTTAGCTTTTGCCATTGGAACCACACCTCTTTTTACCTTCTCAGCAGTAAGACTACTAAATGCACTTTCAGCTCCATCATAATTCACAGCAGTTACACTGAAATAATAAAACTGACCTCTAACTAACCCTGAGATGTTTTTTACAGTATCCGAGACAGAGTTTGAAGTAGAATCTATTTTAATGTATGGATTACTTGAACCACCACCATATATACGATATTTGATGACATCAGGCCCAGCGCTTTTTTTCCATTTAAGTGTCATGATATCATTGCAGGAAAAACTTGACAATTCTGTCGGAGGGGCAGCCGGATTAGTCAACGTCGTTGTCGTTACAGTGTTTGAATTGATACTGATTCCGGCAACATTATAACTTCTTACCCGATAATAATACGAAGTCTTTGCTGTAAGTCCGGTAAGAGTTAGGTTTAATGAATTGCCTATATCCTTATCATTATATCCACTGATGAAAGATGTAAAAGCACTATTGGCCGAAACATCTATCCGATAACCTACAGCCGTATTTGAACTATTCCATTTTGCTTTAAAACCTGTTTGAACAATATTGGTTGCCGTAATTGCAATTGGTGCAGCAGGTGGGACATTATCTGTCATCACCATTATGGTATAATCCTCTACTTCACCGTAATATGAATTTCCACAGGGTGTGCTGTTAGGTCGATATGTATTATTATCCCATCTGATTCTCATTCTGGTTGCACCATCTTTTGCTCCGACGGGAGGGGTCAAAATCGTTTCATATATGTAATTCGGTGTTGTAGATGAATAAACATTTTCTCCAGCATCTGAAAAATCACCATCATGATTCCAATCGACCCATATTAATAATGTGTCCTTTGTATATGCACCTGATCTGGTAATAGTGATGGTTGAGTTTGTGCCTGCCAACAAAGTTGCTATTTGCGAGGTAAAATCTGAATACCCATTTGTTCCAATAGTTGATGAATTATCTAGAGTATTTAATTTTACTCTGGATATATAACCAATTGTTACATTTGTTGCTCCGGCATTACAATATTGTGCCATTCCTGTTGTAGTTGCATTTCCGTATAAAGCAGGTATTTGGTAACAGTTAGATACAGTATTATATTCATAAATTGCATAATAATATTTCGTTCCGGAAAGAAGGGCTGTTATGTTAACCGTTGTTCCGGTTCCATTATACACTACAAAATTGCCTGTTCCCAATTGTGACCCTGCACCAAAGACACTATTGGCCGTATACGAAGTTTCGTTATCGGGATCATAATTTACGGCGCTTCCTGCTCTGGCAACGACCATCACATTACTCCCATTTCCCCGTGTCCAATTTAGAGTCATCGAATTTTCTGTCAAAGCTGTGGCAGAAAAGGAGGTTGCCTGTTTGGTTGGTGGTGTGCATGAAGTATATTCACCATACGCTTTTATGCATAAATCAGCTTTAGTCGTTTTGTCAGACCCTATCGCTGTCCAACTGGTTCCGGTGCTGCTGATCCAACACCTTCCTGTCTCTATTACTGGGTTTGAATACCCCGAAACAATCGTTTCAATGGGTACAGGATAATTATAACCAATGGTATTGTAATAAACCTTGACGTAAAAATCATTATTTGCACTTACCTGAATTGGTGTTGTCAGATCGAAAGTATAATATCCGGGTAAATCACATGTCTTATCACTGATCGTACCCAATAAATTGCTCAAGGTTGTTCCATCAAAATCATGATAAACCTCGAATTTAACTATAGCATTACTGGATTGAACAAACGTACTGAGCTTTTTCAATGAATAACTCTTATTCCCGGTCGAAAAACGAATCAAACCATACGCTGTCTCAGCAGTATACCCTACAGCGCTTGTGACACCAAGCTGGTCATAATCAAACTGAGTAGAATTAGATACAACTGCATTAATGTTTCTGGTTGAAGTAACACTTGAATTAATCATTACATCGTTATACGAAACATAGAAAAAACCGTTTTCTCCCCAGTAAGAACCCCAACTGTTCTTTATTATCCAGGCGCCAGTACCTCCTGCAGTTACTTTATTATCATCCCATCCGACTAATAGAACGGCATGATTTGTTGTGGTTGCTGTTGAATTATAATAAGTGTAGTTTGACGGATTATAACTTGCATCATTCGCAAAATAATTGGTGGCTAATGCACCATAGTCCAGAATAGCCTGTTTGATGATATCATTATTCCTTGGAATATATCGTAAATCAGAAACCCAGAATTCCGGGTGCATATAACCCTTACAACTTGTTTCACTATCAATATATGGGTCATTTAATTCAGATATCGGTCCTGACTTTCGTGCAAGATAAGCAGATGACATACTCGTATTCCCACCGGCACATGGAGAGTAGGCGAAACCATTACATTCTTTTAAATTGTTTTCAGAAAGGTCGTATTCACCCAAACCGAATTTTTTTGCAAATGCCTCAATGTTTCCCATGATAGAAAAAGTCCAGCAAGCACCACAATTCCTCTGATCTTTAACTGAGGTTAACAATGAAGTGCCACCAGTTCCGGCTGTTCTTAAATCATATTTAGCCGGAAATGTTGCCTTTAATCCTTTTAGTGAAGTTTCAGAAAAATGAGGCAATATTGGTTCAGGAACTAAACCCAAACCATGACCACCTATATTTTGCTGTTGAGCTTTATCTATTCCACTTTGATATTTTATAAATTCCGGGTTAAGAGGAGCAGTTTGAAGATTTTGGCCTGACAAAACCGAACTGAAAAAAATGAAAAAACTAATAAGAAGAATTAGAGATAATAAATTCCTGGTATAAAGTATTCCGGGTAATGTTCTCTTCATATTGCTGATTTATGTAAATTAAGTAACGATAATATTGTATAAAGATTTGCATTTATTTTTAACAAAAGCAAGCAGATCCACGAGTTATTGTATGAGCCCCCATTTATTTTGTATGAAATTCAAATTATTTTTAAAAGCATAAATTTTTTTTTGATATGATTAATGTACCCGAAGCTTGAACATTTCAAAAATAACCATGTTTATTGGTCATATAAAATAGAAGAATGAAGAAAACCGGGATTTTTTATGGGGGAACAAAGAAAGGTAATACAAAATCTGTGACGGATAAACTTGCTGCATTACTAAAAGTTCCTTCTGAAGATGTGATCAATATTGCGGATGCAAGTATCGAGACATTGAATAAATATGATCATCTGATTTTTGGCACTTCGAGTTGGGGGATTGGTGGAGCCCATTATGATTGGGAAAACTTTGTCGATCTGCTGATTGATATAGATTTTAAAGGTAAAAAAGTTGCCATATTTGGATTGGGCGATCAGAAAAAATACCCTGAGAGTTTTGTGGATGGAATGGGATTGATTTATTGCAGGTTGAGCGCAAAGGACAGTGTCGTTGGGTTTACATCTGTTGAAGGATATGATTATTATTTCAGCATGGCTGAACGGGAAGGCAGGTTCGTGGGATTGGCCCTCGATGATGACTCTCAGCCGGAATTAACTGTTCCACGTATCACGGCATGGGCCGAACAACTTAAAGTGGAATTTAAAGGTTAATTTGAATTGAGGTGTTGTTTTTCTTTTTTTTTGGTTAAAACCCATCATCGTTAATGATGATGGGTTTTTGTTTTAGAAACTATTTAAATTTTGTTTTTTCTTTTGCCCTACGGGCAATTTTAAATAGTTTTTTAAATTACTTTTCAGCCGTAGTGCCATTGTCTGGAGTACAAGCCAGAAAGACCTCCCGATCTTTGAGCTGTGGCCTTAAACGGTAAAGGTCTTCAAGATTAAGCGTTCCGATTACAAAATTGTGATCACGGCTTTTATAGGATTCATGAATATCTGTGAAAGGAATCAGATCAAGATCTTCTTTCAAACGGTAACGGTAATATATTTCAATTGGAATATTCCGCGTATAGTTGGTCTCTATCTGTTGAAACAATTTCTTGTATTCATACCTGTATTCATAAGAATTGGCCGAGATATCAGACAGCACTGCAGATCCGGTCGGATGACCACCTGCACCTCTCCCATAAAAGAATTGCTTATTTGAAAAAGCAGCCTCTGCAATTACTCCATTATATTCGTTCTCAACATTGTACAGAAAATGTTCCTGTTTAATGAACTGAGGGATGACATAAGAAGCGATGGTTGAGTCGTCAATCTTTCTAACCGTTGGAACCAGTTTTATTTTCAAACCCTTCTCTCGCGCATACTGCAGATCGAAAGTTGAAATAGAAGAGATACCATAAGCAAAGATCTCTTCAGGATCGAGAAACAGTCCAAAGGCATGCAGCGTGACGATGGCCAGCTTATCCCTTGCATCCAGACCATCTACATCGAGTGAAGGATCAGATTCCAGAAAACCCAGAGCCTGTGCTTCCTGTAAAACTGACGCGTAATCCCTGTTATCATTATACATCTTTGAGAGAACGTAATTCGTTGAGCCATTGAAAATGCCCTTCACAGATAATAACATCTCATTGTCATAATACTCCTCAAGGTTACGGATAATAGGAATGCATCCACAGCAGGATGCTTCGTATAACAATGAAGTATTGTATTTTTTCTGAAGTTCAATCATCTCGGGAAGATGTTGGGCCAGCATCTTTTTATTCGCCGAAACCACATTCTTGCCACTCATCAGTGATTGCTTCACGATGGAATAAGCCTCTTCCGGATCGCTGATCAATTCTACCACAAGATTTATTTCAGGATCGTCAAGAATAACGTTTTTATCGAAAGTAAAATGATCAGCCCCAATACGGCGAGGTTTTGTTCTGTCCTTTACACAGATCTTTTTAATATCGGTCCGGAAACCCCGGCTGTTAAGCAATACGTCATGTAACCCCTGTCCCACACAACCATACCCAAACATCCCTATTTTTACCCTATTTTGCTTGACCATTGCTTTTGCGTTTGTAAAATGATTTTATTGCTTTATCGAGTTTCTCGTTTTCTAACAGAAATCCATCGTGACCATATAATGAATCAATTTCATGATATTCTGCTCCCGGTGTCTGAGAAACATGAGACCTCACTTCTTCGGGAGTAAACAACAGATCTGAAGAGATGGCCAGATACAATGTATGGGCCTTGACAGTTGCAAGAGCAGTTTCAATACCACCACGATTGCGGCCTACGTTATGGCTGTCGAGCGCCTTGGTGAGATACCAGTATGAATGTGCACTAAACCTTTTGATCAGTTTCTGCCCTTGGTATTGCTGGTAAGAGCTGGCTTTAAAATCATCCGATTTATTGATGTCAGTCTCGGCCTGAGTCTGATTATAAGTATTCTGATTGCGGTAACTCAGTAGCGCTATCGAACGGGCAGCGGCTAATCCATTCTGACCGGCGTCTCTCCTTCGTTCATAGAAAGTTGGATCAGCAGTCAAAGCCAGCCGTTGAGACTCATTGATTGCAATTCCCCATGGAGAGAAAACTGCAGATGTGGCGATAATCAGTAGGTGTTTGATCAGGGTGGGGTTCATGATACACCACTCCAGAGATTGTTGACCTCCAACAGAACCACCTACTATTGTATGTATTCCGTTGATCTGCAAATGAGCTCTGAGCCGTTCATGCGCGTTGACCATATCGCGGATAGTCACCATCGGAAAATCAAGATAGTAGGGTTCTCCGGTTGCCGGATTGATGCTCAGTGGGCCGGTTGTGCCATAGCATGAGCCTAAAATATTGGCACATACTACAAAATATTTTGAAGTATCAAAAGTGAGTCCGGGTCCAACCATACCCGGCCACCAGTCTGCTGCATCAGAATTTGCAGTGAATGCATGGCAAATCCAGATCACGTTATCGCGATCCGGATTTAAAGTGCCATACGTGTGATAACAAATTTCAAGTTCGGGGAGTATCTTTCCGTTTTCCAGACAGAGGGGCTCATCGAATTTTACTGTTTGAGAAGTTGTCATATTTGATTTAAGGCTTGTTCAAAGTCAGCTTTAATGTCTTCTATGTGTTCGATACCCAGTGACACGCGCAGTGCATTGGGGAATACTCCTGCACTGATCTGTTCTTCGGCACCAAGTTGAGAGTGTGTAGTTGCAGCCGGCTGAATGATCAGTGTCCGGACATCTCCAACATTCGCGAGGTGACTTACCAACTCAAGGCTTTCAACGACCTTTTTTGTGTCTTCGAGTGATCCCTTTACAGAGAATGCGAGTACTCCGCCAAAGCCATTGTGCAGGTATTTTTTCCCCAATGCATGATTTTCATCACCTTCCAGACCGGGATAGCTTACGGACTCTACTTTTGGATGTTTCTGCAACCATTTGGCAAGTTCCAAAGCATTAGAAGCTATACGCTCAACACGTAAAGATAAGGTTTCCAAACCATGAATCAAAAGGAAGGAGTTAAACGGACTGATTGCAGGACCCCAATCTCTTAATCCCTCAACACGTGTCTTGATGATATATGCAATATTACCAAAAGTTTCAAAGAATTTCAAGCCATGATAACCTTCGCTGGGTTCAGTGATTTGTGGAAAACGTCCATTACCCCAATCGAAATTACCACCATCAACAATAACGCCACCAATACTTGTACCGTGACCACCAATCCATTTGGTTGCTGATTCAACGACAATGTTGGCGCCATGTTTGAGTGGCTGTGCAAGATATCCTGCTGCTCCAAATGTGTTATCAACGATAACCGGGATGCCATATTTCTGTCCCAGTTTTCCGAAGGCTTCAAAGTCAGGAATGTTAAATCCCGGGTTACCAATGGTTTCGAGGTACAATGCCTTAGTCTTATCATCGATCAGCTTCTCGAACTCAGCAGGATCGAGGTTAGGACTGAATCTGACCTGTACGCCATATTTCTTGAAAGAAACTTTAAACTGATTGAAAGTCCCGCCATAGAGATAAGGGGAGGAGATGAAATTATCACCGGCATCAACGATCGTGTTTAAAGCCAGAAATTGTGCGGAGTGACCTGAAGCAGTTGCAAGCGCAGCAACACCGCCTTCGAGGGCAGCAATTCTTTGTTCGAATACATCTGTAGTTGGATTCATCAGACGGGTATAGATGTTGCCAAACTCCTGCAAACCAAACAGACGGGCTGCATGATCTGAATCTTTGAAGACATACGAAGTGGTCTGATAAAGAGGCACAGCCCGCGAAAGGGTTGTGGGATCTGCTTGTTGATATCCTGCGTGTACCTGTAATGTTTCGAAACGATATTCTTTCTTTGTTCCCATGATTATAAAATTTTTGTAGTATTTAAAATTGAATGATAATATGTTGTTTCAGAACAACAAACTCCGTGACTGCGAACGGATCGCAGCGTTGAGTCAGTACTTGCCGGAAATAAAGCGCTGACTATTGCATTCGCATGCTACAAAAAGGGAAAATGGGGGAAACAGAATAGTTGAAAACAGAAGATGATCTGCTGGTTTCATTTTGAGAGCATAAGCTCTGCCTGATAGGGTAGGGGGTGATTGTTTTCATCCTTATAGTATTTTTTTTATAATCTCCGCAAATTGCGGATTAGGTTTTAGCACCTTTCAGGTTTTTGACCTGAGGTTGCTAGAGGTTCGCAGAGCCTAATCTCTCCCCTCTTCTTTATAAATCAAATACCCTTTTTAAGGAGGATATTTCAGATTTTTGTGATTGCAAAATTATTACATTTTTTATTAAAATTTACAAAATGCTGAAAATATTTTAAGATATAATCTAAATAAGGGTCTATTGTGTTGAAATATAATTATATATGATTTTAATTTTTTTAGTTCTAATTTAGAAAATTATTTAGAAAATTGTCCGTAGGACATAAATGTCAATTGAAAAATCGTCATAATATACCTTTTCCCCGTAGAAAAAATGGTGTCAGGCACCATTTTTGAAAGGATTAAATTAAGAAGACAATATTTCAAACAGTTTCCTTAATACTATTTCAAAAGCATTTTCATTAATAGATGAAACCTTTTTTATAATAATGTTTTTGTCAGCTGTAAATATCCGATTAGGGCGGATGTTACTTAATACAACTAGATTATTGGATATATAATCTTTATCTTTTATAGGGATAGCATACTTATCAAATGTATTCTGACTGTTAATTTGACAAAGGATAATATCATCGCCTGACAAATCAGCCAACACAAGTGCAGGTCTTCTCTTAGCGCCTGATAAGTCAGAGAATGGGAACGGGATAACAATTATATCACCCTTTACAAATTTTTCCATGCTTCATCTTCTACAGGTGAAAGCCAATCGAGGGCTAAAGATTTTTCACTGGCGTAATGAGTAAGGACTTTGTCGTTCTCCAAATTCTTGTTTGCCTCTTGACGAATCACTTTCCAAAGTTTAATCTCTTCTTCATAAGGCAATTGCATTACAAGTTCAACAACTTGCTTGAAATTAACAGGAAGAGAGATGTTTTTTGTTGAAGTTTTCATAATATGCGCTTTAAAATCTGTAAACCACTTAAAGTTAAGTCACGGTTGCTAGTTACAATGATGCAAAGTTACATTTAAAAATAATTTTTAGTTAGTTATATGATCAAGCTATTTTCATACAAATTAAAACACATCATACAACAGCATAGTTCCTGTTGAATACAAAATATACCCGTCTGATTCAGGGAACTTTGATCCAACAGAAATGATTGCATCAAGATTGTATAATTTTAGATTCCTGTTTACATTTCTGGTACCCTCTTTTTGAACTACCGAGTATTTCTCGGTAGTTGCTTCTTCACTTAGTTCTCCTGATTTGTAAATGTTCCGGAAATGAAGACCAATTGTATCAGAATCTTTTTCGAAGAGATCGGCCAATTGCCTCTGCGACAGCCAAACAGTATCAGCCTGGACAACAACCTGAATTTCAGTTTTACCATCATCAACTTGAAATATTTTTATTAAATTAATTGGGGTCAGGCAGGGAAAACCGAATTTATTTTGGTTAAAAAACAACAAAGTGAAAAATCGACCCGAAAAGGGCTTAAAAAAATCTGAACAGAATATTTTTCGATCATTTTTCGAATATTTTTCGAATATTCTTGGAACCTCCAGAGTTCACTGGTAAACCAGGGGTAAACCATCGGTAAATGACTCCTAACTGTCTCGCACGTGTCTCGCAGGTGTCTCGCACATGTCTCGCTCTAATATGTGCGAGATACCTGCGAAATAGGTGCGAAATAGGTGCGAGACACGTGCGAGACAGTTAGGAGTCATTTACCGATGGTTTACCCCTGGTTTACCAGTGAACTCTGGAGGTTCCAAGAATATTCAAAAAATATTCAAAAAATGACCCTTTTATTTTCAAATCAGGATCAAAATTTGGATTTGAAAAAAAAGCAAGTATCTCTATTTTCCGAAATAAATTGCCTTATTGTTTTTTTAAAAACCGAAAAATTGGAATGCCAATTATTCAAATTAGCGATTTCCCGTTTAAAATAGAGCTCACACTTTGATTGATTGTGGCTCATTTTTGATGAAATATGAGCTTCAATTACAACTTTATTGAGCTACAAATTTGTGAAAATGGCGATATTCACCATTAATTTTTCTAAGGTGTATATATGTTATTGTTTGTTATTCTCTTTAAAATTCAGTAAGTTATAAAAACTTTCCGAATCCTTCTTTCTTTATCTGTTCGAATAACATCTGGCCGATGAATCCTTTGATTTTGGGGTCATCGATCTTCTTGAAGAAATCAAAGCGTTCATTAAAGAAAGACATGATCGTTTTTTCCAATACGTCGTCAAACTTCTGTCGTTTGTTGGTTTCGGAGTTGTCGCCGTTCAGCACCGATTGCAGTCCGGGATCGGAAACCACTTTCTTTTGCATATATTCCAAATCCAAACGGTCCTGTTCCGAAATCTCGGTACCATAAATCTCGTTGATGCGGTTGATGATTTCGGACAAGAGATCCATTTCTGTCTGCTCCACGCCATGTGAACTGCCAACCTGAATTCCTTTGATTGTGCCGCCCTTTTCGCCTTCTTCCAGACTGATCGTGCCGGAGAAAGTCTGCTGAATACGGAAACTATCCAAATCGATCGAATTGATGATATCGATCACATCGGGTTTGATTCGTTTAGGCAGTTTCTTGTTCAGGTACTTCAGGAAAATATACAACTTTTCAAGATCCAGATCGGTGAAAGTCATGATTTGGGTGATATAACCGTAAAGCCGGATATAAGACTGGATGTCGGAACGAAAAAGCTCTCTTTCTTCTTCATTCTGCAACTCTTTCCATTTATCGACTACCCGATTCAAAATGGGTTGAAGTTGTTCCTGTGGAACAGCCGGATCGTAAAACACTTTGCTGAAAGCCTCTACTTCATCTTCGGTAAAGAGATGTAAACTTTCAATATTGTTCTGCAAAGTATAGAGCCTGTTGGGATCGGTCTCCTCCTCCAGCATGGTATTTTCGTAATAATCCTTGAAAGGTTTGTAGATTTCTGTAGGTTCGTTCACAAAGTCGAGTACAAAAGTGTCGGTCTTGCCCGAGGCCTTTCGGTTTAGCCTTGAAAGCGTCTGTACGCACTGCAAACCACCAAGAGTTTTATCCACGAACATCGAGTGGAGCAATGGTTCGTCGTAACCCGTCTGGAACTTATTCGAGACAATCAAAATCCTGTTGCCGGGATCTTTTAAACCATTTGGAATCGACACCTTGAGCGGAAGTTTGTTCAGATTGTCTTCGGTATATTCCTGATCGTCATGATGTATTACCCCACTGAACGCAACCAGACATGAATAGGGCAAACCCATTTTCTCCATCTGCTTTTTCATCTCATGGAAATAGGAGTTAATGGGGTCAGCCACAATTCATTTAGAAATCATGGCTGACCCCATTATTCGCTTAATTTAACCATGACTAATTAAATCCAGCGCTTTTCCGAACAAATATAGCCCCATCCATTCTGCTTGAAGGAGCTATGAGCTTGAATTGTTCTCTATTTAAAAAAGCTCCATAACTACGCATATAAGTTAATTGTGGTACCAGTGTTGAAATGGGTTTAAAACAATACTCCTTATTGGTTTGCATAAACATATTTTCCATGCTATTTTTCGGAGGGATTTCGAGTCCGTATTCAAAAAAAGAATTTTTATTTCTTAACATAAAACTTCCTTCACCTGTCAGAATAGCAATGTTATAATAATCTCTCCCAAATTTCCTCTTCATGTATGACCCAAATGACTTAGAATATGGGAAAAAGGGATCAGTATTTAAATAATTTGTATGTATGAAATGTGCAAATATGATTGCTTTTTCATTTTCCGGGCACAAAAGGTTTAAGAAAAAAGAAACATTTGAATACATCTCTTTATCTCTGGAGAGGCTATAGCTTGGAATATCAGTTCTATATGCAGATATATACATTTTTAAACAATAAACTAATGTCTGATAATCATTCTTGCCTAAAATGTTTTCAATCTCCTTGTTTTTTTCTAAAATATTTAGAGCTAGAGGAAATGATTCAAATTTAACTAGTTTTGAGCATA
>Ga0209538_1000079_pt1 | contig 52218 bp, 84 predicted proteins | sample BarGraNGADG00211_2_FD_184492 | JGI IMG/M metagenome (GOLD analysis project Ga0209538, IMG submission 184492) | Arctic peat soil microbial communities from Barrow, Alaska - Barrow Graham LP Ref core NGADG0004-211 (SPAdes) (version 2) | ecosystem: Environmental > Terrestrial > Soil > Wetlands >... | reverse complement strand
AGTAGAGTATAAGGGGCATGATTGGGCATGTGGTTCGTGGGGCGGATGGTCGAGGGGTAATGACTTGCTTATAGAGCTTGGATGGGAGCAAGTCAAAAGAACTGAAGGTCATAGACAATTTATTTCTCTTGTTAAGCCGAAAAATATCAGAATAAAATAAATATCAAAAAAAGTTCTTTGAATTGAATTAATGTTTATATTTGTATTGGATTTACATGGGTGTAAATGATACAAATTAAAGACTTATCAAAAATTGCTCTATGCTCTGGCGAAAAACCGCCCGCAGTGATGCAGTCGTTTACAGCCCATGTAACGCCAGACATAGGGTTTTTGATACAGTTTTTCCCATCCCGAAATAGGGTAATCCAAAACAAAGCAGGATATAAAGATCTGAGTTAGATAACAAAATCCAGGCTCTGAGTCAACTTCTCAACTTGGTCGGACATGAATAAAGATTCAAACTCAGCCGTTACCGAATGCGGGCATCTTTTGACCTGAGAACTTTAAATAAAGTTAAATGGATATTAATAATAATGTCCGAATAAAAGTGATATGTTAAATGTTAAATAATTAAACCTTAAAAAATGAGTATTTCAAAACCAAAATTAGAGAATCCCTGCAAGAAGTTTATTGACTTTAAAGGGGACAAAGGACAATTTTTCTATTATGATAAAGAAAAAGAAGTTCAGATTGAAATTCCTATGCCTATTTATTTTGTAGTACTGGATGAGCTTTCAACAATTTCCGGCTACAATAAGAAAAATGACTGCGGTGTGTATTCAAATGAAGTGCATTCAACCGTTAAAGAGATTTTAAGGGTCAAGACCTTTAAAGGCGGGGAAAGTATTATCGGACTTTATAATGATGTTAAAGACTCTATAAAGGCTATTGGAGGCAAATACACAAAGTCTGTTTATGCTTTGCTTGTTCAAAAAGATGGAACAAATGAGCTGGTAAACTTTAAATTCAAAGGATCTTCATTTTCCGGCTGGCTTGAAAAGAAATTCAATACAAACAATTCAGTTGTCGGAATTGTTGATCTAACAGAAGAAACAAATGGGAATACTGTTTATAATGTTCCTGTTTTCAAGGCTTTTAAAATGACTGATGAGATAAGACAGGAAGCAATTTTATTGGATGAGATACTTCAAGGTTATTTGGATGAATATAAAAACCAACAACCAGAAAAGGAAATTGCTAAAGCTGAAGCAACCGAAGAGTTTGTTGCTAATCCGGATTGGCAAAAAGGTTCCGCAAAACAAGACTTGGTTAATAAGTCAAAAGCAGATCAGAGTGATGAACTTTCAGATTTACCCTTCTAATGGAAACTGCATTATCAACAATCAGCGTGCTGCCTTCAGAAAAACTGGAGGTGGCACAATTTACCAGGATGCTTAAATCAGAGATTCTGGCAGACGACCGCGACCCTTTAGAGATACTCAAAAGGTTGAAATTTATTGAAAAGGTGTTTGCAGATATTTTAACCGATAAAGATATTGAAGAGCATTTTCTTACTGAAGCTGAAAAGTACAAGGAAAAGACCTTTGATCATCTGGGAATAAAATTCACCGTTCAGGAAGTAGGTACGAAATATTTGTACAACGATTCCGGCGATGCTATTTGGCTTGATCTTACTAAAGAAGTAGAAACCCTTAAAGAGAAGATTAAGGCTCGTGAAACCTATTTAAAATCAATTCCTGAGGAGGGAACTGTTTGCCCTGTATATGGGAACTTCTTAACACGTCCTCCAAAAACAGGTAAGACTAAAGTAACTGTAAGGTTATGAAAGAAGAAGCTCAAAAAATACAGGAATATCTTGACATTACTGTATCTACTGATCCGGCAGAGATTATCAATAGAATAGGTACTCTCATGGCTTATATGTCACGATCAGGTGAGATGTTTGCACGGGCTAAGCAAATTCTACGAGCAAAGAAAACAACCGAAATAAGTAAAACAATTCTTACAATCGCTAAAGAACAATGCTTATCGGCCAGCGTGCAGAATGCCTTATTAGATTCTATCTGTGGGGACGAGGCTTTTATGGTGGATTGGCTTGATAGAATTAATAGGGCATGCACGCATCAACTTGATTCTTTACGTTCCCTCCTTAGTTATGAGAAGGAACAAATGAGATTTCAACCTTAAAAGTAAACTATTATGAAAACTAACAATTATGACGATGACGATTTAAGTGCTTTTGTACTTAATGAAAGCAGAATTTCAACCGATGACAGAGACCTTGAAGAGAGTTCACCCGAGTCAATATTTGGATTAGACGAAGAGGTATCTGATTTGGAGGACGAGATATGAAAGAAAAGATTATTGAAATAATAGGCTTCCAAATGGAGCCAGAGTGTGCAGAAATGAAAGCAAGCCAGATAATAATACTATTCAATCAAAGAGTAGTCGATGCGCTTAAAGAGGTTAAAAACGGTGATCTGACTGAAATAATAAACAAGATATTCATATCGCTATGACACGCCTAATCTGGAAGATATTTAGAAGATGGATAAGACGGAAGTTCCATTTAAGAGAAGATCGTCCTGTGAAAATTCTGAACTGGATAAAAGAAAAATTAACGAGATGATTAAAATTAAAAACAAATTACGCCTATTATGGCAATGGATCGCTGGTCAATCACACATGATCTGGCACTGGTTTAAAAATCTATGTTTTCTATACTTAACAACTAAATCACAGCCTCGTGTATTTAGAGGATATGGTCACTGGTGGTTTGCTAAAAAATACGCTGATAAGAGGGCAAGTATAAGCAAGATAAATAAGGTAGGTGGAGGTAAAAGACATTATGTTCTGCCATGTGATGATTACGCTTTGATTGTAGTAAATCACTTAGAGGTTAATTTTTATAAAAAAACAGGACTCTTTAAAAAGAGTATGAATGTAATCACAATTCTTAAACATGCTTATTATATAACCAAATGAAAACAAACAATCTATCAAAGAAGTCATTCTTAATGACAATGATACTGGCTTTAAGTGCCGGGTTTAATGCTATGAAAAATGGCGGTTCCGGTGGTAATACTGGGTCGCCTAATGGATATGTCGGAGGTGGTTCTCCTATCCATATTCCCCATCGTGGAAAGTTCAAAGGCTACATGCGTAAAACAAGCAGACGGGAAAGATGAAAAAACCTCCGACACTTCCGAAACTTAAGAAGAAAGCCCTCGATCTTTACTCTGAACTGGTAAAGATTAAAGCTCACAATGAAGGTAAATTAAGATGCTATACATGTGATCACGAACTTACTTTAAAGACCTGTAATTGTCAGCTGGGACATTATTTAAGCAGAGGTGCTTATCCTGGATTAACATTCCATTCTGATAATTCGCGCCCGCAGTGCTATCGGTGCAATGTTCACTTACACGGTAATACGATAGAATTTCGTGAAAGACTTATAAATGAAATAGGTTATAATAAAGTAACTGAATTAGAATTAAGGAGACATACTCAAGTTAAATGGGGACGATCAGATTTACTTGAAATGATAACTTCTTTTACTCAGCAAATTAAAGAACTAAACCAATGACACAACCAACCTTATTCGACCAGTTAGCAGAAATAGTAAGACCTTTTGACAGGTCGATGATTGAACGCTTTCACAATACCACAAATCTATCCGGCGAAGATCTTAAAGGATGTAAATTCCGGGCTGGAAAATTAAATGACAAAATATTTAAGTATTTCCAGGCACACCGGTTTGACAACCATACTCGATTTGAGCTGTGGAAAGTTTTAGGAATACGAAACAACCCTGAGACAAGTATAGGGCGCTCTCTTTCTGATCTTACATCTCTTGGCAAGTTAGAGAAATGTGATGGTTTAAGCGGCCGTCCGAAAGTTCAGCGAAAAGGGAAATACGGGGCGCTTTGTTACGCGTGGAGACTAAAATAATGCCAATATCAGAAACATATAATATCGACTGCAATACATTCATGGCAACCTGCAAAGATAAGCAGTTTGATTTAGCTATTTGCGACCCCGAATATGGCATCGGCTTTAGTTCTTATGAGCGGGGATCTTCTGGAATAAAAGTTAAAGAACGCTACACGAAAAACGGAAAGAAAACATGGGATTCAAAAACACCAGATCAATCATATTTTAATGAGTTGTTTAGAGTATCTAAAAATCAAATTATTTGCGGAGGCAATTACTTTAATTTACCCCCTACACAAGGTTTTGTTTTTTGGTATAAAAGAAATCCTGTTCCTAATTTTGCAGATGGGGAATATATTTGGACTTCATTTCAAAGACCTGCACTCTGTTTTGATTATCAATATTACGGAAATATTGAAGGAGATACAAATAGGAAAGATATTACAATTGTGCCAACTCAGAAGCCCGTACAGCTCTACAAGTGGCTTTTAAAGAACTATGCAAAGCCCGGCGACACTATCTTCGATTCTCACATGGGAAGCCAAAGCAGCCGCATTGCATGTTATGAAGGCGGGTTTGATTTTATTGGTTGCGAATTGGATAAAGAATATTTCGATGCAGGTAATAAAAGATTTGAGAATTATAAACTTCGGTTGAAACTTAACTTTTAAAATATGAAAATAATTTATATTGCACATCCGATAAGTGGAGACATTACCGGCAACCTCCAGAAGATTGTAAAAATAGGCAGAGAGATAAATCTATCAGAACCGGACGTAATACCCTTTGCGCCCTATTTCTTTGATTGTTATTGTTTAAATGATGATATACCAGAAGAACGGCAAAGGGGCATTAAAAACGATGTATCATGGTTTAAAAAGGGCGTTATATTTGAATTAAGATTATATGGCGATCGTATTAGTCATGGCATGAGGGCAGAAATAGAAATCTGTAAAGGTGAGGGCATCCCTATTAGGGCAATGACAAAAGAAACAAACGAACAGTATAATTTTTAATCAGATCAGAAAATAAATCAAAAATGATTAGGATATTAAATAAAAGATGTATCTTTGAGGTACCAAATTAAGAGTGACATGAATGAATTTGATTTAATCTCGACAATTAAATACCCCGTTATCGGGAATAATACCATCAGCTGGAGGTCACTCTCCCCGGGGCTGGTGGTTTTTATTTTTGGTAGCGGGGCTACTTTTTAATATGGAGACCTGGATTAAATTATACCGGAAGTTTGATGAATGGGAATGGTATAATATTTCTGAAATGGTTCATCTCTTCATTCATCTTCTTTTAAATGCAAATAATATGGATAGTGAATGGAGGGGGGTAAAAATCAAAAGAGGGCAAATGGTAACAGGTCGAAAATCATTGAATGAAAAAACCGGAATAAGTGAGCAAACTTTAAGGACTTGTTTAAAAAAATTAGAAATTACAAAAGAAATAACCATCAAATCAACCAGCAAATTTAGTATTATAACTGTTTGTAATTATGAAGTTTATCAGGGTTGTAAAAATGGAAGCAACCAGCAAACTAACCAACAACTAACCAGCAATCAACCAGCAACTAACCAACAACTAACCACTATTAAAGAAGTAAAGAATGATAAGAATACTAATTGGCGATCTGATTTTGATGTTTATTTGTCCGAATGTAAACTGGGATATGAAAAATTTATGAAGAATCCAGAATTATTAAAAACACAACAAAGATTAAACCCGGGGATAAATGTTAAACTTTCAATTGAAAAAGGTTTTGTAAATTTTTGGGGAACAGAAGCTGGATGGAATTTCAAAAAGAGTAAAAGATCAAAGGATATAAACTGGCAATCAACTATAATAAATTCAATCACTGTAAATAAAGTTTATTACACAAAACAAGAATTAACACTCCAATGTTAAACGCATTTAGAAAATATAAATTATCAGGACTTGCATGTTTGCCAACTGCAAAGGATAAACTACCTGCTATTCCAAAGGGTGAAAGCTGGCTAATGGGTTGGAATAATGAAGCGGAATATGAAAAGTCTTTTGGACTTGCTGTTATTTGTGGTCAACCTTCTGGCGGTTTGGAGTGTATTGATTTCGATAACCATTTTGGTGATGCAAAACAAGTGCTTTCAGATTTCCTTCAAATTGAGGAAGTAAAAGATATTTATACAAAATATAAACTTCCGATTCAAAGTACTACATCAGGAGGCTTTCATTTGCTTTATCGCTGTTCGATAGTTGGAGGTAATCAGAAACTCGCCAGTCGTCCAAAATATGATGCAAATATAAAAAAGTACAAAAAGGACGTCCTTATTGAAACGCGGGGGAAGGGTGGTTATTTCTGCATTGACCCGACACCGGGTTATCAATTTGTCAGAAATGATGTTTTTAAAATCAACAATATAACACCTGAGGAAAGAGAAATATTACTTTCTGGATGTATGTCATTCAATACCTTTGCAGAAGTAAAACATAAAGAAGAAGAAAATAAAGATTTGCCCGGTAATATATTTAACCATTCTCCTGAGTCAAAAAATGAAATGGAGAAGTCTCTAAGGGGTGCGGGCTGGTCGGAGTTAAGAGAGGGTTATTGGTTACGTCCCGGAAAGAAAAAAGGAATTTCCGCTACTATGGGGAAAGTTGCACCCGGGATATTTTATAATTTTTCATCCAGTGCAGATCCGTTTGAAAATAATCATGCTTATAGTGCTTTTCAGGTTGTTACAATGTTAGACTATAATGGGGACTTTAGCAGGTTTGCAAAAGAACTGGCCGTACGGTATAATGTAAAAAGAGAAATACCAAAAGAAGAACCAAAAGCAGAAGTTAAAACAGTTGATCAGTTAGACGAAATAATACGGAAGGCTTATATTGATACCGAAGTGCCGGTTGCAAAGCCTCCGATAATTATGAGAATAAAAGCTAATCATGGAACTGGTGAAATATTTACTCGGGTATTCACATTAGGAAACTTCAGCGCAATAATCGGAAAATCAAAAGCAAAGAAAACATTTTTAGCTTCTTTATTTATGGCGTGTGCAACAAAAGGAGGCCGATTAGATTACACAATAGAATCCGATTTACCTTCCAGTCGCCCGGGTGTGGTTTTATTTGACACCGAGCAAAGTAATTACGATGCTTATATTTCGGCCAAGAGGGTTTGTGATATGTCAGGTAAAAATAAAAGTCGTTTTGGCTCTTTTGATCTGAGAGAATTTACACCATTGGAACGATGTGATATAATTAACCGATTTATTGAAAAGAGAAGTTATGGAATTAGTTTTATTGTCATTGATGGAATAGCAGATTTGGCAATGGCAATCAATGATGAAATAGAGGCCTCTCGGGTTGTATCTCTTTTGATGAAATGGACAAAGGTATATAATATTCATATTTGTGTAATTTTACATCAAAATAAGAACGACAATTTTGCAACCGGTCATTTGGGATCTTCAATAATGAAAAAAGCTGAATGTATTATTTCAGTTACAAAGGATGCAAGTGATTCATTAAAGAGTGAAGTTAATTGTGATTATATCCGGGGCGCAATGGAATTTGATAGGTTTAATATTGTGATTGATGATAATGGGATCCCTGTAATTAAGTCAGAATTTGAGGCAAATAATCTAAACGAAGAACCAGAATTTTACAAATGAAAACTTACAAATGCTACTTTGACGGAGCTTGTGAACCGAAAAATCCCGGGGGTAAAATGGGAATGGGTATTTATATTACAGATGGGACGAAGGAATTTGCTAGCAATACCTTTGTCGCTGCAAAGCCGGAAAATACAAATAACATTGCGGAATACTCAGCATTCATTATGATTTTGGGATTGATGAAAAATAAGATAGGTGATAAAATAGAAATCTTTGGGGATTCAATGTTAGTTGTGAATCAAATGAATGGAGAATGGAGATTAAAAAAAGGTGCTTATATGGAATATGCATTAAAAGCCAGTCCTTTACTTTCGGAATTAAAAAGGAATAATGAAGTAGTAATACGATGGATTCCCCGGGAACAAAACGAAAAGGCAGATTTTCAGAGCATGAAGGCAATCGGATTTGAAAGGAGAAAATGGAAATGAAACTCATACATCATACATGGTCAAAGATTACAGGAAGCGGATTATTGAAACACGCCGAATGTGTCAAGTGTAAAAGTCATAGGTATTACGATTATAGATTTCAGAAGATGATGTATCAGGATCGCTTCGGCAATTTGTTTTACAGAACTCCTGAATGTGTGTTTATGAATGAAAAACTATAAAACTAAAAGCACGGAACTAATGAAAAAGCCCTTTAAGATATTGATTTGCACAGGTATAATAATAGCAATCATTTTTGATATTTTAGTTTGTATTTCAATAATAATGATAATCTTTTAAGTTATGGAATCAATCCCATTGTTTATAATTCAAAAAGTCTCGGAATTTTACAATTTACCCATCGAAGGTATTATCTCAGCAAGTCGAAAAAAGGAAATTGTTAAAGCCAGAGGTATATCAATGTATTTCATAAAAGACTATACCAAATTATCACTTGCTCGCATTGGAGCGTGTTTCAACAGCGGGACGACTAAAAGCAAAACAAAAAATCATTCAACGGTGCTTCATTCAATTAAAAAGGTTAACGATAGTATAGATATTTATCCATGCGATAAAATTGAGATTGATAAAATACGCATAAAGTTAAATCTAAAAAAGAAATATATAGGACGTGGTCATATATCGGAAAGATTTATAATGATAAAAAATATTGTATTTATTCCTTTTCAGTTACCTCCAATTTATTATTTCCATAAAAAATATGCGATAATCAAAAGGATTGTCAATCCTATTAAAATGGAATCGGTAAAGATAGAACACATTAAATTTCCTGAGCCTATTAAGACAATTAAAGAGCCTTTTAAACCATTTGTACGGCCATACGCAAATGTCACAAGAAGTTGCGATCGCATTAATTCACTTTATAAAGAACATCAAATTTAAAACTAAACTAAATGGCAACAGAATTAATAATTTTTGAATACGGAGTAATGAGTAGTAGGTATAGTTGTGAGGCTGAAAATAAACTTACTGCATACGTGACTATGTGTCTTCACTACGACTCAAGCAGTCACATGATTGCACTTTATGAGCCAAAAGAAATCGTAAAAGACGATGCTTGGATGGATATTACCGGGAAGGTATCTGCACGACTGGATGAAATATTCGGAGGAGAAAATGGTTTTGATAAATATACGGATGCCCATATTTCTGAAATAAAAGCTTGCTATAAAACAATAAAACAATTAGTATAGTTATGAATATAGTAATTCTTTTCACAGTATCAGTTTTGGTCGCCTTCCTTTTATGGTTTGTGATCGAGGGAATCATTAAAAAATCAAGATAATGAAAAATAGAGAAATTAAATTCAGAATTTGGAATGGTCTGCAAATGGAATATAATGTAATGGCAGGCTTTTTAGGTGCATTTTATGTACAGGGTATTGATGAAAAGGATTCCGCTTCAATGAGTCCTTTTAATACCAAATATGATAATGCTCCTGTAATGCAATTCACCGGACTGCTCGATAAGAACGGTAAAGAGATTTATGAATCTGATCGAGTATTTGATCCTTTTGCCGCCAAGGATGAGAGAGAATTATTTACTGTTAAATACAATAACGAGATGGCCAGATTTATTCTTGATGGCGAAGGCGAGGCGGAATGGGATGAAACTGATTGGCAGGTATATGATAATATTTACGAACAAAAAACAACGAAAGAATTGGCTTATTAAAAACTTACCCCATGATAATAACACTAATCTTCCTCGTAGTTTTTGTCCTGATCATTTTAGGCTTCAACTATGCTAAAAAGGTCGGCAAAGAGCGCAATGTATCAGATAATCTCATTTACCTGGAGTTCCTGATCAGGAATTGCAAGACGGATTCTATCAGCCGGAAAAATATTGAAGCAATGTTCACTGAATATAATTTATGTAACGAGTATCGAGGGGACAAGCTGTATGAACTTTATTACATGTTTGAGGAAAAGTTTAAGATAACAGAATGAAAAGTTTTATATCTTTTTCTGGGGGTGTTGAAAGCACGACAATGTGTATCTTATTTGGAGACAGACATGATGCTATATTTGCCGATACTGGTTATGAACATAGACAGATTTATGATAGATTGGATTTAGTTGAAAAATGGGTTCAGAATTTTCATAGAAAGGATTTTAAGATATATCGGATAAAAAACGATAAATATATTTCATTGAAATCATACATAATTCAGAGTAAGTTTTATCCTTCTTTTAAATCTCGTTACTGTACGAGAATGTTTAAAATCGAGCCTATTGATGATTTTCTTGAACAATTTAAAGAGAAGGGCGCGGGGTTAATGATTGGATTAAATGCTGATGAAATAGATCAAAGGACAGGAAATCATGGTAATAAAAAGTTTGTGGATTATTCATATCCTCTTGCCGATGCAAATATAACAAGAGATGGATGTAAAATAATTTTAAACAAAACGGGATTACTTCCTCGATTTCCGGTATATATGCAACGGGGTGGATGTGTAGGGTGTTATTATAAAAGTAAAAAAGAATATGAGGCAATGGCATTATTGGACCCCGAAGAATTTAAACAAGTTGAACAGGTTGAGGAAAATATACAAGACAGAAGAGAAGATTTTTTCAGTATCATACCAAAGATTAAAATGAGCCAGATCAGGGATGGTGTTTCAAATATGATTTTTAAACCAGAAGAAATATATCCAATAATTAATGATGCCACAAAGTGTGGAGTATTTTGTAATAGATAGTATTCACTAAAAAGAAAGTAATGAAAATGATGACAATAACAATTTTAATGCTAAGCCTATTTTTAAGCAACGCTAAGGCACCCGATACGAAAGTGGTATATATTGCCGTTCCAGAAGAAATAAACTATTACGATGCTTTAATGAGGGCAATAGTAATGGTTGAAAGCAAAGGGGACATATTCGCCTTTAACTTTCTTGAACAAGCAGCCGGGCCGATGCAGATAAGACCGTGCAGAATTAATCACTATAACAAGTTAGTAGGTTCAAATTACACGACTGCAGATTGTTTTGATTTAGAATTAAGTCGGAAAGTATTTCTGCGATTTGCTCAGGGTAAAAATTACTCCCAGGCAGCGAAGGACTGGAATGGATCAGGCCCTATGACATTGGATTACTGGAAACTCGTAAAAGCGAAACTATGAAAACACTTACAAAAGAAGAAATCATTGCACGCATTACAGGCAGGCGTATAGAATCAGTAAATGAAGGTTGTTTTAACTTAACTGTTTCTGAATCCTTACATACAATGCAGGAGTTCAGCGACCAGCAAACAGCAAATCTAAAGTTGATCAATGAGAAGCAAGCGGGACTGATTGAAGCATTATCAGCATACAGCACGCATGTTGTAATTATGTGGAGTAAGGAGTTGGATGATGACGAAAGTAAAGATTTAAAATTACGGTTATGGCATGAAATTAAACGTATCAAATCTGCACTTGCAGAACTGTCAAAAGAACCTACTGAACTTGCATCAAAGAAAGCGGGGAAAGAGATGGGAGTAGCAGGGGCTATTAATTCAAAACCATGTGGTCTTTATAAAACGAGTTAATCACCAGTGTATTAGAGTTAATAACTAATAAGAGAAAGATGAGATTTAATAAGTTTATAATTGACAATTACAAAGTAAGTGTTGATTCATTGAGTCATCCCGATGCCAACGGGTTGTATAGAATAATAAATACACTTTCAGAAATAGAACAGAATGATAATATAAATCAAGTCAAAACGGTAGAGTGTATTTTCTACACATTGGTTGAATTATTTGAAATACATAATATTGAAATGAATACCACTGCTGATGCGTTCTCATTTTTTAATATAACAAAAAATAAGGGAGAAATTAAACATGGAATTAATAGTGTTTGGCTTTCAAGAACAAAACTTAAAAATGCAACCTCTCAGGAAATTTCAGGTGCTTTAATTGACTTGATATTGCACAGGGATAACTGGGATGATAAAACTTCTTATAAAGCACTGAAACTATAAAAAAAATGAAAGAGAGCAAGAATTTTCCGAAAGTATCACCCGAGGAGTTTGCAAAAGCAAGGGATACGTTATATAAGAAAGAAGAAAAGCCTTTAACAGAAGAGAAAGCTCAAGAATGCAGTCATCCAGACTTTTACACAATAGGTGATGAAGTATATTGTAATGGATGTCACAAACATTTAGGTTATTTTGATACATGGAGAACCCATTTGTTTATAAAGAGAACTAAAAACACGATAGCAAATGAACATTTAAACAAGAGAATTAAGCATCTATGAAAAAGAAAGAATGTAATATTTTCATCAGTAGTATTTTGTGTAATGGGTGTAAATTATGTGATTTAGATTGTGTAAAATATAAAATTAAAACCAAATAACATGAAAAAAGAAACCGTAATACATATTCCTGAAAGAGGTTGCCATAATTGCAGACTACATTGTGTAAACCATAAAAAATGTGATTCAGAATATCCATGCAAACAAGGCATGGAATGGAGACCAATAGTTCATCCCATCGAGCCACAAGAGGAAACACCAAAACACCCTACGAGCTGGAGAGACTTTACTATGACTGATAAGATCGAGCCAAAACAGACACCAGAAGAGTTTGCTAAAATGAAAAATGGAAGTTTTATGCAAATAGGATGTATTGATGAAAAAATGGATTTATGGGGAAACATTAATTGTCAAAATCATATTGATCCTGCAACGTGTAAAAGAGAAACTTCATGTCTTATATGCGAAAGGTATTATCCTGTTAAGCCAAAACAGACGAGTACCTGTGTTGATTGCGACAAAGAAAAGGATACTCATAGTATTTGTGCTGAATGTTTGGATAAGTTAATTAAGCAGAATCAACAGCCAGAGATAAGCGTGACGGATGAAGATGTATCTGAACCTATTCAAAATGCTCTTTATGCTACAAATGCTTTTACAACAGATCAATGTTCTGAATTAGCAGACGGGATATTGCTTTATTTAAAAGAAGCGGGATTTATTATTTTCAAGTCAAAGCAACCATAACGGATAGTAAATAAGTAAAACTAAATTATACGAAAATGGAATATTTTGGAACAGATTTACAAGTTGCAGGACATTATCGAGTAAATATAGATGACGGTTTTAGTTATCATACTTCAATAAGATTTAATGACCTTCCGTTTAATCCCGAACAATTAACTAATAACCTCCAAAAAGGAGAAGTATCATTTTATCAGGGTGGTGGTTATACTGTTATTGGGATTGCTGGAAGTTGTACCGACACAAGACCGGGAACGAAGTCAGTATTTTGGGTTAAGGAAACTATTGATAAACCCGAAATGATAAAGCGTATAATGGCAAACAAAACAGCAATAGAGATAATTGCAAAAATGCCTTTTGAAGTAAAATGGTAACCACCCAAAGTAAATCTCGGATAGAGTTAAATAAATAAGGAATCATGGAAAAGCAGATTTTAGCAATATTTGGAAAACGTGATTTATCATGTTCGTTTGAAGATTATGCAAAAGACATTGCAGTGTTTATAGAGAGTAAGTATGTCGAAAAGGAATTTGCTGAATGGGTGGCTGCTGATTGTGTGAAATTATGGAATAAAGCGGATGTGTATCAGGAAATTGAAACTCATAAAACCTTTAAAGGCATTAAGAAACTTTATCAGTATTGGCTAACCGCAAAACAGTAACAGATGAAAACAAAAAATAAAATCAGGATTGTTAGTGATTATGGATTTTCTCCATTCGGAGGACTTGGTTTACATTTTTACGTGTTTGAAAATGACAAATTGATTAAACATTTATTTCAAAAAGACAGGCAATGAAAGAGACACAGGATATTTTATTAAAGATGGGATTTGAAAATCCTAATGATAATGTTTGGAAATCTGATTGGTTTGGATACTTCATATTAGTCAAGGATGCTACACCCGAACAGTTAGCTGTATTTATTTATAACAGAGGGTTTGGTGTTGCAGGGAGGCAGGTATGAGATATATATTATTTATATTAGGCTTAACTGGATTAGTTTTAATTTGCTTAGCAGAGATGAATAATCCATTGACTGCAAAAACCATGTTTTATTATTTATTGTCCTTTATGGCAATAATAGAAAGTATTGCATTAGACATTATTGATAATATTAAAAATAACAGTAATAAATGAAAACAAAAGAAGAAATACTTGAATTGACTTATCGTGATAAATGGGAGGATGCGTTCCCTAATGATATTGCAATGGATCGGGCTATAAAATTGGTTAAGGTTTGCGAAGAATGGACTATTTGTACAGATGCCATGCAGGAGTTTGCCGAAGCCTATCATCAAGAGATGAGAGAATTAGAAAAAAAGAAGGATGAAATTTTGCAAAAGTGAATAATAATTACTATCTTTGGTATTGGATAGGTCGGAGTAATTACCGATTGATAAAAGGAACCGAACGCCTCTTCCAATACCTTTTCGTTCGGACTTATTAAATGTTCGTAAAATGAAAGAGATTAAGCTCTCTCAGGGGCAAATCGCACAAGTTGATGATGAAGATTATGAATTTCTGAATCAATGGGGGTGGCATGCATTTCATGATGGCAGAAATAGTTATGCACGGAGAGTAAATAATATAAAGCATGTAACTTATAGATATTTTATGCACCGTGTTCTTTTAAGCCCTCCTAATAATTTACAAATAGACCATATTGATCACAACGGACTAAACAATCAAAAATATAATCTAAGATTTTGTACGTACGCACAGAACGGAATGAACAAACGCTGTTCTGGCAAATCCGGATATTTAGGTGTTTTTATTTCTTCTGGATATATTACATCTGCAATAAAGGTGAATGGAAAACAGATTTATTTAGGGAGTTATAAAACTATTGAAGATGCTGCGTTAGCATACAATAAGGCAGCATCAAAATTTCACGGAGAATATGCAAATTTAAATATTATTAAATAATATGAAAACAATACGAACTTATTTATCAGGATGTACTTGGTGTAATGCCACAGGTATAAAATACCCAATGGAAAACTATAGTGGTACTGGAATGACAAATGTTTGTCCAGTATGTCATGGGACAGGAACAATTCCAGTAGTTGAAACATTTGAAGGTGAATTAGAAGACCAGCTAAAGGAAGAACACCCTAATTTAAAGGAACTTTTAAAACGGTTAGATGATTCATTGGCAAAAGAAACACCTGAAAGCCTTAATAAATTTTTATCTAATGGCCAGCCAAAGAAGATAATGATGACAAGCGAAGAGTACTATAAGATTAAGTCTGTTAAAAACTGTTAATAATTGTCAGTAATTATTAATAGATATATTTTTATTTAGAATGATTATAAGTTAATTTTGTGAAATGGTTAAGCAATTATACGATTCAGACCCTGAAAAAGCCTGGTTATTTCGTTTTGATGTCTTAATGATCAAAAGAGACCACCGGAGAATATTAAATGTTCAGCCAAAACTTGATTCTTACTGTTTTAGGTGTCCTGAAAATTGTGTTCAATTTGTAATAAACTGGAAAATTCTTAATAATTGAATATATTTTTGAATAACTAATGAAAGTGTTATTAATAAATCCTTGGACACCAGATCAAATGCCTCCTCCTGCTATTGGTTATTTACAGGCAGCACTTAATCATTGGAAAGTCGAAGTTGTGGCAAGAGATTTAAACGAAGCAATGAATAGTAATGAAGATTATGATTTAATAGCTGTTTCGTTTCATAGCTTCTCAGTGAAATACGCCAGGCAGATAAGAGATAAGTTTAAAGGTCATTTAATCTGTGGCGGTCATCATCCTTCTGCTATGCCAAAACAGATGTTAAGCATAGGTTATGATCAGGTAGTTATCGGTGAGGGAGAGAATGCCATTATCGATATTATTCAAGGTAATGATTCAAAAATAGTAAAAGATTGCGACCGTAAATATTTTAACGGTATAAATGATATTCCTTATCCGGATTACTCAGGTTTAGGATATTCAGATCCTCGCATTCCGATTATTTCATCACGCGGATGTCCTTTTGATTGTATATTTTGTGGATCGTCTGATTTCTGGCACCATAAATATAAGATGCGATCAGCTCAGGACGTACTTACTGAGGTTAATCAAAAAATATCAGAAGGGTTTACAACATGGATATTTTATGATGATAATTTTACAGCAAATAAAAAAAGAGTATTTGAGATTTGTGCAGGACTTGATGGAGAATTGAAATGGGAATGCGTAGGCAGGGCCGAGTCAATGGATGAAGAACTTTGCAGAGAACTATATAGGGCTGGATGTCGTAAAATTCATTTTGGGATAGAATCTTTAAGTCAGGATGCACTTGATCGTATGGGTAAAAACACTACTGTTGAAAAGATGCTCAAAGGAATTGAAATTGCTGAAACATCAGGGATAAGCACGATGAGTTTATTCCTTGTTGGGCTTCCTGGTGATACAATTAAGAACATTGAAGAAACCCGGTATAATAGATTAAGAAGCAAGATCACTCAGTATGGTCCTAATATATGCTGGGTCCTTCCAGGAACAAGCATCTATAAGAAGGCAAGGGAATATGGCATGAATGATGATGTATATTTAGAATCCGGGACACCTTTTTATTGTTATGAACAATCTATCGAAACACTAAACCAATGGGCAAGTGCAATATGAAAGCCTACGTGATAAATCTGGAATCCAGACCAGATAGGATGGTTGAATTTCAAAAGAACATTTTTCCTTTTGGAGTAGAGAGATTTAATGCTATTAAAACAGATCCCGGATGGGTGGGTTGCACTAACTCGCAACTTACTATTTTAAAGCAGCAAAAAGAATTTCCATTTATTATATTTGAGGATGATTGTTTGATGTTGCACACATGGAATGCAGTTGAAAATTCTATAAAACAATTACCTCCAGACTGGGATGCGCTCTATCTGGGCGCAACTTTAATGCAACCTATTGAGCGATATTCAGAGAATCTATTCAGACTTAAGAATGCATTTTGCGCTCATGTAATTATTTATAATTCATGGCGGATGGTTCAGTATGTTTTAGATAATTATGAGGAGTTTTTCAGAAACTCAACGGCAAGAAATACGCTCGATGTATTTTATGCCTATGATGTGCAGGAGAAGTTTAACTGTTTTATCACAGATCCAATTGCGGCAACACAAAGATCAGGTTATTCAGATATTGAAAACAGGGAAGTTGATTATACGCAAATAATAGAACATTTTAATATTTATACTAATGTCGGCAAGTAGTATTCATTGTAAAGAGTTATTCCGAAAATATATAAATCCTGTATTTATTGAGACAGGATCATATTTAGGCGATGGGATACAACAGGCCATTGATGCTGGATTTAAAAAGATTTATTCAATAGAATTATCCCGAAACTTTTATACTCATTGCTGCGATAGATTTGAAAAAAATGAAATTGTTCATTGTATTTGTGGTGACTCTGGTGAAAAGTTATTCGAAGTAATGGAAGAGCAAAATGAGCAAATTACATTCTGGCTTGATGGACATTATTCAGGCGGGGATACGGCTATAGGACCAGAGAATACTCCATTATTACGGGAATTAGAAGCAATAAAACGACATCCAATAAAAACTCATACGATACTGATTGATGATTTAAGAGGATGGATAAGGGAGCTGCGGGGATTTGATACTCTGGATTTAATGAAGAAAATATTAGAGATCAATCCTGATTATGTTTTTACTCTTGAAGATGGTTTTATTCCAAATGATATACTTGTTGCAAAATGCTTAAATAGATGATAACATTTAGAAGTGAATGGTTTAATAATAGGCCAAAGGCTGATGTCAGAGGAGATAATAGTTTTGGTAATATCCTATTTTTCATTGCATCAACAATTGGGATAGCTGTTAAGAACGGTTATGAGTATGGATTCCCTCAGTGGAACAACCATGAATATTTTGTTAATAGCCTGCCAAAAGTAAAAGAGCAGCTGTTTACTACCGTAGATATTCCGGAAGGTAACTTCTTAGGCTTTGATATTCCGGACAATTCTTCCATTTTTGGTTATATGCAGTCAGAGAAATATTTTGAACATTGCGAGGATATTATAAGACATTATTTTACCTTAAAACCACTTGTAGAGCCTTATAAGGATTGCATATTGGTTCATTGCCGTAATTATGCACCTCAATATCTTGCTATGGGATTTACAAACATGACCAGAGAATATTACATGAACGCTTTAAAGCATTTGCCTGACCGGAGAGTGATTGTAGTAACCGATAATATAGAACAAGCCTATGATAAATTAGGGCCAGACTTTGAATATACCAGTAACACTCCGATAGAAGATTTTTACTTACTGACAAAAGCTGAATATATTATAGGTTCAAATAGCACTTTTGGATGGTGGGGCGCATGGTTGTCGAAAGCAAAAGCAGTGTTCCCATCGGATTGGTTCCCTGGATTACCTGTAAAAACGGATGATGTTAATTGTAAAGAGTGGATAACTATATGAAAATCCTAATTCTGATATTGTTATTTATGCCATTGGCCTTATTTGGTCAAAAGAATACTATTTCACTTATTCACCAACCTACCGACTTGGGCTTTGGCTTAAGATATGACAGACAGATAAAGACCTTTGGAGTCTATACTTCAATTAGTCATGGTAATTACCGGTTAGACGAAAGAGAAACTATAAAGGACCATATCAAAGGAGTTATCGGAATTAGTAAATTCATTCCAAGTTCCTATTTGGATAATATCACTCATTACTTTTCAATAGGGTTAAGCTATCACAAATACGGTGAAAAGACTATTGAACTGCCGGATAGGGTTTATAATCCTTATTCATTTGATTTGAGTACAGGAGTGCAATTAAATAGATTCAGTGTAGGTTTTGGAGCAGATTTCATAAAGCGTGAAGGGACTGTTAATATAGGGTTTGTATTTTAATTTGGTTATATTGAATAAAATAGTTTAATTTTGCAGTATGGAAACAATAATAAAAAAAATGCAATATTATTACAGGCGAGGTAATAAGTATTTTTTTCGGGATGGAAATTCTAAACTTATTTTTCAGGCAGACATAGAAGAAGGATTATTCCCTCTGGATTATTTAGGTTATTACAATATGGAAATAACAACAGAATGAAAGCATCTAAAAAGAAGTTTCCAAAGTTTAAAGAGTTCAAAGATAAATCATTAAGACGATTTGAGCAGGTGGAGAAGTATAAAAGAATAAACAGGGAGAAGAAGGAAAGATAATGGCAGCTCCAAAAGGAAAAGAAAAAAAAGAAATTCTATTTAATGAGGCTATCAATGAAATAGCTATCAATGGGAAATCTTTATTACAAGCTGTTAAAGGGAAAATGACTGCAAATACTTTTTATGATCTCTTGAAGGATGAAAAAAAGTTGCAAAGGTACGCGCGCGCGACTGATGATAGAGCTGATATGATGGCAGATGAAATACTTAGCATATCTGATAATGTTGGACATGACTTAGTAATACTGCCAGACGGTAGGGAAGTAGTCGATAATGCAGTTGTTCAAAGGGATCGATTGAGAGTTGATTCCCGTAAATGGCTATTGGCAAAATTGCGTCCTAAGAAATATGGCGATCAATTAGATGTTACGAGCGGCGGAGAAAAGATACAGCAATTACCGACAATAAATATAATGACTAAAGAAAGTGCAGCGGATTAATGGAAGTAATTGAGCAAATAATATCAGAACCGCAAATGGCTATACTCTCCAGTACGGCGAATAATAACTTATTTCTCGGAGGTACTGGATCCGGAAAAACATTTTTAGGGGGGATGATTGCGATAAATTTTATCAACCAGTTCCCGGAAGTAAGGGGTGCAATCTTTAGTAACACATTCGATCAACTTAACTCAGCCACGCTCTTTAGGATACGGGAATACTGGGCAAGTATAGGAGTGACGGAGTGGAGTAAGGATAATCTATCGGGAACATATGCGTCGGGCAAAGAACCGCCTCCACAGTGGCTTAAATGCAAGCGCAATTTTGATAGATTCAATAATATAATATCCTTCTGTAATGGGGGATTAATCTTTACAGGGTCACTTGAAAATTACATGAGTCATTCTGGAAAAGAGTTCGGTTTTTGTCTGCTTGACGAGACTAAGGATACTCGCGAGGAGGCAGTTAAAGAGGTTATAATAACAAGGCTTCGTCAACCCGGTATGTTCGTTGTTGATGGCAAGGTAAGCCATACAGGGAGAGTAGACCAGCAATGGAATCCGCTTTATTGTCTTACGTCGCCGGCCCGCGTTGACTGGCTAAATTTACTTTTTGAATTAGATCAGCATGTAGATGAAATTGCATCTAAAATATATTCCGATAAAACCTTTTTTGAAAAGGAGTTTAATAACAAAAAGGTTGTTATTTCTTCAACTTATCATAATGTTCATAATGTAGGTATTAACTACATTAATAATATCTTACAGAATAATACAGAGGAACGAGGTCGCGCATTGGTATTTGCTAACCCTTTTGCGGTTTCGGGGGGAGAGTTTTATTCATCTTTTAATCGATTGACTCATGTAGGAAATTTCAGATACGATCCGTTACTTCCGCTTCATTTAAGCTTTGACCAAAATACTGTACCTTATAACTCATGTGGCATATCGCAGGTTAAACGTAATGGAGACTTATGGGAATGTATCTTTATTGATGAGATAGCCCTGGAGAACCCTCGTAATTCCACGGAAGAGGTATGTGAGGAGTTCATGATGCGTTACCCGAATCATAATTCAGGGCTTTACTATTACGGTGATGCTTCCGGGCACAATCGGACAACGATGAATAAAGACTTTAAACACCATTATGAGATAATTGATTTTAAGTTAAGGAGATACTTAAATAACGGATCTGATCGAACGCTATTTAGTAATCCTTCTATTGTTAAGCGCAGGGACTTTATTAATCTGATCTTAGAAAACAAATTACCGATCAGGATTTGCTTTGACGAGAGTTGTAAAAAGATGATAGCTGACATGATGTACACTAAGCAGGCTCTTGACGGAGGTAAAGATAAGCATATAGTTACTGATAAAGATTCCGGGGAGAAATATCAGAAATATGGGCATTTTGGGGATTTGTGTTTCGTGGCTGAAACTTTAATAAGTACTGATAGGGGCGCTCAATATATCAGGAATTTAAAAGTAGGTGATAATGTTTTAACACGTAATGGGTATAAACGAATTACGGCGGTAAAAAATAATGGTATCAAAGCAGTTGAAACATACAGGATAGGTGATAAAGAAATAACTTGCACGCCTGATCATAAAATATACGACAATGGCAGTTTTTCTATGGTATCAACATTGATAGATAAGAATATTATAGCTATCTTTGAAGAAAAACAAACATGGAAAGACAAACTATTATTTATGATGGGTTTAAGTTTCATAGATACCCAAATGCAAAGAAAGCATCAGACAGAAACTACTATAAAGGATGGGTTAAAGAAAATGGAATCTGGCGTAAAAAAAGCCTCCATATTCACAAATACACAAAAGAAGTCGGGATTATTCCAAAGGGTTTTTCAGTACATCATTCTGATACTAATTTTAATAATAACGAAGTTTCAAATTATGAGATTATGCTTCAGGGAAAGCATATCAGTCATCATTACAAAATCTCATCAAAGGAATATAAAGATGCCAATACTAAAAAACTTATCGAATTGGCTATTCCGGAAGCAGTTAAGTGGCACAAATCCGAAACAGGGAAGCAGTGGCATGAGCAAAACACTGCTAAACTTATATATACAGAAGAATATATTACAAAATGTATTGATTGCGGTACGGAATTTAAATCTAATCTCAGGAGAAAACCAAAACATTGTTCAAGAAAATGTCAGCTCAAATATCAAGCAAGAAAAGACAGAGCTGCGAAGAAATATCACGAAGATAGAATATGTCAAAAATGCGGGAATATATTTTCAATTAATAAATGGAGTAAAAATAAGTTCTGTTCTCATGCATGTGTGGAGAATAAAGGAGGGCGAAAAAAGAAATGTCTATGATATTACAGTTGAATCAGAACATGAATACTTTGCAAATGGTATTTTAGTACATAATTGCGAATATCAATTAGTCGAATTATTTAAAAACTATTATAATGGTTAATAATATTAAGCGAAAAGGTTTGCTTACTTACGATAATGCAAAACGATAGGAGTGAAAATAATAAATATTAATTGAAATGGATAAAGAGACGGGATTTGAATTACTGAAGAAAGTAATTAAAGATGAGATTTATCATCAGGACTATAAAAGAGTCACTGAATTAGCGGATAAATATTACAAGATGAAAACCGGTGATGACATAACCGACTTACTTGAGAAGATAGTAACCCGCGAAACAAAGGAGGAGTTTGAACAGCGTGAGAATATATCAAAGTCGGTTGTTCCTTCGATTCTTAACTCGACACAGCTTCCGTTTCAGAAAGCATTAAGGAAAACACCCCTATTGAGAGAATTGATTTACAAGACTGGTGATAAGACTCTTGAACTTGAAGAGTTTATTAGTCATTTCTGGGGTGAGAAGTCACTGGAAGAGTATCTGGAATATTCTATCATTGATTATAACTATATTGATCCAAACGCTTTTTTGATTACAGAGTTTGATTCCTTTGATCCGAATGTAGAGAAGGCCAGTCCTTATCCTTTCATTGCAACGTCAACCGATGCGATAATGTTTGAGTTTAAGAATGAGAATCTGCAATATCTTATCGTTAAGTTACCGATTAAGTTTATGCGTGACGAAGTAAAGACAGATGGTTTTAAGTTTACCATGTACTTAGGTCCTGATACCATCCAGATGACTCAGGCCGCTTTGGGGATTGAAATTAATAGTCTATTTTACGAATATCAGGAGTTTCAACCCGGAGCAAAGAAAGTGCCAGCTCAAAGGTTTGGATTTATTCGTGATGCAGAAACAAAAGGACGGACATTTGTTTCAGTATTTCATCCGGTAATACTTTTACTTGAAAAGCTAATGAAAACTGATTCAGAGTTGGATTTAAGTACAGCAATGACAGCATTTCCTCAGAGGTTTGCCTATGTTGATAAGTGTTCTAATAAAGACTGTAATGCAGGGATTCTTCTTGATGGGCATACTATTTGTAAGAATTGTAACGGAACAGGACAACAGCCACTTCATTCAGGGGTAAAGGATGTGATCACGCTTACCATTCCAAGGAATCCTGTTGATATGATTGACCTTGAAAAGATGTTAGTCTATAAGACCCCACCTATTGAGTTACTATCTTTTAATAAAGATTATATCAATGATCTTCGTATCTTGGTTCATACTATGATGTTCAATAATGAGATAGCCACTCGATCAGAAGTTGCCACAGCAGTAACGGCAACGGAAAAGAATTTCGGAGCGGATAATATGAATGATACTCTTTACCCTTTTGCACGGAATTACTCTTCGCTTTGGGAGTTTGTAGTTCAAGACATAGCTACTTTTACCGATTTAGGCGAGGGATTAATTGTTCATCATAAATTCCCTAATGACTTTAAATTCAAATCACTTGTCGAATTGATGAATGAATTGAAGGTCGCTAAAGATGCAGGGGCTTCCACTTCAACCATTTCAGCTATTGAAGATGACATAAATGAAATCCTTTACTCGGACCGTCCGGGGGACTTAAAGAAGATACAGATTAAATCCTTGATGAATCCCTTTAGAGGTTACCCGGAAGCCACGACAAGACTTTTGATAAGTCAGGGATTAACAACAGAATATAATGCCACTCTCTGGGCTAATCTTGAATCGATCTTTAATGAGATAGAACTTGAGGTGCCTGATCTTTACAATATGAATTTTAAGTTAATCAGGGAAAAGGTTAAACTTAAGACTCAGGAATATATTGAGCTGATGAAAGCGGAAATACCTGAGCCGGTTGTTAATCCATTTCAAAATCCGAATCAATGAGTTACGCAAGTAAAGACCCTCTCGATCTAAGTGTGGCTATTACTGATTACCTGACTGATCATCCGCCAACAGGAGGACTGACAATTGATCAAATAAAAGCAGATACATCTATTGCGGATGTGATAACAAAGAAACATTCCAATTCTACAGATCATGCTTCAGGTAGCGATAATCAGGACTTATCCGAGTTACAACCAAAAGAATCTGGCAAGGGATTGAGTGCAAATGATCTTACATCCGCATTAAAGACAAATTATGATGGTGCTGTTTCTCATGCAGGAAGTACACATGCACCCGCAACAGCTCAGATTAATGCAGATATTACTAAAGCAGAGATTGAAGCGAAATTAACAGGTGAATTAACCTCGCATACTCATGCAGGAGGAGGTAGTTTAGCACTTGGAGAACTTTCAACAAATGCGTATTATGGCGACAAGGGCAAGACTGCTTATGATCATTCTCAGGTCGCACATGCATCTGCAAGCGCAACGGTCGGAGCTGATTGGAATACTAATATATCAAATAAACCCTCCATCCCAGATGTTAGACTATTTACTAACTTACTCGCGCCAGTGGTTACTTCTGGTACAACTGAAAAGGTTTTACTTCAGTTACAAATACCATCAGGGAGGGCTATTGTCGGGTCAACATTCCGGGTATGGATAATTGGCAATTCATCAAGCACGGGTACATTAATTTTTAAAGTAAGATGCGGAAACTTAGGGACAATCGCTGATACTATTGACTGGACGGCTGTTACTTCTGCTGCTCAGGCTGCAAATGCAAGGGCAGGATTTGACGTATTAATAACTATTCGGTCAGCAACTACCATTAAAGCTGAAGGAGTTGGGTATGCCGGGGCAGTTCAACTACCAACAACCATAGCCGCACCAACTACTCCTGCAATAGCAATATCAGGGACTTGGTATATAAATTTAACAGTGATTTGTTCAAGTGGAACATTTACGGCACAGGTTGGTAATATTGAAGAAATAAGATGAGATTTAGCATAATAACTCCAAGCAGATTAATTCCTTATCAGAATTGCGCTCAATTTATGGATCAGAAACTTGTCAGAAGTGTTCAATCAGTACTCGATCAATCTTTTACTGACTTTGAATTGATAGTTATTGCTGATGGATGCCAACAAACTAAAGACATAATTGCAAAGTTTACAGATGAAAGAATACGATTACTTGAATGTGAACATAGACAGGCATTCGATAACTTGCCTCGTAATACCGGGATAACGGAAGCAAAGGGTGATTACATTATTTACATTGATGCGGATGACTATTGGGGCCCGAATCACTTAGCGATCATTAATAGAAATCTAAATAAATATGACTGGGTTTATTATAATGACTTTATTTATAAAGGGGACTGGGTTGAGCGGGCTTGTAATATTCGATTGCTTGGTGGTTGTGGAACGTCAAACGTCTGTCATGCACGTAAGTTGAATCTTAAATGGGATAGACCAGGTTACTCACATGATTTCTATTTCAATCAGAAACTCAGGAATTTTCCGAATAATGCAAAGATCGAAACACCGGAATATTATGTTTGTCATGCACCTTTAGCAGCAGGAGGATGGGATATATGAAAGAGGTTAAGATTGAAATAGTAAATACAGAACTTCAAGACTTAGGAGTTGATCAGGAATCTACTTATACTCCATTGCGTTTTGCTGAATCGCATTTTATTGGTTATTGGATAAGTAATGAAGGGGAGTCCCTTACATTTTATTTGGGTGTACAAAGTTTTCTTTGTAGGAATTGTCAAAAGAACATTGAAATATTTGAATCAATACTTAATAAATGAAAATTTCAGCACTAACGGTCAATTACAATACACCCGATTTTCTTGAACGGTTACTTATTTCATTTCGTCAGTTCTATGATATGCCATTTCTGGTTGTTGACGGTTCTGGGGAATCGAATTATAAGAAGATAGAACTTTTTACAGAAAAATATGATGTAGAGATTCATCATTTTGATTACAATATTCATCATGGCCCCGGATTAGCTTATGGAATAAAGTATTTAAAGACTGAACAGATTCTTTTATTAGACTCTGATCTTATTGTCCTGCATCCGGGATTCGTTGAAGATTTACAAAGTAAATTAAGACCTGAGAGTTATGGTATCGGTGACGTTCAGATAATTAATGATAAAGGATTTAACTCCACGCATGGGATAAGCTATCTGCATCCGGCATGTGCACTTATCAATCGAAAGGTCGCTTTAAGGTACCCATTACCAATAAAACACGGAGCCCCGATGATCGAAGCCATGAAAGTAGTTGATAAAAGTTTACTTCAACATGAGCCATGGGTAACTAATGACTTTCGCAATAAGAATAAAATATTTATTATCCACGACTGGCAAGGAACAGTTAAGAGAGTTGGAGGATATAATTTAACTTAAAACTAAATACTATGAAAACAACAATAAATGAAGATGGATTATTGACGATAGAGGCTGAAAATGGAATAGAATCGTTTGCAATGGACGAGTGGGTAACTAAAAATATCAATCCATGTAGTGGTCAATTTATTTGTGACAATCCCTATAATGCAATGCAATTATATCCTTATAAAAGAAAACGAATAACTCTATTCCATAGGATTTGGGTACAAATACAATTATTCTTTTATAGATGACTTATGATCTTATCATAATATCCAAAAGCGTAGGTGATTTGATTCAAATTACTCAGGCTTGTATTGATTCAGCACGGAGAGACAATGCGGATCTTAATATTATCGTGGTGGAGACCGGGAATCCTTATATATATGATGTTGATAAGATAGTTAATTACAATGGAGAGTTCAATTATAACCGGGCCCTGAATCTGGGATTAAAATTTGCAAAATCAGAATTTCAGATCCTTGCTAATAATGATCTTATTTTTCATAAGGGATGGTCAAAGATCGGAGACATAATGAATCTTAATAATTACCTATCAGCGTCGGCACTTTCAAATGATGTAAGACAGAAATCTTATAAGCATGGCAATATAGCGTATGAAGGTTATACAATCGGATACCAGTTAGCGGGATGGTGCATCTTTACCTATAAAGAACTGTGGCCCATTATAGGACCATTGAATGAGCGCCACCGCTTCTGGTTTTCTGACAATGTATATGCTGAACAATTAAGGGCAAAGAAAATCAAACATGCTGTTATTTGTTCTGTTCAAGTTGATCATTTAGGAAGCACTACATTACAACGATTACCGCGAAGCGTTCAGCATCTCTATACTTCCGGACAAATAAAAAACCTTAGATAATGCCGAAGGAAAAGTTATATATGTCCCTGATCCCAAAGATTTACAAAAGGAACTATTCTGATCTATCGATGTTTTTCTTTATTGAGGGTCAACGGTCGATCATGCCGGCAATAAGTGTAGAGAAGGCACTTTATAATTATTTTAAGTATGTTGACGAAGAAAATTATAATATTGAATCAGCATTAACGACATTCCAAAGATTAAAAAAAGAATTATATGAAAATTCCAAAACGGATTATAGATCTGTTAAATAAAAAGCAGGATTATATTGATCTTCATAGAACCGAACTTGAGAAGTCTGTTGTTAAATTACAATCGCAGTTTCTTAATGAGTTACTGGCAGATTTACTTCCAGACATGACCTTTAAAGAAGGATCCCTTTTGGATGTTTTGACTAATTACCGAAAGTTAAGCCAGGTTGAAGATATATATAAGAAGTTCGCAAAGATTCAGGAGCTAACAATATTACCGCAGATAGTAAATACTACTTATGGACTGGTTGCCTTGGAGAATAGTTATATAGGCGTTGCGCTCATTGGTGATCTTGGTTCCCGATTCGGTAAGATTGTTAGTGCTACTGAAAAGAAGATCAATATGCGGATCGGATTAGAAGGTGGTAAAATGGTTAGAGGTGGCTTTCTTGAATCCTTTTTTACCGACAAGACATTAGCAACACAGGTAAAGAGTTTCGTTTCAAAGTCTATAACAGGACAAGTAGATACAAAGGTATTTATCAAAGGACTGACTGATATTGTCGAGGGTGTGCCACGTGAGGTAATTAAAGACGGAGTTAAGACTATTCTTCAAACAGGAGCCTTGGAAAAACAATACGAAAGGTATGCTTATGATATATACCAACAGTATGATCGAGCTTATAATACTTCTTTGGCTGATGAATTTGATATGAAATATTTTGTCTATCAGGGTGGATTAATAGATGATTCCCGGGACTTTTGCGCTGCTCACAATAATAAAGTATGGACAAGGGACGAAGCTGCTCTATGGGGTGAATGGACTCCTTCCATAGGTGAATATCCTGCAGGGTATGTTATTAAGTCAAAGAATCCTTATGAAGTACCAAGTTATCTTGGTTATCCTGGTTATCAACCTTTAACCGATGCTGGAGGTTATAATTGCAGACATTCAATAGGTTTCATTTCTGATGATCTGGCTTTTGATTTACGTCAAGATTTGAAGAAAAGCTAAAATAAATTTGTTTATAAAAAATAAAGGTTTATATTTGTAATTGTATTCCGTCAGATACATATAAGAAATACGGTTTAAAAACCACAAATCCCCTTCTTGTTTCTGACGGAACTTGAAGGGGATTTTAAAATTGTCAAAATGAAAACATATATTTTTGAAGGGGTTGGTATTTTTACTGAATTAGAATTAAATAAAATGTTAAAAAACGCAAAAAAAGGAAATCTTCCAAAAGAAGTATTGGAACATTTTAAAAATAAAGCAGAACAATCGGCTAATAGAACTATTTTTGCAGAAGAGTTATTAGTGTCTTCTAAGAAAAGGGAATCAAGAAAACAATTTAATAAACGCAAGAAACTTACGCTAATTAATGCAAATGATGATTTAATTAATGAGTTATATAAATTTAAAGAACCTCCAAAAGAGTGTTTAAAGTTTCAAAAGAAATTAATTAAACAAAGGAATTTTAAAGCATTCACAATAGAATATAATGTCCAGATAACTGACAAAAGAGATATTAAGGAAATGAATAGACGAATTAAAAAAGGGACAGGTCAGCCTCTTAGAGATGAACTGTATTCTGTTAATCCTAATTTTAACGGCATTTATTCTGACCCTCAAAATAGATAATATGGAAAAATTAGTTGATTTTTTGTATTTAGTGTTTTCTTTAATTTCAATAATTTACTTTTGGATTATTCTTGCAAAACAATCTACTGAAATAAAAGAATTAAAAGAAAAAATAAATAAATTAACTGAAAGGATGTTAAGATAAATAGGTTTCCAGATCATTTTTTTAGAATAATTATCGTCCCCGAACTTTTACTATTAGCCTCTAATTAATTTTAGGGGCTTTTTTATTTCATATAATTGCATTTTGTTAATAAATGTTGATAATTATCAATAGAAAAAGTAATATATGTCATTTATTATATTGATATTTGTCAATTAATTATTCAATTATGGAAAAAATTACTTTAATAAAAGACAATCAAAAACGAGTTTTTAGTCCAAGAGCTGCACAAATAGCTAAGGAGCATCTGGGATGGTCGGAGTTTCAACCACTTCCTAAGCCTGTTGAACTTAATAAGGGAGTGCCTCTTAAAAGGGTGTCGCCTCCATTAATTACCAAACCAATAGCAACAGAATATCCCGGGGATGAAAAGAAAGTTGACCTGATTCCTGAACCGGGTTTAAATGGAAGTATTGAAAAAACAATTGAAGTTAATACTTCTGATATTTCTGATCTTACATCATCAAAATCTCCCCTTGTGGAGAAGTTTTCTGAAGCTGCTAAGAAAACCCGCAAATCTCGTGTACGTTCCAAATCTACAAAGTAATGGCAAAAGAGATTATAGGCAAGAAAACAAAAAAGGTAGAAATCATATCGGATGAGGTCTGGGATAATCTTGTCGGACGTGGATGGGATAAATCTTATGACATGACTCCTATCGTGGAACGTAAACTCAGAGAAGTACCAGTAATTAACAAACCAATAGAAATAACTAAAAAGAAAATATCTAAAAATGGATAAAAATATTAATGCGGAAGCATTTGAGGCATTTGCAGTGAAAGCCTTTAAACTCACTGCTGAGGACTTGGCCAGCCTTTATAATGAAGCCGGAGAATTAACAGACTTTTCTTTAATTGAGCGCAAAGACACTGAAAGGATCTCAAAACTTACAGCGGACAAAACAAACCAGTATAACAGAGGATTGAAGGAAGCATCCCTGAAACTGGAAAAAGAACTCAAAGAGAAATATGAAGTTGAATCTGATTTAATCGGAGTTGATTTGTTTGATCACATTGTAGAGACAAAGTTGGGCGAAGTCGAAGGAGCCGGGACGGAGGATATAATGAAAAATCCAGAAGTCATAAAGCTCGTTAATCAACATTCAAAGGTATTGAAGGCAAAGGATAAAGAACTGGAAGATAAGTTAAAGGCAAAAGAAGATGAGATAAATAGCGTAAATCTATTTAAGGAAGTCGAGACAGCCGCTCTTGCAGAGTTTGATAACCTTAATCCTATTTTACCGGAAGATGCTAAAAAGGCAGCGGCATTAAAAGCTGTTCTTGTAAGTGAATTGAAAAAGAACAAATACCAGAAAGATGAGTCAGGGTTCATCGTACTAAAAGAAGATGGAACCCCACTTCAGGATGGTCACGCGAATAATGTTAATTTTCAGGATCACGTAAAAGGACACGCCGAAAGATATTTTGATTTTAAAAAAGCTGAAGATAGAAGTTCGTCCGGGAATAAACCCGCGGCAGGACCTAATGGAAGTAAAGTCAAGATGCCTAAAGACAGAGACGACTATATCAATATAATGAGAGATCAGACGTTAACCCCAAAAGAAAGAGTTGAAATACAAACTAATTGGGAAACGAAAAATAAATAATTATGTCACAACCGAACTCATTAATTGACTGTGGATATTTAGCTACGATTCAGGCAAAAGCTGATGCGATCTGGCTTGATCCTATAAAAAACATTGATCTGAAAGCTGATGTAAATGCTGCAAAGGCTGTACTTGAAAACCAATCTGTTAAGTTTGGTGAACTTCAAGATAAGAATAAAAAGAAAGTTATTTCTTTGGAATGGCTCACTGATTGCGATGCCACTACCGAAGCATGTACCGATGATTGCTCTATTGACGGTGATGATGCAACTCCGGAATGTAAGGAATATGAGATTACCTGTTTACAGGAGTCGTCTTTTAAAGTTGCCGACCGTGTATATAGGGAGAGAACTACAAACCCAGAAGAGTCTATCGCATTCCTCATTGAGAGACGTAAAAAACTATTAGATGAGTATATTGCTCAGTTTGTTTTAACAGGGATTCTTGCTGCTGCTGGGACGAACGTATATACCGGAGGTGTTGGAACCGTTGCCGGCGCTCTGACAACTATTGCTCCAGGTAACTGGAATGATAATATCTGGGGTTATATGGATCTGGTTGCAAGGATGAATAAATTTACTTCTCCTTATGGTATTACCGGAACAAACCTTTATCAGTTGATCTTTAACCGGTCTCTGGAAGTTGGTAATGCTGATGGTAAAGGTAATTATGCAAAGATGAATACGCTGAAGATGTATCTTGACCCTGAAAATGTTGAGGTTATCGCCCCGGCTTACACGTTCTTACTGCATAAAACCGCTGTTGCTTTCGTTGGCAAGGCTTGGTATCCGCTTGGTGGTGCTAATGCCGTACAACTCACCGCTGACAGGATGGCATGGAGTGAAAACTCAAGGAACCTTCCGGGAGTGTCTTATGACATCTTTACTGAAAGGACTTGTTTGAATAACGATTACTTCACCGCATTTAAAGTTCAGCTTCATGGACTGTTTGCGCTGAATCCTGCTCCTTGCTCTGCAACCAATTCTGGTATTTTAGCATTTGCATGTGCTTAATATAACTTAATGTTTCTTAATAAAAAGGTCTGATCATTTAATTTTGTATCAGGCCTTTTTTACTTAAAATAATATAATATGAGTTTGCCAGTTTGTTTTGAAAATATCATAGGATTAACACGTAGCGAAGACTTATGTGTCGCTGATTACGATGTCGCCTATTCAGTATCCAATTCCGGATTATTTGTCGATGAACTTCAAGGGATGTCTTTACGCATTCTTGATGCGGTAGGCGGTAAGGATAACATCTGGGATATGATGACCTGCGCGCGCATAAATGGGGTTAATACTTTTCGCACCGACATATTCACAGAACTTTTAAAATATAATGAATATCGAAGAGAAAAGTTCTCCGGCGACATAGGGCACAGAAGATTTACTCAGGTAATCACTAAGGACATTTATCACGGTATGCGTGTTTATTCCGATATACGTGGAGGGGTGTTTATATTGCGGGGAGTTACCTTAAATCTTAACACAACAGAAAATGTCAATCTATTGATTTATGATGATTTTCAGCTTTTACATACAGTTGCTATTTCGTCCGATGCCGGCAAACCGAAATACACAGCGATAACACCTATTGACCTTGAATTGAATGGGAATTATTATTTTATCTATTCTCCTGTCGGAACTCCGTACAATAATAAGATGACATGCGGATGCGGTGGTTATCGTTGGTGTTTTAATATCGCTAAGCCTTGCTTTAACTCTTCAAAAGAGAACTGGACATTATGGTCAATGGCTGGGGGGATACATGGCGATGATCCTAACGAGCGCGATCATTGGGCCGTTACTGATTATGCTCAGGGATTAAGGCTTCATGGAGAGTTTAAATGCGATGCCGTGGCTATGCTTTGCAGTGAGCACTCAGACTTTGAAAATAATGAAATCGATAGAGCTATTGCTTATGCTATTCTTTATAAGACAGCGGAGTTTCTGACTTATGAGATTAAGAACTCAGGGGAGGTAAGCCGTTACACGTTGATTGGCAATGATGACGTATTAGGCGCAAATATGGCATATTACTCGGAGAGATACACTGCCCTGATAAATTTCATTGCAGAGAATATTGAACCATCGCGGGGTGAATGTCTCAAATGTAAATCTTCCCTTAGTGTAGGAAAAATATCACAAAGACTATAATATGGCAACAATCGATTCATATATTCGAGGGGTTGATAGCATTCAATTAGAATTAACATTGATCGATGCGGATACTCTATTGCCGATTGATATAACTACTCTGGATGATGTTTCAGTAGAGATCATCAAGTCCGATAAGGCAATCCCTAATAATACCGTTTACTGGACTGGCACAATTTTAACCGGAGAAGTTATCACTTTAGTTGCTGCTTCCGGGACATTGGCTTGTTATATCGATCCTTCTATTCACGCTCTTTGGCCTATCTGTACAAAATATTTTGCAAGGATCATAACAACCGTAACAGATACAAATTTTACATCGGGAATTAAGACTACGCATTCTATTGTAGAGGCATTTAAACTTATAAAAGAATGAATGTACCGTTTAAAAATAAAACATCATTAGCTATGCCGGGAATTTCAGCAACAAGATTAACAATACCGCTTCATAATACTGGGAGTAGTTACTGGACGCCACAATCTGTAAGTGGATTAGATACATGGTATCAAGGAGTAAGCGAAGAGGATGTTTTAATTCCTGTCTTGGGCGTGGTTGGTTCTGATGCAAATATTTATTTCAGGTGGGATACTTCTATAAAAGGAGAATACGCTATTGATAATAAGGTATTTGCATATTCAAACGGTGTACTGTATTTATCCTATGATGCTGGATTTTCATTTGTTAAAAATATTCCGTTTGCTGATTGTAATGAAATAAGAAGATCAAAGATATATGCAAACGGTAATATTCTATGGTGCACACAAACAAAAGTATATTTAAGCACTGATGATCTTTCTACTTACAATGAAGTAATTGTAAAAGATATTGATGGGTCAGCATGGACACCATCTGTTAATTCAGACGGCCAAAGTTATAAAGAACTCAATGTTGGTAGGCAGGTCATTATCGGTGGAGTTGAATATGATGTTTGGGGTAATTATGGTAATAGCGTGGGTGTTTCTGATAATGAAACTAATGTTTTTGCAACCTTAGATTCAGGAGTTACTATTAGAATTATATATAAGTTCGATGGTATTGCACCTAATCTTGCAGCAAGGCATATTCACGCTACCAATTTTATTGATGGGTACTGGATAGTTCAGACAGGAGACACGGTTGATAGGTGTAATTGGCTTAAATTAACTTATAGTGGTGGCGTATGGACTCCCTTGACGTTAGCATCAAGCGATGAAAACTCTTATAATAAGACAACGGGTATGTATTATGACGGTACTTATATATTTTGGGGAAGCGATGCAACCGGGGATGTATTAAAGAGATCAATTTACAAAGTACCAATTGCCGGCTTACTTGATACAGTAGAATACATAGGTGTTTACTCAAATGTGGCTGATATTATTAATAGTTTCCAAATGAACTCTAATGGTGAGTTTATAGCTGGTTGTGGTGGAAATAGTTATAGGAAATTAATCCTATCAAAAGATAGCGGAGTTACTAATTTAGAGAAAACACTGACAGGGCCGGGAGGTAATTTGAGTTATTTAAGGGTGTCTACTAAAAATGCACAAGGATGGTGGCGGATGGATGCTTCAATAAGTACATTACCTTTTGGGACTGGTACAATGTGGGTAAAATTTAAATGATATGGAAACTATATTTAAAGAGAAAAAACAAACACCATACGGACAATTTGGTTTATGGTCACAGCCAAAACCGGCATATTCCACTTTTAATGGGACAGATGATAAGTTATATAAAGCAGTAGCTAATTTCAATTCTGGCAATGCCTCTGGATATATAAAAGCATACTGGAATGTCATTGCGGGAACAAATGTCATATTTGGATCTGCTGATGTGGGTACAAGTTCAAAATATTTTATATTAAATACAGTTGATGGAGTATTGAAGTTCTTAGTCTATAAGGATGGTGCTGTTCTGAATAGAATACAACATATTACAGCTATGTCTTATGGATGGCATGAGATAGAATTTGGATCAACAGGTGTAGCATATTATATTAAAATTGATGGCGCTTCAATAACGATTTCTGTGTCCGCAGGGAGTGATGACGGTGCTTGGTTTTCCAAGTGCACGAATCCTATACGAGACAATATTACTATCGGAATGTACGACAGGCTTGCTGATGTTTTTGGAGTGGGGAGTGGTGCATGGGTAGAAGTTGATGGTACAAATAAATGGATTCTTACAGGAACAGGAAAATATATATATGACGTTATCGGGACAAGTCATCTTTTATATACAGGAACAGGAAGTAAGATAGCCTATGATAAGACAGCATCTTTTCATCTTGCTAACTTAAAAGGTTATTCCAAGTTTATTAAGGTTGGTGAATTAGATGAATACGTTCCATACACAGAGGCAGGAGTACCGCAATCCCCAGCAGAATTAAGTACTTATACAAAGGATTATGATAGTCCTGCAAGTCCAGATTATTGGAATTTAGCACCCGCAGTTTTTAATTTTAATCCGGCTGGGTTAATAGGAGAAACAAAACTTGACGTTTTTGACAAATCAAATTCAACTATCCATATAGCAACAGGTAGTATGCTTTATTATAATGCTGCGAATCCTTTTGAGTGGAGAATAGATGAATTGCTTGATTATGTAGTTTATAATGCTTATTTCAATGGAGCATATCAGGATAGATTATTTACCAAAGTTGAAAATAATTTACTTAAAGAAGTGCTGAATTATGCCAATAAAAAGACAGGTAACGATTTATTGAAGATAAAAGAATACTGCTTAATTTAGTTGCTATCAGACGAAACGAGAATAAAAAGCATGAGTAAAATAATAAAATGAGTATAACACTTTTAGATTATAGCAAAAGACTCAATGGAGTGATTAGAGACCTTCAGGAGGGCGCACATGGGCAGGTTATGGTTCAGGTTGCGAGTAATGCTATTGTGTTAATCAAACAGAGGGTACAAGAGAAAGGATTAAATCCTGAAGGAGCAAAGTATCCGGAATATTCTAAAGGTTATTTAACATATAAGAAAAAAGAAGGTAAGTACAGGGGCTTTGTTGATTTTTCTTTTACAAATGATATGTGGTCGAGGATTAAACTCATTTCACCAAAAGACGAACTTGATAAAGGTATTGCAGTAATAAAAGCAACTACAAGCTTTGAACAGAATAAATTAAACTGGAACACGGAAAAGAAAGGCGATATACTCGCATTAAATGAAAAGGAAAAACAGTCTTTAGTGAAATCATACGAACAAGGCATACTTAATATGTTTCGCAAAAATCAATTATTATGAATAATAAAATTGCCGGACTTTTTAAAACATACTTAGAAACTCTTCCATGGTCGGATAAAGTTGCCGGTCTTGTTCAGACTGCTAATATAAGAGTTAAGAAAGATGATTCAGCAGTTGAAAAAAGTTACCCGGTCTCCTGTGATGTTACTGCGGAAGATTGTATCAAAGGCGAATATCAGGCCTTAACACCTGATTCAAAAAAGAAGAGCGTACTTTATTTCGAAGACAAAGGGGTTTCGTTTGTAGAACGTATAGGATCCAGGTTAAAGTTTACATCCTCACTTCGGTTGGTCGGCTGGTTGAATCTCAAACTGATAAATAATGACTGCGATCCTGAAGGTTGCGGAACAGCGGGTGATTATGTGATAGATGTCATTCAGGTATTACCGACAACCCCGATTCAGACAGCGGACTTTGTAAGCATATTCGTTTCGGGTATTTCCGAAGCGGAGCGATCTGTTGATATATTCTCAAAATATACTTATAATGAAAATGCGACTCAATATTTACTTCATCCATATTCATTTTTTGCTTTGGATTTAGAAATTCATTTTGTAATACCATGTTAGAGATTTTAAAATTATCAATCATTGTATTTATATTCTGGACATTAGGAGAATCGGGTCAGATATTTAACTTTTATTTCAGGTGGATAGAGAATTTGCCCACATGGTTGAATAAACCTATCGGTGGCTGTTTACGGTGTATGAGTGGGCAAGTTCTTTTTCATTACTACTGGATTACTCATTTACAGAATTATCACTTGATTGATCAATTATTTTACCCGGCTGCCGGGATTTTATTAGCCACCATTTACCAATATTTATATGAAAAAGATTGATTTTGAAAAAGAGAAGTATTTTGAATGTGACGGAAAGAAGTTCTTTGTTAAAGAATCTCTTTCATTTAATCGTTATCGGGAACTGCAAAAGATAACTCTTGAATTTGGATTTTCAGCAACCTTTGAGGACATATTTAACAACCTTAAAACAGCGGTTGACTCTTACAATAAGCATGATTATTTTAATATGTCTATTGTACTTTATAAGATTCAGGAAGGAATAAAGAACTTGGAAGAAAAGGACGATCCTGCATTAAGACTTTGCGCTTTATTTATTGATGAAGAGAATGAAGATCCTACTGTTTATAATGCGGCTATGATGAAATCAAAAATAGATAGTTGGGGGAGGGAGTTAGAAATATCCCCTTTCTTTTATTTGGCAACCAGTCTTGTACCAAGTTGGATGCCCGCCTACTTACTGACTATCCCAAATGGTTCAATAAAGAAGGACGAAAATCAGAACCAAAGTTAAAATCAATATCAGATGATATTAAGGAACTCGATAAATATTGGAAAGATTTGGTTTATTCAATTTGTAATAAAGACCCGGGACAAATGAGAGAGGTAGTTAAGTTTGACATATTCGATTTTTTTGGTTTTGTTGATAATTATATGAAAGGGAAATAGTATGGAAGATGTGGAACTTCGATTAGTGGCAAATAACAAGGATGCTGTTAAGGGAATTAAGGAAGTTGAAAGTGCAGCAAAAAAGTTGAATGATACTGTTGTGCAAGGTAACGAGAAACAAAAGGCGACCACTGAAAGCATTACTAAGTCAATGAGGGATTTATTTAATGAGCAGAAAAAGGGATTTAGTTCAACTGGGCAAATAGATACCTATAATAAAAAAATGGATGATTTAAAAAAGAAATTATCCGACTTAGCACCTTCTTCTGGTGGCGGTGGTGGTGTAATTGAAAATGTTGAAAAATCTGGGGATTCGCTTTCCGGTTCAATATTTAAATGGGGTGGTATTGTTGCGGGATTTACTGCTGTTTTGGGACTTTTAAAATCTGCATTTGAATCAACAGGCAAAACAGCAAATCAGCTTAATGTTGTTATTGCAGGAGTTAAGGCTGGGTTCGATGCCATAAAAGTGGCAGTGGCTACATTGGATTTCAAGGATTTTAATAGAAAAGTTAACGAGGCAATACAAGAAGGAAGAAGATATGCAGAAGCATTGGATCTTATTGACAGTAAGACCAGAGCTTTAAAAATAGCTGAAGCTAACGCGGCAAATGCACTTTTAGAACAAAGGAAAATACAACAAAGTGCATTAAGTACAAAGGCTCAGCAAATTGCAGCAGGCAAAGAAGCCATTAAAATAGAAGAAGATTTAGCTAAAATAAGAACAGGAATTGCACAATTAGCTTATGATAATGAACTTGATAATATTACCAAAGCGGCATTTAAGACAAAGGATATAAATGATGAAATGAGAAATCAAATCACACTTTATGTAGAACGGGATGCAGAATTTTTAAAGGGTATTGAAATAGGGAAAGAATATAATCAATTAATAAGTAAACGTGATGCTGCAGAAAAAACAATTACATCTTCTGGAATGGGAATTATTGCTATCACTAAGGAGCAATTTGCAGAATATGATAAATTAAATGAATCTGTTAAAAGCACAACTGATGAACAGAAGAAATGGGGAGAGATAGCTAATAATATGGTAATCCCAACAGAGGAAAAATATAATGTATTGGTAGGAAAATCAGTTGACCTTATACAATCAAAAGGAGAGGTGTTGCAGAATACAATAAGAATACAAACTAAATTAAGTTCTGATCAGGCAAATCTAACAAAAGAAGAACAAAAAAAACAACAGGAAGATTTAAAATTGAAAGCTTTAATGGAAAGATATACTGAAGAATATTTTACAAAAGAGCAAAAAAGACAAAAAGAAGATTTAGATATGAAAGCTTTAATGGAAAGATATACTGAAGAATATTTTACAAAAGAGCAAAAAAGACAACAGGAAGTTTTGAGTGACAAAGAACGGGCGGAGCGTTATACGAATGAATATTTTGATAAAGAAAAAAAGAGAGAAGAAGATTTATATAATGCTAAGCGTGATTTAATGGCAAATGCCACAGGGCTGGGTGCTGAATTATTTAATAGGCAGTTTTCAAATCTTGACAAACAATATAACAAAGAAATTAAGGCGGCGGGTGATAATGCCAGACAAAAAGAAATAATTGATGAAAAATATGCTGCAAAGAAAAACGCACTCGCACGCAAAGCATCGATAGCTGAAAAAATAGCGGGGCTATTTAGTGTAGGTATTGATACCGCAAAGGGAGTGGCAAGTGCTGCAAGTAAAGTAATTACTATTCCTTTAATACCTTGGATCATTGCTAATGGACTTATTCAGGCTGCATTAATAGCCGCAAAACCTATTCCTCAATACGCCAAGGGTGGCTGGACGGGCGAAGGCAAACAGCGTGACAGTTCTGGTGAACGCATGGCAGGAATAGTTCACGAAAGAGAGTTTGTTGTTCGTAAAGGGCCTGCAAATAAGTTTAGAAGCGTTTTAGAGGCTATTAACAGAGATGACAAACGAATGATATTAAATTCATTCAATAGATTAACTCCTGAACTGGCAGGATCAACAAATAACATATTGGTTGAGAATACCGGGCCAAATCAAAGATTGGATCAAGTAATTGCAGAACAAAAGAAAATGAATAATAAAGAAGAGATAATGATAATGGGTAACTTAACTATAATCAAAAAAGGTAACTCAGTAAGAACAATAAGAAGATGAGCATATTTACAATAGCAAATCCGGGATTAGGTAATCTGGCTACTTATAGGCATTATTTGACTATTGGTTCAACACGTACCGAGGTATTCCCTTTGAACTTCTTATCATCTTCGCTTAGTGATGAACTGGAAAAAGACAATGTATTTTACAGAACAAAATTTAGCGGAAAACTAACCTTTGTTAATACTAATGGCGATGATGATTTCGACCTATTGTCTCTTATTGAAGGAACTGATTTATGCACTAAGATAATTTATGAGATAGAACGAGACGGAGTGGCTTATTGGAATGGGTATTTTGCCACAGCAGACGGGGAATTTGATATGACAAAATGCACTTTTGAAGTTACTCCGTCCATGGATGATGACTATGATTCACTTCTTGACAATGCAGAGACTCAATATAATATATTAGCTGTTACCCCGGTAATAAAAGCCATTGCAACGAGAGGATCGATAAGTAAAACATATACGCGTAATCGATGGCTTACTGGTGTTATTGATTTTCTTGCAGACAAGATAAAACCAGGGGTGAATGTAACAACTACATTTTTCACCGCTGCGAATAATCCTGCAACCGGAGTTGTTAACCATCTTCTTTACCTTACTATTGCACAAAAATCTGATATAATACGACCACTTTCTTACACTCCATCTACAACAGCCATGATGAGCTGGAATGAGTTAATGGATATTCTTTGGGGTATGTTTCAGGTAAAATGGAACTATAATTCTGCAACGAATACGATAAATGTAGAACATATAAGCACATTCACTCATAATGACGGTCTTGATCTGACAACGCAATTAATATCTAAAGCGGCTAATAAATTCTCTTACATAAAAGAGCAGATGCCTAAATATGAGAGTATTACTTTTATGGAAGCCGATAATGTTAATTTTGTCGGAGTGCCTATTTGGTATGATTCGAAATGCGTAAACCAGGACTCGGAAAGTAATACAAATGATGTACCTATTGAGGTAACGACTGACTTAGAATATATAGTAAACAATCCGGATGCAATAAGTGATGATGGATTTGTGATACTTTGTAATTATCAGGTCTGGGGATTTGCGGGTTGGGAATATCATGTTGAATCTGCACTTGGAATACTTTCAGCGGATACTAAATTAAACATGCATCTATCAGTTGCAAATCTTCATGATAAATACTTCCGGCATAACAGGGTATTAAAAGAAGGTAAATTAAATGGATCTGATGTTACATTTTATACAGTGCAAAAAAATATAAAGCAAGATTGTTTCGCTATTGTTTGTCCTGCGGATGATTATGATCCTTCGGATGAGATCACAACGGAATTAGGAATAAATTATTTTCACGGAACACAGGCAAGAGTGCAAAGTTCTCAGTTAAACCCCTCAGGAGAGATGAAGTTTGCACTTCTTTATGGTCCGCCAGATACCGCAATTACGCCTGTTCCGGATCCAAAGATAATCTATGTATGGCAGGATGGAGTAAATACATTTCATGCAGTTCTATCAGAACCTGCCGATGCAGATTTAGTATTAGGTATGCAGGAACTTTTATATGATGAAACTTGCACCTTGAATTGTACCGGCGTTGCTGAGACTTGGACTATTCCCACCGGAGAGATTACCGGTACATTTACTTTTGCAGACCTTTGTCATTCGTTTGATGCAATGTGGTCCATGGGATTAATCATTGATACATCGGCACTCCCCGCAGGATGGACGTTGCCTGTTTACGATATGGATCCTGCTGTTGCTGTTAATAGTTTATGCCCATAATATGAAAACAATAATCACTACACTCCCGATTTACGATAAGATCGAAAAGCAATGTTATGAGAGATCAAAACATTCTGGAAATGGGATAATTCCTACTTTAACTCCGAGGCACCGATTACCTTCTTTTCAATGGAAGGACGGAACGGACGGAGCCGCAACGGTATCTAATATAGAGATGATCAATAAAGACGGGGATACTTATTACAGAAATCTTTTTGATAGCTGGGTAAATGGTTCATTTGATTCCTTTACATCATCAGGTCTTAATATTATAAGTGCAGTAAATTCAGATGGGGGTAATGATTCTGCCGGAGTGCGTAATGGAGCAGAAGCGCATATTCATAGTCCTATCGGTACGGTAATCACTTTTAAGGGATTTTTGACATTAAATTCCGGCGCTGCGCCCTCTATCGATGTTTATTATAATAATGCAGTAGTTAATACAGTAGCTTTAACAGCCGGATTAAATACTATAACATATACTTCTACTGGGGCTCTTACAATATTTTTTAGTATTAGAGCAGCAGGAGGAAATTGTAATTTTTCATTTACAAACGTAGAGATTGGTTATGCAAATATTAATAGTTATTTCTCTGCGCTTCCAGCTTCTCATGCTATAACCAGTGATGTTTATTTTCAATACAAAGGTGATACGCTTAATTACTCGCTTCCAGTCGGAGAGTATTATTTGAAAATAACAATGGACAATGGATTTATTTATTATTCCGAATGGTTTAAAGTGGATTGTATTTACGAGAATCTGATAACTAATCCTAATGTCGGTGATGATTATGATACTTTAAACGTATCAGGACTGGCAATAACCTCCGCAATTAATAACGCCGGCAATGCAGTTAATTATAGTAATGAATTTCAGGTCGCAAAAGGAGATATAATTGAAGTTCTGTTCTATCTTACTAAAATTTCAGGGGAACTCCCAATAGTTGATATAGCTAAATCAGGGGGTGCAGTAATTTCTAATCAGGTTGTAACAACTGCCGGGTTAAATGTAATTACGTTTACCGTAACATCAACCGAAATGGCTGTATTTAGGTTCACTAATACCGCCGCATTAAATTTTTCAGTGTCAGAGATTTTTGTATTCAGATCTTATTCAGACAAGTATCTTATCCTTAATTTCCATAATAATTGTGATTTAGGCGATATTCTTTACCATGATGGATTCACTCAAACTCTTTGGTTTGAATCCGAAACTATGGAGCCATCGTTTCCTTTGGAAGAAGAAGGACAGAAAAATGGGGAAGGACGGTTTGTAAGGACTTTTGCCCGTCAGACAAAGAAATACCTTGTCCGGACAAAGAATATGCCCGATTATATGGTTGATGTATTCCACAGATTAAGACTACATGATACTATCGCTTTAACTGATTTAGTTGGCGATACAAATACTGTTTATAATCTTGAGGTAGAACATGATTGGCTTTTTGATGATAAATATTATGCTAAACTGGATCTGACTTTTGATTATGATGAGATAGTTGTTTTGGCTGGATGCTGTTCGAATATAATATAACTTAATGTTTCTTAATAGGGAATTGAGTATTTATAAATTTGTAGTATAAATTAAAAATGAAAAGAAAATGAGCGTATTATTGTTGCCCGTCTGTCCAATTGACTGCGCGGGGTCTTTAGAAGCGGTGAGTTTTAATGAATGTGCCCCAGAAATTCATTATGGGGAAATATCAAAACTCTTTATTGCAAGGGCTGATGCTGCCAGTTTTACAAATCCTGATCTTTTAGCGGAATGGACAACCAGACTGTCTGATACAGAAACGACTATCGATAAGATTCGTACAATGATCGGGATAGGTGAGTTGACACAATCTGAAAAGACTGAGATACTCATAAGTGGCGGCAGGACTATCTATTCACCAAAAGGATTTAATCTTCTTTTTGAAGTGGACGAAACAAATGATACCAACTATGAATTTTTACTCAGCACCGAGTGTAATTTGAAATTCAAGTTTTGGTACCAGACCAGCGATGGGATGCTTTACGGAGGAAAAGACGGTATTGAGGCAATCTTTAACATGGATGCGCCTATTCCTAAAGGACGTGAAGAAGTTGCAAAATTCATGCTTTCTATCAAATGGAAATCAAAGAATCATCCTTTGAGAACTTTAACACCAATGCCTTTATAGGCTTAAAAATGTTTAACAATTAAAAATAAATAAAATGGTAGCAGAAAGAGGTAGTTTGGATTGTGCGATAATGCCAGCAACGTTTATGGAGGCTTTGGCAAGTTGCATTGTGACGGGATCAAGCGGGGATAAGTTCCTTAATGTTATATGTTATGACGAGGAATGTTCGACAATGACACCAGGTGTAAAGTGTGCTGATTTTGTTGATCCTGAAAATTTTGTTGTAGCTAACGCTTTTGGAGTTGATTCATGCGGTAATCTGGCTCTTAAGTTAAGAGTTTGCGTTGTTGCTGATGCTGAAAATGTTGCAGTATTATAATGGCTTACGAATATGGATGTGGTGATCTTGTCCCGACACCACTGAGTCTTATAGGGGCGGGCGGGAGCGCAGTGCCTTTCTTTGTTACTGGTACTGATCCTGCGGTAGGGGTAGTTACCATGAGTGGCCTTGCAGGTGATTTTATCCCTGCTAATTTAGGTGCAGGAGGTACATTTATTATAAATATTGAAACAGATGCACCTATTGAAGTTAAACTTGCGGACGGTAATGATTTTACTATAACACAGGCACAGGCTACTGCATATCTGGGGCAATGGTATCCTGCGTTATTACTTAAAGTTTACAAAACTGGAACTTTGGGTACCTTTTCAGTTGGAAGATAAATTATATTAACGGTGAAAAGAACTGGTATCTATAAAATAGAAAGCAAAATACATCCTAATAGATGTTATGTTGGTAGTGCTGTTAATATATCAAAAAGATGGAATTATCATTTAGAGGATTTGATTAAAAACAAACACGCTAACAATAGGCTTCAAAATCATTATAATAAATACGGAAAGAATGATCTTCTATTTTCTATTTTAATATGTTGTGATAAAGAGAATTTGATAGCAAACGAACAGTTTTTTATTGATTCCTATAATCCCTATTTTAATATTTGTAAAGTAGCCGGCAGTTCATTAGGAAGAAGCGTTTCTAAGGAAACCAGACAAAAATTAAGAGAGATAAAACTTCAAAATCCTAATTCAAAAGAATCTAATTTAAAGATTAGTAAAGCTCTTAATGGTAAGAGTAAAACTAAAGAACACGCTAAAAATATTAGTCTTGGCAAAACTGGTAAAAAATTAAGGCCGCTTACGGAAGAGCATAAAAATAAAACATCCAAAACTATGCAGGGAGTATGCAAATCAGAGGATCATATAAACAATATGAAAAAGGCATGGGAATTGAGAAGGATGAAAAACACTAATCTTATTAATAAAAATTAAACAGTAGGTCGTTAAGGGAGTTATTCTCCCTTTTTAACTTAATAAAAATAATTATGCCTGGTATATCATCAAGTAGAATAGCAATACCGTTTCATTTAGGTGGGAGTAGTTACTGGACGCAACGATTAATTTTTGCTGATGAGTTTGATGTAGACGGAACTCCTGATCCTACTAAATGGGATTACGAAATTGGAATTACCAGACCCGGCCAAACGCAATACTCCACTAATCGCCCTGAAAATGTAGTAGTGGATAATGGAAACCTTGTTATCACAACACTAAAAGAAGAATATTTAGGTTCACATTATACTTCTGCAAGTATTATTACATTAGGAAAAGCGTCCTTTGCAGGTGATATAAGGGTTGAGGTAAGAGCAAAACTTCCTCAAGGTCAAGGTATCTGGCCATCAATCTGGATGATGGGAGAAGACTTTCCCACGGTTGGGTGGCCTGAGTGTGGCGAAATTGATATAATGGAATGGGTGAGTAGTGCCCCAAATACAATTCAGCAGACCTTAATATGGAAAGACACACTGGAAAATATAACTGACAAGGCTTTGGTAATACCTCCTTTTATTGACTTATCAACAAATTATCATGTTTATGGATTGGAAAGAAAAGGAAATGTTATAAGTCTTTTTGTTGATGATGTTTATTATATGAGTTTAGCTGCGCCTGCTGTTGCCTATGCAGGAACATTTGTTGATCCGCTTTATTTATTACTCATGACATCACTTGGTAAGGATGCTTGGAGTGGAACTATTGATGATGCTATTTTACCGCAAAAGTTTTATATAGATTACGTAAGAGTTTATAGCATTAAAAACTTAATTGATCATTTGCCTATTGAGGGCGAGAGATCGGATTTTGTGCTTACGCCAACTGGTGACGGTACTGGTATAGCCAAAATTAATATGCGTAGTAATACTACTACGACTTTAACATTGAGTGCAGGGGCATCATTTTATACTGATGCAGCAGGAACTTTAGGGCAATCTCAAACATGGGTATTGACAAGGGGTCTTTCAAAAACAAGATATATTAAGTGTACATCTTCTTCTACGTTAAGTATTGTAGGGTCGTCAATATCCGAATGGAATGAGTGGATTAGTTCTACTAATGCACCTAATATCAGTGGTGATATTAGTAAATTTACTTTATTGACTGTTTTTAGGCCTACTGGAAATAATACACTATATGGTTCTATTGCCGGATTGACTTCTCTGTTAGTAGTTAGTCTTACAGGCACTGCTACAATTTCAGGATCAATCGCTGGGTTAACCTTATTGCGGTATTTTAGTGTTTCAAGTACCTGTACAATAACAGTCCCAAATGTAACCAATTTACATGATTTATGTTATTTAGGTGGCAATACTAAATTCTTATCAGCTAATGTAAATCAAATACTTGCAGACTTTGTGGCAAATAAGGATTATCCAAAACCAAGAAGCGAAAGAGTTATCAATGTAGGCGCATGGTGGCAATCACAGGCACCAACAGGACAGGGTATAATAGATAAAGCAGCATTAGCGGCTTACAGGTCTCCTAATAATGACGGTGCAAATGCATTATGGACAGTAACAACAAAATAGTTGATATGATTTCAATATAGCTAAATGAGTTCTATTGTATGTAACGCAACGATTAAAATAAAGGTATGATAACTTCAAAAAGATTTTTAGCGTTTTTAATTGCAGTCGGAATGTTTGAATCTGGGATATTTCTTACAGATTATAAACCTATGGAACTTGCCACTGCTATTTCGATAATTTGCGGTATATACATAACAGGAGAAACTATCAGAAGTAGTAACCCGACAAAAAATACAACCATAACAACGGATAGCACAAGTATTGATAATAATGTAACTTCTTCAGTTAATACAGTCGAAACAAAATAAATAGGGTTATGGCTTTAAAAACAAATATATCGAAGGAAAATCTAAGTCCTGCTGAAAAGGCAATGAAAATATTAGCTATTGCAGTAGATAGGGCATCCGAAAAGATAACCGCATCCTCCGATAATGCAATTGTTAAGATTTTAAAAGCTGCTGACCTGGCATCGGACAAGATAGCTAATGATGCACTAAAGGCAACTGATGTTGTGGCTAATAATGCTGCTGCCGCACTAAAGGTAAGTACTGCCCTTGGAGGCAATGATCACGATCTATTAATCCGGTTAGAAACAAAAATGACAGGGTTAAAGGATGATATAAAGGATATTAAAGACGGTACTTCTGCTAAAATAGCAGATCACGAAACCCGTATTTTTGCATTAGAAACTTCAAAGACAAGGCAGGCTACAATAATCACAGTAGGAGTATCAATTGTGGTAATACTCTTATCGATTATACTGTATCACTTATTTGGGATTAAAATTTAAAGAAATGAGCCAATTCAGTACCGTTTATATTTTTATGAAGTGTATCGACGTCATTCTGAAAAATGAAGGCGGATATATAAATCATCCTCACGATACAGGCGAGGAAACAAATTTTGGTATTTCCAAGAAGTCCTATCCCGATTTGGATATTAAGAATTTAACCAAAAACCATGCAATAGAAATCTATCACGAAGATTATTGGAATAAAATGAATCTTCTTGGGATCCATAATGAAGATTTAATACTTCACTTATTCGATATGGGGGTTAATGCCGGGATAAAAACAGCTATTAAGATGGTTCAAAGGCTTATTAATGTCACTGCGGACGGAATAGTAGGACCACAAACTATTAAGGCAATTAATAACTTTCCTTCAATAGTTGATACATACAAGCAGGAAAGAAAGAAATACTATTTTACAATTGCAAGAAGAAATCCAAACTTAGAAGTGTTTCTGGCCGGGTGGTTAAATCGAATAGATAATACTAAATTCTCATAATTATGAAAACTAAAATCCTTTTATTTGCCCTTTTAAGCGTATTTGCGCTATCTTGTGTAACGCAGCGTAAATGCTTACTTAAATTTCCTCCGACAACGACAATCGACTCTGTGTATATAGAGAAGGTCAAAGAAGTGCCGATTTATATCCCGGGTGACACGATCAATATAATAGCACCTATTAATTGTCCCGATCAGGATGTGGCAAGTTTTGAAAATAGTAAATTAAAACAGCAGATAAGTATCCTTAAGGGGAAACTTATTTCAAATACGATCGTTAAACCGGACACGGTAAAAGTTACTGTTACTGAAACGGTGACAAAGGTTAAAGAAGTTATCGTTACCCAACCGGTTAAATTTGTACCGGGCATTTATAAAAGTGCATTAATGATTTGTATCTTAATCTTTGCCGGGGCTTTTGCCTGGTTCGGGATAAAAGTTTATAAGATGTTTAAGCCGAAAATATAGGTTTTCTTGGTTTTTTTCATGGTAGTTAGGTTTGGCAGGGAGCGTAGTTTCTCCCTGCTTTTTTATTATTTATTAAAATAAATTTGTTTATTAAATTAATATGTTTTAATTTTGTATCTGCTTGGTGAGGCAAAAACATAAAGATATTAAGGTTAACCTAAGACCCCCGCTCCAGTCTCACCAGGCTTCCGGGGGTTTTAAATTTTTATAGATATGAATGAACTTGAAAAAAGATTAAAAGACTTAGAAAAACAAGGTTACGAACAGATTGATATTATTCAGGTGTTACAATGGATATCTGTGATTAGGAGAGATAATAGGATTAAAAGAATTAAAAACATAGATAGATGAAAACAAAGATTGAATTATCAGAAGAAATAAAATTAAAATTATCAGAGGCAGTATTACTATGGAAGGATGAATACTTGGTTGGAAAACCTGAGATATTAGCAATAGCTATGTATTCAAGTTTAATATCTGTAATGGAAGATAAAACAAATGAAATAAATAAAAGATTTAAGAAAGAGAAATTATGAAAATTAAAAAACAGGAGAGTGCAATAGAGGTAGAAAAGCAAATTTGTGAAATAATAAATAGTGGTTCAATCCCTGAAGTTATGGCACATAAGATAGTGGAAGAATGTGTTATTCAGGATAATCGGAGGGAACTTTTGAAATTTGTTAAATTTGCAGATAAAAGCCCTCATTTACTTCTTTTTGATGTACTTAGTGAATATTTAAGTCAAAATAAATGATTGAAATCGGAATTGTCCGTTTTGCTGAAATTAAAGATTTACCTTATATTGTTAGTCTTTCAAAAAAGGAATCACAATCAATTGGTTTTATTCCCAAAATGGCTTATGAATCTGCTATAACAGGAATTAAAAAAGGGGATAGGTGGTCAGATACTTGTAATGATAAGATTTGGGTTTGTGATTGTAATGGTGATTTGGTCGGATTTGTTTTAGCTTCATTTGGTCAATATAATGCGGTTTGGAAATATGGCAAAATAGCGCAAATATGCTTACAGATAGATGCAAGATTAATGTTAAGGGGTAAATTACTTTTGGATAGCGTAATTGAATATGCAAAAACTATCTATACTCATTCATTTTCCTGTGGTTGTGCAGATGATTTACCAAGTAACTTATTTTGGCAAACAATGGGATGGGTAAAAATAAATCAAAGATTCGGAATAAGTCACAAAAATACATGGATTCAAACAAGTAAAAGGAAAGTTAATATTTACAGATTTGATCCTTATGATATGTTTTTAAAATAGGCTATTTTGACACAGTTTAGCCGGTATTGATTATATCGAATGTAAAACAAAAACAGAGCAGGATGAGAAGGCTTGGTAACGATAAACAAATCCAAACAACGTGCGCAAACTCACAATTTGGTCGGTAATACTTTAAAAGTTCAATCCAACCCTTAACGATGGGGCTGTCTTCTTTCCTGAGTGTTTAAATAACAAAGCGGATATTCATAAGAATTACCGAATAGAGGTGCTATATCTTAAAGAGTAATATAAGTTAGAATCAATATAAATTAGCGTTCGAGGTGAAAATAGTTACTAAAATATGATTAATATTAAAAATATTATATATCTTTGTTGAGTAATAAAAACCAAAAACCATGAATCATTTATACTTAATACCAGTAATTTTTGTCGCAGTGATGCTGATAATATTACTTCGCTCATTTTTGAAAGCAATCTTTAAATTTTAAAATCATGGCAAAAAAGAAAAAAGAGAAAGTCAGCACGGTAATAATCTTCTCGATGGAAGATAATTTATTACTAAAACAATACATGATAAACCTTGAAAGTGTAGGTGTTTACAAAACCAAGTCAGAGGTTGCATCTGAATTATTCTCAGTAGGATTGCACCGCGAATATGAAATGTTATCAAAAAATTAAGCCATATAAACTAAACCAAAATGAAAACAACTATTCAAATTAAATCAATTTTCGGCAAACTTCTTTTTGAGTTTGAAAAGGAAGATAACTCAATAAAAGAAACTGTTTTAGAAGCTTTGAAATACGGAGCGGATTTATCCGGAGCGGATTTATCCAGAGCGAATTTATACGGAGCGGATTTATCCGGAGCGGATTTATCCAGAGCGGATTTATCCGGAGCGGATTTATACGGAGCGGATTTATACAGAGCGGATTTATCCAGAGCGAATTTATCCGGAGCGGATTTATCCGGAGCGAATTTATCCGGAGCGAATTTATCCAGAGCGAATTTATACGGAGCGGATTTATACAGAGCGGATTTATCCAGAGCGGATTTATCCAGAGCGAATTTAGAAAGAATAGCATCCTTAAATTCAATAACTCCAGAAGGTGATTTAATAGTATGGAAAAAACTGCAAGGTAATTTAATAGCAAAACTTCTTATTCCTACAAAAGCAAAAAGAGTAAATGCTATCGGAAGCCGTAAATGTAGATTTGAATTTGCTCAAGTAATTGCAATTTATGATGGTAAAAAGAAAGTAAAAAAAGGATTAGGCACCTATAACTCTGTTTTTATTTATAAGACCGGCGAGGTAGTCACTCCTGATTCCTTTGATCCTTCCCCTCTTATTGAGTGTTCGCATGGCATTCATGCCTTTATTACGAAACTTGAAGCGCAAGAATATAATTAAGCCATGGAAGTATTTCAATTACAAACAGAACCGTACGATGAACACCTCGTTGGGTATGCAATTCATCCTTTGATAAAAATGATTTGCTTAAACTAAAACTATAAAACCATGAAATTTCCAAAATTACATTTAGTTTGTGCAGCAGACGAATTACGTCCCAATATGGAACATATCTGTATTGACAAAGAGTTTACATTTGCTTCTGATGGGCATATTTTAGTGAGGCACATGACATCTGAAATATTTGAAAAGAATTTTATTGCTTCATTACCCGCCCATTCAATAATGGTTCACAAAAAAGCAGTAAAGTTAATTTGTGAAAAAGCGACTGTAAAAATATCACTTACTGACGATAAAAAACAAATCCAATTGCACCGATTGGATGGATCTATTATAAGCTATAAACTTTATATTGATCGCGCTTATCCTGATGCGAATAAGATAATACCTGACATTAAGGATATAAAGCCACTTGATAAAGTAGGAATAAATTCAAATTTACTCGACAGACTTTCAGATGGATTAGGATGTGATATTCCAGTATTACATCTGAATTTCTTTGATCGAAGTCATGCTATTTATGTGACTTCACCGCATTCCGATTATGAAGATGCTGTTGGTATTATAATGCCGGTAAATATTAACTTATGAGTACAATTTATTTACACCAAATGCGTGATCCTTATTCCGATTACGATTTCCGAAATACGGAAGAAGATAAGGAAGATGAGCTTTGTCCGAAATGCATGGAACTTATTGAGGAGTGTGAATGTGATTATTACGCTCAATTGGAAGAAGAAATATTAAACCAATCAAAAGGAACAGTCAACCATCATTTTGACGGAATTTTAGCGATGGTCAAGCCTTCGCATTTAAAATAAACCAGTAATAAATTTAACCATGAATGATAATTTACATCCAATTTTTAAGGACATCCTTAATAATCAATTACAGTTGCCTAATGATAGTGTTAAAAATACATGGGAGCTTACAGAAGAAGAAAGAAATAAATTATCTAATGCAGATAGAATTAAGTATGATACAGCAGTAGAGTATAAGGGGCATGATTGGGCATGTGGTTCGTGGGGCGGATGGTCGAGGGGTAATGACTTGCTTATAGAGCTTGGATGGGAGCAAGTCAAAAGAACTGAAGGTCATAGACAATTTATTTCT
>Ga0209538_1000075_pt1 | contig 53997 bp, 56 predicted proteins | sample BarGraNGADG00211_2_FD_184492 | JGI IMG/M metagenome (GOLD analysis project Ga0209538, IMG submission 184492) | Arctic peat soil microbial communities from Barrow, Alaska - Barrow Graham LP Ref core NGADG0004-211 (SPAdes) (version 2) | ecosystem: Environmental > Terrestrial > Soil > Wetlands >... | reverse complement strand
TGTCGCTGAACCGACGTCGACGACGTTCGGAGGTACTCATTTTTAATTGATCTAATCGTGCCATAATGTTTCACTTTTTTAGTAGTTTTGTTACTCTAAAGTGGTCAATGTATTTCAGGCATTGACATATAGTTGGTAGATTTTCCAATTGTAAATTTTAAACCTGCCTGTCGCAGGCAAGTGAATAAATTGTAAATGAGTTAATGGATAAATCTTTTGATGAAGTATTGGAACGTGTCAGGGAAATTGAAATTCCAGAAACGTTCGATATGGTGGTGGCAATTGCCAATGGAGGTATCATACCGGCAGCTATGATAAATCAACGGTTGGGATGCGAATATCAGTTGCTCAGGTTGAATTTGCGTGATGCTATGCAGAATAAATTGTATGATAAGCCAAAATTGTTGGCAGAAATTGATTTTGATTTTAAAGGGAAACGTATTTTATTGATTGACGACAGGGTAAAAACCGGCACTACGCTGGAGTTTGCCAAAGAATTACTTTCCGATGCTGCTCTTGTGAAAACACTGGCAGTAAATGGAATTGCCGATTATTGTTTGTATAACGAACCTTGTTTCCGGTTTCCGTGGATAGTTTAATCAATTCATAATTACCAATTAATAATTAACTTCTAACCTTGTTGTTCGAGTTGTTTTAATATATAAAAGTGCTATCTTTGCAGCCGAATTAGAAATCAATACACATTATGCGATTTCTTAAATTATTAATTGTACATTATTAATTGTACATTATAAAAGCGTTCTGTATTTTATGATTAATAGAGTTTTATTGCGTATTAAGATTGTACAAATCTTATATTCCTATTACAAGAGTGATGGTAAATCGTTACCATTAGCCGAAAAAGAATTGTTTCATAGCATTGAAAAAACCTACGATTTGTATTTTCACCTATTGCAATTGTCGGTTGAAATTACCCGTTATGCTGCCGAAAAAATAGAAACAAAACGCAACAGACTTCTCCCTACTGACGAAGATTTACATCCGAATACCCGTTTTATTGACAATTCATTTGTTGCACAACTTTCTAAAAATGTTCTATTTAATGATCATCTTTCTGCCCATAAACTATCATGGGTTAATTATCCCGACATAATCAAAGAACTTTTTGAAGAACTTGTTGCAACTGAATTTTATCCGGAGTATATGAATTCCCCTTCAACCGATTATGTTGCTGATAAAGATATTTGGCGTAAAATCTACAAAAAAGTAATTTTGCAGAACGAAGAACTGGAAGATTCTATTCAGGATCAGAGCATTTACTGGACAGATGATATTGAAATGGTGGTCAGCTTTATTATCAAAACCATTAAACGTTTCGATTTGTCAAACGGTGCAGAACAGGATTTATTACCCATGTTCAAGGATCAGGAAGATGCGGAATTTGCGCGTAAACTCATTCAAAGCGTTTTGACCAAAAGTGTTGATTTGCGGGAAATGATTGATGTAAATACTAAAAACTGGGAACTGGATCGAATTGCGTTTATGGACATTATCATTATGGAAGTGGCTTTGGCTGAATTGCTTGATTTCCCAACCATTCCTGTAAATGTTACGCTGAATGAATATATCGAAATTGCTAAAACTTACAGCACCGAAAAAAGCGGAACTTTTATCAACGGAGTACTCGATAATATAGTAGGACAGCTTAAAAAAGAAAATAAGTTGATTAAAGTGGTGATGTTTAGCAATAATAAAAAATAATAAACTAATTTTGCAAGTATAAATTTTAAAAAGGGAAAAATATGAATTTAGTAAGTATTTTATTACAAGCAACAACTCCTGCAGCAGGTGGCGCCAGCAGTTACACAGGAATTTTGATGATGGTATTGATCTTTGTGGTTTTCTATTTCTTCATGATTCGTCCACAATCCAAACGCCAGAAAGAAATTAAAAAACAACGTGAAGCCATGAAAACTGGCGATTCAGTTGTAACTTCGGGTGGAATTTATGGAAAAGTAAAAGACATTAAAGAAACCACCGTTATCGTGGAAATAGCCGATAATGTTCGCATTAAAGTAGACAAAAACTCAGTTTTTGCCACAGCTGAAGATCTTCAAAGTCAGGCAAAATAAACCGATTTTATGGCTGAAAATAACGGCATAAAGTTTCTCGGGTATAACATGCAAAAGCTTAAATCATTCTTTTTATCAAAAGATATTTTAAGCTTTTTGCTTTTTCTTGTCATTTCCGGAGGGTTTTGGTATGTTCATGCGTTGGGCAAAGAGCGGGAGAGAACCATTAACGTGCCGGTTCGGTATGTCGGAATCCCCTTGAATGTAGCTATAACTAATTCTCCTCCTTCCGAAATTTCATTGAATATTAAGGATCAGGGTATACGTCTTTTTGAGTACTCAAGTGAGCAAGAGTCACCATTGACTATCGATGTTCGTGGGTCTTTTTCTCAAAAAGGTCAAATTCTTATTCCCGCTGACCAATTGAAAAACAGAATTATACGTTATTTGAAACCAACCACTACAATATTAGAAATTCATCCTGTTTCAATTTTAATTCAATACGAAAAATTGAATGTAAAGACCTTACCCATTGAACTTTATTCTAAAATTGAATTGGTTCATCAATATATGTTGAGTGATAAAATAAGGCTTGAACCCAACAAAGTAACCGTTTTTGGTCCCAAACATGTGCTTGATACCTTAAAAAAAATTCGTACAGAATGGCTTGTTTTGAAAAATTTAAGTGATACCGGTTTTTTCCATTGTAAATTGAAACCAATAAGATTTGTTCGTTTTTCATCTCAAGAAACAAAAGTCAGTATTTTTGTTGAACAATTTACTGAACGAAAAGTACAGATTCCGGTAACCGTATTGAATTGTCCTGATAATCTGGCTGTCCGTACATTTCCTGTCTTAGTTAACGCTACTTATATTGTCGGATTAAGTCAATTCGAAAGATTAAATCCAACCGATATTCAAATTTATTTGGACTATAATGAACTGAAATCGAATAATCTAAGCAAGTATATTTTAAAAATAAAAAATAATTCAACACATATTTCCAATATCAGAATTTCGCCATCCGAAGTTGAATTTATTTTGGAACAGAAATAAGAACTATGAAAAATATACAAATGGTCGACTTACGAAGTCAATATGAGAAGATAAAAGATGAAGTTAACGCCGGGATTCAAGAAGTTATTGATACAACTACATTTATAAAAGGCGGTAAAGTAAATGATTTTCAACGAAATTTGGAATCGTATTTAAATGTAAAACATGTAATTCCGGTAGGAAATGGCACTGATGCGTTGCAAATTGCCCTTATGGCGTTGGGACTGAAACCCGACGACGAGGTAATTACTCCTACATTTACTTTTATCGCTACTGCTGAAGTAGTTGCATTACTTGGCTTAACGCCTGTAATGGTGGATGTTGATTTCGATACATTCAATATTTCAGTGGAATCAGTAAAAAAAGCCATAACCCCCAAAACAAAAGCCATAGTACCGGTTCATCTGTTTGGTCAGAATGCCGATATGGAGGCGATTCTGACATTGGCTAAAGAACATAATTTATATGTGATTGAGGATGCCTGTCAGTCGATAAGTTCAGTTTATACTTTTTCGAATGGAAGTAAGGTTCAGTCGGGTTGTATGGGCGATATCGGCTGTACTTCTTTTTTCCCTTCTAAAAATCTTGGTTGTTTTGGAGATGGTGGTGCTATTTTTACCAATAATGATGAACTTGCTGCCAATATGCGTGCCATTGCCAACCACGGCATGGTGGTTCGTTATCATCACGATTTGGTTGGGGTAAATTCTCGTCTTGACAGTGTTCAGGCTGCTGTGCTGGAAGTAAAACTGAAACATTTGGATGAATATAATACCGCTCGGAATTCAACTGCTGACTTTTACGATAAAGTTTTCTTCAAAATCGATAAATTAATTATTCCGGCTCGTTCTACTAAATCAACTCATGTTTTTCATCAATATACCTTGAAATTAAATGGTGTAAACCGTTCTGAATTACAAAAATATCTTGCCGATAAAGGTATTCCCGCCATGATTTATTATCCGGTTCCGTTGCATTTACAGAAAGCATATCAGGATTCACGCTATAAAGCCGGAGATTTTCCGGTTGCTGAGAAATTGTGCGAATGTGTTCTTTCATTGCCTATGCATACTGAATTATCGGAAGAACAGCTGGAGTATATAACTAAAAACGTATTGGAGTTTATTGAATAGATGTTGAGTTGGTGATTTGTTTATTTGCTTATTTATTTGAATGCTAATTAATCACCAACTAACCAAATCACCAACTAACCAAATAAACAATGGATAAATACTTTGCACACGAAACAGCTGTAATTGATGACGGCTGTGAAATAGGAAACGGAACAAAAATATGGCATTTCTCGCACATAATGACTGGTTGTATCATTGGCGAATCTTGCAATATTGGACAAAATGTAGTGATTTCGCCATCTGTGATATTAGGAAGAAATGTGAAGATACAAAACAATGTATCGGTTTATACCGGAGTGATTTGCGAAGATGATGTTTTTATCGGACCTTCCATGGTTTTCACCAATGTGATCAATCCGCGCAGCCATGTGAACCGAAAAAATGAATACGTACAAACGATTGTTCGCAAAGGTGCCAGCATAGGAGCCAACGCCACGATAGTTTGTGGAAACGAAATTGGTGAATATGCAATGATTGGCGCAGGTGCCGTAATAATCAAACCTGTAAAACCTTTTGCATTGGTAGTTGGAAACCCCGCACGGCAAATAGGCTGGGTGAGTGAAAATGGACATAAATTGCATTTCGACAACAATGGTTTTGCTGTTTGTGACGAAACAAAGCAAGAATACCAATTAAAAAACGATAATGTAATTCGAGTAAAATAATTAAAAATTGATTTATGATAAAATTTGCAGTAATAGGGCAAGGACATATTGGAAAACGTCATGCTGAAATGATTCGTCTGAATCCTGATTCTGAATTAATTGCAGTATGTGATGTATTGTCCAAAGAGCAACTTGGTTTAACTGATATAAAAGAAGCATACTTTTCGAATATTGACGATTTATTGGCTGCTGATTTGGATATTGATGTCATCAATATTTGTACTCCCAATGGATTTCATGCTGAGTATGCCATCAAAGCTTTACAGGTTAAAAAGCATGTTGTGTTGGAGAAACCGATTGCATTGACCAAAAATGATGCTGAAGATATTTTGTTTAAATCGCTCGAAATGTCTCGACACGTATTTTGCGTTATGCAAAATCGTTACTCTCCGCCTTCTGTTTGGTTGAAAGAACTGGTTGACAATAATACACTTGGCGATATTTTCATGGTAAAATTGGATTGTTATTGGAATCGGGATAATCGTTATTATAAAAAAGGAAATTGGCATGGCGATGCAAAGTTGGATGGTGGAACTTTGTTTACACAGTTTTCACACTTCATAGATATAATGTACTGGCTTTTTGGCGATGTTCAGAATATACGTGGAAACTTTGCTGATTTTAGTCATAAACATTTGACTGATTTTGAAGATACCGGCGTGGTCACTTTTGACTTTGTAAATGGAGGAATGGGTTCCCTAAATTATTCAACATCTGTTTGGGACGCGAATTTGGAAAGTAGTATCACCATTATTGGGTCAAAGGGAACCGTGAAGGTTGCCGGTCAATATATGAACGATGTAACTTATTGCCATATAAAAGACTACGTGATGCCCGAATTATCACCTTCCAATCCGCCAAACGATTATGGTTTGTACAAAGGTTCGGCTCAGAATCATCATTATGTAATTGAAAATGTGGTAGAAAAGCTTACTGACAAAGGTACAATCACCACCAATGTACTCGAAGGATTGAAAGTGGTGGATATAATTGAACGCATTTATACAGTTCGTGATACTCAATGGAAAAAATAATTGACCCCTAAGCCCTAAAGGGGAAATGATTACATTATAATTTTTTTTTCAATAACGAATATAAATTTAAAAATATCAAATAAGACTTATTCCCCTTTAGGGGTTAGGGGTCAATTATAATTATGATACAACGAATTCAAACAATCTATTTACTGGCAATTGTAATTCTTTCAGGAATCACCATTTTTTCTCCGATAGCCGATTTAATAAATAAAGTCGATAATCAGATTTATTTGATTGATTTTAAAGGAATTTCGCTGATTAAACCAACTGGAAATATTGTTGAATCAGCAATTTGGGGATTAACTTCCGTTTCGGCAGTAGTTCCAATTATTGCTTTGATTACTATTTTTTCCTTTAAAAATAGAGTAAAACAAATCCGTCTTTCGGTTATCAATATGATATTTATGATATGTTTTTATTTTTTCTTAGTATTGTATTTATGGCCTGCTTGCATCCGTTTACATACTGACTGGCATTTGCGAATTGTGTCAGTATTCCCGCTTGTAAATCTGATTTTGAGCTATTTAGCTATTGGTGCAATTGGAAAAGACGAAAAACTGGTAAAATCATTGGATCGATTACGCTAAAGAAACTGAACAATAACAATTTAAAACGCCTTAATTCTGAGGTGATTATTGTTTCAATCGTTTTGTTGAACAAAGGTTTGTTTTCAACTGTTTATTGTTGAAATTAAACAATCGGAAAGATGAGAGCGAATCTATCTATACTAATCACTACTGTGTTACTTGTTTTCACTCAAAGTGCATGCAGTCAACAAACTAAGAAAATGAAACTTAATCCATTGACTCCGCAAGAACAGGCGGTTATTCTGCATAAAGCTACCGAAAGTCCTTTTATGGGCGAATTCGAAAATAACCGGGACAAAGGAACGTATGTTTGCAAGCAATGCGACGCGCTTTTATACCGTTCCGAAAGTAAGTTTGACGCTCATTGCGGTTGGCCCAGCTTTGATGATGAAATAAAAGGTGCCGTGAAACGGATTCCGGATGCAGATGGAAAACGAACCGAAATTGTGTGTGCCAATTGTGGTGCGCACTTGGGTCATGTGTTCTTAAATGAAGGTTTTACGCCCAAAAATACACGTTTTTGTGTCAATTCTATTTCAATGAAATTTATACCCGACAAAGTTATGAAAGCAGGAGAAAAAAACCAGGAAACCGCTTATTTTGCTTCAGGTTGTTTTTGGGGTACTCAATATTATTTAACAAAAGCACCCGGAGTTATCTCAACGACTGTGGGTTACATGGGCGGTCATACCAAAAACCCTACTTATAAAGAAGTTTGCACCGGCGAAACAGGTCATGTGGAAACTACCGAAGTGGTTTTTGACAAAACCAAAACATCGTATGATGCATTGGTAAAACTGTATTATGAAACACATGATTTTACTCAGGTTGGCGGACAGGGACCCGATATCGGCGATCAGTACCGTTCAGTAGTTTTCTATACTTCTGAAAACCAGAAACATATTGTAGAAAAATATATTGGTATCTTAACCGAAAAAGGTTACAAAGTAGCAACCAGTTTACGTCCGGCACCTGAATTCTGGAAAGCCGAAGATTATCATCAGGAATATTACGAAAAGAAACACGGCACACCGTATTGCCACATTTACAGGAAGATTTTTTAATTCCCGATTTTTTAATTTCCAATTTCCAATTAAGATTGACAACCAAAAAGTCTTTAAATTGGGAATTGGGAATAGTTTTAATTGGAAATTGGATTTACTTTAAACCCTGCTTTTTCAAGTAGTTTAATCAATCCTTTTTTGCCGCCTAAATGCATAGCACCAACTGCTACAAAGCAGGAAGATTCTTTAAATAAACCGGGTAATTTAGTCATCCAATCTGCGTTTCGGTTATCAACTAATCGGGCATATTCTTCATCGGTCATGTCGGTTATAGTACCTTTCCTTTTCGATAAATCAATTAATTCTTCCAATTTTCCTTCTTTGTACAGCTTGTTCAACTGAATCATTTCATTCAGAATACGGTCTTTTTTCTGAACAGTTTCCACTAAAATATCGGCTTGTCTTTCCAGATTACTGTCGTTGAATAGAATTGCAATTTGCTGATCCACAGTTTCTAATCCGATCACTTTTTTGCCTTTTTCGGCTGCAACCAACTGAAAATAAGAATCCGATTGACTTTCATCTTTGAATCCGGTGAGTTTTTTGTAAATTTCCATTTCATACATGGTCAGAATAAGCGAAGGATTCATGATAGAAACGTCTTTTAAACCGAATTTCAACACTGATTTTAATTCATTATCAACCAGTTTATACTCATCATCGTTCAATAAATCGTTTATTTTTACGTGATTAGGCATAATGGCAGCTTGTTGAATTTTAGCTGTGGCATCAATATTATTTATCACCATTTCACCCACAATCACATCACAATTATTAAAAGCTTTGAATAATCCCGGTACACTATCCAAAAACTGAATGGAGATGAGATGATGTGTTCCAAATAAATAGGAAGGATGCTTCAATCCGTTACCACTAACTTTCCAAAGTAATTGAGCTTGAGTAGCAGTTAAACATAGCAATAACAAAAATAAAATCAGAATATTTTTCTTCATGGGTTTATTGAATAACTATTTCGGACAAAGAGACACAAAAGAATGCTGCAAAAATTTTATTTCTTAAATCGTTGAATCAAATTATACGCTTTATAAATTCCTAATTCACCGGCTTTGCTTAAATCAGTTAATCCCTTAATATCTTCACCAATAAATAAATAAGTCAGTCCACGATTGAAATAAGCTTCGGCAAAATCGGCATCAATTACAATACATTTAGTGTAATTTGAGATGGCGGTACGGAAATCTTTTTGTGTACATAAAATATTGGCTTTATTAAAGTAAGCAAATGAAAAGTCGGGATTTAGTTCAATTACTTTATCATAATCACGCATAATTATTTCTGCATCGAAAATGGACTGATTTTCTAAAACAATTTTTTTATTCTTACTTATATCATCAACGGTCATTTTGGTTGACACATCGAATGAATTTTTCGAGTAATCCACTAATTTATACCGAATATTAGCCCTGCAAAAATAAGCCAACATAAAGTTCGGACGTAAATAGATAGCTTTATTCAAATCTTCGATAGCACTATTAAAATCCTGAACCATAGCAAATTCCAAAGATCGGTTGAAATATATGTCCGCATTTTCAGTATCGGTTGATAGTTTTGATGAAATTGTATTGATTTCTTCAAAATGACTGTTTATCAACTCGGCTGTCAGCGGTAATTCGTTATTAGTAATTTTTAAAATAGAGCTCAACTTCTTTTCTTTATTGTATTCTTCCAGTGTAGGATAGTATAAATTTGTGTGTCGAATCTCATCGGACTTTGCATAATAAGTCAATACAAAATTTCGTTCATTTACGACGTCGGTATATTTGTCTTGCACTGCTCCACGCGTAACATCGGTATATTTTGCTTCAGTTTCAGTATCGTCAATATTCTGCGCAGCAAATCGGTTGAATAATTCAGTTTTACGACTAGTAGTACTTTTTTGAACATTTGTCGCTAACTTATTGGTAGCCTGAATTGTTTCTTTGTTTTTATGATTAATATAATCTTTATTCTTTTCAATATTGCCGGCTAATTGTTGGTATAGAAATGCTGATTTTTGATTACCAAGAGCGGATTCAGATTGAGCAATTCCCATATAAGCAGGAATAAAATACTTAAATTTAGCAATAATTTTTTTGTAATCTTTGATGGCAGATTTGTAATCCTTTATTGAATATTCAACCATAGCTTTTTGCAATAAAGCTTCATTATTTGTTGAATCTAATTTTAAAACGGTAGTTAAATCTGTTAATGCATTATTGTAATCGCCCAAATTCGCTCGCAGTAAACCGCGATTGTAATAAACCAATGCATTGTTTTTTTCCATTTTTACGGCAGTATTATAATCGCTGAGTGCTTGATTATAATTCTTTTTCTCAACGTTCAAAATGCCACGATTAATGTAATCGCCCACAAAATTTGAATTTCGTTTGATAGCTTCTGTATAATCTTTTAAAGCTCCATCTTTATTGTTTCGTTGCATACGCAAAATCGCTCTGGCACTCCATGCCAAACAATTTGTAGTGTCTTTTTGAATAAAAAGATTGAATGTATTTTCTGCCCCGATGGTGTCTTTTAATTCCAATTGCAATCTGCCTTTTTCGTAAAGCAAATTGGTGGTTTTTGGACTCAATCTCAGATAAGTTTCACAATCAGTCATTGCTTCCTGATAATCTTTACTTGCATCACGAGCATCCATTCGACTCATCAATAAATAAAGACTATTTGGGCTAAATTCCAATGCTTTACTAAAATCTTCGATGGCTTCTTTGTAAAAATTCATTTTTCTGCGGGCAAATCCACGTGCGTAATATGCTTGCGGTATGAATGGATTTATTTCAATGGCTTGAGTGCAATCCTGATCGGCACCTTGATAGTCACCAAGTTGAATTTTAGCAATTGCACGATCTAAATAGGGTTCTGCCAGATAGGGTTTAATTTTAATAACCTGATTAAAGTATTGAATGGAAAGAACATAATCTTCGAAATACAAGGCGTTTTGACCAATAGTAAGAATGCGTTCGGTATTCCATTGTGCCAGGACGAAAACCTGACTTAGAAGACAAATCGATAGAAAGATTATTTTTTTCAAGTCTTTAAAATTATCTGAAAATTATTCAAAAGCATTCACTTCGCAACCTGAGTTTGCATTAAATGAACTCGGCACATCAAATTGTTCGGTTGAAGAATATCCCAACTCTTTGTCGGCCAATACTTTTTTCATATATAAAGCCCATATTGGCAACGCCATGGTTGCACCTTGTCCTTCGGCAATATTATCAAAGTGAATGGAACGGTCTTCACCGCCTACCCAAACGCCCGAAACAAGCGAAGGTGTATAACCCATAAACCAACCATCTGAGTTATTTTGAGTTGTTCCTGTTTTTCCACCCATAGGCATATACAGACTGTAATTTCTTCTGATTCTGCTACCTGTACCCCCGTCAACAACCGCGCGCATCATGTAAATCATTTTATAGGAAGTTGTTTCGCTGAATATTTCGTGCATTTGTGGTGCAAATTTTCCTATTACATTCCCATTTGCATCTTCAATGCGGGTAACATAAACCGGGTCAACACGAATTCCTTTATTGGGAAACGCTGTGTAAGCATCAACCATTTCTCCAACTGAAACTTCACAAGGTCCTAAACATAAAGAAACAACAGGGTCTATTTGTCCTCTGATTCCAAATGAACGCATTAGTTTTACCATTGCTTCAGGCGAAAATAAACTCATTAAATAAGCAGAAATCCAGTTATCAGAGTTTGACAATCCCCACCGTAAAGATACAATATCACCAATCTTTTTGTTTTTTGTTGTAGTTTTTGGAGACCAGGGTTTACCCGTTCCATCCATTAATGTTATTGGTTGCCACGTGGTTTTATCGCATGGCCACATGCCTTCTTCCATAGCCAACGTATATAAATATGGTTTAACAGTAGAGCCAACCTGCCTACGACCAACGTTTACCATATCATACTGGAATTGAGAGAAATCCGGTCCGCCAATATACGCTTTAACTTCGCCGTTATGAGGATTCATAGACATAAAACCACAACGAAGGAAATATTTGTGATAACGAATAGAATCTTTAGGTGACAAAATCGTGTCGACTAATCCATCATAAGAATAGACCTGCATTTCAATTCGTTGATTGAATGAGGATTGAATTTCGGACTCGCTGTTTCCGGCAGCTTTCATTTTTAAATAACGGTCGGATTGTTTCATGGAACGTGTCATGGTTGCGTCAATATCTTCCTGCCTCATATTACGGGCAAACGGAGCGTAACTTCTGTTCTTCTTTTCTTTGAAAAAAGTTTTTTGAAGCGATTGCATGTGTTGGTCAACAGCGTCTTCAGCATAGTGTTGCATGCGAGAATCGATAGTAGTATAAATTTTCAAACCATCCGTATAGATATTGTACGGTGTTCCGTCTGGTTTATTATTTTTATTACAAAAACCATAAAGCGGATTTGTATCCCAGGCTTTCTGATCTTCTTCATATTTCCCTTGTTGCCAACTGGCATAATCACTCCGATCAGGTTCTTTAGCGGTCAAGATCATACGTAGATATTCTCTGAAATAAGCTGCAAGTCCGAGTTTGTGATCCACTTTTTGATACTTGAGTGTAAGTGGTATGGCTTTTAATGAATCAAATTGTTGTCGGGTAATAAAATCTGCTCTACGCATCTGGTTGAGAACCACGTTTCTACGATTGCGTGTACGTTCATTGTATCGAACAGGGTTAAAATAGGATGGATTTTTACACATTCCAATCAAAGCTGCAGCTTCTTCAATTTTCAAATTAGCAGGCGATTTGCTGAAATATATCTGGGCGGCTGATTTTATACCAACGGCATTGTTCAGAAAATCAAACTGATTGAGATACATGGTCATGATTTCGTCCTTTGTGTATAAACGTTCCAGTTTCACCGAAATCACCCATTCAATAGGTTTTTGTAATGCACGTTCAATGAAATTCTCCGCTTGTGGAGAGTAGAGTTGTTTGGCTAATTGTTGCGTGATGGTACTTCCTCCCCCCGAACTTTTACGATGCAAAATTCCGGTCAAAACCACTGCACGTGTAATCGATCTGCCATCTATACCTGAATGAGTATAAAAACGGACATCTTCGGTTGCTACGAGTGCATTTACCACGTTTTTTGATATATCATTGAAATGAACGCCAACGCGATTCTGTCTGCTTAAAAAAAATCTTCCTAACAGCTGTAAATCAGATGAATATATTTCAGTGGCGTATTTATTTCTTGGGTTTTGTAACTCATCAATTGGAGGTAAATAACCGATCCAACCGATATTTATAAAAACAAACATTAAAACGATACAAAGAATTCCAAATGCAAAAAGTCGCCAAAAGTAGCGTTTGAATTTTGAACGAAAATCGCCTTTCTGAGTTTTATTTTCCATGATTGATCTTATTTTATTTAAGCCACAAAAATACTACATTTTTTATAATTTACACTTTCATCAATTGTACTAAAATTTGATTGGAAATCAGGATGCCATCCGAGGTTAAACGAAGTTTATCATCCAAAAAATCAACTTTTTTTGTATCAATAAAGGGCTTTATATTTTGTAAGCAGTACTTTGCCAGTTCTAAACCAAAATCATGTTCCAGCGTTATTAAATCAATACCTTCTGCAGTACGCAATGATACCATTACAAAATCATTATATCTGGCTTCAAATGTTAGTTCTTCCCTTTCGAAAAAAACTGTATTTGTCTCAATTGCATGAATATAGTCTTTTATTGAAGCCACATTCCATTGCCGTGATATTAAATCGTAAGAATGTGCCGACGGTCCTAAACCCATATAAGGTTCTTGTTTCCAATAAGAAGTATTGTGTCGTGATCGAAAGTCGGGACGAGCAAAGTTAGATATTTCATACGCTTCAAAACTGTTTTGTTTCATTTTCTTAACCAACAATGAATACATTTTATTCATTGTTTCATCCTCGACAACATTTAATATCCCTTTTTCACGTTGTTTCCATAAAACAGTTCCTTCTTCATAAGTCAATCCATAAGATGAGATATGCTGAACGTTTAGACTCAAAGCAATATCAAGTTGTTTTTCCCATTTTTCGAGTGTTTGTGATGGCAACCCATAAATTAAATCTATACTTATGTTTTTAAAACCGGCTTGCTGAGCATTTCTAACACTTTCAATTGCTTGAATAGCAGTATGCCGACGATTAATTCGTTTTAAATCTTCATCGCCAAATGATTGAATTCCAATGCTAATACGATTAAATGGAAGTGAACTAATCGATTCAAAAAAATCAGTTGTCAAATCATCCGGATTTGCTTCGAAAGTAATTTCAGCGTTTTCATTCACAGAGTATTTAGAGAAAATTGCTTCAAAAATTTTTGAAAACTGTTCTTTACTCAATATACTTGGAGTTCCACCCCCAAAATAGATTGTATTTATAGCTGAATCAGGTAGATAATCTTTCCTAATATCAAGTTCTTTAATGATAGAATCAATTAGATTTGGTATCAATTGAGGTGCAACTTCAGTATAAAAATCACAGTAAGTGCATCTTTTCTGACAAAAGGGAATATGAATATAAATGCCGGCCATTATTAAATTTTTAATTTTCAGCGATTTGAGACCCTGTCCAATGGATTGTTTTCATTTCCAGACAAAAATACAATAAATAGTTTGTAATATCGGTAAAAGAACGTATCTTTGCACTCGCTTTTCAGAAATAGAATAGCAACGGGGTGTAGTGCAGTCCGGTTAGCGCATTCCGCAAAAGGCGGAAGGGTCGTGGGTTCGATTGACGCTATTAGATTTGATATTTTTACAACTTTATATATTTTCGGGGTGTAGCGCAGTCCGGTTAGCGCATTCCGCAAAGGCGGAAGGGTCGTGGGTTCGATTGACGCTGTTAGATTTGATATTTTTACAACTTTATATATTTTCGGGGTGTAGCGCAGTCCGGTTAGCGCATTCCGCAAAGGCGGAAGGGTCGTGGGTTCGATTGACGCTATTAGATTTGATATTTTTACAACTTTATATATTTTCGGGGTGTAGCGCAGTCCGGTTAGCGCATTCCGCAAAGGCGGAAGGGTCGTGGGTTCGATTGACGCTGTTAGATTTGATATTTTTACAACTTTATATATTTTCGGGGTGTAGCGCAGTCCGGTTAGCGCACCTGCTTTGGGAGCAGGGGGTCGTGGGTTCGAATCCCGCTACCCCGACACAAGAAAAGAGGACTTATCGATACATTCGGTAAGTCCTCTTTTTTTGTTTATTATTTTTGTAGGAACTTATAAGATTTAGCTTATGTATAATGTGTATATACTACAATCAGATAAAACGGGTAAATTTTATGTAGGTTCTACCGGCAATCTTGAAGATAGACTAATCCGGCATTTCAACGGACGAAGCATTGCCACAAAACATGGTGGACCGTGGAAATTGGTTTTTACTGAGGAATACAACTCACGTCAAGAAGCTTTTCATCGTGAAATGGAAATTAAATCATGGAAGAGCCATTCTCGCATAGCACTGTTGGTTAGCACATCCCGTTAGGGCGGGAGGGTCGTGGGTTCGAATCCCGCTACCCCGACAAATAAAGAGAACATATCGAGTGAATCGGTGTGTTCTCTTTATATTTTTTGGGATTCTTCAATTTTTTTCTAAAAAACTATGAATTAAAATCAGCGTGTAAAAAAAATAATCTATCTTTGAGCTTGAAAAGAACGATTATTGAATACAAAACACACTAAAAATAAACATTATGAAAACGCAAGAAGACGATTTATTGGTTTATGATGAAGATGAGGCAGTTACATTCATTCTCAATTACATACCTGCAGAAGCCAAAGTAAGAATCGATGACGATAAGATTCAATACGTTTTGGACGTTGTTTACGATTTTTATGATGAAAATGGGTTAATTGACGAAGATTCTACCGAAGAAGCCAGCATTGACGAAGAAGAAATGTTTAAATTTATTATCAAATGTGCTAAAAAAGACAAAATACAAATAAGTGAAGACGATATTCAACTTATATTAGATGGTGAATATGAATATGGGAAATCGCTTGGTATTTACACAGAAGAAGATTAATCAATTTATAAGTAACTGTCGATGATAATTTCATATTTAAACTATTTGATATGAGTTACTTCTCTTATATATTATTAACTTTAAATGAATTTTTGATAGTTAGAAAACACCAATGCAAAGTGACTCATGCTTGGTGTTTTTTGCATAAGTCATTCTAAAAAATTCAACAAGATTATGTTTTATCTATTTTATGCATTTATTTGGCTTATCACATGGCTACCGCTCAGAGTGTTATATTTTATTTCTGATTTTTTCTTTCTTATTGTTTACTATTTAGTAGGTTATCGAAAGAAAGTGGTTCGGATAAATCTTGAAAAATCATTTCCAAATAAAACGAAAAAAGAAAAAAGACGAATTGAACGTCGTTTCTATCGTTTCTTTTGCGATTTATTTGTTGAAACAATGTACGAAATGCACATTGGCGAAAAGGAAATTAGTCACCGGATGACTTATAGCAATATTGAAGGGATTTTGGAACAATACGGCAAAGGAAAAAGTGTGATGATTATGACTGCACATTATGGTAACTGGGAATGGACATTAGGTTTTCCTTTGTTTATGCCGGGTGCTTATGCTTCAAATCCTATCTACAAACAATTGAAAAACAAAGGCTTTGATAAATTGATATATTCACTTCGTTCAAAACATGGTGCTGAGTTAATTGAAAAAAAGGATTTACTTCGGGTTATGTTTCAACTAAAGAAAGAAGAAAAGCTAGCTAACTTTTGTATGATTTCCGATCAAACTCCCAATGGTAAAAATATTCATTATTGGACTAAGTTTTTAAATCAAGATACACCAGTATTGAGCGGAACAGAAGTATTGGCTCGTAAATTTGATTATCCGGTATATTATGGTGAAATAACTCGTATTAAAAGAGGCTATTATAAATGCAAATTAATCCCCATTTCGCTTGAACCTACTCAAACATCGGAATTTGAGATTATTGAAAATTATATGCGGTTATTGGAAAAAACAATAGTAGCAAATCCTGAATATTGGCTTTGGACTCATCGAAGATGGAAATACCAGAGGAATTTAATAAGCAGCAATTCCTTAACATAATTAAACTATCACACAATTTTAAATATTAATATTCAACACGTTATAAAAGCAAGATGTCCGTAGCTATCGTTATATTAAATTGGAATGGAGAAAAATATCTACAACAATTCCTGCCTTTATTGATAAATAACACAACTTTAGCAGATGTTGAAATCATTGTTGCTGATAATGCTTCTACCGATGCATCGCTTTTCATTTTAAAAGAAAAATTTCCAACAATCAGAACAATCGTGTTGGACAAGAACTATGGATTTGCCGGTGGTTACAACAAAGCTTTGGAACAAATTGAAGCCGATTTTTATGTACTGTTGAACTCCGATGTGGAAGTGACGCCCAATTGGTTGAAGCCGATGATAGATTATATGGTCGAACATGAAAATGTTGCTGCTTGTCAACCCAAAATTCTTTCATATTATCAACGAAAGAATTTTGAACATGCCGGAGCTGCTGGTGGATATATTGATCTTCTTGGGTTTCCGTTTTGTAGAGGTCGTGTTTTGGGAACTGTGGAAGAAGATAAAGGGCAATATGATAATATTGTCGATGTGTTTTGGGCTACCGGTGCATGTTTAGTTACGCGTTCCAAAATATATTGGAAAGTAGGAGGGTTGGACGATGAATTTTTTGCACACATGGAAGAAATTGACCTTTGTTGGCGATTAAAAAGCAGAGGTTATCGTGTCGTTTGTGTTCCGGAAAGCTTTGTATATCACATTGGTGGAGGAACATTAAATGTAGAAAGTCCGCATAAAACGTATCTGAATTTTCGAAATAATTTATTGATGTTATATAAAAATCTTCCGGCAAAATTATTGAAAAAAACTATGTTTTGGCGATTTATATTTGATTATGCAGCTGCATTTCAATTATTTATAACAGGAAAACCTAAAAACTCCAAGAGCGTTTTTAAAGCTCGAAATGATTTTAAACGAATGAAGTCTGATTTTGATTTAAAACGTAAAGAAAATATTCTTTACGCTATAACTGAAAATCATTCAGAAATTTTACAGAAAAGTATTGTTTTGAATTATTATTTTTTTAGAAGAAAAACGTATAAGTCTTTGATTAATAAGTAAACAAATAATAGAATTTATTCTTTGAAAGATGGTTATTCTATAATTCGTTGATATTTTTATAATTAAACCACTTCTTTCTTCAACAGCGTATCCCGCTCCTTGCATATAGTTGTAAGTGGCTAAATTCAGTCCTTTACCTTAAAATTCCAAATCGATTTCGTGATGCTGATATGACTTGAAATGTTTTTTATAGTAAACAATTTGCAAATATTACTATTCGGGAATGAATCACCAAAAAAGGTATTTTAATTCAAAAGAAATGTGTAGTTTTGTGGGTTAGATAAAAAATTGATCATGAACAATTACGATATTATTATAGTTGGTGCCGGTCCAGCCGGCATTTTTACTGCTTACGAGTTATTGCAAAACAAAGCAACCGCACATTACCGAATCCTGATCCTTGAAAAAGGAAGGGGCAGCAACCGTGTTTGCCAGAAAACAACTAATGACGGGAGATGCATTCATTGTCATCCGTGCAATATAACTACAGGATGGGCTGGTGCAGGTGCTTTTTCTGATGGAAAATTATCGCTGTCGCATGAAGTGGGCGGATCACTTCCAGAATATATTGGGGTTGAGAAAACGATTGAACTTATAAAATATACCGACGACATTTACATCAAATTTGGAGTTGATTCGAAGATACACGGCGAAACATTGACGCCGGAAATGAAAGATATTGCCAGACGTTCCATTGATGCGAATCTTAAACTGGTGCATTGTCCGGTCAGGCATTTGGGTACAGAGAAAGTCCGAAATCTTTATCATCAGCTTTTTGTGGAACTTGAAGCGAAGGGAGTTGAAATTCATTTTAACGAACCGGTGGTGGAACTTATCAATAATTCAAACCTTAAAGATGGTATAATCAGGTTCTATGAATCGGAAGAAAATCAAAGTAGCAACGGTAACCGCATAGAAGGCGTCATTACACCGAAAGGAGAATATTTTGGAAAAAATGTAGTGATTGCAGTGGGACGTGAAGGTTCGGAATGGCTTCTAACACAATGCGAGAAAAATAAAATCACCACCGAAGCCGGTATTGTTGACATTGGGGTGCGTGTTGAATGCCGAAACGAAGTGATGCAGGAATTGAACGATAATTTCTACGAAGCCAAACTGATACATTATTCCAAAACATTCGATGATAAAATCCGCACATTTTGTTCCAATCCGGGCGGTTTCGTTTCTTCGGAATACTACGATAACGACTTGGCGGTAGTGAATGGACACAGTTACAAGGATTTGAAAAGCGAAAATACCAACTTTGCACTGCTGGTTTCACAAAAGTTCACCGAGCCGTTTAACGCACCTATTGAATACGGGAAACATATCGCTTCGCTCGCCAATATGCTTACCAATAACCACATTCTGGTGCAGCGATTCGGCGATATTATCCGCGGCCGCCGTACCACCAAAGAACGGTTGTTCCGAAATAATATCATTCCAACACTGAAAGATGCCGTACCGGGCGATTTAAGCCTTGTTTTACCGCACCGTATTTTGGTTGATATTGTGGAAATGATTCACGCACTCGACAAAGTCTCTCCGGGACTTGCCAGCGACGAAACGCTGCTTTACGGTGTTGAAGTAAAATTCTATTCCAATATCATCAAGGTGGATGAACATTTTCGTTCAAAGGCTTTCGAAAATCTTTATTTAGGAGGCGATGGTGCAGGAATAACCCGCGGATTAATGCAGGCTTCGGTGAATGGCGTTATTATAGCGAGGGAAATATTGAAATCTGAAGAAACCTGAAACTCGAAACCCGAAACGGAAAATCAGTTGAACCATTTCTTTACTTCCAAATCGTACCCAAGACCCTGCATATAATTATGGGTGGCAAGGTTTAATCCGCGTCCGAAATAATCCAACTCAATTTCGTTAGAGGTTGTAAAAGGAATCTCGTTATTGGCAAAACTTCCGGACGGTATTTCAATTCTTTTAGCGCCAAACTTTTCAGGATACAAGCCAGATGGACTGTGAATGGTCATAGCGTAGCGGTGCCAGAATGCCGATTGAATATATCCTTTTTCGAATAAACTGCGTACAACTTCCAACGAATCGATGGTTTCCTGAGCCATTTCGGTAGGGAATCCGTACATCAGATAGGCGTGAGCCATAATACCTGCTTCTGAAAAGTTTTTCATACTTTCACAGGCAGTTTCAATCGTAATGCCTTTGTTTATCAACTTTAGAATCCGTGGCGAAGCTACTTCCAGCCCTCCGGAAACTGCGATGCAGCCGGATTGTGCCAGCAGGTAGCAAAGTTCGGGCGTAAATGATTTTTCGAAACGGATGTTTGTCCAGTAACTCACGGTCAGTTTGCGTTGGAGGATTTCTTCAGCCAGTTTGCGTAACAAAGCGGGTGAAGCAGCTTCGTCCACAAAATGAAACCCCGATTGTCCGGTTTGATGCATAATGGTTTCCATCCGGTCGACAACCAATTCGATGGGAGCTGTTTCGTAGCGGTGAATGTAATCCAGCGTACCATCGCAGAAGGCGCATTTTCCCCAGTAACAACCGTGTGCCAGCATCATTTTGTTCCAGCGTCCGTTGCTCCACAGCGCGTGCATAGGATTGGGAAGTTCAATCAGATTCAGGTAGTTGTTTTTCAACAATCCATCGTAATCAGGGGTGCCGGTTTCAGCAAATTTGATATTTTCTTTGCTGTCGAAGTTTATTCTGACAATTTCACCTTGAGCATTTCGATAGAGCGTGCGAATCAACTCGCCACCTGTTAGAAGTCTAAGCAAAGGCAATTCACCGTCGTCAAATGTCAAGAAATCAATGTAATCGAATATTCTCGAATTGGTTATATTTCGCAATTCCGTGTTGGCATATCCACCACCCAACACGATTTTAATGTGCGGAAATTCTTTTCGAATCCATTGAGCACAGCGCAGAGCACTATACAAATTCCCCGGAAATGGAACGCTAAAACCAACCATATCAGGCTGATATTCAGCAATTTTTCGTGCAAAAATATCCAACATCAATTTGTCGATCAGCGAAAGCGGTTTTTGCAACTCAGCTTGTAACGGCTCGAACTCCGGTAATCGTAAACAAAGTGATTCGGCATAACGAATGAGCTCAAAATGCGGATCGATGGTTTGGTTGATAAAGTCGCATAAATCTTTCAGAAAAAGTGTGCAAAGATGCGTGGCACGGTCGTGGTTTCCAATCAACCCGAACGCCCATTCCAAATCATCTTCTGTTGGAAGTCGTTTGCTTGAAGGCCAAAATTCACGATTGCTGAATCGTTGTGCTAATGAGCTATCTTTTCCGCTCAAAAATTGCATCACTGATTCAATGGTTCGCGTATAGAAATTAGCTTGTTGGAGTACAATTTTGTTTTGTTTGGAAAGCTTTGGTAATGAAGTGGCTATGTGAAAAATTTCAGCCAACTTATTCGCTCTGAAAAGTGCCTGTATCAACTCGATGCTCAAATCCATTTGTTCTGCTTCAATGCCTTTCGATCGCAAAAATCCCAATAATTGACAAGTGGCAGGGTAGGGCGTGTTGAGTTGTGTGAGAGGAGGGGTTACGAGGAGAATCTTCATTCGGAATATATTTTTTGCAAACTTACAGAATTATTCTTGCAAAGCCGAAAAAATCTGAATTTTTCGAGCAATTACCTTTGTTTTGCATTTAATAGTAGTATTTTTGCAACACTTAAATTTATAACTCACATTTAGTTTTCCATGATGAAATATAAGTTGATTTTCAGTTTTTTGATTTTTTCTTCTTTCCTTTTCTCGCAACGGACTTCGGAAGGCGAAACGTTTTTTAATGCAAAACAATATGCAAAAGCTCGCTCGGTTTATGATGAAATTTTGAAAAAAAAACCTAATGATCCGCTTTATAATTACCGCTTTGCCCGTTGTTGTTATGAATTGAAGGATTTTGAGCCGGCAATACTTCATTTTGAGTTGAGTGGAAAAAAATTCCCTATTAGTGATTTATATTTAGGTGAATTATATTTTAAGTCCTACCGTTTCGACGAATCGGCTACTGCATATCAGACGTACATACTTACTCTGGATTCCACAGACGTTAAACGTTCTGATTTAATGCAGAAACTTAAAAAATCGGAAAATGCCGCCCGATTGTTGACCAAAGTTGAAGATATTGCAATTATTGACAGTTTAATTGTTAATAAGAGCGATTTTCTGCGATTTTATAAATTCAGTAGTGAATTGGGTTCGCTAAGTCAGGAAACCTTAAATATGCCTCATCACCGGAAAACTGATAAAATTAAATATATGACTCAACGTCAGGATCGGATGTATTTTTCCGATTCCATACAGGGTCAAATGGATATTTTTACTTCCTATAAACTGCTGGATGGCTGGTCGAAACCGACTTCAATATCAGACGCAATAAATACTCCTTCCAACGAAAACTATCCTTTTTTGTTGCTCGACGGTGTGACGGTTTATTTTGCTTCGGATGGCGAAAATTCAATTGGTGGTTATGATTTGTTTGTAACTCGTTATAATCCATCAACAAACAATTTTCTGACACCCGAAAACCTGGGTTTTCCATTTAATTCGCCGGCGAACGATTATATGATGGTAATTGATGAGCAAAATAAACTCGGTTGGTTTGCCACTGACAGAAACCAATCTGCCGGAAAAGTGATAATTTATACTTTTGCTCCGAATGAAACAAAAACTATCATTCGAACGGAAAATAAAGATTATTTACGAAGTGTTGCTCAATTATTGACTTACCGAAAAGTTTCGGGAAATAATTCGGATAGTTTAGGCACTAAACAAGAGCAACTGCCGGAATCAATTGAACAAATTGAGGTTGTAATTAACGATTCAACAGTTTATACCAATGTAAATCAGTTTAAAAACCCGGAAGCTGTAAAATTCTGGAATGAATTGCGCAAACTTACTGCCGACTGTAAAAACAAACAAAAAGAATTGTCTGATCTTAGATTGAAATACGAACTTAAAGAAAACAATGCACAGCGCACTGTTATTGCACATCAAATTATCGAGCTTGAAAATATAAATTTGGAAATGAAAAAACAACTTTCCATTAAAACAGTTCAGGTCAAAAATGCTGAAGTAAAATTTCTGATAGGAAAATAAAATCGAAGTAAAATAGTTTGTTTATAATTACAAATCTTTATCAAAACTGTAGAAATTAAATTTTTCTATCTGTTTGTTTTTTAGATGATTGTCGTTTTGTTTATAATCAATTAACGCTATTTCCGATAATTTGTAATCTAACTTAAACATTTAGCATTAATTTTGTAAACTTTAAAAAAGAAAATGGATAAATTAAGGTTTCAAAGTTTCGGAAGTGGTAGCAGTGGAAATTGTTATTTTATAGGCAATGCATCGAATGGTTTGTTGATTGATGCCGGAATTGGAGTTCGAACAATTCGTAAAAATCTACGAAATTTAGGTCTCGATTTTGAAAATATCTGGGGTGTTTTTGTAACACATGACCATGCTGATCATATCAAAGCAGTTGGTTCTATTGGAGAAAAGCACAGGGTACCAATTTATACTACGCGCAAAGTTCACGAAGGAATTCAACGGAGTTATTGTGTAATAGAAAAACTATATTCCAGCAAAAAATATATTGAAAAAGGGGAATCAATACAAGTTGGTGAATTTAAAATAACAGCATTTCCTGTTTCCCACGATGCAACTGATAATGTGGGTTATACCATTGAATATAAAGAAAAAAGATTTACCTTTGCAACAGATTTGGGTTATATAAGTGAAGAAGTTGCTGCACATTTGGAATTGGCTGATTTTATGGTTCTTGAAGCAAATTATGATGAACAAATGTTACATCAGGGACCGTATCCGATTCTTTTAAAAAAACGAATTGCAGCTGAAACCGGTCATCTGAGTAATGATCAAACAGGGTTTTATTTAGCTCAAAATTACAACGAGAGAATGAAACATATTTTTTTATGCCATTTAAGCGGAGAGAATAATATGCCTGAAATTGCTTACACAACTGTTCAAAACCATTTAGATGAAAAACAAATTATAGTCGGAAAAGATTTAAATTTAGTAACATTAGATAGATTAAATCCTTCGGAAATTTATATATTTTAAAAAGTGAATAACTAAAAAACAGCAACTTAAAAAAATATCATAAAACACGAATATCAATACTATAAACAACATTTTTATGAAATCAAATCTTGTTATTATTCCGACTTATAACGAAAAAGAAAATATCGAGAATATTATTCGTGCTGTTTTCGATCAACCGACAGGTTTTCATATTCTTGTTATGGATGACGGATCGCCTGATGGAACTGCTGCTATTATCAAAAAACTGCAAATTGAATTTCCTTCGAGTTTATTTCTGATTGAACGAAAAGGAAAACTGGGTTTGGGCACTGCTTATATAACCGGCTTCAAATGGGCTTTAGAACATGGTTATGAGTATATTTTTGAAATGGATGCCGATTTCTCACATAATCCTGTGGACTTAAATCGATTATATGATGCTTGTACCAATCAGGGTGCCGATGTAGCCATCGGATCGCGGTACGTGACGGGTGTGAATGTAGTAAACTGGCCTATTGGTCGGGTTTTGATGTCCTATTTTGCATCAAAATATGTTCGTTTTATTCTTGGCGTTAATATTGCAGATACTACAGCCGGATTCAAATGTTTTCGTCGTGAAGTGCTTGAAACCATTGAGTTGGACAATATCCGGTTCAAAGGGTATGCTTTTCAGATTGAAATGAAATATACAGCATTCAAATGTGGTTTTACCTTGCAAGAAGTTCCTATAATCTTTATAAATCGTGTGTTGGGAACTTCTAAAATGAACAGCGGTATTTTTGGTGAAGCTTTTTTTGGTGTTATTCAACTGAAAATAAGCAGTCTGTTTCGAAAATTTCCACAAAAAAGGAAAAACTAATTTCCAATTTCTAATTCATCAATTTCCAATTACATTTTTTTGTCATAAATCTTTAATAACGACAATCTTTCTCATTGAAAATTTGAAATTAAACAATTGAAAATTTTAAAAAGTATGCAGTTAATCAAAAACGCAACCATTGTTAACGAAAGAAGAACCTTCGTTGGTTCGGTATTGATTGAAGGTGAGATTATTAAGACAGTGTTTGAAGCCGGTGAAACTATCAACATCAATAAAAACGTTACTGAAATTGATGCAACCGGCTTACTTCTTTTGCCGGGAATTATCGACGATCAGGTTCATTTTCGCGATCCGGGTTTAACGCATAAAGGCGATTTGTACACCGAAAGTAAAGCAGCTGTTGCCGGAGGTGTTACTTCCTTTTTCGATATGCCGAATACCCGACCACAGACCACAACCATTGAACTTCTTGAAGAAAAATTTGCTTTGGCTTCCGAAAAATCGTTGGCAAACTATTCATTTTTAATGGGAGTTACAAACGATAATCTGGACGAACTGAAAAAAGTGGATGCCCGAAAAGTAGGCGGTGTAAAAATGTTTATGGGTTCTTCGACAGGTAATATGCTGGTAAATAATGAACAAACATTAAATCGGGTTTTTGCTGAGATACCTTTATTAATAGTTACCCATTGCGAAGATGAATTGACTATTCAACAGAACATAAAACATTACAAAGAATTATTGGGCGAAGATATTCCAATTCAATACCATCCATTGATTCGCAGTGCCGAAGCTTGTTACAAATCATCGGCGTACGCAGTGGAATTAGCAACCAAATACAATTCTCGATTGCATATTTTCCATTTATCAACTGCTAAAGAAATGTCTTTGTTTTCGTCCGATAAATCCTTGAAAGAAAAACGAATAACAGCAGAAGTGTGCGTTCATCATTTGTGGTTTTCAGATGCAGATTATGCCCGTTTTGGCAACCGAATCAAATGGAATCCGGCTATAAAAACCGAATCAGATCGTTTGGCATTGATTGAAGCCGTAAATTCAAATAAAATAGATGTGATTGCCACCGATCATGCTCCGCATTTATTATCCGAAAAAGAAGGTTCGTGTTTAAAAGCAGCTTCCGGAGGTCCCTTGGTTCAACATGCTCTTGTAGCCATGTTACAAATGGTAAAACAAGGAACTTTTACATTGGAAAAAGTGGTTGAGAAAATGTGCCATGCACCGGCAGAATTATTTCGGATTGAAAAACGTGGTTTTATTCGTCAGGGTTATTATGCTGATATTGTGTTAGTTGATCCAAATCGTCCCTGGACAGTAAATACTGACAATATTTTATATAAATGCGGTTGGTCACCGTTTGAAGGAACAAAATTTGATGCTTCGGTGTTACAAACCTGGGTTAATGGAAAATTAGTGTATGACTACGGACAATTTGATGAATCGGTTCGTGGTCAACGTCTTTTATTTAACTGTTAATCAACTAATTAAAGATAAAAAACAGATGAAAAAGAAAGCATTTATTTTAATTATTGCCGGTGTTTCAACAATTGCGATTGCATGTGTTTTATATTTTAGTTTTCAGGAAAAAGAGGATGATGTCATTGAATATATCAACAATACTGGTGAAACTCAGGGAACTACTTATTCTATTACATATCAGCAACCTAAAGAGGTTGATTTACATGATAAAATTGAAAAACGACTACATGAATTTGATTTATCACTTTCAACTTACGTTCCCCAATCCGTTATTTCCAGAATTAACCAAAACGACCCAACTATACAAACAGATGCCGATTTTGAATACATGTTTAAAATTGCCAAACAGGTTTCGGAACACACCAACGGAGCTTTTGACATAACTGTCGGACCATTGGTGAAAGCCTGGGGTTTTGGGTTTGGTAATTCTGATCATTCCAAAATACCAAATGTAAAAGAAATTTTGCCTTTGGTTGGGTTTCATAAAATCAGAATTGAAAATCATAAATTGATTAAAGATGAACCACGAATTTTAATTGATGCGAATGCGTTGGCTCAGGGTCAATCTTCGGATATAATAGCTAAATTGCTGGAAAATAATGGTTGTAAAAATTACATGGTCGAAATTGGCGGCGAAATTGTTTGCAAAGGGAAAAATCCGAAAGGATTAAATTGGAGAATCGGAATTGATAAACCCATTGATGATTCGACAAGCACAATAAATGAAATTCAAACTATTCTATCTATCAGCAATTGTGCTTTGACAACATCCGGGAATTATCGCAAGTTTTATTACCTCAACGGCAAAAAATATGCACACGAAATTGATCCTCGAAATGGTTATCCAGTTGTTCATAATTTACTCAGCGCCACAGTTATAGCTCCGACGTGTATTCAAGCCGACGCGTATGCAACTGCTTTTATGGTAATAGGTGTTGACAGTACTTTGAAAGTTTGTAAAAGTATTCCGAATATGGAATGTTATTTAATTTACACAGATAAAGAGAACAAAAATCAGGTTATTTATACAGAAGGCTTTAAAAAGTACTTAACCAAATAACGTTCAACAAATAAGTAAAAAACGCTAGTTTTGTTAAATAGAATTATTTTATTTTTTTATTCCTGATTAAATAGCTACTTTTGCACTCCAAAATTTTATATGAAAACGAACTCATTTCTTGTTTTAATTGTAGTTTTAACCCTGTTTTCGTGTAGCGATTATCAAAAATTGCTGAAATCCGACGATGCTGAGCTGAAATATACCAAAGCAGTCGAATATTTTGATAAAGGCGATTTTATGCGGGCTTCCACCTTATTTGATGCCATTGCAATCTATTACAAAGGTACCGATCGGTCTGAAACCGTTTTAAACTACATGGCCAAGTCATATATGGGTCAGAAGGATTATTATTCGGCGAGCGAATATTATAAAACATACGTAAAAACCTATCCAAAAGGTAAATATGTTGTCGAATCGAAGTACATGATTGGATATTGTTACTATCTTGATTCGCCCGATGCACGACTTGATCAATCTGCGACAATTAATGCGTTAACTGCCCTGCAAGAATTTCTTGACGTTTATCCCGAAAGTGATCGGGTAACCGATGCAAATAAATTGATTGAAGAACTGACTAATAAACTGGCGTATAAAGCATATTTGAATGCCAAATTATATTATAATTTGGGTAACTATCTGGGTAACAATTATGAATCTGCAGTTATTACAGCTCAAAATGCACTGAAAAAATTTCCTTCAACTTCCTATCGGGAAGAATTAATTATGCTTATTCTTGATTCGAAATTTGAACAAGCCGTTCAAAGTATTGAAGAGAAAAAGATTGAAAGATACAGGAATGCCATTGATGAGTATTACAACTATATCAATGAATATCCAACCGGAAAATTTCGTAAACAAGCGGATAGAATTTTTAACGAATCGAAAAAAAATGTGAAAGATTAAAATAATAGTATTATGGATTATAAAAAAGTAAATGCTCCTACGAACACTATTTCGCGCGATATGAACTCGATAAGCGAGAATATCGGTAACGTGTATGAAACTGTAAAAGTAATTGGCAAACGTGCCAACCAAATCAGTGTTGAAATTAAATCCGAACTGGATAAAAAGTTACAGGAGTTCGCCTCGTTTAACGAAAATATCGAAGAAGTTTTTGAAAACAGAGAACAAATTGAAATTTCGCGTTACTATGAAAAACTTCCCAAAGCCGTGCTGATTGCAACGCAGGAATTTTTGGAAGATAAAGTATATTATCGCAATCCAATTAAAGATAAATTGAAATAACTTTTTTTCATTTCTTTTCCTTGTAGATAAAAGAATATTGTGCTTGTTTTAACACAATATTCTTTTATCTTTTTTTGTTTGTGTTTAGTTCAATTCATTTTTGTATTTTTGTCATCAAGAATCAAGAACAAAGGACCAAGAGTCAAAACGTTGGGATATTAACAACAATTGTAAAACTTGTCCGAATTTTGGCGGATGACTAAATTATAAAAAAATGTTACAAGGCAAAAAAATAATTTTAGGTGTTACCGGCAGTATAGCAGCCTATAAATCAGCACACATAATTCGGTTATTGATGAAAGAAGGTGCTGAAGTTAAGGTACTTATGACTTCGCTTGCAAAAGAGTTCATTACTCCACTAACGTTGGCTACGCTGGCCAAAAATCCGATTCTGGTTGATTTTTTTGATCCGACAAACGGTAATTGGAACAGTCATGTGGACTTAGGTTTATGGGCTGATGCTTACCTTATTGCTCCGGCAACTGCCAATACTATTGGAAAAATGGCAACCGGTGTAGCTGATAACTTGCTTCTAACCACCTATTTGTCGGCAAAATGTCCCGTATTTGTTGCTCCGGCAATGGATTTGGATATGTTTGCTCATCCGGCAACGCAACGAAATTTGGAAGCACTTATATCTGTTGGGAATCTTATAATTGAGCCTGCAAGTGGAGAATTAGCAAGTGGTTTGGAAGGCAAAGGACGCATGGAAGAACCGGAAAATATTGTACGGTTTATAGATGATTATTTCACAGCAAAACCTTTGTTGGGGAAAAATATTCTGATAACAGCCGGTCCCACATACGAAAAGATAGACCCCGTGCGTTTTGTAGGCAATTACTCCACCGGTAAAATGGGATTTGCATTGGCCGAAGTGTGTGCAAAGCAAGGCGCTAATGTTTGTTTGATAGCCGGTCCGGTTCAATTGAAAACAAAACATCCCAATATTGAACGTATCGATGTAGAATCGGCTGAAGAAATGTACAATGCCGTTACTGACCGCTTTTATTCAATGGATGGAGCCATATTGTGTGCAGCAGTTGCCGACTTCACGCCTATCGAAATAGACATAACAAAAATGAAACGCGAAAAAGAGAACCTGAGTTTGGAATTGAAACCGACGCATGACATTGCGGCAACTGTTGGAGAAATGAAAACCGATTCTCAGTTTCTGGTCGGTTTTGCTTTAGAAACTAATAATGAAGAAGCAAATGCATTCAGTAAAATGGAGCGAAAGAATTTTGATTTTATCGTGCTGAACTCATTGCAGGATGAGCAAGCCGGGTTTGGATATGATACAAATAAAATCAGCATTTTACATCGTTCCGGTTCCAAAAAGGAATTTGAATTGAAAAGCAAAAATGCTGTGGCTGAAGATATTGTTGCTGAAATTGTAGAAATTCTGTGAAATTATGCTTACTGATAACTGATGACTGAAATGAAACAAATATTGCTATTAATCAACCTATTCTTTCTTGTTGGAATCTCTCAGGCACAGGAACTCAACTGTACTATCAATTTGAATTCCGATCAGGTTCAGGGAACCAATAAATCCGTTTTCAATACGCTGCAAAAATCAATGTCTGAGTTTGTGAATAATCGCAAATGGACTGAATTGTCTTTTTCAAACGCTGAACGAATTGAATGTACGATGAATATCATAGTTAAAAAGGTTGATTCCGATGTATTTACATCTGAAATTCAGATTCAATCCCGCCGACCGGTTTACAATTCAACCTATAATAGTCCGCTTTTTAATTTCAAAGACAATGACTTTACCTTCAATTATAAGGAATTTGATCAATTAGAGTTGAATAACAATACGATAACTTCTAACCTGACGGGTGTTTTGGCATATTATGCTTATTTAATTATTGGCTACGATATGGATTCTTTTACAAGATTAGGTGGAACGCCATTTTTTCAATCCGCAGAGAGCATTGTTAACGCTGCACAAGGATCCGATTTGGGGAAAGGTTGGAAAGCTTTTGACAGCGACAAAAACCGTTATGCTTTGATTAATAATATATTGGATGAAGCATTTAAAAAATATCGAAACTATTTTTATGAATATCATCGGTTAGGACTGGATGAAATGACTTCCAATGCAGCCAATGCAAGAGCCCGGATTGGCGATGGATTGCCCATTCTTAGAGAAGCCAATCGTGCCAGACCTTCTGCGGTTGTTATCTCAGCTTTTTTAGATGCTAAAAACGACGAATTAATCAATATCTTTTCGAAAGCCACAACCAAAGAAAAAACGGATGCCATTCAGGTTTTATCGGATATAAATCCTACTCAAACTTCCCGGTACGAACAAATGTTGAAATAATTAATACACATCTCCCAACCCTTCTAACTGAGGGAAAAATTTCCTCTTCGTGGTATTGAAGTAACTTTTAGAAGAATTAGTTATGCTTAAATCGCTCTATATTTCAAATTATGCTTTAATTTCGGAATTGAATATTGAATTCGAATCCGGTTTTTCTGTAATTACAGGAGAAACAGGTGCCGGAAAATCGATTATTATAGGCGCTCTTTCCCTTATTTTGGGACAGCGTGCCGATAACAAAACAATAAAAGTGGATGCCGAAAAATGTGTGATTGAAGCAGAATTTGATATTTCTTCCTATCAGTACCTTAACAATTTTTTTATTGAAAACGACCTCGATTATGAACAAAATCAATGTCTGATTCGTAGAGAACTGACAAACACAGGGAAATCAAGGGCTTTTATTAACGATACTCCGGTTGGATTAAATGTAATAAGGGATTTAACTAACCACCTGATTGACATTCACTCGCAACATGAAAATCTTTTACTCTCCAATGTGAGTTATCAATTGGATGTGGTCGATACGATTGCGCAAAATTCAAATCTGTTAACTTCATACAAACAAGCTTACACACAATGGCGGGAGTTGCAAACAGAACTAAAACAATTGCAAAAAACTGCTGAAAAGCAAGCTTCTGATGCAGATTATATCCAATTCCAGTTTCAGCAACTCACTGATGCCAAATTGATTGAAAACGAACAGGAAGAACTTGAATTCGAACAAGAAACTTTAAGTCATGCCGAAGAAATCAAATTGGAATTGATAAAAGTTGCTCGACTTTTGGAAAATGAGCAAATGACGCTTCCGTTATTGAAAGAGGGTATGTTGGCTCTTTCACATATAAAAAACTACATTCCAAAAGGCGAAAACTGGCACGAACGACTCCAATCGGTTTTCATTGAATTGAAAGATATTTCTGCAGAGGTCAGTTCATTCGAAGAACGTGTTGAATTTAATCCAACCCGACTTTCCTTTGTTGAAGGCAGACTTAGCGAAATATTCACATTATTAAAGAAATACAAAGTTACAAGGGTCACAGAATTGATTGAATTGCGAGAGAATTTTGCCATCCAACTGGAACGAATTGAATCTTTTGATGAACAAATTGAAGCGTTAAAAACCAAAATCGAAAATGTTTTTAATCAACTGAAAAGCTTAGCCGTTGAGTTAACTGAAAGTAGAAAAAAAGCTTGTTTGCCCATTGAATCTTACCTGATCGAAATGCTTACCAGGTTAGGAATGCCCAATATCCAATTTCAGGTTTCCATTTCCTCTCTTCCCGATTTTACTGAAACAGGTGCAGACGAAGTACAATTCCTTTTCTCAGCCAATAAAAATCGTAAGGTTCAACCTGTTTCTCAAATTGCATCCGGTGGTGAAGTTTCGCGTCTTATGCTGTCTATCAAATCCTTAGTAGCTCATAAAGCTGATTTACCAACTATTATTTTTGATGAAATTGACACAGGTGTTTCTGGCGAAATTGCACATCGAATGGGGGAAATTATGCAAGCAATGAGCAAAGATATGCAGGTAATAACTATAACCCACCTTCCACAAATTGCCGCTAAAGGTCAGCAACATTACCGCGTTTACAAAGACGAAAGCGGTGAACAAACTAAAACATATATTCAACGTTTAACTTCAGGAGAACGGGTATCAGAATTAGCACAGATGTTAAGCGGTAAAATTATTACAGAAGCTGCAATGAGAAATGCAGAAGAAATGTTGTTAAATAACTGATATTTAATCAGATGTTAAGTTTTTTCTTTTCGTTTCTTCTTTCGTTCTGATTTCTTTGATTTTTTAGCACTCTTTTCTTTCAATTTCTGTTCTTTAGCCAGGCGTTTGGAAATTCTACGTTCTTCGAGTACTTTTTTCAGATATTCCCGATAAGGCTCAATGTACCGTTTACGTTTAGTTTCCAACAGATCGGCCATGGTAATCATAATGCCCGTTTCGTAAACCGAACCAAAATCGGGATCGAAAATGGAACCAAAAAACCGCATGGTATGAGTTAATCCGATATAAGCATTAAACATGGGCGGAATGGTTTCTCCTTCGTGTCTGATGGCTTTTTGCAAGGCTTTAAAATCGGAGGATGAATCATTGTGAACAAAGATTTCTTTTGCCAATAAACTCGTTTTATCGCGGACATGAATAGGATTTTTTGGAATAATCATTTTGTCCGGATCAGGGAAATAACGATACATATATTCGTAAATCAACTCACGTGCAACCACCGGGTAATGCTCGTAAATAGTTACTTTTCCAATGAAATATTGTGCATTTTTGACAGTATGAGTTAAGGCTCCCAATCCATCCCATAAATTATCAAGAGCAAACAGGCTTTTCATCCCCATTTTTGAAGTCTGGTAATCGGGTTGTACGAAGGCTCTGCCTAACTCAATGGTATAAGGAATATATTCTTTTATAAATTTTTCGGAAAAGGTGAAAAGATGTCTCATAACAAATTTTGGCTGCCCTTCTTCATCAAAATCTACATCATTACCCGGTAAATATCGATAACCTCCTACGATCTCTTCTGCTGTCGGGTCCCATACAATCAATTGATAATAAGGTTTATCCATATAATCGTATTCATCCACATCGAGTTCTTCGCCTGTTCCTCCGCCACCCGATCGAAAGGACAATTCACGTAAACGACCAATTTCGCGCATTACATTTGGCGAATCGTGGCCAGTAATAACGTAAATACTGTTATGAGCCTTGTTTGTAGGACGGAGAAATTTATCCGGTGAAAGTTCTTTCTTTAGAATTTCCCTGTCAATAGGCGGTATGATTGGTTTCATCATAAGAATTCAATGAATATTGATCGTAAATTGTATAATAGCACAAATGTAATGATTTTTTGAACTTTGTGAACAATGCAGAATATATTTTTAAAATTTTTTTTAATTAAAAACTATCTTATTTGTATTTTGTATTCTTTTGCAAAACATTTTTCGATTACTTGTTGTGGATTCGTCCGTTGTTGTGAAAAATCAGAAAAATGTAATTGAGCTTTATGTTCTAAAGTACAATACGATAAATAAACTGGAAACAGACTAAGATAAAATGGTTATTTCACCGTTTTTAAATGAATATCTGAAAGATAATCCTCTTAAAAAGCAAGGCAAGAACTCTCCCTATTGATATGATTTATCCAACAAAATGGACTTTCATTTATATCCGGCAGAAGATTATGTTAAAATACTATTTCAAAGAAATTCTCAGTAAAAGCTTTGTGAAAATAGTTTTAATGAAGAAATAAGAGAATTAAGTACGAAAAAAGCTCCTGAAAATTGAAGTCATAAGCTTTTTGTTTTAAAAAGAATTTAAACTCAAATCCGTTGGATATTTGCTCCCAAGGCATTCAACCGTTTGTCGATGTTCTGGTATCCGCGGTCAATTTGGTCGATGTTGTGAATCACGCTGGTTCCTTCGGCCGAAAGAGCTGCAATCAGCAAGGCTATTCCGGCACGAATATCCGGTGAACTCATGATTGCAGCTCGTAAGTGAAGATGTTCTCCCTGACCGATAACCGTCGCGCGGTGTGGATCGCACAAAATAATCTGAGCTCCCATATCTATAAGTTTGTCAACAAAAAATAAACGACTTTCAAACATTTTCTGATGAATCAGCACACTTCCGTTCGCTTTGGCTGCCACCACCAGAAAAACACTTAGTAAATCCGGCGTCAGACCTGGCCATGGTGCATCGGAAATAGTCATAATAGATCCATCGATAAAGGATTCAATAGTATAACTGTCTTGTTGTGGAATAAAAATATCATCACCTACCTGTTCTAACTGAATTCCTAACCGACGGAAACTATCGGGTATAATTCCCAGTTCATGATAAGCAACATTTTTAATTGTAATTTCTGAAGCAGTCATGGCAGCCATACCTATAAAACTACCCACTTCAATCATGTCGGGCAAAATGCGGTGTTGACATCCTTTTAATGATTTTACACCCTCAATGGTAAGTAAATTTGAACTTACTCCGGATATTTTTGCACCCATTGAGATTAACATGCGACAAAGCTGTTGCAAATATGGTTCGCAAGCGGCATTGTAAATCGTTGTAATGCCTTCTGCTAAAACTGCCGCCATTAAAATGTTAGCTGTTCCGGTAACAGAAGCTTCGTCGAGTAACATATAACAACCGGTGAGTTTTTTAGCTTCAATTTCGTACCGTTTTTCAAATGCATCGTACCGAAATTCAGCACCAAGTTTCTGAATGCCAATAAAGTGAGTATCCAATCTGCGACGACCGATTTTATCGCCTCCGGGTTTGGGAATGATTGCTTTTCCAAATCGCGCAATCATGGGGCCGACAATCATTACGGAGCCACGAAGTGATGCGCTTTTAAGATAAAAATCTTCGGTCCGAAGATAATCCATATTTACCTTGTCCGCCTTGAAAGTATAAGTGTCCGAACTTATTTTATGCACTTCAACTCCCATATCAGCCAACAAACTTATGAGATTATTGGTATCTAAAATATCAGGAATATTACTGATTGTAACAATTTCGGGGGTAAGAAGAACAGCACAAATGACTTGCAAAGCTTCGTTTTTTGCTCCCTGAGGAATAATTGAGCCGGAAAGCCTGTGACCACCTTCAATTTTGAATGATGCCATTGTAGTTCAGTTATCAGTTGTCAGTTATCAGTTTGAATGGATTTACTGTTCTCTGAAAACTGTATGATGTTCACTGTTTTATTATTTCTTTTTCCGAAGTTTGTTCTTTCTATTGAATAGTACGTCTTTCGATTCTACCAATTTGAAGAAATCTTCAGAAATATCCAGTTTGCCTTTTGAAAGTTCACGTAAATCGTCAAAGATTTTACGGTCATCAACAACTTCTTTATTCCATGTTAAGAAACATTTTTTCATTTGATTGGCTATCAATCTGATGAGTTCATTTTTTTCTTCTCCTTCAGGATATTGAGCTACTTTCTCAATCATTTCTTCTAACGTACGACCATAATGCTGATAGCGGATTCTTGAATTTTTATAGGGAATTGGTTCCGGACGGGTATACAAATTTTCTTCTTGCAAAATTTCATAGGGAAAATCGATATCCAACTTAAAATCAGACATGATAGCTACATGATCCCAAAGTTTGTGCTTGAAATCATTCACATCGCGTAAATAGGGAAACAAATTCCCCATAATATTGATAATTGTTTTCACGCAACGGGTCCGTTCTTCGCGATCTTCTATGGTAAGAGCATAGGACACCATTTGTTGAATATTTCGCCCATATTCGGGCATTATCAATTTTCCTTGTAAGGTTGTATATTCCATTTTCTGTTGTAGTAAATTTTTAAAATACAAAAGTAGTACTTTTATTTCGAAAAGCACTTTTATCAGCGTTATTATAAGCAAAAAGAAAATGCAAATTCTTCACAATCAACTTATTTTACTTCTTTTATTAAATAAATCAGCGTAGGGTAGTGGTCGCTATAACCATTTGTCCAGGCACCTGCGGAATGAGTACGAATAGGTGTGCCTTTATATTTTCCTTCTTGGTTGGTCAAAAAACTACGGTTGAAAACTTCAGCTTTCCAAAATTTGAGTTTACTTCTGTCGGCATGAGCTAATTCAGAAGATATAATTAGTTGATCAAAAAGATTCCACTGATCATTATAAGCTAATGAACCAACTCCCATATCTAATGTTTTCCACAAAGTATTGTACAATTCTCCCTCTTTCACCTCATTTATTTCCTTTTTTGCTCCCAAAATTGTCGCACAACTTTCATTGAAAGGATCGTCATTTAAATCGCCCATTATAATGATTTTAGCTTTCGGATCAACACGGAAAAGCGAATCGGCAATGGAACGGGTTAAAGCTGCTGCTGCATTTCGTTTCGGACGTGAAGGAAGTTCACCACTACTGCGTGAAGGCCAGTGATTGACAATAACATGCACTTTTTCGCCTTGTAAATAGCCACTAACCATTAATTGATCGCGTGTCAGAAATTTTGGATCAGAAGGCATATATAAACGGTATGATTTACTGTTTGTTACAATAAAAAGTTTTGGGTTATAAAGCAATGCGACGTCTACTCCACGCACATCGGGACTATCGTAATGTACAATTTGAAGAGAGCGTTTTGCCAATGCCGGTTGTTTAATTATATCTTCTAAAACGCCCCGGTTTTCTATTTCAGACAATCCAATCATTGCCACTCCTTGAGGAGAATAATCCAATCCGATTTGAGAAATGGCATAAGACATGTGTTCCAGTTTGGCATTATATTTTTGCGTATTCCATTTCATTGGTCCATTTGGAAGATATTCTTCGTCGATAACATTCACATTATCAATTGTATCAAAAAAATTTTCCTGATTATAAAAAGCTACACAACTGATTTGAACTTTAACTTTTTCATTACTTTTCGGTTGCACTACGTTTTTATCGGGAGCGGCGGAACTAATTAGTAAAACTAAAGCTATTGAAAATAAATAAAATACGGATTTTTTCATACTGATTTTTGTTATAAAAATAAATTTATAGAATCTTGCAACAAAAGTGAGAAAAAAAAGTGAAAGTAAAAAATGAAAACAAAAAAATGTTTATTGGGGAAAATCTTTTTTAATCACTAATAATACAATTGTGATTTACTTTCAAAAAATTGTATCTTTGCCTGATAAAACTAAGGTTTAAATAACATTTAAATTAAAATCAATATGAAAAAATTCATCAAAAACGCAGCTCTTTTGTGGGCATTTCTTGCTGTGACAACCATGTCAATAGCTCAATCTAATTATGGAAAAACAGTTTTCATTCCAACAAAAACGCTTAATAATGGTGTGAAAATGCCTGCTCTTGGTTTCGGAACACTTGAACTAAATGATTCGGTGGGAATAAATAGTGTGGCGAAAGCAATTTCACTTGGCTATCGTCTTTTTGATACTGCAACTATTTACGGAAACGAAGAAGCAGTAGGAAAAGGCATTAAGAAAAGTGGAATTGACAGAAAAAAACTTTTTATCAGTACAAAACTGTGGGTAAGTGATATGGGTTATGAAAACACAAAAAAAGCTTTTGAAAGATCGCTAAAAAAGTTGGGAGTGGATTATTTAGATATGTACCTTATCCATCGCCCGCATGGAGATGTGCAAGGTTCATGGAAAGCAATGGAAGAGCTTTATAAAGAAGGCAAGATCAGAGCCATTGGCGTGAGTAACTTTGATTCAGTTCAACTTGCAGACTTGATGGCAAAAGCAGAGATTAAACCGGCAGTCAATCAAATAGAATTAAATCCTTTTTTCCAACAACCCAAAATGCAAAGAATGATTGAAAAGTTTGGAGTGCAAGTAGAGGGTTGGTCACCATTTGCACAGGGTAGAAATGGACTCTTTACCAATAAAGTATTGGTTGAAATTGGAAAAAAATATAACAAAACCGCTGCTCAGGTAACATTAAGATGGCTTATTCAAAGAGGCATAATAGTTATACCACGAACATCCAATCCAGCCTATATGAAAGAAAATCTGAACGTATTTGACTTTAAACTCAGTAAAGCAGATATGCAAAAAATCGCTGCACTTGATAAGAAAACCAGTCAATTTCCTGAATGGAACTAACGGTGTGTTCTTGTCTGCGACAGCAAAAATAAATATCATTTTGCAAAAAGAGTGGGAGTACGAATTTAAGTCGTGCTCCCACTCTTTCCCACAATCGAACTAACATTAATTAAAAAATACTTCAATGAAAACACATCAGACTTTTTCTCAATTTTTATTCATAGTCTTGTGCTTAGCCGGTACAAATTACGCTGCAATCAAAGCACAATCGACCTATGTTGCGCCTACACTTCCAACAATTCCGGATAAAACATTCAATATTCGGGATTATGGCGCAGTTGGTGATAATGTAACGGATAATACCAAAGCCATTCAGGAAGCAATAAATGCCGCAGGGATTGCTGGTGGCGGTAAGGTTATTATTCCATCAGGTGAATACTTATGCGGTCCGTTTCAATTTACGAATAACCTGAACTTGCAAATCGACTCTGCTGCAATTCTCAGAATGTTACCAATAGAAAAGTATCCCGGTGGCACAACTGAGGGAATAGCTTTTATTACCGGCATAAAACTTCACGATATTGCTATAAGCGGTAAAGGAATGATTGATGGACAAGGGAGTCCCTGGTGGCCTTTTGCAAAAACTGAAGGCGCAAAACGTCCCCGAATGATTGCATTCAGGGATTGTGATCGGGTGTTGATTGAAGGAGTGAAAATGATGAATTCGCCTATGTTTCATATAACAGTGGGTGGTAAATCATCCAACGTAACTGTACGGGAAGTGATTGTTCGTGCTCCGGCATCGACCGATCAGGTGAATCCAAGTCATAACACCGATGCATGCAATGTGAGCGGAACAAAGATATTGGTTCAGAATTGCGATATTAGTACGGGTGATGATGACTTTACGTGCGGCGGTGGAACATCGGATGTACTTATTACAGGTTGCACGTATGGTTATGGACATGGCGTATCCATTGGCAGTCCGACAAGAGGCGGCGTATCGAATATTACAGTCGAAAATTGCACATTCACAAATACAGAAGCCGGTATCCGCATAAAATCCGATCGTGACCGGAGTGGATTACTTCAGAATCTAACCTATCGAAATCTGCGTATGACGAATGTAGGTATCCCGATTCTGATCTATGCAGCCTATATGGCAAAAGATCGTAAATACAGAGATTTGCAAAAGATAACGCCTGAGATCGCCGAAACATATCCTTCGGCACCAGTTACTGAGCTTACACCCATCTATCGTAATATCTCTTTTTATGACATTACAGCTACTGTTGAAAAAGGGCATCGGGCTGGTTTAGTGTGGGGATTGCCTGAATCTGTCGTATCTAATGTTCTCTTTCAAAATGTCAATATCACTGCCGATAATCCTTTCGGTGTTTTCTTTGCTAAAAACGTTCAACTGGTGAATTGCAAGATAACAACAAAAGAAGGTGTAAACAAGTTAGTACTTACCAATGCGGAAGTCAGCATTAATGGTAAGGATGTAAAATAATGCGGAAACTGCTTCCGTCCCACGCCGGCGTGGCTCTGCCAGACTTGCACTATGCAGTATACACAAACTTGGACGAAACAGGGGACTACAAATCACTAACAATTCAAATCTTGCAATTTTGAAAAAAATAATTTTCATTTTCGTTTTGATAAACCTGATGTATAGCAGTCAGGTAAGTGCTCAATGGACAAATAAAACCCTGGTTTCCGGAGGTTTAAAAAGGGATTACAGAGTTTACCAGTCCCCCAATTACAATGCTTCTGCTCCTGCATCATTACTAATTGCCTTACATGGATTAGATGGTAATATGAACACTTTTTCAAATACAGGATTTAATGCTGTTGCAGATACGGCAAATATCATTTGCATTTTTCCCCAGGCCATCGCCGACCCTATTGTAGGCACAGCATGGAATTCAGGGGCGGGTCTCTGGTGGTATAACCCTAATACGAGTGTCGATGATATAGGTTTTATCAATGCACTCATAGATACTGCTATCGCTGATTACGCTATTAATACCAGTCGTGTTTATCTCTGCGGATTTTCCATGGGAGGCTTTATGACTGAAAGAATGGCTTTGCAGTCAAATACCAGAATTGCAGCCTTTGCTTCCATGTCAGGAACGATAGGTAGCAATATCACAACCTTTCATCCCGGCCGTCATGTGCCTATTGCTCATTTTCATGGAACAGCCGATGCTATTGTTGCATATACCAATGACCTATACGGATTAGATGTTGATCCGTTAATTAATTTCTGGGTTGGGAATAACTCTTGTTCCAAAACTCCGACAATTTACAGCTATCCTGATTTGGCTAACGACAGTATAACAGTGGATCGCTTTGAATATTCCAACGGGGATAATCAATCTGACGTTTGGTTATACAAAATGAATAATGCCGGTCATACTGTTTTAGTTCAACCGGCAAATGATATAAACGAACAATTAGAACTTTGGCGTTTCCTGCAAAGACATACCCTCGTTACTACCGGAATCAATGATAGATCAGATTTTTCTGAAAATATTCAGGTATTTCCGAATCCGACAAATAATAAAATAACAATTACCGGTCTGTCAACAGATATTTCAAAAAACACGTTCATTTCTGTTTACAATATACAGGGTCAACTACTTCTTCAACAAGTAATCCATTGGGAAACGACCGAGATTGAACTCGGCAGTTTGGCAAAAGGCATCTATTTACTAAAGTTAAACAGTGGCAACAACACTGCAGTGAGAAAAGTTGTGAAAGAATAAAATTTACAGACCATAATAGAGTTTATATAAGTTCGTCATTTTTTGACCCCCAAACCCCCAAAGGGGGGCTTTAAGACGAAGTATCTAATATCTTCTTTAATGATATTTTTCTCTTAGAACCACTATTAAGCCTCCGTCAGCTGACGGATTTAGGGGTCAGAACTAAAATATACCATAACATTATTCTAACTATTACTATATTTGAAATTATCAGGATTTCAACATATATAATGTCTAATAAACAATCAACTACTGACCATTCGTTGCAAACGAGGGGTAGTAAAATATCCTGATAGTTAGCGGTAATACAAGTCTGATTTAAGAAAACCTAAAAAAAATGAACCTCTGTTCCTGAAATGTGTTCTTATTAGTAAGATTATTAACGATAGATTCTCACATGTTCAAATTATTCAAAAACATTGACAGAAAAAATTATAAACCCAAATATGGTGGTTTAGAAATTTTAAAATTTATAGGACCGGGTTTATTGGTAACGGTTGGTTTTATCGATCCGGGCAACTGGGCATCGAACCTGGCTGCGGGAGCCCAATATGGTTATGCGCTTTTGTGGATGGTTACTTTGTCGACTGTTATGTTGATTATGTTGCAGCATAATGTGGCGCATTTGGGTATTGCCACCGGACTTTGTTTGTCCGAAGCAGCTGCCATTCACCTTAAACCCCGTTATTCGAATTTGCTGCTTTCTTCGGCTATGCTGGCTTCCATTTCCACTTCACTGGCTGAAATTCTGGGTGGGGCAATTGCCCTGGACATGTTGTTTCAAATACCGGTGCGTGCCGGAGCCTTGTTGGTGACCATTTTTGTTTTTATCATGTTATTTACAAATTCTTATAAAATCATTGAAAAATGGATTATCGCCTTTGTATCCGTAATTGGATTGTCGTTTTTATATGAACTTTCGTTGGTGAATATTGATTGGAACAGTGCGGTTACCGGTTGGGTTACGCCTTCTTTCCCCAAAGGTTCCATGTTGGTAATCATGAGCGTTTTGGGAGCTGTTGTTATGCCGCATAATCTGTTTCTTCATTCCGAAATAATTCAAAGCCGTCAATGGAATCTTAAAGATGATAAAGTGATTAGAAAGCAAATGCGTTATGAGTTTCTTGATACCCTGGTGTCAATGATAATTGGCTGGGGGATTAACAGTGCCATGATTTTACTGGCTGCTGCAACTTTCTTTAAAACAAAAACTCCGGTGAATGAACTTCAGCAGGCTAATCATTTACTTACACCTTTATTGGGAAGCCATGCTGTAATTGTTTTTGCTGTGGCGTTATTATTTTCGGGAGTTGCTTCCTCCATCACTTCAGGAATGGCTGCCGGAACCATATTTGCCGGAATGTATAAAGAACCCTATGATATTAAGGACAATCACTCCAGATTGGGTGTGGCACTATCTTTACTGATTGCTTTTGGAATTATTTTGTTGATAACTAATCCATTTCAGGGACTGATCATCTCCCAAATGATACTGAGTATTCAACTTCCATTTACTATTTTCTTCCAGGTATATCTTACTTCTTCAGAAAAAGTAATGGGAAAATATAAAAATACTTTGTTTTCAAAGATAACGCTCAACTTATTAGGTGTCATCGTAACTCTTTTGAATATAGCTTTATTTATAAGCCTGTTTTGATTCGTTTTAGTCAGAGTATGACTTCAAGTTGTACTAAAGTAGAATTGGTTAGTGCGTGTATCAGGCATTGGCACACTTTACAAAAGTGCGCCAGCGTGCGCTCAACGTGGGAATTCATTTTTAATTTTATATGTTTCTCTCAATCCATTCACAATACCTGTTGTGTGAACTAATACCCTCAATGACTCTTCATTACGCTTTATTAATGTCGCATTTTTAGGCAAGTTTTTTAAACTGTTTGAATAAATACTAATATGATCCCTTATTTCTTTAAGTAACATTCCTGTAAGTATGACTGAATAATTAGACATAATTGCAATTATATGATCATTTTGTGAATTCATTATATTTTTCAATAATAAATGTAGATCTTCATTGTTCCAACTATTATGAAAATCATTTTCCGCTATTTTTTTATCACTAAGATATTTTGTCATAATAGATTCAACAGTGTAAAATGATTTAGTATTTCCAACTTTTATCTTAGAAATTATAATATTGCTTATGACATCAATCATATCTAAATAATAAATCAATCCTTTCTTCATATCTTTTATTTGCTTTATTTTTGGAAGAAAGATTGTTACAATATAGAAGAAGCCAGCAGCTAATATAGAAGTAAATACAGTATAAGTTATATCCGCCCACTTACTGGCATTATCAAATATCGGTCCTTCATTAATCCAAATAAGTTTATAGAATATAATCCAGATTAAACACAAAAGACTAAAAACTAATACAATATAATCAACTGAATTGAAATACTTTCTCATAATATCAATTTTTAAATTTTCTACCTCCCGTCCTGTCGGATTTCCACCTCTTTTTAAGTGTATAAAATTTGTGCGTTGTCGTTGGGATATGTTATCCCAACAGTATGTATTCTTTGGATTTTTAATCCAATTTACGAAACAAAATGCATTTTGCCCTCAAAGATAAAAACTATTCTTCACATTAATAACAAATTATTTAATTATTTTTTCAAAAAATATTGTATGGATTTTAAAACAATTACTATAATCAGTTATAAAGCACAATTCAGGATTAGTGCTGTGTATTTTTATCGTGCAGCCTGGTTTGCAGCCCAAATGCACTTTCAATTTGAAAGATAAAAGAAAATAAACTAAACTAACCTTTTTGAACACCTTCTTATTGGTTTAAAGTTTTCAAGAATAGAAATTATTTACGATCAAAACGCTCTATCATTTAGACCTTGTTGCGAACAAGGAGTAGGTGAACATTGCTTTTCTGTTAGTTGTTTTAAATTACAGTATTATTTGGTACTTTTGCAGAGAAATAAAAAAACTTCAATCACACTATGTATACCATTTCCAAAGAATTTCAATTTTCAGCAAGTCATCAGTTATACGGTCTGGAGAAAAATCATCCTTGTGGTCGAATTCACGGTCATAATTATATTTTGAGAGTTTTTCTGCGTGGAGAACTTAATAAAGACGGTTTTGTGCAGGATTACAACGATTTGACCCCTATTTCTGACTGGATTGAAAACACGCTTGAACACAGGCATTTGAACGAAGTTTTCGATTTCCAGACGTCAGTTGAGAATATGAGTAAATACGTTTATGATCTGTTTAAACCTCAATTTCCGTTGTTATTTGCAGTCGAGATGAGCGAAACGCCCAAAACAAGTTGTCGGTATGAAGAGTGATTCGGGGTTGGAGACCGTACTTAAAGTTGTTGAGATTTTTCATTCCATACAGGGAGAAGGTGCAAATACAGGGAAATCAGCTGTTTTTGTTCGGTTGGCAACTTGTAATGAAAATTGTTGGTTTTGTGACACCGATTGGAGTCAGGGACATGAAATGACTGTTTCACAGATTCTTGATGAAGTTAAGAAGTTTTCCAAACCGGAAGATTATCAGAATAATCTTCTCATTTGGACAGGAGGCGAACCTACTTTACAGCTTACTGACACAATACTGGATTATTTCTCCGAATTTTATAATTGTATTGAAACCAACGGTACAAATCCGGTTCCTTCCGGAATTCAATATATTTCGTGTAGTCCGAAAGTGGATAATGAAGTCTTAAGGAGAAATTTCAAACACGTAAATGAGTTTCGTTACCCGATTCAGGTTGGCGATAGTTTGCCTGATATTGCTGAATTGCCGATGGCTGATAACTATTTTGTCAGTCCCATTTTTGGAGGAGAACCCAAAAAACGCTTTGAACAGGTTGATGAAAATATAGAATATGCCATCAATTTTGTAAAGAATAATCCTAAATGGAGGGTATCTGTTCAGGTTCATAAAATGATAAGTGTCCGTTAAAGACTGAGTAGTTGGGAATGGAATGGATTTTATAATTCATTAAATAACAAGGTATTAATTGTTTTACGAATGAAAACTAAACAAGAGCTGTTTAAGGATGCTTTTAACTTAAGCCTTTTTACAATTTTCTATAACATTATTGAAGGTATTGTTTCAATGGTTTTGGGTTATGAAGATGAAACGCTGACTTTGTTTGGTTTTGGTGTGGATAGTTTCATTGAAGTTATTTCGGGAATGGGAATTGCCATTATGGTCATTAGAATCAAACAAAATCCCGAAAGTTCAAAAAGTAATTTCGAAATAAATGCCTTAAAAGTTACAGGCACATCCTTTTATTTACTATCCGCAGGATTAGTTGCAGGAATAATTTTAAATTTGATTCATCATCACAAACCTGAAACGACTTTTTGGGGAGTCATAATTTCAATGGTTTCCATACTTGTAATGGTTTGGCTGATGAATGCAAAAAAGAATGTGGGTAAAAAATTAAATTCCGATCCTATTATTGCTGACAGCAATTGTACAAAGGTATGTGTCTATATGTCAATAGTCTTACTTGCGTCAAGTTTAATCTATCAATTTACCGGATTTGTATATGCGGATGTAATTGGAGCAGTGGGATTAATCTACTTTTCAATTTCAGAAGGAAAAGAAGCTTTTGAAAAAGCGAAAGATAAAGAATGTGATTGTTGTTGAATTACTCTTTCCAGCGTTTCAATTCAGTGTAAAGTCGTTGAACAGGCAGTCCCATCACGTTAAAGTAAGATCCTTCAATGTGTTCAACTCCCACATAGCCTATCCATTCCTGAACTCCATAAGAACCGGCTTTATCGTAAGGCTCGTAGTTTTGCAGATAGTATTCAATTTCTTCGGATGAAAGTTGTGCAAAATGAACTTCAGAAATTACATGAAACGTTTTACGTTTATTCAAGGTGCTGAGGCAAACTCCTGTAATGACCTGATGCGTTTTTCCGGAAAGTGCTTTCAGCATTCGGGTTGCATCTGCTTTATTGATTGGTTTTCCAAAAACTTGCCCTTCGTGCCAGACAATGGTATCAGCAGTAATAAGCAAGGTGTTTTTCCCCATTTTATCTACAAATGCATTTGCTTTTTTCTCCGCTAAATACATGGGAATATCGACTCCCACAAGCTGTTCCGGATAACTTTCTTCTATATCAATTGCCTGAACATCAAAGGGTATATTCAATCCTCTTAAGAGTTCCTGACGACGTGGAGATTGAGAAGCCAGAATGATATGGTATTTTTTCAGATGAGAAAGCATTTGTATAAATATAAAGGTATTTATTTTAGGATAAACAAATTAAATAAACTGATTCCAAACGTTTTAGCTTGTAAGTAATAAAACAAAAAGCTGTATAAAACACCAATAATCATAATGACTTTTAAGAGAGTGGAAGCTTGATGAAAATCAAAAGGTGTTTTAGCCCTGAAAATTAAATAAATCAAGGCTGCAAAAGGCAATACCAGGCCAAAAATCATATACCGGATAGTCAATGTTCCTTCAAAATGAATAAAAAACTCATTTGCCAAAAACAATCCTGCTACTGTTATTAAAATTAATCCGTACAAAAACAATTTAGTATTATTTATTCCCCATTTTATTGGCATGGTATGACATTCCATTTCCCGATCTCCTTTTTCATCTTCTATGTCCTTAATGATTTCACGAATCCAGGTACAAAAGAATGCAAAAGTTGCAAAACCGCCTATCCAGCCATAAAATTGTCGCGGTATAGGAGTTTCGAATATCAATTTACCAAATTCTTTTTGAAGAAACGCCAATTGAGTAATCCCTACCACTAAAATTGAAATTGCTGCCAAAAAAGCAATAACAATATTCCCAATTATAAACTGTCGTTTGTAACTGGCTGAATAAAACCACAATAAACCCGGAACAATAATAAAAATAAAACCCAACGTGAAACTTCTGCCAAAATAAGCCAATGCTAATCCGCATAAAATTCCTAAACCCGTAAGAATTTGATGCATAATCATTGCTGTTTGTCGACTTATTTTTCGTCCTACAATTTGTTTATCGGGATGATTGATTGCATCAATTTTCACATCGAAATAATCATTTAACACATATCCTCCGGCAGCAATTAATAAAGTTGAAGTAATTAATAAAATCAATATTCCATTGTCCAACAATGCATCAAACCCGAAAGTCTGTAAAATTGGCACAAGAACAACCTGCCGCATAACAAACTGAATACAGGCTAGAAAAATAAGATTCTGGAATCGTATGACTTTTAAATAGGAACCCATTGAATTAAAAAAGTGTATTTTTTGATATTTAATTTGCTTATTGTGAATATATTAGTTGTTCGGATTATGTCTTTTGTTTATATCATAAGTCAATAACTTGTATATTTTCTTTAAATCTCTTTTTTTATTCAACATAGAAAGATGGGCAGATATCGTTTTTTTATCCATCCGCATTGCGGGTCCTGTTTGTGCATCGAATGGAGTCATTGTTTTAATTTTTTCTGCCGTTTCTAAAATCAAAGGTTGAATAATTTCAAAATCAATACCGCTGTCTTGGAGTATTTTATAAGCTGCATCATATAAATAATTGGTGAAATTACTTGCAAAAACTGCTGCCAAATGCAGGCTTTTTCTTTTTTCGGAATTAATAATATAGGTTTTTTGTGAAATTAAACCGGCTAATTCTACCAGTTTTTTTTGAACTTCCATACTGACAGCTTCAATGCAAATAGGGATATTGCTGAAATCGACCGGTTTATTAATAGAAAATGTCTGCAAAGGATAAAACACACCGAATTTGGATGCAAATCCTTTAAAAACATTCATTGAGATACTTCCACCCGTATGAACATGTATTCCGTCAGGGATGTTTATTTTTTTTAAAACACTCCGAAGTACGCTGTCTTTTAGTGCATAAATATAAATATCAGCTTTCCTGTAAATATCAGAAATATTAGAAATGTAAGACACATTTAATTTTTTCCCTAATTTTTCGGCATGAATTATATTATTACTATAAACCTGTTTTACAGTAACATTTTTGTCTTTTAACGCTAAACCTAATTGAGTAGCTACATTACCGGAACCAATTAAAACTACTTCCATAACTTCTCGTTATTTATTGAAATAGAAACGGTTAATGATTTTATTAGTTGGGAAAAATTATTTGCCCTTTTTAATTCCAAAAATCAGTATTCCACCCGCAAGAATAAGCAATACAGGCCAAATAAAATCTGAAATGTGCCTCGTAAGTTGAATTATTTCGGATAATCGGAAAAGTAAACCGACCACAATCAATGCAATACCTATGTTTTTATTACTATGACAAAGTAGAAAAATTACTCCCATAAATAAAGGATAATTTTTAAAGTCGAAGATATAAGGTTCAATTTCCACCGGTAGAATATGAAGTTGACGAATTAAAAACATACATCCAAAAAAGAGAAGTGTAACACCCCAGGCCAAACGGTTATCTTTTTTTGCAGTCATAAAATTGAATTATTAGGTATGAATAATTAGTCAGTTGAATTTGTCAAAATGAATTTTATCAACAGCAAGTTTATGAATCGCATGCGCTTTCTTTTCTTCGTCAGGATATCCAATTGAAATAATACAAAGTACTGCGAAATTTTCAGGTATCCCAAGTAATTGACGGACATACGATTCTGAAGTAATTCGGCTGTCTTTTTCGCGATGATAAACCTGAATCCAGCAACTCCCCAATCCTAAATCCTGAGCCTGAAGTTGCATTATAATTGCAGTTATTGAAGCATCTTCTATCCAGGTATCACTCTTTGTAATATCAGCAATTACAACAATTCCCAGAGGTGATTTTGCTAAAAACTGTGATTCATGGGGTCGGCAATCTGAAAGTTTCTGAAGCATTTCTTTGTCTTGAATAACAATAAATTCCCATGGATTACTTCTCTTTGATGCAGGTGACATCAAAGCTGCATTCGTAATCTGAGCTATTTTTTCCGGTTCAACGGCTTTCGAAAGATATTTCCGAATGCTGCGTCGGGTCTTTAAAAGATCAAAGAATGAATTCATATAAATCAGAATAATTATTGTTTAATCTGTTTTTCAACAAGATAAGCAATTATACTGTTTGGTTTTAAGATATTTGCAAGTCTGTTATAGGGCAACGTAACTTCTGTTTGACCCATGTAGTAGGGCGCAATTTCGTAAGGATTAAAGACATAGTTAATTCCTTCGTCCGTAATATAAAAATTACCGTTAGGTTTTATTGAATCTGTCCAAAAATCAGTATCCTCTAAACTTAAAATGGGTTCTGTATCTTTAGAATCTTTTATTTCTTTGCTTTCTTCTACAATCCTTTTTTTGATAAGTTCTGAAAGTTCTGAAACATAATTTGGTTTAAATAAATCTTTTTCTGCAATTAACTTCCCGGTTTTTAAATCGAAATTATAATAATTGCGTGTTTCAAGTCCGTGTGCACCGCCCATATCCACATAACGTTCAATGCCATAAACATATAGTTGCTTATCACTTAATAAACTAAAACCGGAAATATCATACTCATTATTAAATGAATAGTTATTTGCACTATCCTTTACATTTAATAACGGTAAGTTATTTTCTTTGTATTCGGTAAAGAGTTCAGAACTAAATAAATGGACTAGTGAATCGTTTGACTGTGAAATGTATTCATCACCGAACAAATTTGAAATAAGTGTAGCACGAACTGATTTAAGAACAGTTGTATCAGCAAAAGCAACAGGAATTTCAATCTCAATATCCACAGTTAAAGCTCCTTTTAGTGTATCGGAGGTCAAATAAAATTTTTTTACCAAATCCTTTTCTTCGGTTTTAATAGTTTTATGGGAACATGAAATAAATAAAACTGAAGTTAAAGCGCAGTAAATTAATAAAATAGATTGTTTTTTCATGATGAAATTAATATGTTTATTTTTCGGAACAAATTTACAATAATTAAGCAGATAATCTCTAAATCAGTAAAAAAAATCTGATATATTATCTGGCCTTTAGAAAAGTGGACCTTTAAAACTATTAAATTTCATCAAATATTGACCTTTTTTGTTGGCAAAATTTTGGAATGTGCTTATATTTGCGATATAAACTAATTACAAAGTTAATCAAATCCGGATTTGACGTGTTTCAGTCTTGAGATTCTGTCCGTTAAAGCAGATAAACTTAATTGAAAATAGTTATAAATTGAAATGACGATATTATTTATATGTCTGTTAATCGGATATTTTCGAAACAATAATCAACCAAAATAATTAATTAAAAAAAATGAAAACAAAAAGTATTATTTTATCGCTGGCAGCGATTTTTATGTCAGTTACATTCTTAACTGCACAAACTACAGCTGTTAAAGCCGAAAAAGCCAAAGCAAAAACAGAAGTTAAATGCGAAAAGAAAATGGATGCAAAGGCATGTTCCAAAGATGCAAAAACAGAAGCTTGCTCCAAAGATATGGCAGTATGTTGCAAAAAAGGAAAAACAGAAACTTGTTCTAAAGATATGGCAGCATGTTGCAAAAAAGGAAAAACAGAAGCTTGCTCCAAAGATAAAAAAGATGGTATGAAAGCATGTGACAAAAAAAGCGATGCAAAAGCATGTGCAAAAACGTGTGATAAAAAAGCTGAAGTTAAAAAACCAGTTACTTAAAAGAAATGATAATCTATTTCCATTTCAAATTAAAAATAAAGCTCCTAATCCTCAGAGATTAAGAGCTTAGTTTTTTTATTATGCTATACTGCTATTGAATCAAATCAGCTTGAAAAAGAATTTGTTCCATTTCCAGTTGCACTTTCTCTGCTTCAAGGCGGGCAGCTTTGGCGTAATCAATCTCAGAAGAAGCATAAATTATCTGACGCGATGAGTTTACCAGCAGTCCGCAGGTACTGTTTAAGCCGTATTTAGCCACTTCCGCCAAACTTCCACCTTGTGCTCCAACGCCCGGAACCAGCAAGAAATGTTCAGGAATTATAGCACGAACATCAGTCAACATTTTCGCTTTGGTAGCACCTACCACATACATCATATTCTCATCTGTTCCCCACTCCAGAGAAGTTCTCAATACTTTTTCGAACAATCGTTCGCCGGTTTCAGCGTCTTTCATAAATTGAAAATCGTAAGCACCTTTGTTGGAAGTCAACGCTAACAATGTTACCCATTTTCCTTCGTAAGTCAGGAAAGGCGTCACCGAATCTTCGCCCATGTAAGGCGCTACGGTTACCGAATCGAAATCCATGTTGCCAAAGAAGGTGCGGGCATACATAGCTGACGTATTGCCGATATCGCCACGTTTGGCATCGGCAATGATAAACTGATCGGGATAAGTTGAACGGATATAATCCACCGTGCGCTCCAACACTTCCCAGCCTTCAAGTCCGAGACTTTCGTAAAATGCCAGATTGGGTTTATAAGCTACACATAAATCGGCTGTGGCATCGATAATGGCTTTATTAAACTCAAAAATCGGATATTCCGTTTCGTCGAACAAATGTTCGGGAATTTTATTTACATCCGTATCCAATCCCACGCAAAGAAATGATTTCTTGCGTTGTATATTTTCAAATAATTCTTGTTTGGTCATCTCTTTATTTACTATTTAATCATCCGCCAAAAGTCGGACAAGTTTTACAACTTACGATTGATTGGAGTCATTTCGAGAATATCACTAAAACAAAGCATTCTTATCTAAGAAATTCTCTTACTTTTTCTTTGATAATTGATTTCACATTGTCCCACGTTATAGGTTTGATAGTTACAGGTTCTTCGCTTTCGTCAGCATCAACAAAATAGGTTAAAGCTTGTGGAATAGAAATTCCCAACATTTGGTTTGGGTATTTGGCTTTGTGACAGGCTATCATTTCTTCTAATGAATAATGCGCTAATAATTCAGCAATATCCCAAAAATCCTTTTTTTTGCCTCGACCAAGTATAGCTTGTATTTTCATTGCTATCAAGTCATTGTCGTGATATAGACGAATTTCAGAATACTTTTCTATTGAATGAATGATAGAATGAGGATAATAAACAATATCAACTTTTACGTTTTCTATTTGACAAAATATTCCCCATTTTGTGTAATTTCCACGATACACAAAACCATTGCCGAAAACCTTTTGCAAAGATTCAATTATTGGTTCATGCTCAAAGTTTTCGGTTGAGAATAAATCTAAATCAATGGATAAACGATGTCCGTATTTTAATGAAAGAGCAGTTCCACCCACCAAACTAAATTGTTTTAGTTCAGCAATTTTCATCAATGAATTTAATACGGATAAAGTCCCGGGTTCAATTGTCTGAGTTTGTAGCATCTAAATTCAGTTATTTCTTTGTCAATAATGGCTGCTGCAAAATACATGGTGTGTTCGGGTAAAAAACGAGTATTTAATAAAGCCTCAGTTACCTTTTCGTCACCATAATATCTACGACATTGACGAATATCTTCCACATCGCCACGCTCAAAAACCCTGGCAATAACAAAATTGGCTTTTTCGTCAATGTTGAGTTTATCGAAATCAACATCCCAAAATATCCGTCTTTCAAATACAGGTTTCATAATCTATAAATTTCAAACAAAGTAAATACATTTTCTCAAGCCAACAAAATCTTAAAGTCCCCCTTGGGGGACTTAGGGGGCTTTATAATTCACTTCCCTTCAATCTTTCTGCATTCTCAGCCACTATCAATTGATCAATAACACCCTGAATATCACCACCCATAAAGGCAGACAGGTTGTAAATGGTGAAATTAATACGGTGATCTGTAATGCGCCCCTGAGGGTAATTGTAGGTACGGATTTTAGCCGAACGATCGCCGGTTGAAACCATGGTTTTACGTTTAGAACCAATTTCATCTAAGTATTTCTGATGTTCAATGGCATAAATACGTGATCGAAGCTCAATCATTGCCTTGGCTTTGTTTTTATGTTGTGATTTTTCGTCCTGGCATTGAACAGTAATTCCGGTGGGAATGTGAACCAGTCGAATGGCCGAGTAGGTGGTGTTTACAGACTGTCCACCGGCACCCGACGAACAGAAAGTATCTACACGAACATCAGATTCTTTCAAATCAATATCGAATTCTTCCGCTTCGGGAAGTACAGCCACAGTTGCGGCGGAAGTATGCACACGTCCCTGCGTTTCTGTTTGCGGTACGCGTTGCACACGGTGAACACCCGATTCGTATTTCAATGTTCCGTACACATTTTCGCCCGAAACTGTAAAAATCATTTCTTTAAATCCACCCGAAGTTCCTTCGCTGGTATTGGTTACTTCCACTTTCCAGCCTTTTGTTTCACAGTATTTCTGATACATTTTGAAAAGATCACCTGCAAAAATTGCCGCCTCGTCTCCACCGGTTCCTCCGCGAATTTCCACAATGGCATTTTTATTATCTTCAGGGTCGGCAGGAATCAACAGCAATTTAATGTTCTCTTCCATTTCGGGAATTTTGGGTTCAATCTCATCCATTTCTGCTTTTGCCATTTCGCGCATTTCTGGGTCGGTTTCGCTATCGAGCAATTCTTTCGCCTCGGCCAAATGCGACAAAGCGGTTTTGTATTCCGCCTGAGCCTCCATGATGCGTTCCAGTTCGCGATACTCTTTGTTGAGTTTCACAAACCGTTTCATATCGCCCATCACTGCAGGATCAGTTATCAAGGTCGAAATCTCTTCGAACTTATGTTGTAAACCGTCTAATTTTTCTATAAGTGTTTTTTCAGCCATTTTGTTATTTAAGAACCCCCAACCCCTAAAGGGGAGCAAGAGTTTTGAGTTTTATTGTTGAATAAATTTATACTACTACTTTTAATTTCCCTTTAGTATCTAATCTCTCAAATTCGTGTATTTTTTGGCACAATATTTAATATGAAAATGCTGGAACTATTACTAACTCTTTAATTTTCTGTGCCATAATAATGGTTTCCTTTCCAAGCTTTGTG
>Ga0209538_1000074_pt1 | contig 54260 bp, 50 predicted proteins | sample BarGraNGADG00211_2_FD_184492 | JGI IMG/M metagenome (GOLD analysis project Ga0209538, IMG submission 184492) | Arctic peat soil microbial communities from Barrow, Alaska - Barrow Graham LP Ref core NGADG0004-211 (SPAdes) (version 2) | ecosystem: Environmental > Terrestrial > Soil > Wetlands >... | reverse complement strand
AAGATACGAAATTTCAAGGTCTTTACCAAATAAAAAGACAACTATTTTATTGAATATCAAATAATTATATCGCTATATAATTTTTGTCATGTACTAAAATTTATATTCTACTTAATTCTATTCTGTCTGATAATAATAAAAAAAACGATGGAAAAACATAATTTTGAAGAAGAAGAAGAAAGTTTACGGGAACAATTGGGTGTTGATCCGGAGGAACTATTGAATACAGTGAGCAGATTTATGGAATTATATCGCAAGATTAAGTTGTTGCAATTTCCGTTGACAGAAGACCTGAAGGTAGACCTGAAAGAATTGTTCGAAAAGCAATACCCCGGAATAAAGCCTTATATTCAAATCTGGCATGTAAACTGGGTATTCGAAGCCATGGAAGGAGTAGCCAATACTTTGTCCATACGGTTGGTAAATTTCTTCGAGAAAGTGGAGAAAGGAGAAAACTTTAAAGAAGGTTTTGAGGATTATGATCGATTTGTGAGGTTATATAGCAAACCTTACGAGGCACGTAAAATGGTGATTGAATACGACAAATTGCAGCTCAACGCCGAACAGCTGAGGATATATGAACAGGTTGTTGAAGATGCGTATCAGGAGGATTTGATTGGATTCAAAGAGATGAACCGGGAGAGAAATGAATTTTTGAATGTTGTGCATTTGCAGGTACTTCGATATTTTGGTGAACAGACCGAGACACTTACTCCTGACCAATGGTTACATTACGATATCTTAGTAGGGATGGGTTATGAAGATTATTTTGATGATTGTAAAGAATTAAACTACTATCTGATTGAAAAAAACATGCAGGAATATCCGGGTTTGGATTATGATCATTTTTTATTGAAACAATGCGAAAAGATTCGTGAAGAATCAGTACACGAAAATCAAATTGGAATTAAATAGCAGAAAAATAATTGCCTGCACAGTGGCAGGGTTAAAATGTACGGGGAAATAGTTGTCTGCACAGCCGCAGAGTTAAAAATGACGGAAAAATATTGATCTGCATGGCCGCAGAGTTAAAATAAACGGTCAAATAGTTATCTGCACAGCCGCAGAGTTAAAAATGACGGAAAAATATTGATCTGCACGGCTGCAGAGTTAAAATAAACGGTCAAATAGTTATCTGCACAGCCGCAGAGTTAAAAATGACGAAAAAATAGTTGTCTGCACGGCTGCGAAGTTAAAAATGACGGTCAAATAATTATCTGCACAGCCGCAGATTCTGAAAAAACGAATAAAAAGCTATCTACAACCTCTATAATCAGGTATTATGAATAAATTAGTTATTATTGGAAATGGATTTGACTTGGCGCATGGGCTGAAGACGAGATATGAAGATTTTTTATTGTGGGAAATAAATGAAGCTTTTCAACAAAAATCAAGAATCATTGAATCTCCACTTTTTAAGATTGAGTCATCAAATAGCATTATTCATAAACTGAATGGAGATTTTTTTCAATTCGAAACAATTGAAGAATTTTTAAAGTTTTTGGATGACCATAAAAATGGTATTACGATTTTAAAAATAAGTTATACCAATTCATTTATTAAACATTTAATAGAATTTGCAAGCAAGAATTGGGTTGATATTGAAAGAGAATACTATAAACAACTCATTAATATTTATAAGTTATTTGAAACTGGAAATGGTATATGGAAAAATAAGTTGACGGAATTGAATAGTGGTTTAGAATTAATAAAAACGGAATTAGAAACATATTTAACAACCGTAAATAATTATAATGGATTCAATCATCAAATTATGAATCATTTAATTAAAGAAATGAAAATTGATAAGTTAAAAGAATTGGACGAAAATATATTATTCCTAAATTTCAATTACACTTCTACAATTCAAGACTATATTTCTGATTTTGACAATGTGGCCGTAAATTATATTCATGGTAAATTATTAGACCCGAATAACCCATTAATATTTGGTTATGGTGATGAATCTGATGATAATTACGAAAAGATAGAAAAATTAGATCATAATGAATTTTTAAATCATATGAAATCTTTTGCATATTTACAAACATCTAATTATAAAAATCTATTTGAATATCTAGGTAAAGGAGGTTTTGATGTTTATATAATGGGTCATTCATTAGGTTTGTCAGATAGATTGTTATTTAATCATATTTTTGAACACGATAATTTCAAAAAGGTTCAACTTTATTTTTATGTTTATAAAAATAATAACGGAAAGATTGAAGCTGATTTTTTTGAAAAGACCCAACAACTTTCAAGGTATTTCAAAATTAATTCAAAGCATAAAATGAGAACTAATGTTGTTCCATATAATGAATCAAAACCATTAATTCTTTACAATAAATAAACTAACTAAAAAGTCCCCTTTAGGGGATTTAGGGGCCACATGTTATATCCAACTCATTTCGAACAAAAAATAGCTTTTACCACCATTCGCCAATTGTTGAAAGACAAATGTGTGAGCTCGTTGGGCGAGGAAAAAGTGGATGAAATTCAGTTTTCTTCGGACTATGCGGTTGTTATGCGCTTGCTCAGTCAGACGGAAGAAATGCTGCGGGTACTGACCACCGACAGCGACGAATTGCCGATTGGTGATTTTTACGATGTTCGTTCGCCTTTGTCACGAGTTCGGGTTGAAGGATTGTTTCTGGACGAACTTGAGGTTTTCGATCTTCGTCGGGCATTGGAAGCGGTGCGTTTGTTGGTGGCATTTCTCTCTAAACACGAAGCGGAAGTTTATCCGCATTTGAACGAATTGGTGAATGGCATTGAAACTTTTCCGTTGATAATTAATCGCATTGACGGCATTCTCAATAAATTCGGCAAGATAAAAGACAATGCTTCAACCGAATTGGCTCGCATCCGCAAAGATGTTTTTCAGGTTCAAAGTTCCATTTCACGAATGCTGAATTCCATTCTCCGTCAGGCACAAGCTGATGGTTATGTGGAAAAAGACGTGGCGCCAACCATGCGCGAAGGCCGGTTGGTGATTCCTGTTTCGCCTGCTTTTAAGCGTAAAGTAAACGGAATTGTTCACGACGAATCGGCCACCGGAAAAACCGTTTTTATAGAACCGACGCAAGTGGTGGAAGCCAACAACCGGTTGCGGGAACTGGAAGGCGAGGAGCGGCGCGAAATAATGCGTATTTTGGTGGAGTTTACCAATTTTGTGCGTCCACATACCGAATCAATTTTTGCTTCACAATACTTTTTGGGTCAAATAGATTTCTTACGTGCCAAAGCACTTTTTGCCATCGAAATTAATGCCATAAAACCACGAGTTGACGATATGTGCCAATTGGAATGGGCAAAAGCTGTGCATCCGCTTTTATTGCTTTCGCTCAAAAAACAAGGCAAAGAGATTGTGCCGTTGGACATTGTATTGAACGAAAAACAACGAATTTTACTAATTTCCGGTCCGAATGCCGGAGGAAAATCGGTTTGTTTGAAAACGGTTGTTTTGTTGCAGTATATGCTTCAATGCGGATTGTTGGTTCCGCTTCACGATAGCAGTCGTGCCGGTATTTTTGAACGATTATTCATTGATATTGGCGACGAACAATCCATCGAAAATGACCTTTCTACCTACAGTTCGCATTTGCTGAACATGAAATATTTTATCAAGAATAGCAACGAGAAAACACTGTTGCTGATTGATGAATTTGGAACCGGAACTGAACCTCAGATTGGTGGAGCCATTGCCGAAGCCACGTTGGAACGCTTTAACCGGAACCTGGCTTTTGGTGTAATTACGACGCATTATACTAATTTAAAGCATTTTGCCGAAGATGCCGTGGGAATTGTGAATGGTGCCATGTTGTACGATCGACAGCATTTGCAACCGCTTTTTCAATTAAGCATTGGCAATCCGGGAAGTTCCTTTGCCATCGAAATTGCCCGAAAAATAGGTTTGCCCGAAGATTTAATTGCCGAAGCCGCCGAGAAAGTAGGAGCAGAGCACTTGGATTACGACAAGCATTTGCAGGACATTGTGCGTGACAAGCGATATTGGGAAAATAAACGCCAGCAAATCCGACAAAAAGAAAAGAAACTGGATGAAACGCTTGAAAAATATGAAGTCGAAATGGCGGGAATCGAACGCCTACGCAAGGAAATAACTCAAAAGGCAAAGGCTGAGGCTCAGAATCTGTTAAGCGAAGCGAATGCTAAAATTGAAAATACTATTCGTCAGATAAAAGAAGCCGATGCGGAAAAAGAACGAACGAAAAAAATAAGAAAAGAATTTGAAGAATTCAGAAGCCCCCTAAATCCCCCGAAGGGGGACTTAAAGAGTGCAAATTCGAAACCTCAATTCAATAAAAAACCTGAAAATAAGAATGCCAAACTCGAAACTCGAAACTCAGAACTCGAAACTCTCAGAATTGGTTCTACTGTTCGTATGAAAGGACAAACTACAACCGGTAAAATCATTGAAATACAGGACAAACAGGCTGTGGTAGCATTCGGACAAATGAAATCGACTGTGAAACTGACTAAGCTTGAACCAATAAGCAATAATCAGTTGAAGAAAGAAGCGCGTAAATATGAAACGCTTGGCAATACCACCACCGACGAAGTTCGTCAGCGCAAACTTACTTTTCAGTCCGAAATTGATGTGCGTGGTATGCGTGGCGATGAGGCATTACAGGCTGTTATGTATTTTATCGACGATGCGGTGATGGTGGGTGTAGCTTCAGTTCGCATTTTACACGGAACCGGAACCGGTGCGTTGCGTCAAATGATTCGACAATATCTTGGCACTGTTCATGGAGCTCGTAAGTATCACGACGAACATATTCAGTTTGGTGGTACGGGAATAACTGTTGTGGAGTTTGAATGAAGAACCCTTAACCCTGAAGGGGAATAAGAGCAGAAATCATTGCATTATCTTAGTTTATAAAAATATAGTGTTTCTTTTTACACCCTTTCGGGTATATAATTAAAATAAATATATATATTTGCACCCGATAGGGTATAGTTTTATTGAATTAAATAAAATTATACCTTATCGGGTATAATTTTAATGATTTATCATGGAACTATCAGCATTTTTAAAAGAGAAAAGAAAACAGACTAATTTGACCCAACAAGATTTAGCTGAAAAAGCGGGTGTTGGATTACGTTTTGTGCGCGAGTTGGAGCAAGGTAAAACCACTTTGCGAATTGATAAAGTAAATCAGGTATTGAGACTTTTTGGTCACGAATTGTCGCCAACCGAAATGGATCGTGAAAAACTTTTGAATTATGAAGCACGGTGAAGTAAAATTATACGATAAACGGGTTGGAATGATAACTCAAACCGACGATGGTTTTGAGTTCAGCTATGATGCTGAATATGTTACAAAATATTTAGCAGAAGCAATAAGCTTAACTTTTCCTTTGCGTTTGGAACCTTACAAAAGTTCAACTTTGTTTCCATTTTTTGATGGCTTAATACCAGAAGGTTGGTTGCTTGATATTGCGCAACGAAATTGGAAAATAAATCCACATGACCGAATGGAATTGTTGCTCACTTGCTGTAAAGATTGTTTGGGAGCAGTGAGCGTTGAACGAATTAAAGAGGAAGGGGAATTGTTATGAATCAATGTTTGTTTTGTTATAAGCCATTGCTGAACAATGAAATAGACTTTCATGCTTCTTGCAGTAAGAAAATTTTTGGAAGTGATGTTGTGCCTGAATTGCCTTACTCGGATGATGATATGCTAGCTTTGGCGACTGAAATTATTCGAAGTCAAATATCTGTAACCGGAGTGCAGGCAAAATTGTCATTGGAAATATCAGCTTTAAAACCGAAAGAAAAGAAGCGGTTTACAATTGTTGGTTTATGGGGTGGTTTTATTCTAAAACCTCAAACTACGGATTATGCTCATTTGCCGGAAGTGGAAGATTTGACGATGCATTTAGCCGAAATTGCTAAAATACAGACTGTTCCGCATAGTTTGATTCGTCTTAAATCAGGAACTTTAACTTATATCACAAAACGTCTTGATCGAAATGGGTCAAAGAAAATACAGATGGAAGATATGTGTCAACTAACCGAGCGTTTAACTGAGCATAAGTATCACTCTTCATACGAAAATATTGCAAAAGTAATACTCAAACATTCAGTTTTTCCTATTTTAGATGTGATTGTTTTTTATGAACAGATTGTATTTTCTTTTCTTACCGGAAATGCTGATATGCATCTTAAGAATTTCTCTCTTTTGAGATGGAATACTCAAGGTTATAAATTAATGCCGGCTTATGATTTAGTTGCCACTGCTCTGGTCAATCCAGCAGATAAGGAAGAATTGGCGTTGACCTTAAATGGCAAGAAAAGAAAATTTAATAGATATGATTTTGAGAAAGCTTTTTCGTTGAATGGTTTGGATGAGAAAAGTATTGAAAGTATTTTTTCTAAATTCAGGAAAACTATTCCGCTTTGGATTGAGTTTATCCAAATTAGTTTTTTGCCAGAACTAATGAAAACGGAATATATTGAACTAATTACTGAACGAGCTAAAAGGATGGAGATAGTATAACATTTATCCGAACATTTTTTCAATTCCTATGTTTATATTGGTATAAAATCAAAAAACTAAATTCAAATAAATATGAGTAAAATTGAAAAGATTGTTGCCCGTGAAATCCTCGATTCACGTGGAAATCCTACTGTAGAAGTAGATGTTTGGTTGGAATCGGGTGTGATGGCTCGTGCTTCCGTTCCTTCTGGAGCTTCCACCGGCGAGAATGAAGCCATTGAATTGCGCGACGATGATAAAAAACGCTATTTGGGCAAAGGTGTATTGAAAGCTGTTGCCAATGTAAATAATATTCTTGGTCCGGCGTTGGTTGGAATTAGTACACTTGAACAACGTTTTATCGACCATAAAATGATTCAGTTGGATGGTACAAAAACCAAATCGAATCTCGGTGCCAATGCCATTCTCGGTGTTTCACTTGCAGTGGCAAAAGCTGCCGCCAATTACCTTGAAATGCCTTTGTACCGATACATTGGCGGAACAAATACATTTGTATTGCCGGTTCCAATGATGAACATTATAAACGGTGGTTCGCACTCTGATGCGCCGATTGCTTTTCAGGAATTTATGATTCGTCCGGTTGGTGCTGCTTCATTTAAAGAAGGTTTACGCATGGGAGCTGAAGTTTTTCATTCACTGAAAAAAGTACTTCACAACCGCAATCTCAGCACAGCCGTTGGTGACGAAGGTGGTTTTGCTCCAACATTGAAAGGAACGGAAGACGCTTTGGAATCAATCATTACCGCCATCGAAAAAGCCGGTTACAAAGCCGGAAAAGATGTGATGATTGGTTTGGATTGTGCAGCTTCTGAATTTTATAAAGATGGAATTTACGATTATTCGAAATTTGAAGGACCGACAGGTGTAAAACGAACTTCGGCGCAACAAGTTGATTATTTGGCGGAATTGGCAGCTAACTATCCGATTGATTCAATCGAAGACGGCATGAGCGAAGGTGACTGGGATGGTTGGAAATTGTTGACCGACAAATTGGGTAAAAAAATTCAATTAGTTGGTGATGACCTTTTTGTAACCAATGTTGATTATCTAAAAAAAGGAATTGATATGGGTTGCGCCAATTCTATTTTGATAAAAGTAAACCAAATCGGTACTTTGTCCGAAACCTTGGATGCTATCGAAATGGCGCACCGTGCAGGTTATACTTCAGTCACTTCGCACCGATCGGGTGAAACGGAAGATGCAACGATTGCCGATATTGCTGTGGCAACAAATTCCGGACAAATCAAAACAGGTTCGTTAAGTCGTTCGGATCGGATGGCAAAATACAACCAATTGCTTCGTATTGAAGAAGAATTGGGCGATTTAGCCATTTATGGTTTTAAAAAATAAGAAAAAATGACAGATTGAACTAAAAAATCGTCAGGGAAATACAGGAGTTGTGTCATCACAAAATAGTACAGAATTGTTGGGAGCAACTTTCAAAGACATTGATTCCAAAACCAAAGATAAATTGCAATTGGATTATGGCATTGAAATTAAGTCGCTTTCAAAAGGAAAATTGGCAGATGCGGGCATCAAACCGGGATTTATAATTTTAAAGATTAATAATCAGGCAATCCGCTCAGCTGAAGAGGTACAAACCATTTTTGATGCTGCAATTAATAATGGTGAACAAGAAAAAGTACTTTTTATTGCCGGATTATATCCAACTGGAAAAGTAACTTATTTTGCAATAAATCTGGCAGAATAGACAGAAACCGGGCTTTTATGAACAAAAAAAAACAAACTCAATCCAAAATGGGTTTGTTCTTTTGTTTTTATCAACAATAGAAAACAATTTCAACTTTTCTGCGTTTCAATATCAGTATTGTTTTGAAAAGGTTTCAAATCAAGGTTATCAAACCCATCGGTTCAAATTTTTGCCATTATTTCTTTAATTTCAACAAACTATATGTTTTTTGTAAACTTACTGTTTACTAAATTGTTACGATAGAAACAAACAGCGCAATTCTTTTTGTATTTTCGTTTTGTAGACTCGAAAAAAACAACTACTTTTGCAAGCTAATTTTCATTAAGAAATGAGACAATTAAAAATTACCAAATCAATCACGAATCGTGAAAGTGCATCACTTGACAAGTATTTGCAAGAGATTGGACGTGAAGATCTTATCACCGTAGAAGAAGAAGTCGAATTGGCTCAACGAATACGTAGTGGAGATCGGCTGGCGTTGGAAAAACTAACACGTGCTAACTTACGTTTCGTTGTTTCGGTGGCAAAACAGTATCAAAACCAAGGTCTCAGTCTACCCGATTTGATTAATGAAGGCAATTTGGGATTGATAAAAGCAGCCGAGAAATTTGACGAAACACGTGGATTTAAGTTTATTTCTTATGCGGTGTGGTGGATACGTCAATCCATTTTACAGGCTTTGGCTGAGCAATCACGTATTGTGCGTTTGCCGTTGAATCAGGTAGGATCGTTAAACAAAATCAACAAGGCTTTCTCGAAATTTGAACAAGAAAACGAACGTAGGCCTTCACCCGAAGAATTGGCAGAAGTACTGGATATTCCGGTAGAAAAAATTGCCGACACGATGAAAGTTTCGGGTCGCCACATTTCGGTGGATGCACCTTTTGTGGAAGGAGAAGACAACAGCTTGTTGGATGTAATGATTAATGATGATTCTCCCAACGCTGACCGTGTTTTGATTAATGAATCACTTTCCAAAGAAATTGAGCGTGTGTTGGCTTTCACTTTGTCTGACAGAGAACGCGATATTGTAAAAAAATTCTTTGGAATTGGTGTAACTGAAATGACACTCGAAGAAATCGGTGACGAATTTGGACTTACACGCGAACGTGTTCGCCAGATCAAGGAAAAAGCGATTCGAAAATTGAGGCCAAACGCCAAAAGTAAATTATTAAAAGGATTTTTAGGATAATCGGAACGATAATGCGATTTCTTTAAAACATAAAAGGAGCAACTGAAGTTGCTCCTTTTATGTTTTAAAACTTTACAAATCGATGTATTTGAATGTTTTATAATAAATATTGTTCGCTGATTGATTTGTGTTCCTGAACACGATAAATGGTATCGGCAAACATATTGGCTATTGATAAAACCTTTACTTTAGGACATATACTCAAATCAAAAGGAATCGAATCAGTAAATGCAATATCAGTTAATGCAGAATTGTTGATTTTTTCGATTGCGTCTCCCGACATAACACCGTGTGATACAATAGCCCTAACACTTCTCGCACCTTTAGCCATCATTAAATCAGCTGCTTTACATAGAGTTCCTGCCGTATCAACCATATCGTCTGTTATTATTACATCTTTGCCATACACTTCGCCAATGATGGTCATTTCGCCAATCACATTTGCTTTATCACGGGTTTTGTAACATATAACCATTGGTACGCCAAGGTATTTTGAATACGAACCGGCACGTTTTGAACCTCCTACATCCGGAGATGCAATAACTAAATTTTTCAATTTCAACGATTTGATATAAGGTACAAAAATTGTTGAGGCGTATAGGTGGTCAACTGGAATATTAAAAAATCCTTGAATCTGGTCGGCATGTAAATCCATTGTAATAATGCGGTCAACACCAGCAACGCCAATCATATCAGCAATAAGTTTAGCCCCAATTGAAACTCTCGGTTTGTCTTTCCTGTCTTGACGTGCCCAACCAAAATAGGGAATTACAGCAATGATTTTATAGGCAGATGCACGTTTTGCCGCATCAATCATTAAAAGTAATTCCATTAAATTATCAGAATTCGGAAAAGTTGATTGAATCAAATAAATATACTGGCCACGAATAGATTCTTCGTACGAAACTGCAAATTCACCATCAGAAAAATGTTGAATGTTCATGTTTCCGAGCGGACATTCTAAATTTAGACATATTTTTTCGGCAAGATAACGACTTTTTGTGCCCGAAAACACTTTAAATGGTGTACTTGAAACTGACATTGAGTTGGGTGAGTTAGTTTAAGAAATCTTTTGCAAAAGTACTGAATATAATTTTAAAACAAATGAGAAAAACGATAAATATCAGATGAATATTAATGATTCAAAAATTCTACCGAAATGATTATATTTCTTTGGTGTTGATTCTTTGAAATTCGAATAATATTAAAGTGATTATCTAAAATAATTATTTTTCCGCAAACGTTTGAAATCTATTTATGTCATTTTTTTTAATAATTGAAAACTATACTTATAAAATGTATGTATTTTTGAATAAAATTTTACGACTGACTATCCTAAAAATCTATAATTCAACATTCTATGAAAATTCACTTTAAAATATCTTATTACACTCATTGGGGTCAACGACTACTTGTGAGTGGAAATATTCCAGAATTAGGAAATAATGATTTATCTAAAGCATTGATTCTCAATTATCATTCGCCCGAAGATTGGAGTGGGGAAATTGAAGTTATCCAAGGGGAAAATTTTCAACTAAACTACAAGTATATTCTTTTTACAGAGCAAAGCGGACAATATATTCAGGAGTGGGGCGATGACCGGAATCTGAACCTTGAAGTTTTAAAGATTGAACATTATTTCTGTTTGGATACATGGAATTCCCCCGGTAATGTTGAAAATGTCTTCCTTTCAACTCCATTTCAACAGGTTTTATTACGTCATGATAAAACAGAAGCCTTAAGCAATCAACCCCAAAAGTATACTCATATTTTTAAAGTGAAAATGCCTTTGCTCAATAAAGACGAGGTACTTTGTTTGATTGGAAATAGTGAAGCATTGGGTAACTGGTCAACAAATAATCCAATCATGCTGTCGCAAGCAGAAAATAATTATTGGATTGCTAAGGTTGATTTAAGTAAAACAAAAAGTGAGGTACATTATAAATATGGGGTTTGCGATAAGGAAAGTAAGCAATTCAGGTATTTTGAATCGGGTCCTGATCATATTGCTCCAATTTATAATTCTAAAAAAACAGTTATTCAGTTATGTGATGGATTTGTACGGGTTTCAAATAATTCATGGAAAGGTGCCGGAGTGGGTTTACCTGTTTTCAGTATTCGAACCAAAAATAGTTTTGGAGTTGGCGACTTTGGAGATTTAAAACTTTTGGTTCAATGGGCTGAAAAAGTTGGATTAAAATTGATTCAGGTTCTACCGCTAAATGATACAACCGGAACGCATACCGATGCTGATGTTTTGCCTTATGCTGCTATTTCTGCTTTCGCTTTAAATCCACTGTTTTTAAACTTACCTGCAATTGGTAAACTTCCCGAATCTCACCCTTTACAACAAAAATATGATATCAAACAAACCGAATTGAATAGTCTGGATTTGGTGTCATTTTTGGAAGTCATTAATTATAAATTGCAATATGCCAAGGAATTATATCTTTTGCACAAAGATAAATTTCTGAAAAATAAAGATTTCAAAACTTTTTTCAAAAATAACGAATATTGGTTGGCGCCTTATGCTGCATATTGTGTTTTACGAGATCAGTTTGGTACTTTCGATTATCGGAAATGGGAAGATTTTTCACAGTACGATTCAAAAAAGATAGCTGAGTTTTCTTCGCCTGATCAACCGCATTTTGATGATATTGCCACTAATTATTTTATCCAGTATCACTTACATAATCAATTATCCGAAGCCGCAAATTATGCACACGAGCATGATGTTGTTCTCAAAGGTGATATTCCAATTGGTGTAAATCGAAATAGTGTCGATACATGGGTTTCACCTGAGCTTTTCCACATGAATATGCAAGCCGGCGCTCCACCTGATATGTTTGCCGTTAAAGGTCAAAACTGGGAACTTCCAACTTATAATTGGGAAATGATTGAACGAACCGGATTTGATTGGTGGAAAAAACGTTTTGCACAAATGTCAAATTATTTTGACACTTTCAGAATTGATCATATTTTAGGATTTTTTCGTATCTGGCAAATTCCTTTTAATCAGGTTGAAGGGATCATGGGACATTTAAATCCTTCAATTCCAATACATATTAATGAATTTGCGGAGAAAGGGATATGGTTTGATTATAACCGTTATTGTAAGCCTTATATTACAGATTCTATCCTTTACGATTTCTTTGGAGATGAAACAAATTGGGTGAAGATAAACTGTTTGCAAATTGAAGATGGTTGGAGCTACCGACTAAAAGAAGAGTATCAGACCCAATTGTCAGTAGAGAATTTGTATGTCGAAGGGCAAATTTCTGAACGTGTAAAATGGGGTTTATTTGATATAATCTCGAATGTGCTTTTCTTTGAAGTTGAAAGTAGTAACGGCACACAATTTTATCCACGATTTGGGATGGAATCATTGCGTTCGTACCGCGATTTGGACAATTATTCAAAAGAAAGATTGCGTGAACTTTATGTTGATTATTTTTTCAAGCGTCAGGACACAAATTGGTATCAATCAGGTATGGAGAAACTTCCTGCTATGAAACGTGCTACAAATATGATGATTTGTGGTGAAGATTTGGGGTTAATGACACCATGTGTGACGGCTGTAATGAAGAACTTAGGAATTTTGAGTCTTGAAGTTCAACGCGCACCAAAATCAAATAAAATTGAATTTTCCTATCCGGCTGATGCGCCTTATTTGTCGGTTGTGACTCCTTCAACCCACGATATGAGCACCATACGCGGTTGGTGGGAAGAAGATAGAGGCGTAACACAACGATTCTACAATTCTCAACTGGGACATTGGGGCGAAGCTCCTTTTTTCTGCGATTGGTGGATTTGTCGGGATATATTATTGCAACATTTGTATTCACCGGCAATGTGGAGTATTTTCCAAATGCAGGATTTGTTGAGTATTTCTGATCAAATCCGACGTCCAAATCCACATGAAGAACGTATAAACGTCCCTTCAAATTCAATGAATAGTTGGCGCTATAGAATGCATATTTACATGGAAGATTTGCTTGAGAAAGAAGAATTTAATGCTGAGTTACGTAATTATATTACTCAATCTGGACGCTAAATAATAGATATTTAAGAATAAAAAGAAGAGTAAAGAATTTTCTTTACTCTTCTTTTGTATGTCGGGCATGGTATTAAGCTGGCAGGATGTAAGTTTCTGCATGTGCCGAGTTGATAGGAAACATTAGCGATTGGCAAGGGTGTTTCAGGTGACTGCAAATCTGAAAGAAGCCATTAGCAAATCTGAAGTTTAGACGAACAGAAATCTGATATAAGGCTCAAAGGGTAGGGCAACCGAGCTATGGATTGGGAACGCCCCAACATCAACCGTATCCCAATGAGTAAATTAGGCAGAACGCAGAGAAAGTTTAATATCTTATCCCGAGAGGTCTTGCATGATGCACCAACAGTGCAGATAGAATAGTGATATTCGGTTATATTATGCAAGAAGTCAGCAGAGGACTCAAGGTAGCCCCCCTCTCCCCATTGTTGTCTAACATAGTTTTAGATGAATTGGACGAAGAGTTGGAGCGTAGGGGACACAAATTTGTTCGTTATGCAGACGATTGCAATATCTACGTACGCAGCCAAGCGGCAGGCGAGAGAGTAATGGAATCGATAAGCAACTTTATCGAGAGCAAACTGAAACTAATCGTCAATCGAGAGAAAAGTCAGGTTTGCGAAGTAAATCAAACCAAATTCTTAGGTTATACCATTCAAAAAGATGGCAATTTAAGCATTGCAAGGAAAAGCATTGACCGCTTTAAAGAAAAAGTACGCAGTATAACCAAGCGAAACAGGGGTGTAAAGTTCGAGCAAATTGTATCGGAACTCACCCCTGTATTGCGAGGTTGGCTCAACTATCGATGTAAAAGTTTGTTAAGGAATCTCGATTTCTGGATACGCAGAAAACTTCGGTGCTACCGATTAAAGCAGTGCAAACGGGCAATCACGCTCCAACGTTTCCTTGAAAGTAAGGGAGTTGATAGCTGGCAAAGCTGGATATTAGCCCTATCTGGAAAAGGACATTGGCGCAAATCGGGTTGCCCGCAAGCACACCAAGCATTGAATAACAGTTGGTTTGAAGCTGTAGGTTTATACAACCTCACATTAAATTACGACAGGTTAAACAATTAAAGGAAACCGCCGTGTGCGAGAGCATGCACGGTGGTGTGAGAGGGCGGGGGAGTAATCCCCCTACCTACTCGATTTTTATCAACGAGGTGAAAAAATTTCCCGTAAAATTTTGCAGAATAAAAATAAACGTTGTAAATTTGTGAAAGAAATAAAAGATACACCGCCGTTTGTAGACTGTTGAATAATTAAAGAAAGTTTACATAAAAAGGGAACAAATTTCAAACATAACCCAATTATGGCACATGACAATAAATCACTCAACGACAATCCTGATCGACTACGGGCAGAGAACGAAGAAAAGAAAAAGAAACTTACTGAAGAGCAAGGAGCTTATTTTTCGGACATGACAAACGAGACCGATTTGCCACCTGAAATTGAGAGTCAGTTTCTGGATCATATCATGGCGTTCGAAAATGCATTTCAAACTAATAAACGTATTCTGTTGTATGATTTTCTTGATAAACCTTCCTATCGCAAGGCAGAAGAGATGAATGATGAGGAAGTTACCGAAGAATTAAACCGAATGCTGGAACTGATGAACAATAAAATGGTTTCTCTGGATACAATTTGTGAAGTTGATGATAGGGAATTGTATCGGTTTATTACCGAAGAACTATTTCTTGAAGAGAAAGATGACATACATATTCCGGGTATGTTTACGCATTACATTTATGAAGAATTTCATCCCAATCATGAATACGATATCCGAAATCATTCAACTGATTTTATTCGTTCATACCTCGATAAAGAGAACGATTTCTATTTGCATTTGCTCACTTCAGAAACTGAGAAAGCGGATTGGCATGTTCATTTCCGTCAAGCATTCAGTTCTTTTCAACTCAATGGTTTTTCAATTACCGAACTGAAATTTGACGCCGAAAATGCAACGGTTCGGTTCGATTGTGACTTCTCTGGAAAAGTTGAAGGTTCGGTGGAATCGCTTCATTTTATTGGATCGGGAGAATTGACACTGCTGTATCAATGGGATTATTGGTGTGTGGACAAGGTAAACTTGCCGCAGAGCACTTTTTGTTAAATGTCATTTGAACCGATAGTGACGGCTTCACTCCAAGTGAAACCGTCACTAAACTAAATGTTATTCATTTGTTGGTAAGATATAAAAAAATAATCATGAAAAACGGAATTAAAATCTTTGAAGAACAAAAAGTTCGCACCGTTTGGGACGACGAAACCGAAGAATGGTATTTTTCGATAATAGATGTTATTGAGGCGCTGACTGGAACTGATCGTCCTCGTAAATACTGGAACGACCTAAAGAAAAAGCTCCTAAAAGAAGGGAGTGAGTTGTCCGAAAAAATCGGACAGTTGAAATTACTTGCGTTGAGGCGCTTAAAACCGATACACCCGAAGTCAGAAAGCTGTTATTGTTTTTAAAAGATGTGCAGGCTTTAAGTCGCTAGGAAATACAGCAGGGATTACTATAAATCTTGGTTCTAAAGTCTTGGTTCTTGATACTTTAATCTTTTATTTCCCAACCAATCTCTCTACTACTGTCCAGTTAACCACATTCCAGAATGCCTTTGCGTAGGCTGCCCGTTTGTTTTGGTATTTCAGATAATAGGCATGTTCCCAAACATCCAACGTCAAAACGGGTTTTCCTTTTATTTCAACCATTGGCATAAGCGGATTATCCTGATTGGCAGTGGAAATAATGCGTAATTTACCTGAAGGTTCCTTTATCAACCACACCCAACCTGAACCAAAACGACCTACAGCCGCTTTTTCAAATTCTGCTTTGAAAGCATCGACACTTCCAAAATTATCGACCAGTATTTTTTCTAATCTATGTGACATAGTAGCTGTTCCGGCTGGAGCTAATACCGTCCAAAAAAAACTGTGATTGTAATAACCACCGCCATTATTTTTTACAGCAGTCTGAATATCAGCAGGTAATTCATTCAGATGTTGAATCAAATCCAGTATATCTTTTTTGTATAATTCAGGATATTTTTCCAATGCTTTATTCAGATTGTTGACGTAGGCAGCGTGATGAAAATTGTAATGAATGTACATGGTTGTACTGTCGATATATGGCTCCAAAGCGTTGTATTTGAATCCCAAAGCCGGTAATTTGAATTGTCCGAAACTTAACAATGATATGGAAAAAAGAAGAATTGTCAGTAATTTAAATCGTTTCATATTTTTTTAATTTATGGAGTTAGTAAATATTTTGGTTGATTGTATTTATAACAAGCTTTGAATTAGTTTGTTTATGAATAGGATGGTTTTAAGATTTTCAACTGGTTATTCTGGTTCGTAATTCTTAGAATATTCTTTTGAATTTGTACTATTTATTCAAATCAATCGTTATTGAATTTACTGTAGCAATAGTTTGTTTTGATTTGAAAAATTCAATTTGGGAACAACACAAAATTTCAGTATATTTGCAAGTTAAAGATTAAAAAAATAAACATCAACAAGTAGTATTGAATGATTGACTATATTAAAGGCGAAATAACCGAACTTACACCGGCTTACGTTGTCATCGAAACGGCCGGAATAGGTTATTTTATTCATATAACGCTTCCTACTTTTTCGTTTTTAGGTGAACAAACTTCGGTAAAACTATTTGTATATGAGGCAATTCGTGAAGATGCACATGTGCTTTACGGTTTCCGGCTTCAAAGCGAACGCCACTTGTTTTTGTTGTTAATTTCGGTTTCCGGAATTGGTGCCAATACCGCCCGAATGATTATGTCGTCTTATTCGGCTCAAGAAATTCAGGAAATGATTGCTTCGGGTAATGTCCCGGCATTAAATGCCATCAAAGGAATCGGAACAAAAACAGCTCAGCGTATTATTGTCGACTTAAAAGATAAAATTGTAAAGGGTATTGGCGGCAGTGACGCACTTAATTTTGCTTCAAATTCCCACCATGAACAAAAAGAAGAAGCAGTTTCGGCTTTGGTTATTCTTGGATTTGCTGCTGCAGCTTCACAAAAAACGGTTGACAAGATCGTTCAGGAACAACCAACGCTTAAAGTAGAACAAGTTATAAAATTAGCACTAAAAATGATGTGATTTCAGTTATCAATTAACAGTTATCATTTGATTATGAATTATGCATTTTAAATTATGCATTATCTAAGATATTTATGATTTTTTCAAATAAAACTTTTCTTATAATTCTTTTCTGCGGCATCATTATTGGTTCGGCTTATGCTTTTGTAAGTGCCGGTCAGCATTATGAAACAGAACCTCAACCCAACGTGGAAGTTGCGCCTCCAAGTGTCACTCCAACTGACACAGTTAAACCTGTTACGACTATATTTCCAATCAAAAAATTCACTCAAAATACCTATGAAGAACTGAATACAAAATATCCGATGGATGCCCCAAAACCGAGTAATGTGAAATCGGTTGTGGAATACGACACCAAATCAGGTAATTACGTGTTGAGAACGTTTGTTGGAGAAACGGAGATTGCTACTCCATTTTTAATGACCGAGCAGGAATACAAAAATTTCTCTGCCAAACAGGAAATGCAAAGTTACTGGCAGGAAAAAAGCAAAAAATCCAAAGTTAACAATGAAGACAAGTTTTCCATTTCGGATATGAAATTCAATATCGGTCCTGCCGATAAAGTTTTTGGTCCCGGTGGAGTACAAATCAAAACACAGGGTTCGGCCGAATTAATTTTTGGATTTAAAAGTAATACCATTGATAATCCGTCACTTACTGAACGGATGCGGAAATCGAATATCTTCGATTTTAATGAAAAAATTCAGCTAAATGTAACCGGAACTGTAGGCGATAAAGTCAATTTCGGATTGAATTACAATACTGAATCGAGCTTTGATTTCGACCAGAAAATGGTTAAACTGGCTTATAAAGGAAAAGAAGACGATATCATTAAAAATATTGAAGCCGGTAATGTAAGTATGCCGCTTACCAGTTCGCTAATAACCGGAAGTACAGCACTTTTTGGTGTTAAAACCGAATTGCAGTTTGGAAAATTGAATGTAACAGCCATAGCTTCGCAACAAGAATCGCAAACGCAAACTGTAAGTTCACAAGGTGGAGCCCAAACCACCAAATTTGATATTGGCATTGATAATTACGACGAAAACCGGCATTTCTTTCTGGCACATTATTTCCGGAATACTTATGAAAGTTCAATGAGTAAACTTCCCTATATTTCTTCGGGAATTACAATTAACCGAGTTGAAGTATGGATAACCAATAAACGCGGAAACTACGATCAGGCAAGAAATATTGTGGCTTTTATGGATTTGGCGGAAACCGATCAAATTGATAATCACCACTGGACCATTACTTCGTCAAGTAAATTGCCAATGAATAAAGCCAATTCGCTTTACAAAGAGGTGAATGGAATTGATGGAGTGCGCGATATTCAACGGACAAATTCAGTTTTATCAGATCAACTTAAAGTGTATGGAATAAATGGGGGTGAAGCCTATGAAAAAATTGAAAGTGCCCGAAAACTGGAACCATCCGAGTACACGGTTAATAATACGCTGGGAATAATTTCGTTACGCAACGCATTAAATCCGGATGAAGTGCTGGGTGTTGCTTTTGAATATACGTATGCCGGTCAGGTTTATCAGGTTGGTGAATTTTCGACTGATGCGGTTACTGCCCCTCAGGCGTTGATTATAAAATTATTGAAGGGAACAACACAATCACCTCAATTGGCTTCGTGGGATTTGATGATGAAAAATGTGTATAGTCTGGGTGCGCTTCAAATTCAGCCCGATAAGTTTATATTAAATATCGTATACCGAAATGATTCTATAGGAACTGATTTGCAATATATTACCGAAGGAAAAATTAAAAATAAATTACTGCTTCGGGTCATGAATCTGGATAATCTGGATTCAAAAAACCAGCCGACTAAGAATGCTGCTGGGGAAGCTGGAGATGGAAAATTTGATTACATAGAAGGCATAACCGCCATTTCAAATACCGGCCGAATCATTTTCCCGGTGCTCGAGCCATTTGGATCGCATTTAAAGGAAATGTTTGGTGTGAAGGACTCGACGTTGGCTAAAAAATATATTTATCAGGAATTGTATGACTCAACTTTAGTTGTAGCTCAGGAATTTAGTGAAAAAAATAAATTCCATCTGGTAGGGGAATACAAAGCTTCGTCGGGTTCCGAAATTCGACTGAATGCCATGAATGTGCCCCGTGGTTCTGTTATGGTAACTGCAGGTGGCGTAACATTGGTTGAAAACAGAGATTACACGGTGGATTACACGATGGGAACCGTAACCATCATCAATACATCCTTGATGGAATCAGGAACAAAAATTGATGTAAAACTGGAGAATCAATCTATGTTCAGCATGCAGCGTAAAACCTTGTTAGGTACGCATTTGGAATATAAATTTGATAAAGATTTCAGTTTAGGCGGAACCATTATGCACCTTTCTGAAATGCCTTTAACAACCAAAGTGAATACCGGAAACGAACCAATATCCAATACAATTTGGGGATTGAATACTTCGTGGCGTACTGAATCGCAATGGCTGACAAATATAATTAATAAAATTCCGTTTGTAAATGCCATAAAACCTTCAACCATAGCTTTAAATGCTGAATTTGCACAATTAATTCCGGGGCATTCAAGTGTGGTTAGCTCAGCCGGGTTGGCTTATATCGATGATTTTGAATCTACTCAAACGACCATTGATATTCATTATCCGTCAAACTGGTATTTAGCCAGCACGCCGTATAATTCTGCTTCCAATTCTTTTTTCCCCGAAGCAGCTTTAAGCAATGATATCAATTATGGTAAAAACAGAGCTTTGTTTGCCTGGTATTATGTGGATCCGATTTTGAATGGTGAAAGTCGTTCCACGCCTGATTATATTCGAAACAACCCCGATGCACAATCAAATCATTTGACACGAGACGTGATGGTGCCGGAAATTTTTCCAAACAAACAAACGCTGGCTACTCAAACGTCCCGTATGACTATTTTAAACCTGTCGTTTTATCCAACCGAACGCGGACCGTATAATCTGGATGTTGCCGGTATGAATCCCGATGGAACATTGAACAATCCAACCAAACGCTGGGGTGGGATTATGCGGAAATTGGATGCCACTGATTTTGAAACTTCTAACATCGAATACATCGAATTTTGGATGATGGATCCATATATCAATGGCGGAATGACAACCGATAAAAGCGGCGATTTATATTTCAATTTAGGCGATATAAGTGAAGATGTATTGAAAGATGGGAAAAAATTCTTTGAAAACGGTTTGCCTGCCGATGGTGATGTAACCAAAACGGAATCAACTATTTGGGGGCGGCTTCCTAAAACTCAATCGACTGTTACAGCATTTGACAATACACCCGGAGCCCGTAAATATCAGGATGTTGGATTAGATGGATTGTCAAACACGGATGAATTTTTATTTCCGACATATAGCGATTATGTGAGTGGTGTGAAAGCAAAAGTAAGTCCGGATGAACTTCAAAAAATGCAAGACGATCCATTTTCACCCTTAAATGACCCTGCCGGCGATAATTACCATTTCTATCGTGGAACGGATTATGACACAAAACAACTTGATATTTTAAGTCGCTATAAACATTATAACGGTGTTGAAGGTAATTCACCGGATGCAAGCACAGTTGTAGAAAGTTATCCGACTTCTGCAACTTCATTACCTGATGGTGAAGATATTAATGGTGATAATACCATGAATGAATATGAAAAATACTATCAGTATCATGTTCGTATCAATTCGGGGGCTATGAAAATAGGTTCTAACTATATTACCGATGCTATCACATCACAAGTTCAACTTAAAAATGGCAAAACAGAGCCGGTAACCTGGTATCAGTTTAAAATTCCTATCCGCCAATATGATGATAAAATTGGAAGCATCCGCAACTTTAAATCTATTCGGTTTATACGAATGTTTATGACCAATTTCGAAAAAGAAGCCCATTTACGTCTTGCAACTCTCGATTTGGTTCGTGGTGAATGGCGTGGATTTAATAAACCACTTTATGCGAGCACCATAGTGCCTGGTTCGGAAGGAAAGTTAGATATACAATCTGTTAATATCGAAGAAAATGCCAGTAAATCGCCGGTAAATTATGTTTTGCCTCCGGGAATAAGCCGTGAAACTGATCCCAGCCAACCGCAGTTATTACAACAAAACGAACAATCAATGGTGTTGCGTGTCACCGATTTGGCACCCGCTGATGCTCGTGGAGTTTATAAAAATACTTCGTATGATATGCGCCAGTATAAACGTCTCCAAATGTTTGTACATGCCGAGAAAATGACTGATGATCAATACAATCTGAAAGATTATGAATTGACTTGTTTTGTTCGTATTGGTTCGGACATGGTGAATAACTATTACGAATATGAAATCCCCTTGCGTTTAACTCCCGCCGGTATTTATGTTGGTGAAAAACTGGCAGATCAACAAACGGTTTGGTATCCAGAGAATATGTTCGATTTTTCGTTCGACGCTCTTACCAATGCCAAATTGAAACGGAATAAAGCGAAACAAAGCGGAACAAGTAATGTGTCAAATCTGATTCCTTATATTGTTTATGATCCTGATAAACCATTGAATAAAATTTCTATTGTGGGAAATCCATCCATTTCCGATGTTGAGAATATTATGATTGGAATCCGAAATGGAAGTAATTCAACGAAATCGGGCGAAATTTGGGTAAACGAATTACGCATGTCACAATTCGATGAATCAGGTGGTTGGGCTGCGATGGGTAATCTGGCTGTAGGATTGTCGGATATCGGAACTGTAAACTTCTCGGGACGGGTTGAAACTGCCGGTTATGGTGGTATTGAAAGTAATGTTATGACCCGGCGAATGGATAATTTGTACCAGATGAATTTCTCAACGGCTTTGGAACTTGGACGTTTTCTGCCCGAACAAGCTAAGTTGAAAATACCGGCTTATTTCTCGATCACAAACGAAACGGTTTCACCAAAATATAATCCGTTGGATCAGGATGTTAAACTCTCGGATGCCTTGAATAATGCCAATAGTCAGGCTCAACGGGATACGTTGAATTTGATTTCGCAAACGGTAAATACGACCAAAAGTTTTAATATTACCGGTGCGAAAGTGAATATAAGAAGCAAAACGCCACAGCTTTATGATCCGGCAAACCTCACTTTTACGTATGCTTACAATGAAACAAATCAGCATAGTTCTGAAATTGAACAAAATCTGATAAAAGCTGAACGTGCAGCCATTGATTATAGTTTTTCGTTTAATCCGCAGCCATTTGAACCTTTCAAAAATGTGAAAGCGCTTGATAATCCGATTTTTAAGATTATCAAAGATTTCAATTTCAATTATATGCCTAATTCGCTGAGTTTTAATACCAATATGAACCGGCAATATTCACAGGTTAAATTACGTGATTTGAATGCCATTACAACCGGTATTAGTACCAATAATCTGGATTTGACTTCGAGTAAGGATTTTATGTGGAATCGTCAATTCGATATTAAATACGATTTGAGTCGTGCTATAAAATTCTCGTTTCAAACGGCTATGAATTCAAATATTGCCGAACCTTATAATACGCCTGAAATTGGAAAACAATATTATGAAGTTTGGCGGGATTCGGTTTGGTCGAATATCAAAAAGCTTGGGACGCCGTATACGTACCAGCAGGTTTTTTCGGCTTCCTGGAACTTACCTATCAATAAATTACCGCTTTTGGATTGGGTGAATGCGACTGCTTCATACAATTCAACCTATAACTGGAATAGAATGGCGCAGATGCAGGGCGGAACACAACCCGGAAATATTGCGACCAGTATGGGAGCGTGGCAGTTTGACGGACAATTAAATTTTGAAAATCTATATAACAAATCGAAATATCTGAAATCTGTTAACCAGCGATTTATGTCACAATCAAATCAGCCAAAAATCAAATTTCAACCAAAAACCTACAGTCAAAAAGTAAATCTTGAAAAAAATAAATTAATCACTGTCAATCACCGACTTGGAAGTGATAAATTGAAATTTTCGGCAGTTGATAAAAATGGAAAATCGCTTACTTTATTGTACAAAACGAAGAATGCAACCACCATTGAAATAACACCTAACATTTCTGTCGACAGTGTTCAGCTTACATTGGTATCAATGGATCCGAATGAGCAAAATACGGCTAAATCTACTGTTGATTTTGTATTCCGAACTTTAATGATGGTTCGTCGTGCTTCAATTACCTATCGCGAGTCGAATAGTATGGTTTTACCCGGATTTTTACCGGATGCCGGATTTCTTGGGCAGCAAAATAATAATGGCTCTTTTGCTCCGGGATATGGATTTACGTTTGGAATTATTGATAAAAATGCTATTCAGAATGCTATGGATAATGGTTGGTTGTCAAATAATGATTCGATTATAAGTCCGGCTACTACTGCATTTACTTCCGATTTGGATATAAAAGCCAGCATTGAACCGATTGCCGGATTTAAAATTGATTTGAATGCAAAACGATACATGGCATCCAATACTTCTATTCAATATAAATTTGAAGGAATGCCCAAAACGTTCAACGGAAGTTATAATATTACGCTTATGGCTTTGGCAACTGCATTCAAAACTACGGGAACAGCACAACAAAACTACAGTTCCGAACTTTTCAGTACATTATTGGCTAACAGACAAGTTATTGCTAATCGGTTAAACGGTCAATATGCCGGAACCCGTTATCCAAACAGCGGATTCCTGAAAGGCAGTACGGTTGCCAATTCAGATTTTAATTCCGGTTTGGGTTCTTATGGATTAAATTCAGCCGATGTATTGATTCCTGCATTTTTGGCAGCTTATACCGGCCGGGATGTAAATACGGTGGATACCAACCCATTCCTTTCTATTTTGAGTATTTTGCCAAACTGGCGAATAAGTTACGACGGATTGTCTAATATCGATTGGATTAAAGATAAGTTTAAATCAGTAAGTCTGACTCATGCCTACACTTGCCGCTACAGCATCGGTTCGTACACTTCGTATTCAACGTGGGTGGCAATGGGAAGTGATAACAACGCTTTAGGTTATGTGCGAGATGTTCAGAGCAATAATCCGATTCCTTCTTCGCCGTATGATATTAGTGATGTTTCAATTAATGAGCAATTCAGTCCGCTTATCGGTATAAATGTTGCCATGAACAATAGCATGACGGGTAAACTTGAATATAAAAAACAACGAAATTTGGTATTGAATTTATCGAGTACCCAATTAATTGAATCGGCAACTGATGAGTTTGTGGTTGGTCTTGGCTATATTCTGAAAGATTTTGATGTTATTCTGAAACTGAAATCAGACACACAGACCAAGGTGAAGAACGATTTAAAATTAAGTGCCGATTTGTCCTACAAAGATATTAAAACCTTGTTGCGTAAAGTGGAAGAAAATATCACGCAAGCTTCGAGCGGAAATAAGTTATTTACCCTGAAAATCATTGCTGATTACGTGTTTAGTTCAAAAGTAAATATTCAGTTATTCTACGATAAACAGATGAGTACACCACTCATTTCATCGTCTTATCCGGTTTCTTCTTCCAACTTTGGGGTTAGTTTTAAGTTTATGCTGACACGTTAAATTGTCGATTTCAAAACATTTTAGGGATCAGTCTGTTAGAAGAGAGATAAAAATAATTTATATGATAAAAAAAATCAGTCTGATAGTTGCGCTTTTTCTTGTCGTAACTACTTCATTCGGTCAGATTTTCGAGCCGATAAAGTGGAGTTTTGAATTAAAAAATACGACTACAACCACAGCAGATATTCAAATTCAGGCAACTATTGATGAAGGTTGGCATTTGTATGGTCTTAACCTTCCAAAAGATGGTCCTCATCCAACTTCTGTAGTTTTTGAAAGTATTGAAAATGCTACTAAAGTTGGAGATTTGAAAGCTCCATCGAAATTGCAAAAACAATTTGATGCCAATTTTAATATGGAATTGAATTGGTATACTGATAATGCCGTTTTTATTCAGAAAATCAAATTTACAGATGCTTCAAATGTCAAAGTAATAGGATATGTGGAATTTATGGCATGCAACGATAAAAGCTGTCTGCCTCCCAATAAAAAACCCTTCACACTTGGATCTTCTGCCTCTGCTTCATCAATAAATGCTCCAAAAATCGTTTCAAACATTGAAAAATCAGATTACTGGACACCGGTAATTGATGAGCTGAAAAGCTTTGGAAATTCCGCAGGTACATCTGATAATACCGGTTTATGGTACATTTTTGCTATGGGTTTGTTGTATGGCTTGCTGGCATTAGTAACGCCTTGTGTGTGGCCGATCATTCCCATGACGGTCAGTTTTTTTCTGAAGCGTTCCGAGAATAAAAAAAAAGGACAGCGTGACGCCATTTTGTACGGTTTATCCATCATCTTTATTTACGTCGTTTTAGGATTTCTCATTACGCTTATTTTTGGCGCAAGTGCTTTGAACAGTTTATCCACAAGTGCAGTTTTCAACCTGATTTTCTTTACCATACTCATTGTTTTTGCGGTTTCATTCTTTGGAGCTTTCGAAATAACACTGCCTTCATCGTGGACCACAAAACTTGATGCAAAAGCTGATTCAACAGTTGGAATTGTCAGTATTTTATTCATGGCATTCACCCTGGTTCTGGTTTCATTTTCGTGTACAGGGCCGTTAGTAGGAACTTTATTGGTTCAGGTTGCCGGAAATAATTCAATTGTTGCTCCGGTAGTTGGAATGACCGGTTTTGCAGTTGCGTTATCCATTCCGTTCAGTCTCTTTGCACTTTTCCCATCGTGGCTTAAAACCTTACCGAAATCAGGTGGTTGGCTTAATTCGGTAAAAGTAGTATTGGCTTTTTTGGAACTCGCCTTAGCACTTAAATTCCTTTCTGTTGCCGATCTGGCTTATGGTTGGCGCATTCTCGACCGAGAAGTTTTTCTGGCTGTCTGGATTGTTATTTTTGCTTTGCTGGGCTTTTATTTGTTGGGAAAATTGCGTTTTCCACATGACAGTGAATCAAAACATACAACCGTTTTGGGCGTATTTTTAGCCATTGTGTCCTTTGCTTTTTCTGTTTATATGATTCCCGGTTTATGGGGCGCGCCGCTTAAAGCCATCAGTGCTTTTGCGCCACCGCTTTACACACAGGATTTCAATTTATATAACGCTGATGTTCATCCCGCTTTTACCGACTATGATCTCGGAATGGCTTTTGCAGCTGAAAAGAAAATCCCTGTCGTGATTGATTTTTCGGGTTTTGGTTGTGTGAATTGTCGGAAAATGGAAGCTTCTGTTTGGACAGATCCAACAGTGAAAGAGTTGCTGAAAAAAGATTTTGTGCTGATCTCATTGTTTGTGGATGATAAAACCAATCTTTCAAAATCCTATCAGGTACAGGAAAATGGACGCACTACAACCATAGAAACTGTTGGAGATAAATGGAGTTATTTGCAGCGTTCTAAATTTGGAGCCAATGCGCAACCGTTTTATGTTATGCTTGACAACAATGGAAAACCGTTGAATAAACCCTTCACTTTCGATGAAAATCCTGAAAACTTTGTGAAATGGTTAAATAGAAAATAGTTAATTAGTAAATGGTCAGTTAGGTACGAACAAAATGATAACTATCAACTGTCAACTTTCCACTAATCTCTGCCATTTTGCCACCCGATTTCTGCCAAAAACGGAATTCGGGTGTTTTGGCAAAATTATTGATGATTGACCTGTAAAACCAATAATGAGGGAATGCTTATAAAATTTAAACTTACAATATGAAAAAACAAAAACATACTGACGAAAATCCCCAAATAAAAGAAAGGTGTGAAAATTGTGAAACAACACAAGCACACGAACCCCCCGAAACTACTGAGGAAGCTGCCGAACAGATTGTTGATGAAATGGAAGTCATGGCACAAAAATGTGTTGAACTGAACGATAAAAATCTGCGTTTGATGGCCGAGTTTGATAATTATCGCAAACGAACCATAAAAGAACGGTTGGATTTATTGAAAACAGCCAGTGAAAGTGTTTTAGTGGATATGCTTCCGTTGATTGACGATTTTGAACGTGGACTGCAAGCCATGGAAACATCAGAAGACGTAGTGGCAGTAAAAGAAGGAATTAATTTGATTTATTCAAAGTTTATCGCTTTTCTGCTTCAAAATGGAGTAAAAGCAATTCCAACCGAAAATCAGACATTTGATACTGAATTCCACGAAGCAATAATCACTTTCCCGGCACCAACTGAAGAACAAAAAGGAAAGATTATCGACTGTGTTTCGAAAGGGTACACTATGAATGAGAAAGTAATTCGATTTTCGAAAGTGGTCGTTGGTGAGTGAATTCAGTTAACAGTTGATAGTGTTGTAGATATTAATTTCATTCTTACATTTTTTCATTATCAAATTACCACATTATCCCATTAAATATATGTCCAAAAGAGATTACTACGAAATACTGGAAGTTTCCAAATCGGCTTCGGCTGCCGAAATAAAAAAGGCGTACCGCAAGAAAGCTATACAGTTCCATCCCGATAAAAATCCGGGTGATAAGGCATCAGAAGAAAAGTTTAAAGAAGCTGCTGAGGCGTATGAAGTGCTAAGTGATCCCGATAAACGTCAACGTTACGATCAATACGGACATGCCGGAGTAGGCAGTGCTGCCGGAGGAGGATTTGGCGGTGCAAGTATGAATATGGAAGATATTTTCTCTCAATTCGGTAATATCTTTGGCGGACATTTTGGTGGATTTGGCGGATTTGGTGGTAGTCAGCGTGGTGGCGGTCAACGGGTACGTCGTGGTTCCGATTTACGTGTGAAAGTGAAATTGACATTGTCCGAAATTGCAACCGGAGTTGAAAAGAAAATTAAAGTAAAAAAATACGTTTCCTGTTCACATTGTAATGGTACGGGTGGTGCTCACGGCTCGTCCACTACTACTTGTACAACCTGTAACGGTCAGGGACGCGTAACCCGACTTCAGCAAACCATTCTGGGTCAAATGCAAACAGCTGTCGAATGTCCGACATGCGGAGGCGACGGAAAGATCATCAAGGAAAAATGTACGCATTGCAGTGGCGAAGGCATTGTGCGTGAAGATGAAATAATCACCATCAACATTCCGGCCGGTGTAATGGAAGGTATGCAACTGTCGGTAAGCGGCAAAGGAAATGCAGCGCTTAGGGGAGGAGTGAACGGCGATTTGCTGGTGTTGGTGGAAGAGGAAGCGCATCCCGAACTCATTCGTGACGAAAATGATTTAATTTATAACTTGCTGTTAACCGTTCCGATGGCAACTTTGGGAGGTTCGGTGGAAGTACCTACGGTGGAAGGGAAAGTCAAGGTAACCATTGCTCCGGGCACTCAACCCGGTAAAGTGTTACGTCTTCGTGGTAAAGGATTACCCAGTGTGAACCGTTACGGAACCGGTGATTTATTGGTGAATATCGGCGTTTATATACCCGAAAACCTGAATAAAGAAGAAAAAGCATCTATTGAAAAGCTGAGCAAATCGGATAATGTAAAACCCAATGCTACAGCATCACGCAATTTCTTTGCACATTTCCGGAATATGTTTGAATAACATTTTACTCAGAAAAATGAAAAGCCCAAATCAGTAACGATCAGGGCTTTTCATATATTATAGAATTGATTTTTAGATATTTTCGTCAATCAGATTGATTTTTTGTTCAATCAGTTTGCTTTCTTCTTTCAGGGCTTCAATTTTATGTTCCATTTCTTTAATCAGCCCACCGCCATTTTTTGAGTTCGAAGTGAAAAAACCGATATTATTTTCGTAGGTGGCAATTTCCGATTTCAAATGTTCGTAGGCTCGTACCAGTTTTTCTCGTTCGCGGTACATTTTGTTCTCGCCTTTTCCGCTCATGTCCTTCAAATTGCTGCGGAAAGATTCCAAACGACGATTCGAATTATCAACATTCAGGGTTTCGAATTGCTTGTCGACAGCATCACGATATTCTTTGTAAATTTTGTCTTTTTCTTTGAAAGGAACATGTCCAATTGTGCTCCATTCTGCCATCAATGTTCGAAAAGTGGTAAGGGATTCTGCTGAATTGTCCGTTTTTTCGAAAGCGGCAATTTTTGCAATAAGCTCTTTCTTTTTTGCCAGATTTTCACCTTCCACGCTGCGATGTCCTGAGGAATTTTTGTTTTTTTGTTCGAAGAAATAATCACATGAGGCAATAAAGCGTTTCCACAATTCGTCAGAGTGTTTTTTAGCTACAGGTCCGATTGTTTTCCATTCTTTTTGTAGTTGAATCAATTTGTCGCCGGTTTCTTTCCATTCAATGCTGTCTTTCAATGCTTCGGCCTGTTGACAAAGATCTTTTTTCTTTTCTCCATTTTGGTTCAACAAATTTTTGGTTTCTTTGTAAAATTCAGCTTTAGCTGAAAAAAAAGCATCACAAGCTTTGCGGTAGCGGTCAAAAATTTTTTGATTTACTTTGCGTGGTGCAAACCCGATTGTACGCCATTCTTCCTGCCATGCCAAAACGGTTTTAGTAGCATCGTCCCATGCTTTATAATTATTCAGTGAACTGAAATCGAATGCCTCAATTTTCTCACATAAAGCCTTTTTTACTTCATAATTTTCATCTTCAAACTTCCGAATGGAATCAAAATAGGATTGATGTTTTTTATTAATGGCAGTTGATGCTTCTTTGAATCGTGTCCAGATTTGTTCCCTGATTTCGCGGGCTACCGGTCCTAATTCATGCCATTCTTCGTGAAGCTTTTGCAATTGCTGGAAAGCTGAAATAACATCTTTGTCGTTTGCCAGTTTTTCGGCAGCTTCACAAAGTAAAGTTTTAGATTCCAGGTTTTTCTTGAAATCATATTCACGAAGTTCGTTATTTATTTTGATTAAATCCCAAAACGATTCCTGATAAAGATTATATTGCTTCCAAAGTTCAGTTGAAGCAGTTTGAGGAACCTGTCCGATAGATTTCCACTTTAGTTGTAAGTTACGGAATTCGTTTATATGTGTTGAAACGTCGTCGTTGCTGTCCACCAACACTTTCATTTGTTCCAGAATGTGTTGTTTTTGAATCAGGTTCGTTTCTTTTTCCTTTTCAAGTTTAGCCATCAACGAAGCTTTCTTGGCACGGAATGTATTCAAAAGTGATTTGAAAGATTCTTCCAGTTCGTCTTTTGGTGCTATATATTCAGTTTCTTCACCATTTTCTTCAATAAAATCTTTCTTTAGTTCTTCAATTTCAACTTTTGTTTTTTTATAAAACAATTGTTTGATAACTTCCACTTCATCTTTTACGTCATTCACTTCTTTGTCGATTAGCAACTTAAGTGTATTAATCAATTCCAATCTTGAGCTGGCGCCATAATCGGGTGTGGTTGATTTTACTTTTTCAGGTTGTTCTACGACGACAGGTTCCAAGCTTACTTCAGGAGTTTCAGTTGTTACATGTTCGGTAATTTCTTTTGTAACTTCTTTAACTTTAGGCGTTTTTGCTACTTTAGGCGTTTTTTCAACTTTAGGAGTTTTCGCTACTTTAGGAGTTTTTTCTACTTTAGGAGTTTTTTCTACTTTAGGCGTTTTCGGTTTTAATGTAACTTCTGCTGGTTCAATAACTTCAGTCAGTTCAGTAACTTCAATCGGTTCAATAACTTCTGCAATTCCGATCACTTCTGTTTTTTCAGTAACTTCGCTTGGTACGATTTCAGAATCCTTGTTTAAATCAAGTGGGTTCATTTTCAATGTTTTTTTATAATTTAGCTGTTGCATTTCTGCAAAAAGTTCACAATTCCAAATGGCTAAAAATTTATCAGCCACAAAAATAGGTATATTTTTTTAAATAATGTTATTAAAACAGAAAATTTATTTTGTAATAACAACCATTCAACGAATTAACCCATTAACTAATCAACTAATTCCCTGTGAGAAATATATGTGTTGGCTTGTTGCGCCGGATTAATCTGAATATCGTTAATACTGACATGTGCCGGTCGGGTAACTATAAATTCAAGAGCATCGGCAATATCCTCGGCATTTAGTGGAATCAAACCGGCATAAACAGCTTTTGCTTTTTCTTCATCGCCATGATAACGCACAATTGAAAATTCAGTTTCGGCCATTCCGGGAGAAATTGAACTGACTTTGATTCCGTGATGTATTAAATCAATGCGCAACCCTTTTGTAATGGCATTTACAGCATACTTCGAAGCACAATACACGCTTCCATTTGGGTATACCTCAATTCCGGCCAGCGACGAAATGTTGATGATATGTCCCGATTGCTTTGCAATCATTCCGGGAACTATCAATTTTGTCACATAAAGCAATCCTTTTACATTGGTGTCAATCATTTGGTCGTAATCTACTAAATCGCTTTCCTGAAAAGGAGAAGATCCGGCTGCTAAACCGGCATTATTGACTAACAAATCAATTTTTTTGAAGTTTTCAGGTAAAGATTCCAGTGCTTTTGTACAGGCTTCATTATCACGCACATCAAAACAAAGTGACAAAACATCAATTGTAAAATCGGAACGCAATTGTTTTGTCAATTCATTCAAACGCTCTGCCCGACGACCTGTTACGATAAGATTATAACCTAATTTGGCCAAACGTAAAGCAATGGCTCGTCCAAAACCTGATGTTGCTCCTGTAATTAATGCGGTTTTCATAAAATGCTAATTTTAAACGAATTATTTTAATGTTTTCAGTAATATATCTTGTTACTTAAATCTTGGCTCTTGGTTCTTAGCTCTATTCTACCAACTACTATCACCTATTCTTCTTTCCCTTTAACATACTTCAAATCATGTCCCATGCGGGTTTTCTTGGTTTGCATGTAAAATTCGTTATGTTGATTTGGCGCAACTTCGATGGGTACATTTTCAACAATTGACAGACCATAAGCTTCCAATCCAATTCGTTTCACCGGATTGTTACTCAGCAAACGGATTTTAGTAACCCCAATTTCGCGTAAAATTTGGGCTCCAACGCCATAATCTCTTTCGTCGGCGTTAAAACCGAGATGTAGATTCGCATCAACTGTATCCATTCCTTCTTCCTGTAATTTGTAGGCTTTTATTTTGTTCATTAAACCGATACCCCGACCTTCCTGATTCATATATACAATCACGCCTTTCCCTTCTTTCTCAATTAGTTGCATGGCTTTGTGAAGTTGATCACCACACTCGCAACGCATAGAACCAAAAATATCACCGGTAGCACAGGATGAATGAACACGTACCAAAATTGGCTCGTCGCTTTTCCATTCCCCTTTAATGAGTGCAACATGCTCCATTCCATTTGAAATCTGGCGAAACGGAATAAGTTTAAAATTGCCGTATTTAGTCGGCATATTCACTTTTTCGCCTTTTTCAACTAACGATTCGGTTACAAGTCGGTAAGCAATCAAATCTTTAATTGTAATTATCTTTAAATCAAATTTATCAGCAATTTCCATTAATTCAGGTAATCGAGCCATTGTTCCGTCTTCGTTCATTATTTCGATTAATGCACCGGCAGGATACAATCCCGCTAATCGTGTTAAATCAACTGCTGCTTCAGTATGTCCGGCACGACGCAAAACCCCTTTTGTACGTGAACGAAGAGGAAAAACATGACCGGGACGCCCAAAAGTGTCAGGTTTTGAATCAGGATCGGCAAGTGCTCTGAAAGTAGCTGCGCGATCGGCTGCTGAAACGCCTGTAGTGCAACCATCGAGTTTGTCAATGCTCACGGTAAATGGTGTGGAATGAATAGACGTATTTTTCATAACCTGCATTTCCAAATCCAGTTCATCACAACGTTCTTCGGTTATTGGCGCACAAACCACACCACGCCCATGAGTAATCATAAAGTTAATCATATCGGGAGTCATTTTTTCGGCTGCACAGATAAAATCGCCTTCATTTTCCCGGTCTTCGTCATCAACTACAATGACAAATTTTCCGGCTCTTATATCAATCAGCGCTTCTTCAATCGTATTTAATGTTGATTTCATTTGGTTCTAATTTTATTTTTGAAGATCCATTTAACTTCATGCCAAAATAATCAAGACTATTTTGGTATAATCGCTTCATAATGAATCTATTAATCTGTTAGGTTCAAAATGGAATTAAATCGTTGTTTTAAGAGATTCCATATTTTAATATATTGTTCAGGATTTAATAAAGTAGCATCAACAATGGCTTTGTAGGTAATAAAAATTCCGATAGGTAAAAGAACCCCTGAGCTAAGCCACATGCCTTCGAATGTGGGCCATAATGACTCGCGGGCCATTTTATATCCGGTATTATCGATAATATAGTAAAAAATAAACATGAGAACAGAAATAACAACCGGCATACCTAATCCGCCTTTGCGGATAATGGCACCAAGGGGTGCACCGATAAAGAAAAAAATCAAACAAGCAAATGAAAGTGTAAATTTGCGGTGTCTTTCAATTTCATGACGTGTCACGTAACTCACCGGTTCATTCAACAACACTTTATTATATTGAATCAAATCTTTCATTGATTTGGCATGATCAAGAGCTGATTTACTGACTTTAACCATCGATTCCTGATTCAACGACAGAAATAACGAATCGGGATTTAATTCGGTTTTATTCAAATTTAAGCTGTCATTTAGTTTAGTTCCGGGAATTAACTCTCTTCCAAGATAATGACTTTGAATAATTTCTCTGGCTTGTTGCAATTTTCTTGAATCGGCAATTTTTGAAACCGAATCTATGGATTGAGTAAGTTGTTTGAAGTTTTTGCTAACGTGTTGATCATGAAGTAATGATTCGTCAAAGCGATTAAATTTTGTGTCAAAATCAAGTAATATTTCTTTTGTTTTGAAAGTTTCCCGCCTATAGGGAATACTTGATGAGGAATTGCTGATACGTTGATTTTTTAAGTTTTCAAAGCTTTCGCCATCGTAAAGTGAAAGCAATATATATTTATTGTCTTCGGTAAATTGCACACGACCGGAATCGGAAACCATCACCGTTGCATTTTCAAAACCTCCCGAGAAATCGTAAATCATTAAATCTTTGAGCAAATGCTTTTCTTTTCCTCTGACATAGATATTTATGCCATTAATTCCGGAATAAAATTCACCAACCGGAATATCAAATTCGGGTGATTTTTGTCGAAGAGAAAATATTAATGTCCACAATTTAGTTTGTGAAATAGGTAAAACATCATTCGAAAAATAAAATGCGCCCACACAAACCAACGATATAAAGATAATAAGCGGTCTAATGATTCGAAAAAGTGAAATACCGGCTGCTTTCATAGCCGTGAGTTCAAAACTTTCGCCCAATTCTCCAAAAGTCATTAACGAAGCCAATAATATAGCCAAAGGCAAAGCCATGGGTATCAGTGAGAAAGTGGCATAAACAAAGAATTCAGCTAAAACCGACCACCCTATGCCTTTACCAACTAATTCAACCACATGTTTCCACAAAAACTGCATAAGTAAAATAAATATGCAGATAAGAAAAGTCATCAAAAACAGCGTGAAAAAGCGTTTGAATATATAAGAATCGATTTTTTTAAATTTAAACATACCTCTGTTTTTTTGAACAACAAAATTACTGCAAAAAGTTCAATAATCAAGTATTTGAATGTCGAATTTAGTTTAACAAAATAATATATTGTTTAAAACTAATATTTAATTGGTATAAAAACAAAAAACCATTCAACTTTCAAGCTAAATGGTTTAATATCTTTCTTCTAACTATAAACTACATACTATGAACTCTCAACTAAATTCCTGTTTTTCTGCGCAATACTTCAATTTGCTTATTCCAGAGTAAAATCAAATCGTCTTTTTCGCTTGAAACCGCAAAATCAGTTATTACCAAAGCTAAATCTCCGGTAATTTCTATCGATGCGATTTTCAATTCGAAATAGTATTCAGAATCAACATCTTCTTCCCATTGAAAACGTACAAAAACAGTTGGTTTTGATTGAATTAAAATAGCAGTCTGTTTATTATCTTCCCATGTAAATGAAAATTCATTGTCATTCACTTTAACTCCATTGGCAAACCACTCAGCAAGTCCTAAAGGCGTACTGATGGAACTCCAAAGTACATTCAGCGATGCAGATTTTAATGGATATTCTATAGTAAATTTTGTCTTTTTCATACGGTTATGGGTTTCTAAATATCAAAGAAGAAATGAAACTTTTTTCAGTCCGCAATTTACAACTTTTATTTCATTAATTACGTTTTTTGATTAAATTTTATAGTGTCAGACTACTTTTCTCAAAACAAAGGGGTAACAATTGCCGCACATTTTCAATCTGATATATTTCTTTGGTTCCATAAAGAAGAATGGTTATGTCTTTTTCAAATCGCATTTCGGTTTCAAGCAAAACCTGACGGCATGAACCACACGGAGTTACAGGTGTAGAAAGAAAATTTCCATTCGTGAAAGCAGCTATTGCAAGAGCTTTAACAGCTACTTCAGGATATTGAGCATTTGCATAAAACATGGCAACACGTTCAGCACAAAGTCCCGAAGGATAAGCTGAATTTTCCTGATTACTACCGGCAAAAATCTCACCGTTTTCAAGTTCAACGGCAGCTCCTACATGAAACTCCGAATAAGGCGCATACGCTTTTTCAACCTGTTCTTTTGCTTTGTTTATCAATTTTTGTTTTGCTTTGTCAAGTTCATCAAAACTATAAATGGTTACATTAGTTTCTATCGTTTTATGTTGCATATTCTGTCAGTTTTAATTTTATATATTAACCTATTAATCTCCGTTTATCTATCCAATCTATTTATTTTCCCATCAAGGTTTGGCACAAAATTATAAAAATATCTAATCAAAACCCTCTTTTTGATTAATTAGTTTTAATTTTGTAGCAAAATAAAATATTAATTTTCAAAAAAATGACCGGATTTAAGTTTCGTATTTTTTGTATTTTACTATCTATTAATTTGTTAGCTGTAGCTCAAACTCCAAATCCAGCTTATCTTTCATACATTGAACAATATCACCAATTGGCTGAAAAACAAGAAAAAGAACATGGAATCCCCGCCAGTATCGTTTTAGCGCAAGGATTATTAGAATCGGGTGCCGGACAAAGTGATTTTGCGAAGCAATCAAACAATCATTTTGGGATAAAATGTAATAATGACTGGACAGGACAGAAAATATACCATGATGATGATCAGAGAAGCGAATGTTTCAGAAAATATGATCAGGTGCTTGATTCTTACGAGGATCATGCTATTTTTCTAAAAAACAGGACTCGTTATTCTTTTCTTTTTAATTTGGCACCGACTGATTATGAAGGTTGGGCGCAGGGATTAAAAAAAGCCGGATATGCCACTGATCCCACTTATGCATACAAACTCATTTCCATTATTGAAGGGTATGATTTGCATCGATTTGATTTAGCCAATAATTCCAACGGAAATAATTCTAATAATACGAAAACGGAAGAAAATCGTGGTTCAATGGGAATAATTCAGGCTATTGCCAATCATCAGGTTTTTAAAGTGAATGGAGTTAAATTTGTAACATCCAATAGTGGAGATACGTATGTCGCAATTGCTGATGAATTTAATTTATCTGAAGCTCGGGTGCGTGAGTACAATGAAATTGATTCAAATACAAGTTTATCGATTGGTATTCGGGTATTCATTGAATCAAAAAAAAATAAAGCTTCAACAGAATCTGAAACTCATGTTGTTCAAGATGGCGAATCAATGTACAGTATCGCACAATATTATGGAATTAAAGTTGAAAGTTTATATTTATTGAATAAAATTCCTTTCACCGAAGGAGCTTCACTTGGTCAGGCGCTGAAATTACGTTAATAACGATTCGTATTTCTAAAATAAAATCATGCGAAAAAAAAATACCGAACTTTTGAGTGAAGTCATTCGTCAAGTGCTTAAACAGCAGCACTTAGATCGACCATTAAATGAAAAACGACTGATTGAAGCCTGGCCACTGATTCTGGGAACTAACATTGTACAATATACTTCCGGATTAAGTATAAAAAACCGCGTGCTGTATGTCAGTTTGACTTCTTCGGTACTCCGTCACGATTTATTTCTTTCGCGTGAAGAAATTAAGAAATCCCTGAATAAACAGGTAGGAGTGGAGGTGATTGTGGATATTGTGTTTAGATGATTGTTGAATTGTTTATTTGTTTATTTGTTGAGTCGTTTAACTGATAACTGTTTTGAATGGATGATTTCACCTAAATTTCCAATCGCAGTTCAAGCACTTTCCATGAAAATGTTGTATCGCATTTGCCAAATTGAACCCGATTTCAAACCCGAAATAATCGCTATTCTTGAAGATATAAACTATCAGGATTATTCATCCGGATTTAATTCAACAAGAAATAGTATTCTTAAAGTATTGAAAAAAGTTAGTTTTATTTTATTAAGTGTAAGTAATGATATAAAATTGAAACTTTACCGATAAAAGTGTTATTTTTGCTGTCGATATTCAAGGGGAGTAAAATATAGATTTTCCTTTTAATTTTAATTAAAATAAAAGTTTTATGACTTTAAAGAAAAACATTTTGGCATTACGACAAAAAAAGGCGATTGTTGAAAAAGGCGGAGGCGACAAAGCCATTCAAAAACAGGTAGCCATGGGAAAAATGACTGCCCGCGACCGAATTCTTGCTTTGTTGGATGCCGATTCATTTCACGAATACGACCTTTTTGTTGAACACGAAGAACGGAACTTCGGAATGGATGACAAAATACTGGCAGGTGACGGCGTAATTACCGGAACAGGAACCATGAACGGTGCTCCCGTTTGTATTTATGCACAGGACTTTACGGTTATGGGGGGTTCATTAGGACTGAAACATGCACGTAAAATTACGAAAATTATGGATCATGCACTTCGAATGAAAGTGCCGTGTATCGGAATAAACGATTCGGGAGGTGCCCGTATTCAGGAAGGTATCGGTGCTCTGGCAGGGTATGGCGAAATTTTTTATCGCAATACCATGGCTTCGGGAGTTATTCCACAAATTTCTGTGATTTTAGGACCTTGCGCAGGTGGTGCTGTTTATTCTCCTGCTCTTACCGACTTTGTGTTTGTGGTTGAAAATATTTCAAAGATGTTTATCACAGGACCAAGTGTGATTGAAACTGTGTTGGGTGAAAAAATTTCACAGGAAGATCTTGGCGGTGCACGTGTTCATGCCGAGATTACCGGTAATGCGCACTTCTATGCGTTAAGTGAAATGGAATGTCTGGATCAGATTAAAGAACTTATAGCTCTTATACCCCACAGCAATCAACATAAAGCGGTCAGTGTTGAACCAAAAGCACCCAAGGCAACGAAAAATATCGAAAATATTATTCCGGCTGATCCAAAGCAACCGTATGATGTCCGCGAAATTATTTATGCTTTGGCTGATGACTCTTATTTCCTTGAGGTTCACGAACTTTGGGCAGCTAATATAGTGGTAGGTTTTGGAAGGTTAAATGGAGAAACCATTGGATTTGTAGCGAATCAACCCATGTATCTTGCCGGCGTTCTCGATTGCGATTCGTCTGACAAGGCAGCCCGTTTCATTCGTTATTGCGATGCCTTCAATATACCCATCGTGACCCTCGAAGATATGCCGGGTTATTTGCCGGGGGTTGATCAGGAACATGCCGGTGTGATTCGTCACGGAGCAAAAATGCTTTACGCGTATTCGGAAGCCACCGTTCCTAAAATTACCGTTATACTCCGCAAAGCTTATGGTGGTGGTTATATAGCCATGAATTCACGTCACCTTGGTGCCGACTTTATGTTGGCCTGGCCAAGTGCCGAAATTGCAGTTATGGGACCAGAAGGCGCCGCAAACATTATTTTCCGCAAGGAAATTATGGAAGCTGAAGATGAAGATGCCATGCGTCAACAGAAGGTTCAGGAATATATCGAAAAATTTGCGAATCCTTTTGTGGCAGCATCTAAAGGGTATATCGATGCTGTTATTGAACCGCTTGAAACGCGCGATATGTTGTTACATGCACTCGAAGTTTCCAAAAACAAGGACGATTATCGTCCGGCAAAAAAACATGGTATTCCACCATTCTGATTCATTCAGTTATTAAGTTTATAAAGCTAATAAAGTTTATAAGGTTGTTAATAAAATATAGTGTCGGGTTAAAATTGAAACTATAAACTGTCAACTATAAACTGTCAACTAATATAATTATGGAAAACGAAAAACAGGAATATGTCAATTTTGCCGTAACAGCGCGGAAATATAAAACACTTTTAACCAAAAAATATCAAAACAGGAAGCCGTGGGTAAATCCTAGTGCTTTTGATATTCAATCCATTATTCCGGGTACTATTCTTGAGATTTTTGTAAAAGAAGGCGACATAGTAATAGAAGGCGCACCTCTATTGATTCTGGAAGCCATGAAAATGCAAAACCGTATTGAAATGCCTTTTACTGCCCGAATCAAGAAAATAAATGTTGAAGTTGGACTTCGGATCCCAAAAGACTCTTTGATGATTGAGTTGGAGGAAATAGCGGAATAAAATGACTATTAAAAAGGACGGACTTACTCATAATCGGGTAAGTCCGTTTTTTTGTAGTTGTAAATTGAAGTATTACTTTTTCGAATCTATAGTTGATAAAAGTTCCGAAATAAATCCTTTCCATTCGTGTTCAAAATTCGGAGTAAAAACATCTTTTCCAATAGAAGAGTCAATTTCTGATATTTTCCAGAATTTACCTTCCGAAATTTCAACCGGATCAGGTGTGATTATTCCATCATAAATCGTATAAAAACAGTTTACTAACTCCGCTTCCTGACTTGATACGAATTTGTAACTTTTAATAAATCTGGACTCAAATTCCTTAATTCCAAGCTCTTCTTTCACTTCACGTTCTAATGCATGCTTAACTTCTTCTCCGTATTCAACATGTCCGCCTACCGAAGTATCCCATTTGTCCGGCTGAATATCTTTCGTTGAGGCACGTTTTTGTAAATAGAGTTTTCCCAGGGAATTAATAACCTGCAGATGTACAATAGGATGAAGCAAAAAAGACCCGGAGTGACATTCGGCACGGGTTGCTATCCCAATCACTTCACCTGCTTCGGTAACAAGTGGAAAAAATTCGATAGGGTTCATACGTGTGTTTTTGAACTGCAAATTAAACAAATTAATACGAATTAGCAAGAGAATAGTTGTCTAAAAAAATGAAATAAATTATGCTGTATTTTTCGTTCGTAATTTATTTTTGCCACTATGCGGTTTCATTAGGATTTCATTCCATATTATTCTACCAGGCTATCGGTGCTGCGCATTTAAATAAACCGCGTATCGAAGTAAGTTTGATAGAAAATCTTCACTGGAAATCTAAGGAAACCAAACGTTTTACTTCTAAATTGATAGTTTCATTAACATCTAATCTTCGTATTTTCAAACGATTATAATTCAGAATTAATATTATTTTATAATTGATGGGATTTTTCAAAGTAATATTATATCTTTGCAAAACCTATTTCGAAAATTATGCTCTTTATCTGTCAGCTTTTTTGTACGTTTCTTTAAAAGATGCCCGGTTAAAAAGAGCAAGTTAATCTTACAGGAAAATCTGTTTTATTAGATATAATTTGTTTAATTTATTATTTGATGAAAGATTTTAAAATTGCTGTCATTGGTTTGGGTTATGTTGGGTTACCATTGGCTATTGAATTTGGAAAGAAATATAGAGTACTTGGTTTTGATATAAATACATCGCGGGTTGATGAACTTAAACAGGGTGTTGATCATACGTTGGAAGCCGATTTGGACGAAATGCACAAAGCTATCCGCCTACATCAAACCAATCCTCAATCAGGTCTTTCTTTTTCAGCCGACGAATTCGATTTGAAAGAGTACAATACGTATATTGTCACGGTTCCAACACCCATCAATCACTTTAATATGCCCGATCTGAGACCGCTTCTCAAAGCTTCACAAATGATTGGACGAGTAATCAGCAAAGGGGATATTGTCATCTATGAATCCACTACGTATCCCGGATGTACCGAAGAGGATTGCGTCCCTGAAATAGCAAAAGTTTCCGGATTGAAATTTAATGCTGATTTCTTTGCAGGGTATAGTCCCGAACGCATTAACCCCGGAGATAAAGTAAATACCCTCACTAAAATTAAAAAAGTTACTTCCGGTTCCACTCCCGAAATTGCCAATCGTGTGGATGGACTGTATGCCTCCATTATTACGGCAGGAACTCATAAAGCTCCCAGTATCAAAGTGGCTGAAGCTTCCAAAATTATCGAAAATGCACAACGCGATGTGAACATCTCGTTTGTCAATGAGCTGGCTCTTATTTTCGATAAAATAGGTATTGATACCAATGATGTTCTCGATGCAGCAGGTACAAAATGGAATTTCCTGAAGTATCGTCCCGGTCTGGTGGGTGGACATTGTATCAGTGTCGATCCCTATTATCTTGCCAGTAAAGCGGAATCATTAGGGTATGTGCCACAGGTGATTCTTTCCGGACGACATGTCAACAACAGCATTGCTCCTTTTATTGCCAATAAAGTACTGAAGTTAATGATTCATAAAAAGCAAACCATAAAGGGATCCAATGTATTAATTTTAGGAATGACTTTCAAAGAAAATTGTCCCGATATACGCAATACGAAAGTGGTGGATATTTACCATGAATTGACGGAATTCGGGCTGAATGTTGATATTTACGATCCATGGGCATCCGCTGCTGAAGTGAAACACGAGTACAAAGTGGATATTCTGTCTAAACTTGACATAACAAAAGAGTATCAGGCTGTTTTATTGGCTGTTGCACATGACGAATTTAAAGAAATCGATTTTGAAAAGTTTCATTCAAGCGGGGCAGTCATTTTTGATGCCAAAGCGGTAGTGGACAGGCGATGGGTGGATGGAAGACTTTAATTAGTCGGTAGTCGGTAGTCGGTAGATGGTTTCTGTGGATAGTTGGTTCAGTCATCATTAACCAATTAACTAATTAACCAATTAACTAATTAATAGTTACTCATGAAACAGGATAATCAAACACGTTGGTATGCTGTTTATACGGCACCGAGGGCAGAAAAGAAAGTGAGCGAACGATTTATTCAGGAAGGAATTGAACATTATCTGCCTCTGAAAAAGGTGAAACGTCGCTGGAGTGATCGGGTTAAAGAAGTGGAAGTGCCGGTGATAAACGGATATATTTTTGTACATATTCCGCAAAGCGATTTTTTAAAGGTAACAAATGTGTACGGAGCGTTGTCTTTTGTTCGTGAAGGTGGGAACCCGGCATCCATTCCGGATAAACAGGTGAATGATTTTCAGTTTATGGTTGAACATGCTGACGAACCGGTAGAATATAGTCAGGAATCGTTTGAGCATGGCGAATCGATTATCATCACAAAAGGTCCTTTACAGGGTTTGATGGGAGAGTTGATAGAAGTGAAGGGTCACTTTAAGGTGGTAATTCGGTTGGAACGCTTTGGATGTGCATTGACTACGGTGCCAATGTCGTTTGTGGAAAGAATAACGGACAGTAAACAGTAAACAGTTAATAGTTAACATTTACGGAATAAAGAAATAAAAGAAAAATGACGGTGCGCTGCACCTAAGAAAGAGACATCGTTAACAGTTATCAGTTAACAGTTATCAGTTACGGAATAAAAAAAATAAAGGAAATAATCGTTGCTTCTTCATGGGAGTGACGAACATTGTCATATAAAAGCAGTAAATCATTAAAAAATAGATTTTATGAAATCAACAATTCTAAGGAAACAGTTTTTTTATAAACTGATCATTGTTCTTTTTGTTTTTTCACTCTCAATTCCGAACCTTCAGGCTCAGACTTATTCACCTGCCGTGATGCAAATGGTATCGGCCGAATTACAAAAAAGAGGTTTGACTGAAGCCGAAGTCCGTACCCGTCTGTTGCAGGAAGGAATTGATCTGGAAAGTGTTCCTCCTGCTCAACTACCCCAATATCAGGCAAGAGTAACAGCCATTTTGGATAAAATGCAGGCAGAAAAGAAAGCGGGTGCACAAACAACTTCCGGTCAACCTATCAATATTAATGTAGGAAGTACTACTCCGGCAGCAACTACAAAAGATACAACAATTGTCAACCAGAAAGCACCTAAAACCACCCCACAGGAAGCAGCAGCAGAAGCTTCTCAGCGCGTTATACAGGCCGATGCAGTTAAAAATACCGGCCCTACGGCTATTTATGGTCATTCATTGTTTACCGACAAATCATTGGATGTTTTCCGTACCACCGATGGTGCACAAGCCCCGGATACATACGTATTGGGCGAAGGGGACGAAATTCATATTACCATTTTTGGAGCTTCTCAAACCGATATTCAACAACGCATTTCTGCCGAAGGATCAATTCAACCTACTGGAGTGGCTAAAATATTCCTTAAAGGACTTACTTTGGCTCAGGCCAGGGAAGTGATTAAACGAAATCTGTCTTCGGCTTATATGTTCAGAAACGATCAGGTGGCAGTAACCATTGTCACAGCCCGTACCATTATGGTCAATGTGTTTGGTGAAGTAAATATAACCGGTGGATTCAATATTTCAGCCTTAAACTCAGCTTTAAACGCGCTTTCGGTTGCAGGGGGACCTACCAATATCGGATCGGTGCGTAATATTCAACTGATACGTGGAAATTCCCGTAAGAGTATTGATCTTTATGCTTTTATGAACGATCCATCATTACAGTTTAAATTCGATCTGCAAAATAATGATATTATTTTTGTACCCGTGATTCAAAAATTAGTTTCTATCGAAGGTGCTGTTAAGCGGCCTATGTCGTATGAAATGCTTGCCAATGAAAACCTTAATGACCTTTTTCAATTTGCCGGTGGACTGACCATGAATGTATATCCCAACTTTGTGCAGATCAAACGCTTTGTAAATGGGGAAGAACGGTTGTTGGAATGGAATCTGGCCGATGTGATCAGTGCTAAGGTCAAAGTGCCGCTAATGAATGGTGATGTGGTTCGCATCAAAGCCATAGGGAAGCCCATGGACCAATACGTGGATGTGGAAGGAAGTGTTTATTATCCGGGACGTTTCGACTTATCGGCCAATCCGACACTCAGTAAATTGATTGAAAATGCGAAACCAACTTATCAGGCCAAAACGGATTTCCTATTTGTAGAACGAATTCGACCCGACGAAACAACTGAATTTCTGACTGTTCCTTTTCCCGATTTAAAAACAGGTACTGCAGACTTTACGTTGCAAGCCAGAGATAAAGTACGGATTATGGATCAGTCGACTTACCGCGATGTATCTACCATAGCTGTAAGCGGTCAGGTACGTAAACCTTTTGAAAAAACATTAGCACTGAACGATCGCCTAACAGTGAAGCAAGCTATTGAAATGGCAGGTGGGTTAAAGACCAGTGTATACCCTGTAGCCTATATTTTCAGACGCAACCTGTTTAATCCAACTGAAATAAAATATATTCGAATAGAGTTAAGTCAGGCCGATAATATAGAACTACAGCCAGGGGATCAACTAAATATTTACGATAACAGTACATTTACCAATGTGGGTGAACTGGGTATATACGGTGCGGTGAAACAAACTAAAAAATTTACTTTTGATTCATCCATGACCGTGCATGATTTAATAACCAATGCCGGCGGATTTGTTGTGGGAGCTGCTTATAATAGGGTTCAGGTATTCCGGGTTAACCTTTCTCCTACCGAAAAGACCAGACTGGATATGATTACGCTGACTGTCGATTCGGCTTATAATATAGTCAGTCCGCTGAATTTCACACTGCAACCTTACGATCACTTAGTTGTCCGTATGGTTCCTGAATTTACCCTTGGCCGCGTGGTGGAACTAAATGGTCAGGTGAAATATCCGGGTGCTTATGTACTGGAATCGAAACAAACCCAGTTAAGCGAAATCATTAAAATGGCAGGAGGTTTACTTCCCGATGCCGATCCCTACGGTGCAACTTTGTTCCGCACGTATAACAACAGGGGAAGTGTCAGTATGAATATCCGGAAAGCAATGTCACACAGAGCCGATTTTAGCCTGAATCCGATCGTATTCGAAGGAGACGTTATAAATGTAAACCGGCTTGAAAATACTGTAACAATACTGGAAAACGGTACTCGTATGGCTCAGTATTCGGTTGAACCGGATAAATATAAAATTAAAAATATTGTTTTTCAGGGACGTAAATCTGCTGGCTGGTATATACGGAACTTTGCAGGAGGTTTTCAGAAGGAAGCCGACAAAAATTCTGTTACAGCAACCTTCCCCAATAATCAGATGCAATCCACCAAACACTTTTTATTTTTTAGGTTCTATCCAATTGTAGAATCCGGCTCCACTATAACCATGCAAATGAAACCGCCAAAACCGATACCTACAAATACAGAAGAAAAAAAGTTTGATATTGATGCTGCAATGTCCAGAACATTGTCCGGTGTAACTACTATATTGACTTTGTTGATATTGGGTAAACAGCTGGGGCTGTAGGTTAGTCAATAGTCAGTAGTCAAGAGTTAATAGTAAACAGTAATACAAAATTAGTGTAATTATCTCCCGTTGGTCGATGACCTATGGCTCGTATTAATTAGTGATAATTAGTATAATTAGTGTATAGATAATTTGTATAATTCGTTTTAATTCGTGTAATTAGTATTAATAAAAATATGGCAGAACAACAATCCTACATTCAGCCCGAAACGGATGCTGAAGACGAAATTGACTTGATAGCATTGGCTAAAACTATTTGGGCAGGACGTAAAACTGTACTGATTTCGGTGCTTATTGGTACGGTGCTGGGAGTTTTGGTGGCTATCTTAACTCCAGCAGAATATACAGCTACTACCATTATGGTTCCTCAAATGATTGGTAAAAGTTCAGTTGGTGGATTAAGCGGTTTGGCAGCTTTGGCCGGTATCGATTTAGGTACAGCTAATCAGACAGGTGAGATGTCTCCTGTCTTGTACCCCCAGATTGTAAGCAGTACTCCATTTAAACTGGAGTTGATGAATACGCCCATTAAGTTCAAGGACTTTGATAAACCGGTTTCCTTGTTTGATTACAGTACCAAATACAAAAAAACAACGGTATTAGGAACCATCAAAAAATATACGATAGGACTACCCGGAGTGATTATTAAGGCCATTAAAGGAAAGAAAAAGGAACCTGTAATTTCTAAAGATGCACGTGGAAATCTGATTGTCTTGACGGAAGATCAAAATGCTATTAGGAAAGCGTTCGATAAAATTGTTACACTGGAAGTGGAACCCAAACAGGGATATTTGACTTTAACCGTGAATATGCCCGAAGCATTGGCTGCCGCACAACTAGCTCAAAAGGCTCAGGATTTGCTGCAGCGTGATATAACCAACTTTAAAGTGCAAAAGGCAAAAGCCGACTTGGAATTTATTCAGGGACGTTATAACGAAGTGAAAGCCCAGGCTGAAGGCTATCAGATTAATATTGCACAAAAAACCGATCAATATAAAAACTTGACCAGTGTGGTTCCGCAGGTTCAAACTACCCGCTTACAGACCCGATATGGAATTGCCAGTTCCGTTTTTCAGGAGTTGGCCAAACAACTGGAACAGGCCAAAATACAGGTTAAAAAAGATACACCTGTTTTTACCATTGTGGAGCCTGTATCAGTTCCGGTGGAAAAATCAAAACCAAGCCGCCCGATGATTCTTATTATCTGGATATTTCTGGGCGGAATTATTGGTGTTAGTATTGTTTTTGGTAAAGGGATGCTGGCGAATGTGAAGAAAAAGTGGAAAAAAGAGGGATAATGGGCTAATTTGATAATGTGCTAATTTGATAATGTGCTAATGTGCTAATTTGATAATAGGTTAATTAGATAATCTGTTAATAGGTTAATTAGTTAATGGGCTAATTGGTTACTGTTCACTGACAACTGTTCACTGATAACTATGTCCCTTAATGGGTGCAGCTCTCCATCTGTTTTTCTTTATTTTTTTATTCCGAAACTGATTACTGAATTAGTAAGCAATAAATGCGATTAGACGATAAAATAAAATATTTTCTTAAACAGGCAATCGGAGAAAAAATACCGGGAGCTAAATTGTATCTGTTTGGTTCGAGAACAAACGATGATGAGTTGGGTGGTGATATTGATGTAATGATATTGACAACTCATCCGGTTGATAAGAAAATATTCAGAACAATTCGTGTAGATTTCTACAAAAAGTTTGGTTGGCAGAAACTTGATTTGGTTAACTTTACATACAACGATGCTTCTGCTTTTAAACAATTTATTCAAACCGATTCAATTGAATTGTGATGAACACAAACGACGAGAAATTACTTATTCTGCTTCATGCTGAATGGCAATTGTTAGATGCTTCGATTCAAACTTTACAGCATTCAGCCGAAAAGTGCAGGGCTATTGGTGTCAAATCGAATTATTCATTCGAAGAACAAGAATCTTTCGATTCGCTTACTTCTAAATTTAATCGATCCTCTGACTTGTTTACTCAAAAGATTATTCGAACTATTTGGATGTTGCTGCATGAAACGCATGTTCCTTTTATTGATCTGATGAATACGACTGAAAAATTAGGAATTCTTTTCAGTGCAAATCAACTGATAACTATTCGCGATATACGAAACCAGATAGCACATGAGTATATTCCCGAAGCGGTGTGCGAACTTATTCCCGAAGTAATAGATATGACTCAGCAACTGGTTGAAAATATCAGTTATTGCGAGAATTTTCTAAAACAGAGAAAGTGGATAGATTGAATAGATAGACAGTTAATAGTTTACAGTTGAAAGTTCATAATTGAAAGTTGATAGTTCATAGCATTACAGATTGGAAATACCAATCTAAAAATTAAATATAACAAAAAAAAGTACAATACAATGATTTTGAGAGAATTAATATGCTCTATTGTTTCTATTGTGGTTTTTGTTACTTAAGAGTTGAAAGTTCATAGTTGAAAGTGTATAATTGTTCACTGATAACTGTTCACTGATAACAATATCCCTTTCTTAGGTGCATTGCACCGATACATTTCGGGTCTTGACACTATTTGCAACCAATATATCGGGACTATGGCCATCTCCTCCTCGTTACAAACAAGGAGAAGGTTAAGTAGCTGAACGAATATCATGTCGTATTTTTTAAGAAGAATAGAACGCGGATATTCACAGATTAAGCGGATAAACGCAGATAATAATTAAACGGATTTGAAACGGATTATAGTCATGCAAGCATGACTGATAAGATAGTAAATAACTGAAAATCATTTTGACTTGTCGAATCGAAGATTAACGTAGTTAAATGAAAATCCGTTTTTGAATCCGCCAGATCAGCGAAGATCCGCGTTCTATTTTAAATTGCTTTATAGGACATTATTTAGTTCCGATTACTTATATACCTAAAAATTAATTATTTTTTGTTTAGAGATAAACAATACATGGACAAATGAGAAGCCCTGAATTAAAAGAATTTATCAGTCAGCACAGCGATCTTTTTTGGTATACACCTCAGGATAAGAAAGTGGAGGTGAGCGATGCCTTTTTAGTGGAGACAATCTTGAATTATGGTACACTCAATGAGTTTAAGGATATGGAAAGGCTTATGGGTATCAGAAAACTATCCGGTGTTTTTATGGGACTTGAGGGACGACAGAAATTAAATTATTACCCTGAAGTTTATAATTTTTTTTATCTGTATTTTAAAAAACATGCATAAAGAAATATTAAACAAAGACCAGGTAGAGTTGTTGCCACTTCTAAAAGAATTTAAACGAGAGTTTTATTTAGTAGGCGGGACTGCAATTGCTTTGTATATAGGACATAGACGTTCCATTGATTTTGATTTGTTCAAACCAACAAGTTTTAGCGCAAAAAGGATTATTTCGAAATTAGATACACATCATTTTACATATAAGGTTACAAGAAATGTATCGGAACAACTGAATTTAATACTGTCTGATGTAAAATTCACTTTCTTTGAATACCCTTTCCCTGTGCAACCCGAATTCCTGTTCGAAAACTATATAAAAATACCATCTTTATTGGATTTGGCAGCTATGAAAGCGTATGCTCTTGGACGCCGTTCGAAATGGAAGGATTATGTGGATCTATATTTTATTCTTAAAGATCATTACTCTGTAAAGCAAATTGCTCAACAGGCAGAACTAATATTTGGACAATTATTTTCCGAAAAACTGTTTAGAATACAGCTTTGTTTTTTTAAAGATATCGACTATGCTGAGGAAGTTGAATATTTAATTCAAGCTGTTTCAGATTCTGAAGTAAAGGATTTTCTAACTGAACAAGCTACTGATATTTGATAATGATTGGTAGTAGTATGAAGTAGACAGTTCTAAAAGCTAAAGTAATGGTTCTAAAAGGTTGACCGGAGGTTCTAAACATTTGGCAGAACGTTCTAAAGGCTCAGATAGATATTCTAAAGTCTGGAGTCATTATTCTAAAGGACATTTAATAGTGCTGCTGATAAACAATTGCCAGACAGGTGGTGGTGACCCCCAACCCCCCAAAGGGGGCTTAAAAGAGAAGACAACGCGTCAAACCGTCAAAAAGAAACGGTTGTACGCTTCGAGGCTTAAACAATCAACCAACAACCACTCGTTGCAAACGAGTGGGAGAAGAGTTTAGAAAAAATCCGAACGACTGTACGCAACTATCTAAACAAAAAATTATATGCAAGCAATTAAAAAGATTATTCCCAAAGTAGATTTCAAAAATTTCAATATCCCTGATAGTTTTGGAGAGAAGGCAGAAATCATCATTTTACCTTATATCGAAACAAAAGAAGTGTCTTCGGGTTATGATATAAACGATGAAATATTCACTGTGAATGATAGTGAGAAAGAGTACCAACTCGTAGGGATTTCGGAGCTTTTTAATACAAATGACGATAAAAATATAAATTGGGAGGATTATTTTGGAATCAACTAATTACACAATTGGAGAAATTGTATTACCTGAGTTTCCTTTTACAAACCTGAAAGGCTCAAAAGTAAGACCTGCTTTGGTCATTTCACTTTCTAACGGGTGAACCCCCCAATCCGCCAGCTGGCGGAGGCTTTAGAGAGAAGAAACGATTGGACGCTTCGGGACTTAAACAATCAACCAACAATTACTCGTTGAAAACGAATGGGAGAAGAAACCCCCAACCCCCAAAGGGGGCTTAAAAGAGAAGAATAAACATCAAATAAGCAGAAATATGAATGCAAACAATCACGATATTCTCACCGATTTCAGCCAACTTTTAAGGCTACACCTTTCGGATAATCTGAAAGATGTAGTTCTATTTGGTTCTCGAACCACTGCTAAGGCTAAAAAGGATTCTGACTATGATTTCTTAGTAATTCTAAAACAGAAAGCTGATTGGAAAACAGAAAGAGAAATTTCGGACTTAAGCTACGAAATAGAATTGAAATATAGTATAGTTACTGACACTCATGTTCTGGGAGAATCAGAATTGACAACTTTACGTGGAAAACAACCAATTTTTGTAAATGCTATAGAGAAAGGGATGCACGCATGATTGACGAAAAAAACAGAGATTCTTTGGTTGAATATCGTTTACAGCAAGCTTTTGAAACAATTGAATTGGCAAAATTTCTTGTTAAGAATCAAAAGTTAGTGATTGCAGTGAATCGTATTTATTATGGTATGTATTATTCACTTACTGCTTTAGCATTGGCAACTGGTTTTGAAACATCAAAGTAGGATCAACTAATCGGCTGGTTTAATAAAGAATTTATCGCAACCAAAAAATTAGATTCCAAATTCGGAAAAATTTTACGCAACGCATTTCAAAACAGAACCAAAGGCGATTACGATGCATTTATCAGTTTCACTCAGCAAGAAGTTGAAATCATGTTGGCTGAAATGATTGAATTTATTGAAGAGATAAAGAAAACGCTGAATTAGCATTTCATTGTAAAACATTTGCCTATCTGGAGATTGGCTTCCGTCAGTGGACGGACAAGTAGTGGATAGTTAATAGTAAATAGTTAATAGTTGATGGTGTAACTGTTTACTTGTGTACTCGTTTACTTGTCTACTTTATATTGTTTTAAACAATCAACCAACAACCACTCGTTGCAAACGAGTGGGAGAAGATTACACTTTCACTCAATTTTCCTATTTAACGACAAGGCAATGAGATTAACCCAAACAGAAATAGAAGTAATAAACTCAATGGCTAAGAAATACTTTGGATCAGATGCTCAGGTTTTTCTTTTTGGATCAAGGGTGGACAATCTGAAGAAAGGGGGCGACATAGATTTATTTATCAAAAATAAAAACGAGGCGCTTTTTACTGTTGAATTAAAAGTTCAATTTCTGGCGGAACTAAAAAGTGTGATTGGTAATCAAAAGATCGACGTTGTTTTTGACAATGCCAATACCAGAAGTAAACGCAACTTTTATCAATCAATTATTCAACATAATAGTGATCTGAAGTCAAACTTATAGCTATGGAACCTACTGAAAAAGAAAATTATTTGAAAGAAGCTGTACAACTTTGTACTATTCATGTCGAACGCATGAGTTTTGCTTATCGAAAAATTGAAATGTATCTTCCACTTACAGTAGATAAATACAATCAACTTTCGGAGGAGGAGTTAAGCTTTATAGATCAATTGATATTTCGTTTTTCGAAATTACAGGATAGCATGGGTGGAAAACTGTTTCCTGCATTACTCGAAAATTTGGGCGAAGAAACGCGAGGTATTCCATTTCTTGATTTACTCTCTAAACTTGAACTGTTGAATTTATTACAGAATGGGAATGACTGGCTATTGCTTAGAGAAACCCGAAATATTGTAACACACGAATACCCTTTCAACACGGAAGACATTATTGAAGGACTTAATCTTTTAAACAAACATTACGGGCTAATTATTTCTATTTGGGAAAAATTTGATAACTATATTTCAAATCGATTTCCGAACGTTAAAGGAATAAATAGTTAATAGTGGGTAGTTAATAGTCCCGTTTGGACGGGATGTCGCAAGCTCCATTTACAGTTAATAGTCCCGTTTGGACGGGATGTTCCGATTCTCGGAATGTCGAAATACTCCATCGCAAGCTCCATTTACAGTTAATAGTTAATAGTTAATAGTTAATAGTTAATAGTTAATGTAACTGTTCACTTGTCTATTCCCATTGGGAGTGACGAACATCGCTGTGTAAAGTGGTGATAAATAGTTGGTAACAGATAACCGATTGCATGGAGGATATTACTTTTTGCACTATAATCCAATTAAAATTTTTGTAATGAATAATCCGCTCGGCTTTGCCGCTTGGCTTGCCAAGAATTGAAAATCAACGTAGTTCGCTCGACTTGTACCTACCGTTTCACGGCATCTTTGATTGGTTCATCAAGAACCAATGGTCAACGGAGTTAATGTACCATATGCCGAACAGAGATTTCTAATTTCATTTATTTTGTCTATTTTTGTAATTATAAATTTTAAAATTTAGTAATATGCCAGAAATTTGTAGATTTTATGGGATTATCATTAAAATGTTTTATAACGAACATAATCCTCCTCACATACATGTTGAATATCAGGATTTCAAAGCCATTATCACTATCAATGAAGGTATTATTGAAGGAAAAATGCCTAAAACGGCACTAAAGCTTATATTCGAATGGATGGAATTACATAAAGATGACCTCTTGAGAAACTGGGAGAGAATTGAAAGCAAAAAACCACTAGATTCTATTAAACCACTTAATTAATAGTATTATGAAACGAGCCGCAGAAAATAAAATATTCGATTCAAATGCAATCGAAAAATATGCAACCAATAGCAAAAATGAACAATCATATGTTCAAACAAAAATTATTACTATCACAAGTGCAATCTATTTAGCCGACTATACAGTTTGCCTTAAATTTAATGATGGGGTGGAAGGTGTGGTAAATCTAAAAAATCAGTTAAACGGGGAGATTTTTACTCCGCTTAAAGATATCAATTATTTTAAACAATTTGCACTCGATGGGTGGACTATTACATGGGAAAATGGTGCTGACTTTGCTCCTGAGTTTTTATATAAATTAACCTTGAGGCAAATAAATGCGTGCTAAAAAATGAACCACCGACCGACCGCTATTTCCGGTCTGACGGATGAAGCCCCCCAACCCTGCCTGCCGCAGGCAAGCCCCTCAAGAGGGCTAAAGAAAGCAGCGTGGAATCGAAGATGCCGTGAAGCGGTAGCGGCATAGCCGAGCGAGAAGGGGGAGTGGAATTGATGAGCTATAATCACTTATTGTATTGTTGCAAACAATCAACCAACATCCACTCGTTAATCGGGATGTTGGAGTTCCGACTCCGACAAAACAAAAAGAAAGCTTCGGGACTATTGTTGTAAACAATCAACCAACAACCACTCGTTGCAAACGAGTGGGAGAAGAAATATTACTTTTTGCACTATAATCCAATTAAAATTTTTGTAATGAATAATCAATCAGCCAAAGACATATTGATAAAAAAACTTTTGGATCAAAAAAGTTTCTGGTCGTTTGAGATGCCTGATACTCAGCAAGTGCCGGATGATATTTTAATTGAGAAAACGCTAAGTACATGACAAAAATTTGAAAATATCTATATTTGATTGAAATTCAGCATTTAATAGCATTGAGGCAATAAAAGTTAGACCGTATTTGAAAAAGCTTTTTGCCCTTTTTCCATTGTTTAGAATC
>Ga0209538_1000071_pt1 | contig 55050 bp, 68 predicted proteins | sample BarGraNGADG00211_2_FD_184492 | JGI IMG/M metagenome (GOLD analysis project Ga0209538, IMG submission 184492) | Arctic peat soil microbial communities from Barrow, Alaska - Barrow Graham LP Ref core NGADG0004-211 (SPAdes) (version 2) | ecosystem: Environmental > Terrestrial > Soil > Wetlands >... | reverse complement strand
GGAAAGGCAGGCAGCACGTCTAGTGTCCACGCTCCTTTCCAAGCACGGGAGGCCGGGCGGTTTCCCGCCGGACCCTATCGCCCTTGGACCATTGCTTCGCTTTAGGCCCTTCGGGTCGGAGGCGTCTGTATTCGATTACATCCGGATTTAACCACAGCGCAGGACGACGGTCAAAGGTTCAGGAGTCGATCTGACACGCGAGATGTCACCGCAAGGGATCATTCGCTTTGATGACAGTCTGAGGGCAGGCGCTTACGCGCCCTTTCCGGCGACCCGCCTCTGCGGCTCACCAGAGAGCTGGAGCTTTATCGGCGGAGGCCTGAACGCCACCAGGAACGCCACCGCCCCGGACATGATGAAGAACAGCAGCCAGAGCGAGAGGAACTGGTTGCCGTAGGTAGTCAGAGACTCCCTGAACAGCGGCCAGATGCCGAGCTTCAAGGGGAGTATGTTGTTGAACCTGACGTCGAGCATGTAGTACCCTATCCGCCCGACGCTCACCCAGAACATCGAGATCGCGGCGGCGATGAGCCCGAGTTTCCAGCTGTAATGGCGCCCGCTGCCGAAAGATATCGCGACCCCGACCCCGAACCCCAGGACCCAGCCGAAGATACCCAGGTCCTTGTGGAGCCACCAGGCTATGCCGGCATACGCGCCCGCGCCGACGAGGCCGACACCCATCGCCAGCAGTATGGCTTTGAAATACGTCGGCTTGGTGGTCACCTCGCCGTCGTAGTCCTCGGGGACCTGCATCGCGACGGGGAGGTTCGCGGTATCGATGCGGTGCGCGCGCTTTCGCTCGCGCCGCGAGCGCGGAATGCCGAGGACGTCTTCACCGGCGGCAGCGGCCACGGTCACGGCCGCCACATCTTCCGCGGCCTCTGCGGCTGCCGCTTTCTTGCTCTTCCGGCCGCCGGTCGGGAACCCCTCCGCGGTCATCACCGCCTGCTCGCGGGCTTCCTGTGTGGGGATCGGCCGTTTCTTGACGGGCTCGCCCTTTGAAGGAGGAGGCCCCAGCGGCGCTCCAACCGGAGATGCCTGCTGCGCTTTCGGCAGTGGCGGAGGCAGCCCCTCCACGCGCATCGGACCACCCAGGCTGACCTGGCCGCCGACGTGGAGGACGTGCATTATGTTAGCTGTACCCGGCGCATCCATGGCGCCAATCATCAGCCGGAGGAACCCGGGGTTGTCGTTGATGGCCTTCGCCAGGCGATTGGTGTCGAGGCTCGACACCAGCGTCCCCAGGAAGCTGCTGTTGTGGTTGACGATGCCGCCCACGACTGCCTCGTCGAGGTTGGCCATCAGGCCTTCGGTGAACGCGCCCGCGTAGTCGGTGGACGCCACCAGGACCGCGGGATCGAGGTTGGCTATAAGATCGCGCAGAAAATTCGGGTTCGCGTTCAGCACGGCCGCTATGGCCGACGGCGACAGGTAGGTCAGCATCCTCGGGGTCATGCTCGGGTTCGCGTTCATGGCGTCGGCGAGCTTTTTCGCATCCAGGTAGTGGAGCAGGTTCCTGAGGAACGCCCCGTTCGCGTTGACGATGTCAGCCGTCGTCTGCGGGTCGGTCTTGCTCATTATCGCGGTCAGGAACGAGCCGTTGCTGTTGATGACCTTCGCGAGCGCCTGAGGGCTCAGGTGGGCGATCAGGCCGGTCAGGAACGGGCCGTTGGCGTTGACTATCTTGGCGCTGACCTCGGGCTTCATCTTGCCCATCATCTGCGAGAGGAACGAGCCGCTGTCGTTGACCACTCCCGCGATCACGTCCGGGTTGAGGTTGGAGATCAGCTCTTTGGTCGCGTTAGGCGCCGAGTTCATCGCCAGGGCGATCAACTGCGGGTTGATGAGCTTGATGAGCGAGTTTATGAACGCCCCGTTGCTGTTCACTACTCCCGCCGTGATCCCCGGGTCCGAGACGGCCATCACCTTGGTGAGGAACGTCTGGTTGTTAGCGAGGGAAGCCACGAAATCGGGCGAGACGTTCGCGACCACGTCAGCAAGGAACTGCTGGTTCTGGTCCATCGACTTGGTCATCTGCGACGCGTCGAGGTGCTGGACCAGAGCGGTCAGGAATGCGCCGTTGGCGTTGAGTGCCCCGGCGATCGAGCCCGGGTTCAGCGCGCCGACCACCCGGAGCATGAAGCCCTGGTTGTTGACGATGTCGGCCGCAACGGTCGGGTCCATGGTGTCCATCAGCTTGGTCACCATTCCCGCGTTGTTGTTCACGACCCCGGCGAGCACCGCCGGGTTGAGCCTGCCGATGAGGCCTGCTATCCAGTCGCCGTTGGTGTTGACGACAGTCGCCATCACGTCCGGGTTCTGGTATTTCATCGCCGCCATGATGAACGCTTCGTTGGAGTTCACCGCGTTGGCGAGGACGTCAGGGCTGAGCCTGCCCACCAGCGCTGACAGGAACGGCCCGTTGCTGTTCACTATCATCGCGCTGTTCTGCGGGTCCATCGTGCCCATGATCGCCGAGATGAACGGCCCGTTGCTGTTGACCACGTCGGCGATGACCACGGGCGAAAGGTTGGAGATGAGGTTGGTGATGAACTGACCGTTCTCGTTGACTATCAGCGCAATGACCTGGGGGTCGAGATACTTCATGAGGTCCGAGGACATCTCGGTGTTGGAGTTGATGATGCGCGCGAGCATCTTGGGGTCGAGGTTGGAGATGAGCCTCCCGATGACCTTGCCGTTGGCGTTGATGGGAACCGCCACCGACTTGGCATCCAGCAGGCTGACCATCTGAACGCTCATCTGGGGGTTCTTGTTCATAGCCATGGCCAGGACTTCGGGTGGCAGCTCGGCGACGATCGAGGACAGGAAGTTCGGGTTCTGGTTGATGGCCTTTGCCATCACCTTCGGGTCCGAGTTCTTCATAATGCCCTCGAGGAGGTAGCGATGGTTCGCGAGCTCCCCGATCAACTGGCCGACCGGGTACTTGACCGGCATGGCCATGACGCCCGCCATGATGACGCTCACGAGCAGGAGCACGATCACGGTGATGTTCACCAACGCCTGCATCCTCGAACGCAGAAGGAAATTCCGCCCCGGGTCGGCTGACGCCGGGCGCACCCTGGCTGTCCTCGGCCTTGCCGACGCCGCCGCCATTCCGGCCACCGCCGCCGTGGCGCCCGTGGCGCCCATGGCGAGGACCCTCTGCCGGAAGTCCTGCCTGGACTTGGCGGACATCCTGGGCTGCTCGACGCTCTCGACGACCATTGCGGTCTTGAGGACCGGCTCGAGCTCGGCACGCGCGTCCGCGTGCTTGCTCAGAACGGAATCGAGTTTGCTCCTGTCCTTGCGGACGACGTCGAGCGACTTGTCAAAAAGGTTACCTGAATCTTCATTCAAGCGAACCACTTCCCACCTTTCACACCGGACACGTCACATTTGATTCCCGCTTGCTTAAACGGTGTTCTGGCCGTAAAGATACGGGTTCTGCGCCTGCGTTTGAAGGAAAAAAAGGCGGAAGGGCGAATAGTCGCCACCGGATCAAGCCCGCTCGGCGCGCCGGAGGCTATCTCTCGAGGAAATCCGTGCCGCTCGAGTTGCTCAGGATGCGGTTAAGGGAGAGCAGCCCTCGCTTCTGCGTGGACTTCACGGCCCCCACCGAGATGCCCATGATCTCGGCCACCTGGGCGTTGGAGAGGTTGTCGATGAACTTGAGCACGAGGACCTCTCGCTGGTTGTGGGTGAGCTTGTGCATCGCCCTGTAGAGGCGCTCGCTCTCCATGTCCGCGAGGACGGTGGCGACCGGGTTTCCCCGAGGGGACGCCGTCGGGGGCTGGTCCTCGATAGGGACGCTCTCCCTCTTGGACTCCCTGCGGAAGAAGTCCACCACCAGGTTGTGGGCGATGCGGTACAGCCATGAGCTGAACGCCACGTCGCGCATCTCGTAGGAGTCGATGTTTTCGAAGGCTTTAGGAAAGTCTGTCCCGTGAGGTCCTGGGATTCGGGGAGGTTACCGATCTTATAATAGACATACCGGAATATCTGGTCCACGTACTCATCGTAGAGCATGCCGAACGCCTCAGGGTCTCGGCTCTTGGCCTTTTTAACCAGACTTCGAACGCCGGCATCGCTTGCCATTCAACACCCCGGTCTTGCGGCAGGTTCCAACTCCCCAGGCCTTTGCTTAAGGCAAAAAAGGGAAAAGTGAACCTAACCCCTGCGCCAATCAGTGCCTTTAGTTATCTATAGTTAAGAACAGTGTACTTGAGTATACTATATTTTTTCCCCGTGTGAAGTTATTTTGACCGCATGGTCGAGAAACCGCAAGTGCTGTCACCAATTGGCAAATACCCGGTTGATGATGTTTCCTTCGATTTCAACTGATGGGCTCTCGTGGGCCAGGGGACGGCGCCGCAGCAAGCGGTTGACGTCCAGTGCCTGCTCTGCTAAAGTTTGCTTGTACTGTTAAGCTCCGCCTCACGACTCTCGGGCTCTTATGGCACCTGCGGGCGACAAACTCCACGGACAGGCAAGGCGCGAGGCCTTTTTCGAAAACGCCGCCCCCAGGTCTCCCGGCGCGGCTCCATCTTCCGCGATGACCGTTACGGTCCACGGCGCCAAAGGCGGGGTGGGCACCACCATGCTGGCGGCCGAGATGATCAGAGAGTTCGCGGCAGCCGGCCGGTCGGTGGCGGCGGTCGACGCCGATCTCGACCGCGGGTCGCTGCACTACAGGCTGGACACCCCGGTGGGGCGCGGCACGTTCACCATCGCGGATGTTGCCAGCGTGATAGACGAGATCTCGGCCGAACGCATCGCAAGCGCTCTTGCCGGGTGCGAATCCGGCGCCCGGCTGCTTCCCTCGCCCTCCGACCCCTGCGACCGCCCGAGCCTCGGGTCCGCCCACGCCCGGAAGCTCGTCGACGCGCTGTCCGCGGCTTTCGATTACACCGTCGTCGACACCAGCGCTTCTCAGGACCTTTTCATCACCGGCCTGCTCTCGGCATCGGACGTGGTGGTCCTGGTGGTGACTCCCGAGCTCGCCTGCCTCGGTGGAGCCAGGCGCGCGCTTGCCGTGTTCGACTCTCTGCCCGGCGGCAGGCCCCGGACCGAGCTTGTCGTCAACCGCGTGGCGGTCGCGCGCGACCTGGTCACGCTGCGCGACATCGAGACCTTCCTGGGGATCAAGGCCGCGGCGGTCCTGCCGGAGGACGCCGCGAGGTGCCGCAGGCTCGGCGACGAGTGCAGGCCTCTCGCCTCCGAGCGCTCGCCGCTCGCCCAGGCCGCACTCGCATTCATCCGCGGGCTCCTGATCTGAGGACGCGCCGCTACTTGTCGAACGACTTCCGGATCGAGCCCCAGCGCGCGGAGACGCCTCGCTTGAGGACCTGTCCCGTGAGCGCGCCGGTCGAGTCTATGTAATAGACCCCGCCTTCAGCGTACGGATCGATGTTGCCGAAGCCGCTCAAGTACCCGGGTGCGCTGATTATCAGTCGCCCGTCGGGAGTCCAGGAGCTGAAGAAGTAGCCGAGCGCCGTCTGGTCCCCGCCATAGATGTCTGTGACCGGCATCGGGTACGTGCGTTTGTTCCCTCCGGCGGCATCGAAGAGCGCGAGCTGGACCGGCCGGGTCCCCACACCGGTCACCTGGGTGTCCATGGCCGTGGCGAGCGTGCCGCCGTCGACCGAGAGCGACGGCAGGAAATACCCGTGGCCCTGGTTGCCGCTGTTCCCCGCGGAGATAAGCGTATCGGTCCCACCTGTCGCCACATCGGTCCGCAGGATGGAACCGCCGGTGACCTGGCTTCCTTCGAAACCGGAGTAGACGTATTTTCCGTCGGGGCTGACCGTCGGGTAGTAGAAGGTGGCGAAAGCGAGGTCCAGGTGCTGCGTGGCGATATCGCTCACCTGACCGCCGGCGACCGGGACCACGCTGAGCCGCCAGATGCCCTCTTCCCCGCCGAAATCGGTCTGGCGGTTGAAGACTATCCGGTCGCCCGTCGGGAAGAACCCGAAGGTCGCACAGTCTCCGGTGGACGCGTCGGTGAGGCGCCTGACGTTGCCTCCGTCCGCGTCCATCACGTAGATCTGGGTGAGGTACTCGTAGTTGTGCCTGACCTTGTCGGGCCTGATGAACCTGTCGCGGTGTGAAACGAAAGCTATCTTCGTCCCGTCGGGAGAGATGGCGGGCATATCATCGTATCCGCTCTTCGTCAGTTGCTTCTGGCCGGATCCGTCCGGGTTGGAGAGCCAGACGCTACCACCCCGGGCGAACACGATCTTGTCCGCCATGCTCCTGGTGATCGCGAGTGTAAACGCCACCTTCGAGCCGGGGTACTTCTTGCCGCTGGCGTCCAGTGCCGTAGGCTGCACGGTGTGGGGTCCGGCAGCGTCCGTCGTCCACTGGTAACGGTACGGCCCTTTGTCGAAGGTCTTGACGGCCTGGCCGTCGATGGCGAGCTCGACCTTCTGAGGCTTGTTGTCGACCGAGACCAGCACGACCACCTCCGCCTTGCCTTCCGCGTCGGCTTCGCGGGTCAGTGTCTCTCCCTGCGCGGGGATGGTGACGGCGGCGGTCGGCGCCGGGGTGTTCGAGACCGCTTTCTTCACAACGATGTATGTGCCCGTCCCCGCGCCGGCGAGAAGCAGGGCGGCAACCACGCCGACAAAGAATTTCGCCGTCACGCTCATGCCGGCAGCCGCGGCCCCGGCGGCCGCCCCTAGAACCGTGGCGGTCTTGCCGAAGAGCGCGATCTTTATTGCGAGCACGGGAGCCAGCGGCACCATCGAGCGGAGGGTGGTCGCCGCGCCCGCGAGCTCCTCCATGGTCTGGCGGCATATCGGGCAGGCGGCGAGGTGAGCCTGCAGCCTCTCCTTTTCCTCCTCCGTTGCCTCTCCATCGAGCACCGCGGACATCAGCGGCAGCATCTCCATGCACTCGTCGACCAGCGCGTCGACGTCGAGCTGCTGGAGCCTGAACTCCGTCCTGAACTTGAGCCGCGCCCGCGAGAGGAGGACCCCGACCGCGTTGCGCGACATGCCCATGAAAGTGGCGATCTCGTCGTAGCTCCAGCCCTCCACGTCCCGCAGGACCATCGCCGTCCTCTGGTGCTCGTTCATCGTGGCGACGGCGTTGGCGACCTGGGCGCGCTGCTCCGCGAGAGAGGCCGCGCGGGCGGGGTCCACGAAGATGTTCGGGTCCTGCGCCATCATCATCTCGGTCGAGTAGGAGGTGTGCTTTCGCGAGCGCTTGATCTCGTCCATCGCGAGGTTGCGAGCCGTGGCGAAGAGGTACGGCTTGAAGTCCCTCACCTGGCTCTTGTTGCTCTTGATCGCTTCCACCACGCGCAGGAAGGCGTCCTGGCTCATGTCGCGAGCGGCCTCATAGTCGTAGAGGATGAAGTACACGAAGTTCATCACAGGGGTGAAATACGCGTCGTACGCCTGCTCTATCGCCTGCCTGTCGCCGCTCCTGATCCCGTCGACGAGGTCGACAGGGAACGTCGTCCCCATTCTTCCTCCCCGAGCATGGCCCGGCCACGTCGCCGCGAGCGCCGCCATGTGATTGCCTCCTTGAATCGTATCACTACTATCTTCACACCTGTACGACCGCCGGGCCGGGTATTTATTACGGTGGCCCGGGCTTGATTTGCCTGTTCTGCTTGTGTTAACATTTGCTTGAACTGCTTTTGTTGCTCCAGCTTCCGGAGGTGACCATTGAGCGTCCTTCCCGCGTCCCACGAATCGTTCGAGATCCCCGCCGAAGTGCGGAGCTCCATACGAAGGCGCCTGCTGGACGAGCTCGTCAGCCAGGAGGGGGCGGGCGGCACCGATCTCGAGCGCAGGGTCGAGGAAGCCCTGCTGGCCGAGGGGTGCCTGTGGCCCAGACGGATGGTGTGCCAGCTTGCGCGCGAGCTGTCGGACGAGCTCTACGGGCTCGGCCCGCTCGAGGTGTTGCTGCGCGACCCCCAGATATCGGAGATCATGGTGAACGGCCCTGAAGAGGTCTACGTAGAGAGGAGCGGGCGGATAGAGCCGCTCGAGCTCGACATAGGAACGGACGCCCGCGTCATCGCGCTGGTGCGGCGCGCGATAGGCCCGCTCAACCTCCGCCTGGACGAGACGAGCCCGATGGTCGACGCGCGCCTGCCGGACGGGTCGCGGCTGAACGCGGTCATCCCTCCCCTCTGCCTCAACGGCCCGGCCGTCACCATACGCAAGTTCCGAAGAAGGGCCTTCGACGCTCCTGAGCTGGTGGCCAACGGCACCATGACCGCCGAGATGGCTTCGTTTCTGGAAGAGGCCGTGAAGCATCGGGCGAACATGGTCATCTCGGGCGGCACCGGCAGCGGCAAGACGACGCTCTTGAACATGCTCTCGTCGTTCATCCCCCGTTCGGAGAGGCTCATAACAATAGAGGACGCCGCCGAGCTCAAGATCGAGCACCCGCACGTCATATCCCTCGAGAGCAGGCCGCCGAACATCGAGGGGCGGGGCGGGGTGACGGTGCGCGACCTGGTCCGCAACTCGCTGCGGATGAGGCCCGACCGGATCATCGTCGGAGAGGTCCGCGGGCCGGAGGCCCTGGACATGCTCCAGGCGATGAACACCGGCCACCCCGGTTCGCTGTCGACCGCCCACGCGAACTCACCGCGCGACCTGCTCGACCGGCTCGAGACGATGGTACTGATGTCCGAGGTCAACCTCGACCAGGCGGCTGTCCGCCGTCAGATCGGTTCGGCCCTGGACCTCGTGCTCCACACCCAGCGCAGCGAGGACGGCGCCAGGGTCCTTGCCCACGTCTCTTCGGTGTCGCTCGCGAGGGACGGCGACTACAGCCTCGAGCAGCTCTTCAGTTGCGGCCCCGGGCGAGGCGGGGGGGTGTGCCGGTGAGGTGGCTGGGCCTTTCCGTGCTCGCGGCGCTGGCGGTCTACTTCTTCTGGGTCGGCAGGCACGCCCGCTCATCAAGCGCGGCGCGGCGGAACATCCGCAGGCACCTGGGGCCGGAGGAGGGCGAAGACGCTCTTCGAGTGAGGAAGTGGCGCCTGCTGGCGCGCCTGTCGCGGCGACTCGAGAACACGAAGGTCGCCCGCCGCCTCAAGAAACAACTGGAGGATTCGGGCGTGCCGGTCAGGTGGGACGTGTTGTGGCGGGGATGGCTCGCGAGCGCCGTGATGCTCCCGGCGGGCGCCTGCCTGTTGACGGGAAGCCTCCTCGCATTCCCGGCCGCTCTCGCCGCGGCGCTCAGCCTGCCCGGGGCCGTCCTCCGACTGCTCGCCGGCTCGCGCCGCCAGAAGGCGAGGGAACAGTGCGAGGCGCTCGCCTCCGACCTCGCGCTGTTCCTCCGCAGCGGAGTCCCTGTCGAGGACGCCCTCTCGCTCTGCGCGCGCTCATCGGGTCCGCCGGTCACCGAGGCGGTGGCACGGTTCCAGTCAAAGGTCGCGGCAGGCGCCGGGGTCGACGCTGCGCTGGTGGAGCTCGCGGCCGAGCTCGACAGCAGGGACCTCCAGCTCATCGCCCAGGCGATGGCGACGTCGCACGAGACCGGGGCCGAGGTCAGCAGGATCATGGACACCATCGGTGAGGCGGTGAGAGAGCGCTCGGCCATCAGGCGCGAGCTGGAATCCCAGACAGTCCAGGGCAGGATGTCCGGACGGGTGGTCGCGGCCCTGCCGCTGATATTCCTCGGGCTCTCGGCGCTCATCTCCAGGAGCACTCTCGCTGTCCTCGTGGGAACCACGCCGGGGCTCATAATCCTCGGGATCGCGGTCGTCCTCAACGCGCTCGGCTTTCTCTGGATAAAGAAGATACTGAACATCAAGGGGTAGGGACGGCGAAGACATGCTGATGATCGGCGCGGCCGCGGCACTCTCGATGGTCTTTTTGTGGTTCGGCCGGGGCAAGTCCAGAGACGGGACGCTCGCCAGGTTGCGGGCGCTCGACCCCTCAGGAGAGCCGGAGGAAGACCCCGCAGCCTGCCCGCGGCACGGCGTTCGGAAGTTCGAGGCTCTCCTCCAACTCCCCTACAGGCTGACGCCGGCGCGGCTCCGGGTGCCACTGTTCTCGCGCTTTGCGCCCCTGTGTGACAGCCCGGGGCTCAGCGTGCCCCGCATGGCCGGCATCTGCCTCTGGGCGTCACTGGGGCTGCCGATAGGTGTGCTTCTTCTGACCCGGTTCTCCAGACTGGGCCTGGCCCTCGCTCCCATCCTGGTGGCGTTCGGCCTGCTGCTGCCCCGCCTGGTCTCGGCGCGCGGCCGCGCCCGGCACGTCGAGGCGGTGCGGCAGGCGCTGCCCGACACGGCCGACATGCTCTACGCCCACGTCCTCGGGGGAAAGAACCTCGACCAGGCTTTCAGAGGCGCCGCCCGCCTGGCTCCCGAGCCACTGGGGCCGTTCCTTCTTCAGGCGGTCCGGGAGATGGAGCTGGGCTCGACGAGAGAAGAGTCTTTCGAGCGGCTGGCCTGCCGGTGCCCGGTGAGCGAGCTGTCTTCCCTGCTCAGGTCGCTCCTGGAGGCGGAGAGGCGCGGCCACTCGCTGTCGGTCTCGCTCGAGGTCTTCTCGCGGGAGATAAGGCTCAGGCGCCGCGATCAGCTGCGCCAGGCCGGGGCCAAGGCGCCTCTCAAGATGCTCGCTCCCCTGATCTTCCTGATACTGCCCGCTTCCGTCCTCCTCACCGTCGGGCCGACTTTCCTCGCGACCCTCCAGCGCGTCTTCTGAACGCCGGCGGCGGCCGGACCGCAACTGCGCTAGAATCATCATGTCCCGTGGGTTTTACGGATCATGGAGGATACTGATGGGCATCATCGCCTGGATAATTCTCGGCGGCTTCGCCGGCTGGTTCGCGAGTCTCATAACCGGCCTGGGAAGGCAGATGGGCTGCCTGCTCAACATCGTGGCGGGCATAGTGGGGGCTGTTGTGGGGGGGCTCGTGTTCAACCAGCTCGGCTCGAAAGGCATCACGGGCTTCAACTGGTGGAGCCTGTTCGTCGCTTTCGTGGGGGCCGTCATCGTCCTGGCGCTCATCCGCCTTCTCGCTGTGCTGATCAGGCGCTGACAAACGGGCACAAAGAACAGGTGGGACAACCCGACCTCTTCACCAAAACCCACCTCGGCCCCATCAACGTGCTCCCGGATCGCTGATGGTGACGGTCCGCCTCACCCGGGACGGCTCCTACCGAACTGACTTGCCGTGAGGTATCTACGGCTGCCCCACCTGGGACTTATCTGCTCTCTTCAGTTTTCATTGAACGATGCGATGAACGCAACCACACTATTCTTCGCGTCCCCTGCTCCTCCTGCCGAAATGAAAATTTCTTGAATTTTTTTTGGGCTTAACTTTTGGGGGTCAGGTCCTTTTTCTTAAGTCACTGGATTTGTGACGATGCACCACCGGTGCCTGACCCCAGTGGTGCATCAAGTTGGCGCTTTCGACTTTAGAATAAGGACCTGGCCCCGAGAGTCAAATCAGTCCGAGTAGCCTCCAATGGTGTCAGTTCCCGCTCCGCGGCTGTTCCAGTACATCGAGCGCTCGACCATGATGCGCAGGCCGGCGGTCTTGCTCTTGACCATGACCGAGGCGCGGCCGGCAGGCAGTTTATCCCCCATGCTGAACGACTGGCGCGAGTTCGCCCCGATGGTCGCCGTGAAGACCACGTTGCCGTTGGCGCAGAGGTAGCTTATCTCGACCTGGACGGGTCTCGAGTTCGGGTTCTGTACCAGGGTCCAGGTCTCGGTCCCGTTGTACGTCTCGCCGTCCGGCAGGTAGAAGCTCATGTGTGGGGCGTCCATGCCGACCGAGTCGTGGCAGGAAGGATCGACGATATTGATGTTGTCCGAAGAGAAGTGCGGGCATGGCAAGAGCACAGAAACAACAAGAACGCCAAGGTCAACTGGCAGTTTACAACCGAGGATGCCCGGATAAAGCTATCGCGGCTTTACCCGACAATTGAGAGTTGACGCGACACTAGTCGGAGTAGCCGCCGATCGTGTCCGTCCCTGCACCCTTGTTGTTCCAGTACATCGAACGTTCCACCAGGATCTTCTTTCGGCTGGTGAGGCAGCGGACGACTATCGCGGCTCTGGTGTCCCCACCGAGGGCGTCGCCCATGTTGAAGGACCGCCGCACGAGGTTCTCGTTCCCGTCGTACAACGAGTTGGAGTAATAGAGCATGCAGGTGACGGCCGTGTTGTTGGGGTCCCCGAAACCGTCGCTGACGAACTGGCTCCAGGACCCGCCGTCGTAGCGCCAGATGTTGCAGCCGCCAAAGCTGTTGCGCGTCCCGAAGTAGACCAGGCCGTTCCAGACCGCCGAGCAGGTGATTTCGCCTATTGCGGCGCCCGAGCCGAAGCCGTCGGCGTTGATCTGCTGGTAATCGTCGGATGCGAGAATGGGGCCGGCGGCCAGGAGCATCACGAGTGCAATAGCGGCGGCGCACGCCAGAACCACAACCGTGACGAACCCGATCCGGTACCGCATCTACTCCCCCAGCGCTGTGTCCCGAGCCCCCTCGGGCGCTTGAGTGCCCTGCTCCCTCCAAATATAACGCGTACGGCGTTCAACTGGTATTCAACCGCCGGGCCCGGAAACACCGGCAGAAATGAGTTGAGAGGTCTCTCGGAGAATACTTTACAGAGCAGGGCAATCTTTTGATCCTCTGGAGTGAAATGGCGAGAAGAAAGCCTGCGGGGCGGCGGCGCATGCCCACGTCCGAGCGGGTAGCGGTCATAGCAAGCGTCTCGATCGTGGCGCTCGTCGCCCTCACGCTCGCGGGCACCTACCTGTACCGGCAGAGCGTGCAGGCCAGGTCGCACACCATATATATCTCGCTGGAGGCGCAGGCCGACTGCAAGCCGATCGTGGACGCGTTCATGAAGGCGCACCCGGACCCGGCGGTGACGTATGCCTCCAGCCCCGACGCCGGGCTCGTCCTGGGCGCGCAAAAAGTAGACGGCCGCAGCGCGGTCGAGGTGCATCCGGTGCCCGCCCTCGTGCTGAAGGCAGGGGCCAGGACAGTGGTCCTGCGCCCACCGAAAGACTACTGGCTGTCTTGCGAGGGGAAAGACGACACGGTCTCGAGGCTCTCCAGATTCCTGGACGGCTACCACGAGACGCAGCAACGGGTGAGCGTCACAGCCGTCGGCGACATAATCCCGGGGCGGACTGTGGCAAAGATGATGGAGATCCACGGGGTCGCATACCCGTTCGGCAAGATCGCCCCGGTGGTGAAAGGAGCGGACGTGGTCTACGCCGACCTCGAGGCTCCGCTTTCCGACCGGGTCAAGCCGCCCCACAAGGGCATGGCTTTCATCGCCCCGAGCAGCACCGTGCAAGGACTGAAGATGCTCGGCATCGACATAGTCTCGCTGGCAAACAACCACAGCACGAACTTCGGCCTCAACGCTTTCACCGACACGCTCGCGCTGCTGAAGAACAACGGCATCGCATACGTCGGCGGGGGCATGAACGTCAACGAGGCCCGTGCCCCGGCGGTCGTGGAGGCGGGCGGGACCAGCTTCGCTTTCCTGGACTACAACACGATCATCGGCAGCTTGAACGCGACGGCGACCAGGCCGGGGGTCTCCTGGATCCGGATGAAACCGTGGGCCAAGGACAACGCCGATGACATGGCAATGGTCTCCTCGTCGGTCCGGCAGGCGAAGAGCGAGGGCCACTTCGTGGTCGCGTGCTTCCACTGGAGCGAGGAGTACAAACACCAGCCGTCGGCCTCAGAGCGAAACATGGCGCACCTGGCGTGCGACGCGGGGGCCGACCTGGTGATAGGCGGCCACCCGCACTGCATCCAGTCGATAGAGATGTACAACGGCAAGCTGATCGCGTATTCCCTCGGCAACTTCATCTTCGACCAGATGCAGCACGACTACACGCGCGAGGGATTGATAATGAAGTGCAGCTACAGCGGGACGATGCTCACGGGTCTGGAGTTCATCCCCTACGTGATACAGGACTGGTGCCAGCCTGTCGTGGCCGCGGGTAACCCCGGCCAGAAGATACTCGACGAACTCCTCTCGATATCCGGCATCAAGTGACGGGAGTCACCGGCCGGGCAACGAGGTGACCGTGTCGAGCACCTGTGCTTTGCGACTTCGTGTTCCGGCGCCGCGGGTGAAAGCGTTCTCCAGCCCTCTCACGATCCTCAGCCCGGCGATAAACGCAGCGGCGTGCAGGTTCCAATGTTGTCTCGCGGTTTCGGCTCCAGGATGCTGCGCGTCTTTGATCTGGTGCATCTTCTGAGATCCTTTCCTCAAACGCTTAGACGCGCCTGTGCTCAAATGGTTACGGTTTCCGGCCGGCTCGGCATTTTTGCTTGACTTGCTGAGTCGCCGATGCTACCATTTGGTTGTACTGCTGTTCCTCTCCCACCTCTCCAAAGGGCGTGAGTCCCTGCGTCTGTCGCGAGGCGCGCCGGTGGCTCACGCGGCGATACGGCAACAGCTTCGGTCCACTTTCAGAGGAGGTATGACATGGGCGAGATCGAGCGACTCATCTACGAAGAGGACGCGCAGACCACTGCCGAATACGCTCTCGTGATCCTTGGCGCGGCGGCCGTCGCCAGCGCGCTGATCGCATGGGCGGCGTGTTATGCAGCAAGTCTGGAATTGCCACACGATATGACCCGTTTAGCCGTTTGAATGGGTCATGCACTGTTTATCAGTCAGACCTTATTCCAGGAATGCGGGGATGTCTGAAATAAGGGTACTCAAAACATTGCCTTATTTTACTCAATGAAATGCGTAATATCACTTACATTGATGCAAAATGTAACTACATCACTCGGAAATGTATGACCTGAATACTGAATATATGACCTTATTTCTGCACAGGGTGAGCAATTCGGTAACATTGCGCGTAGATACTGTAATCCATATCTATGAAAGTGGGGGGATTTCATTCATTAAATAGCTCGGGGCACCGTCCATGTCTTCGAGTATCCGAAGTCATTCTCACGGGGAACATAGGTCGGGTACCAGGTGAGGTTGGTAGAGACCAGGCCGTCGTCATCCTTCGTGTACTCCAGGATCGCGCCAGAGATAAACGGGAACAGTGCTTTCTCGCACAGGTAGGGAGTCTGTGACTCGAAGCACCCAACCATGATAGCCTCGACATTCCGGTACCCCGGTAGCCAACAGCCACCATGCAGGTGCCCGCACAGGTGGATGTGCGGCTTAGTCTCCGGAGGCAGTTGCTCGACGACCTTCTGGAGACGGTAGGACCTCGCGTAAGGTATGCCGCCGCTGGGATGGAACAGTTGAATTTTTATATTATCGATGTGAACGAAGGCCGAGGAGTGGCCGAGGTATGTGAGGTCCGGACGTGCTTTCTCGAGCTCTTCGCCGATCACCCAACCGCAACTCTTGTTGAAACTGTTGTCATGGCTGCCGGTGATGAACAGCGTCTCGATGCCGTCCTCTTGCGGATACATCTGTGTACCGTATTCGAGTTGCGCGCTGCCGCCATGGATGAAGTGCTCTGTCCACTGCCCCTTATGCTGTTTCCCGTCACCGTCGAAGAGGTCCCCGCAATGCAGGACCTTCTCGATCCCCACATCTGCGAAGTAGCGATACATCTCGTGCAGGGCTGTAAGTTGTTGGTATATCGAGGTGAAGTGCGTATCACTGACGATGCCGAGTCGCACCGTCTCTGCGTTGTGGAAGCGTGATGTATCTATAGTGTGGTGAAGGCCGGTACGCAGGTCCTCCGCCTTGAGCGTATAGTAGCCGCGCTTGTTGACCTCCTCGATCAGTTCGGGAGTCTTCATCACCGCGACCGCCGGCGCCGCCATGCTCCCTACATCCGAAGCGTAGACCCCGCGCTTCTCCGCCCGCCTCTGCATTGCCATCCTGTTCTTCCGCAGGTCGGAGCATTCCGTCGAGCAGCAGAGATGCTGGTTATTCCGCGGCTTAAAGGGCTTGCGGCACTCCTCGATGATGCAGAAGCGCTCGGAGTGTTTCTCTTCGACCTTCGCAGTAGTCTTCTCCCGATGCTTGCGGCGCTCGAGCTCGTTCGCATGGGCCCCGCAACAGGTTTTCTGATTCCACTTCGAGGGAGTGAAGGGCTTCGTGCAGATAACGCAGTAGTAGGTGCGCTCTTTGAGGGGAATCGCGGGTTGTCGTCGAGTCCGCTTATTCTTCATCGTCAGCATCCTCCTCCCGCTCCAGCGCGATATCCTGCAGAGGCGGGTAATCGCAGGAGCGCCGGGCGAAATCGGTCAGGTCCTCGATGAACACACGGGCGTCCATTTCGATATGCTCCGTGTCCTCCATGAAGCCCTCAAGACGTGCTGCAAGGGCGTAGTATTCACCCTTGCAGGAGTGCATCATTGACTTGCGGGCATAGCGCACGAAGCGCCAGCGGTGGAGGTTCATCAGGCGTCAGTAGGTCGCTGCAGTCCGAGCCAGCCGAGGCCGAGGGCGAACATGGTCGCTCCGGCGCCGGTCATAAAAGCGTTCCCGGTGAGCGGGCCGACGATTGACAGCGCGATGCCGACGAGAACGAACGTCAGGCCGCCGATGAAAAGCTGTGTTTTTGAAAACATGAGTCCTCCTAAATTGAGTTGACTACGCCGGTCACGTTCTTGGCGTAGGTATCCACGTTGGTCCAGCAATAGGTTGGCGGTTTCTGTATGTCGTAGCCGGTTTGCCAGGGAGCCCACGAGGGCTTGACGATGATGTTCTGCATCCAGCAATCTATCGCGCCGCCGAAGTCCTTAAATCCGCCCTTGTCCTTTGTCCACGTCAGCATACCGAACGGGTCATGCAGTGTTCCTTGAGCGCGGGGACTCCTGCCCCTGCTACTCTCCGCTTCAGCTACCGCAGCGCACAGCTTCGGGTTCACCTGCCCGCCCGTGAACTTCACGGATGCCTCCACCATTCTCCTGCCGAGTCCCGCCATTGGTGAACCGGAGAGATACTTGTCCAGCCGCTTCACCAAGTCGTCGTCGGGTCCCGGCTTGATTATTTTGGGACTTCGCGCAGGGTCCACCTGATCGGCTTGTCTGCCGTGCAGGTCAGGGCGTAGGAGCTTTTGGTAAGGGTAGGCCCGCCCTTCGCCACGTTCTGCAGGTCGTGCAACTGGTGCTTAGTAACTGTCTGCCCGTTGCTCGCACGTTCTGTATTGGTCGAGTGCTCGAGCAGGTGGAACACCACGTTGCCGCTCTCGCCGTTGGTGTGCAAGAAGTAGTTGTACCTGTCGACGTAGCAGTCGCCGAAGAATACGCTTGTGCCTTCCTTGTCGTACATTCCCATTTCGTCCTCCTGTGGTGGTTTTATGACGGGGGCGGAGCCGCCCGCGTAAGAACAGATTGCCTGAGCCATGCAGACCGAAGCGTGTTCCCTGAATGACGGTTCTACCCAGTTGTACCCGTCGGGCTTGTCCATATCCCCGCACTCGATTAGCGCAGTGGGAATACCGCTTGCCTCAGGTATCCTTATCACGGCTACGCCTGAGACTCCCGGCGTTCTGAGCATCCCGCCTTTGTTGCGTATCCCCATCGCCTGGCAGTAAACCGCGAGAATCTTCAGCCCCATCGCCAGACTTCTCTGTTCCTGATAGCACAGGAGCGCGGCTGGTGCACCTCCGGCGGAGTCAAGGTGCAGGTCTATACATATCTGCGGTCTCCACGCTACAAGAGCCTGTGCGCCGTCTGAGCCGACTTCTGTAGCGGCGTAGAACACTCGAACATCGTGACCCGCGGCGAGGAGCTTCGGGATGAGCCTTTGAGTGAAGTCAATCATCAGTTCGCGCTCGTTGTGATTCCCGATACCACTTCCGCAAGAGGTCCTCTGGCTAGAGGGAAGTATCCCTATCTTCATTAGCCCTCCAAAATATAGAGCATCGAAAAAAGCCGCCTCACTAGGCGGCGCTTCCAGCGGCGGTAGGTTTTCATTTCACGATTAGCACAAGGACCAGTGCGAAAATTGAAACCAATACGGTGATACTTGAAAATACCATCGCAATTGTCACTGACTTTTGACTCGCCTTGCCCTCAAGCACCGCTTTGCTAATTGAGAGAGTGTCAATCTTCTCACTGATGGCTTCTAGCCTGCGTTCAATGCCAACCCTGGCCAGGGTTGTGGCTTCCTCGATATTCTCAACCATCACGTTGTGTAACTTTTCGAGTGACCCCAACTGTTCCTTGACAGCACAAAGTTGGACGTCCACATACTCCTTGAGAGTCACGCCATCGCGGTAGGAGAATTCATTGTCGCTGGCTGTCATTGGATTGCCTTTCTATAGTTTCTCTATCGGGTACTCCGCGCAGTACGGCGGCATGTTGTTGTGCTCGTGGCCGTCGCCCGTCTGTGCCGTGTAGCCCTGCATTGTTATCGGGTGGTCATGTGAACCAGTCACCGGTGTCTTGATGGTGGTGGTGCTGTCGCGGTTGCCGTCGCCCGCTGTGTACCCGTCAGCCCCAACGCCCGGCGGATCAACGCCCGGCGGATAGATGTTGGTGCTGTGCAGGTGCGTCCCGCCAGGTGTAATACTTGCGGTCAACCCCGTCGCCTCATGGTCATGAGCCGCCAGTTCTGCCTCAGAAAGAATGTGAGTAGCAGAACCGCCCGTCGCGCCTTGGGCATAAAGGTCCCCGGCCCCCGCGATAAACTTGTTGAGCAGGTTGTCCGTATGGACAGTGTGGTTAGCGTCGGTCGCGGCCTGTCCGACCTGCCCGGGCGTCATGTCCCGGGGGTCGTACCAGAGTCCGTCACACAGCCCCCATCCCGATGGTATTGTCGCCCGCGTTTTCTTCCAGAAACAGATGAGCCCCGATGGTATCGGCAGGGGAACGTCCGGCCTTATATCCGACTGATTTGCTTTCACAAGAACCTCGAATCTAGTTGCTTTAGAAGTACGTCCAACGTGTCGTCCTCTTCGCCCGGCGACAGTGTGACTTTGCCGCCCGTGTACTTTACCTCGGCGATCTCCCACGTGTTCGATTCGTTTATCGACTGCGCGCTCTCTATCGTTTCTTCCGTTGAAAGCAGCTTTTCGATATGCAGAACCTTGTTGCTCTCGACTTCTTCAGGAGGCACAAGGGTGCTATTAGCGTCGCGTATGATGTCGGTGGTCAGAGCACTCGCAGGCGTCAGGTCTTTCGACTGAGCCAATGCCGTGGCCGCAACTTGATTCGCGTCTATCTCATCGCCGCGGATTGAAAGGTACGAAACACGCTTGCCGTGCTTGTCGATAGAAGTCTGGTCGAAAGCCACGACATACCCATAGACCGAGTTGTCTGGCGAAAATGCCACCTGTACCCAGTTCACGATACTTGCGCGCTTGCGGTTCAGCGAGGACTGTTTGCAGTCGGCGATGTTGACATAGTAGGATATCGTCGTCTCTCTCGGCTTCCAGTTGAGCTTGTTGTCCAGCCATATCGACGGTCTATATTCGTTGTACTCCATCAACTGGGAGAATATCTGATCGTAGGCTTTGCCTGGGAAGAAAGTACAGCCGGTGATTATCGCAAAGTCATTGGTGTTTATGTCGCCTTCAGAAAGCCCTAAGTCCAGGTCGGTCAGGACGTGGTCGACGATGTAGGTTGAGGCCGTCTCTCCCGGCTCCAGGTCTTTGTCGTAGTCCGCGTCCGTTCCCATGTTCTTAAGCTTCGCCTGCGGTCCTAAACATTCGACCTTGAGCGTGGTCTCCTTGTCCTTCTCCCGGCCCACGCCTTCAATGTCGCCTACCCAGGCGTAGCCACTCGAAAGAACCCGGACGATGTTGGAGTCCTCGAGGTCCTCCCAGTACAGGTCTGAGTCTCTTTTCAGCGTAAAGGTACAGGACAGATAGCCCCAATGGTTGTTGGAGAACTCCAGGTCCTGAAAGCACAGGTCGGGGTCCTCGTTATCCTTGGTCAATATGGCAAGCCGGTCGGTGTCGGCCTTGTTCCATATCTCTATCTTGAGCCGTGCACGTTGGAGCTGTGGCTTAATAGGTTTGGTAGGGGTGGCGGGTAGAGAGAGAGTATATACATATACATCACCGCCCCAGATATCCTGCATCTTGCGCATGCCGATCGCAGCTGCGCCGTCAAAGACCCTGAGCGTTCCCCTGAAGCCGCCGACCGACGTATCGGGGTTGGAGTTGAAGTCGCAGGTTGAAGCATCGAGAACGGCCTGCCCGCCACTCTCCGCCGCACTGTCAATAAGCGTCCCCGACGAGTCGGAGAGTTTTGCCGCGTTTCCCGTAGCAAGGCCAGTAATCGTGATGCCGGCCAGCGTGCTCCACGCCGCCAGGTTGGTCAACTTGCCAACGCCGGAGTCATCTACCAGCGAATCGTATATATCCAGCGCGTCGTTCACGGTCAGGGTCTGCAATCCAGAAGTCTTCGCAGAAATAACATGTGCTTCGAGGTCGGCGGCGGTGCAATAATTAGCCGTACCCGCATCGCCTATCACGTGGTAGACCAAAATGAGCCATTCTTTACTGGCGGCTGCCTCCGCTATCCAACCTGCCACATCTGCGGGGGTGGTCGTGTTCGCGACGAAATGAATCTTGAGTAAGTATTCGTCAAATCTGAATACGCTATTGCGCCCGTCATCGGCGGTGCGGTGAGAATCGTAATACAGTTTGATGGCAGCGAGAACAGCATCGTTGTAAAGACCGTTCGGGGTCGCGAAGCTATGGCAGGGACCACAATTGGTCTCAATCCAGTCTTTTGAGTCTGATAGTTCATCGTCCAGCTGCTCAGGAGTGCAGTCCGGAAGGTCGGGATGGCTCCACGTATGGCTACCTATTTCATGACCCAGTGCATAAAGGTCTTGCACCTGCGCGGTTGACATGTAAAGGCCACCATCAAGATAGCCGGGAAGGATGAAGAATGTAGCGTCAACGTCTTGGCTCTCAAGAACGGGAAGCCCGTCAGTGTACTGCGTTGCCCAACCGTTGTCGAAAGTGAAACTGACGATGCCCTCGCCAGTGGTGGGAACGTCATCTATTATCTCATCGTAAATCGCGGCGAGGATTGCTGCACTCGCAGGGGCCGCGCCCGTGGAGTCTGAGCCGAAATACGAATCCGCGCCGACCGCCGACTCGCGTACTCCCGCGCCTACCGAAACAAGGCCTTCCACGCCATCAAACCAGATACGTTGATTGTTTGCCGCGTCGAGAGTGATGATAATAATGTGCGGGACGTTCGCCAACCAAGTCCCCGCATAAAGGGAAACGGCTCTCGTCTTGGTATTGCCTGCCGCGTCCTTGGTGTATATCCGCAGGTCGTTCAAGTTCGTCTTCTGTACAACGACTCTTTGCGAGCCCGAGGCCGTCTCGAATAACCAGTGAAAAGCATTATCATTTCCCGCCCATGTGCTCTGACAGGCAATCATGATAGTTATGGGAGAACCAGCCACGAAGGGAGTAGCGATTTTGCAAGTGTTCCCCGTCGTGATAATAGGTGCGTCGGCTCCGAGCAATGAAAGGAAGTTGGAAGGGTTGGTCCAATCATGTATCGACAAGAACGCAGAGTCCCAATAGACGACCGACCCCGCCGCACCCGTTGCTCTGCAAAGATAAGCGTATGCTGCGGTTATCCCTGCTCCAAAGGCGTGAGTAACAGTCGCGGTGTCCCAACCGCCCGTAGCGGTAACCGTAGTTCCCCAGGTCGTTCCAGAGATGTTGTCATTGAATGCAAGGCGGTACCCTTCGCCCGCAACGCCTTTGAACTTCGCCGTGAAAGTGTATGTATGGCTGGACGATACGAGAGCGGTTATGGTGATACGTTCGGTTGCCGCGTTTACATTCCTGATAACCATCTTGCCAGAGTGCGTACCCTCGTAGTGTTCGGCGGCATCGCTGGCGAAAGAGGTCACGTTGGTCGGCGTTCCCCAACTTCCGACCCCGGCTTCAAAAGTGCTGTCGTCACCTGTCAAAAGGTTCGTGAGGCCCAGTGCTCCGCCGGTCATGGTTAGGGGGGTGCCCGTTCGGAGGTCTTTGAGCGAGGCGAGGCCGTTCGTCATAAATTGGAAAGGGCGCGTGAAGGTTCTGGTAATCATTACTTCACCAACAAATAGGTTGGGTTGTAGACCAGGCTCATCTCTACAACAGGGTTCAGCTGATGGTCACCGTTAACGTCTTTGACCGCCAGAAGCACGAGGTTGATACCGTCAGGGTCCGCTTCAAAGTCGGGCGGGTTCTTCCACCTTGAATGGTCGTAGGCCTGCGCCCTATTCAGTGTCCCATCAAGAGACACCAGCACGTTCCCGCTCGAGCGCGAGTCGAATATCAGGTAGTCCTTGTCCACCCAGCCCGCGACTTCTGTTATCGCGCGGTCGTAGTAGATAAGGGCTATCGCGTCGTACCAGAAGTTCTTGACGCCCCGCGTGTCGATGGAGAGTCTCACAAGCTGCTCGATTCCGGCGAGGTCGGCGTTGCCGCTAACTCCATGCGAGGGTATCTGCAACTTCGTGCGGGCGATGAGAAAGCTCTCTTTGAACTTGGTATCCGGGTCGCCGAGAGAAATGACCTGCGGCGCCATCGAACTGGTTATCTCTTCGCCTTCTGAGGTCTGCATCAGTGCCTGAAGGGTCAGGTCGTCGTATGCGGTGGTATCCGCAAAAGATGCCCCGACAGAGACAAATGCCTTCCCCCTGTGAGATTCGACAGGGAAGACAGCCTCGACTGTTCCACCGACACATTCGGCAAATACGGCCTGCCCAAAATAGGTATAATAAGCGGACCCGCAATACGCATTGGTATAGAAGAACGGTTGAACTTTGATGTGTGTGGTTGCGGCGGGGAAATCAGCGGGAGAAACATAGCCTTCTAAAGATTCCCACGACGTTGACTGACCCCCGGTGGCAATAGTTTTTCCACCGAGGTAGGCCGCCCCGTTGTAGAAAAAGACGAAAAGGGCAACCGTCGATTGGCCGGGTTTGTAAGTTGAATGCCCGCAAACCAATTGGACAAAATATGTATTGGCGATTGATACTGCCACTGAATCGGATGTGAGTTGAATCGCCACGGGGGGGGTGGCTCCACTGTTTCCCACCTTCACGGAATGAGTTCCGGTGTAGACAGGCGAAGACTCAACAGAAATCCATGCGTTTGTTCCGGTTCTCATCTCCGCCCAGTGGTCCCAGTCGGTAGTATTGCCTGCGGTAGCGCCGTGCTGAGCGAAAATACCATCGTCGAGAAGGTTCACGCTGCCGGCGATCGACCGATAATCCCCGCTCTGCCTTGTCGCCAGCATAACCTGCGTCCCAGCAACAGGTTCTTGCACCGGGTCGAAGTCGGAGGAGTACTCCTTGCGCTGCCCTAAAACGAGGTTGGTGAAGCGGTCAGAGACAGCCTTTATATGCACGTCCATCTTCGCGGGTATGTCGCCTTCGATTTCTTCGGGGGGTACGCTGATGCCGAACGCGCCCTTGAGCGCGGCGCCACCAACAACGTGTGCAGAAGTGATGGTGATGGTTTGCGCGGAGGTCTTCACCTCTTTGTCCACGGGTATCTCGATGGTGATGTCGGTCACACCGCCCTGGTCGATGATATACTTCTTGGCAAAGTCGGGGAGCTTCGGAGTAACCGGGTAGGTGTGGTAGAAGACCGAGTCGGTGGCGCCCCACATTCTTATCTCGAGCGTGTTCTCCTTGAGCAATCGTTTCAACAAGACCCGGAGCTTGTCGTAGGCGTCCTGAGGACTGGAGCCCCGGATATACAGCTTCAGGGTTATCTTGTTCTCGCCGAGATGCCAGGATGCAAGTCTCTTGGACTCCTCGTTCTCCACCCAGGAATAGATGACCTCGGGAATAGGGAACTCCGAGCCGTCCAGGTAGAAGTAGTTCACCTGGTCGTTCAAATCTAGGATTGTCGAACCCGCGATGCCGTCAACGAATCTGCATATCATGGTGTAGCTATCCTTAGCCTCGCGTTCATGAGTTCCGTTTTCAGGGTCGGTACGTCCTGCACCCCGTTCAAAACGAGCTTGTCGAAGATGTAGTAGTGGTTTGCCGTGGTGGTGGAGCCTGCGCCGGCGGCCATGTTCGAAGCACCCAAACCTCCCGAGAGCGCAACGGCCTGGTTGAGACTGCGAGCGGAGGCTATCATATCGAGGTAGCGGGACTTGTGCTCGCGTGCCATCCCGGTTAACTGCGCCTGGTAAATCGCAAGGGCCTTGTTCGGGCTCGAGGCCACCGTCTTGTTCAGCGCTTCGGCGCGCGCTTTCATCTCGTCGTAGTGTTTCAGGAAGTTCGCTGCCATCTTGTCGACCTGCGCTGAGTAAGTCTGGACTGCCTTGTTGCAGGCGTCGTATTCGACCCGGAGCTGCCACTGAGCGTCCTTCTCTTTGTTGATCTGCGTTTCGATCTCTTTGAGTGCCTGTTCCTTGGAGGTGATGGCTTCGTTCTGCGTCTTTATCTGCGTCTCGACCGTCGCGACAGCCGTCTGCTCGACCCGTATCTGGTCGATGATATTCTGGTAGGTCATCTCCTGACCCTTCAGCGGGTCGAGAAGTTTCTCCAAGCCTCGTTTCTGCTCCTCGTAGTCGTAGGTGGTCTGGAGGTCGAGGATCGTTTTTTCCTTCTCCAGCCTCAGCTTGGACGCGGCCATCTTGGCGGCGTCGTTAAAGCGCCCCTCTTTCTGCGCCTTGAGAATTTCAAGCTGGAGCCGGTTGATTTCGTGCTGCTTTGCGAAGGAGGCGTCTGAAGCCGCGCCCTCGCCAGCCATCTTCATTTGCGAGAGCTTGGTGAGCGTTTCTTTGTGTTCAGAGAGCGTCGCATTGAGAGCGGTGAGCGTTTCCCTCTGCGCGGTCAGCGAACGGTTCAGAAGTTCCTGCGAATGAGTGAGCTGGTTGGTACGGATATCAGAAGCGTCCATCTGCTTCTGGTATTCGGCTAGAGCGATGTTGGCGTCGTCGTAGGCCTTCCGCATGTTTCGCCACTCGCCGAGGGGAGCACCGAGAGCTACGATCGCCTCTTCCATCTTGTCGAATCTCCCGGCCGCGACGTCCACGTCCTTTGACCAGCCAGGGAGGGCGGTTTTACTGAGTGCTGCCCAGGCAGATTCAAGGGCGGTGATGTTAGCCTGGAGCGAGGCGCCGCCAGTCATGGAGCCGCCGCCATATATAACCGTACCCTTAACCCCGCCCCCAGAGTTAAGACCCTCTTGAAACTTCTGCTGTGCGAACTTTCCTGCCTCTTGGTTGGTGCCGAAATAATGCAACGCCGACCCTGGTACGGCTGCCTTGTCATAGACTACGCTAACGTGCATTACTGGGTGCGAGCTGTTGGCATACCTCGCGACCTGTTGGAGGCTCCCTAATACCGAGCGACCAGTATTGTTGTCAGTCTGTCTTACTGCCGCGACTCCATGACTATTGTTAGCGGTTCTCTCGACTTGAGCAATGGACTTTACGGTGGAAGCTCCTGTCCCGTGGTCGGAAACCTCAACATTGACTTTCTTGGTCTCTGCTTTATCGAGACCCAGCCCGCTGAGGTCGAAAGCTTTCTTGAGCCCGGCCGCCATTTCATCCGCGGCGGATTTCAACCGGCCTGCCGCAAGCCGCGCCGCCATCGCATTCAAAGCGGCATCTACGGCCGCAACGCCCGTTGAAGTGAAAGTGCCTGTGTTGAAAAGTTGCTGCGCGACTCCGGCCGCTGCTCCGGGGCCGATCCTGCCTTGCGAAGTTGCGGAAAGGAACGCGCCAAAAGCCTGTACTCCAGCGCTCTGAAACGCGGGAATCGCGGACATGAACGAGAGTGCCACTTCCTGTGGGAGAGCCCCGGTAGCCGCTCCAGCCGCCCGCGCTTTCTCGACCATGCCCGAGACCGCGGTATCCCACTGTTGCCCGGAGGTGACTATCTGAGAGTTAAGGAATCCAAGGGTGCCGCCCCAGAGTACCGACTTGTTCTTGAGGTCGTCCATAAGCCTGTTGGCCTCTATCCATGCAGGGCCGGCCTGCGCGCCAGAGTCTTTGAGCTGAGAAAACAACTGCATGGTAACGGCCGTGCCATCCTCGGCGCTCCTATACCAGGCGTCCGAAACATATCCGAGGTTGACGGTCTCCACGCCGGCCTCACCCAAGGCTTTCGTCAACTGAGTCACTTCCCCGGACATCAGGCCGTAGTTCTTACTTGTCTTCTCGGTCTGTTGCAGCATGACTTCCATGCTCTGATATTCGGGAGGAGCCCCTGCGGTCGGCGGCTTGATCCCTGCCAACCCCATGCGGGTCAGCATCTGTGTCCTCAGTTCGCGGGTGTTCCCCATGATTGCGTTGCGCTCTAAATCCCATCCTGACGCAAGCGAGGGAAAGTTGCCGGCTATCTGGTTCTGGACGTCGCGCACTTCCTGTGTGGCGTTGATGTATTCCTGAGAACCCTTTGCCGCGTCGGACTGCTTCTTCCGAACATCTTCTAGTTTCGCCACCAAGGGAAGGGTGGAGGCCGCGAGTGCTCCCTGCTCGTCCTGCATCTTGCGGAAGCCTGTTGCAGCGGATTCCGCAGCGGCGTTCTGCTTCTGTGTCTGGTCCACGAAAAGCCCGAATGCGATAGCCGCCGGGGCTGCCACAAGAGCGATACTAGCAAGAGACCCCATAAATCCAACGTAGGATGCCTGGCCGGTCATGAACCCCATTTGAAGGTTGAACATTGCCTTACCGAGTATCCCTGTCCCGGAGGCAGCAAGTTGTATGGCCGAGACGAAGTTAGATATCTTGAACAACGCAAAGGCAGCGCCGAATCCGAGTAGGATAGGCCATACCTGTTTCAGCGCACCCGCGAAGTCCCACACCGCAGTAGCCGCGCCCTTGAGTATCTGGCCAAACAGGTTGAACGTAGAGTTCTTGCCTTCGAGGATAGTGACGACCTTCGCCAAAGCCTTCTCGAGCTCGGGCATCATGTTCATGCCCATCTCGATGAGCGGCTTCTTCGCATCGTTCAATGCGACAGCGAATTTCTTAGCGGGGTCCTGCATCTGCGTGCCGAACATCTGCGCGGTTTTACCAACAGAATCGCCCATCGTCTGCATGCTTACGGCGAAGTCGTCTGCGGAGATCCCCGCCAACGGCAGAACGGCTTTCAGTGATCGGATGTTCGGGAAGAATTCAGCGAGAGCTGAGGTGTCAGTACCGCAGGCATCGGCTATCTTCATCAGGGATGTGAAGAGTCCGTCGGCGCGTAGGGAGTTGAGGTCGAAGTTGATGCCTAGGTCCTTGGCGGCCGCCTTCGCGCCGTCTGAAGGTTTAATGAAGGCCATCATAGCCTGGTTCAAAGCCATAAAGGTTGTGGCGGGCGGGACACCCTTCTGTGTGAGGGTGACGACAGCGGCCATCAATTCGCGGTAAGAAACCCCGGCTATGGCTGCAGTTGAAGAGGCCTTGGCGGTGTTATCTCCAAGGTCCTGCATGGTAAGTGCGCCGTTGGCTACAGCGGTGGCCATGACGTCGGCGTATTCGGAACTATCCTTGAGGGCAACAGAAGAACCCTTGTAGGCGTTCATCGTCCCGGCTAGAGCTTTGACTGCGGTCGTCGTATCCGATATACCACCGACAGCCAGCTTTGCCGCGGTGTCCAGAATGGCGAATCCCTCCGCATCGCTCGCCTTGGGCATATAGGATTTCACCCAATAAAAAGCATCGCCAAGAGCTTTGGCAGATACGGGAAGCTTGGTGGACATGTCGAGGATAGACGTCGACCAGCCCTCCATCTGTGCCTTGGAAGCATTGGTGATCGCGGCGACGTTATAGAGGGAGGTCTCGAAGTCCATAGCAAGCTTGACCGCGGCGACAGCTACGGCCGCGCCTATCAAAGCGATCCCGGTGGCGGCCATCTTCGCGCTCTGCCCCAAAGCGGAGTTCTTCCCCTCCAGTGCCTTCAAAGAGGCGGAGGCCTTCGCACAGCCCATATCAAGTTTTGTTGTATCCAGGCCCATCTCAGCCCAGATCGAACCCATGGAACCGAACAACTATTTCTTCTTTCGCTTTACTCGCTTCCAGGCTTTATCGAGGGAGGACTGATGCTTAGCGTCCGCCTCGGCCTGACTCATCTCGTGGAAGTAAGTGGGTTCTTTTCCTGATTCGATGAGGCTCAATAAGTAGCCGGCGGCCTCATCAAGACAGTAAATTTCGTAGGGGTCGGTCAGATTCAGGTACGTCGACGGGGATGTCTTGAACCGCTCGCTTGTACGTGCCAGCAGAAAAAAGCTCGCGGATTGCACGAAAGGGGATTAAACTGTTGACCCCGTTCATGACGTAAGACCACAATGCCATCAACTGCGCTTGGTCAAGGTTCTCCTTGACCTGCTCATAGGTCGGTTCTACTAGTGTGGCCGCCGCGACTATCTCCAGGACTTCGGCCCGCTCGGCGATGGATGTCCTGGCGACGGTGAGCGAAACGTCCATCAGTTCGTCGACAGCCGCGCTCAGTTTGTTGGGGATCCTCCCGTCTTTTGCCATGCGGAGGATGGAGGGACGCCGCACTTTTGCGTTAAACGGCGTCCCGTCCAGGAAAGGCGGGAGCTCAACTACGAGCTCCGCGCCGTATACGTTTACCTTCTTCAGGTCCTCGAGGGAAGTCGGCTCAAGCGTGCTCGTGCCTTCTCCATCAAGTATTGCCTCGGTCATGTGAGTCCTCCTAGGTTATCGCTTCGACGATCTCTTCCTTGATGGCGCCATCGCCCGTACTCGGGTTGGACCTCGCCGTGATGACGAACTTGTCCTCGGCGAACTTCTTGTCCGTGTTGTCGCCATCGCCGATCTGGCCCATGCAGAACGGGAAGGTCAACTGGAGGAATCCGTCCAGCGCTCCCTCTACTTCGTCGGTTTCCGGCGTGGTGTAATGCGGCACCCACACCTCGAGTGAGAACATGCCGGCGAACGTGCTGGAGCTTTCCCAACCGACGACCTCCGTTGCCTGCAGTACCAGATTGCCGCCGGCGATAGCGTGCTTGAGCTCGAAGTCGAGAGAAGCCACCGTCAGTTCGAGGTCCACGCCCTTGAACATGTCTGCCTCGGTGATGGTGCAGACCACGACGTCACCGCCCCGCTGTTCCTTCTCATCGCCTTTGATAATCGCCGGCTTGATTGTGAGAGCGTTGGGGATGTTCGATACGACGGGAACTGCCGAGGGGTCCGCGGCTCCCGTGTCCAGGAGCTCGGTCACCCTTACCTCTTTGATCGAGTTGTAAAAATCACCCATTTATTTCACCTCCTGTACGTGCTTGTGTTTCTTCAGTTCAGTCAGCCTCGGTCCAGTGACGGAAACCGCCACGCCTTTTGTCAGGCGCTCGTAGGTCCCGTCAGAGAAGCGGTACAAATAAGACCCGGTCGCTATAAACGCCGGGTCCTTCTCCGGAGCCTTCTCGGGCTCCCAATTTGTCTCGTTCATAACCTCACCTCACTATCGCCACCTCGAATTCGACTATCCTGAAAATGGTCTCGCGGTCATCATCGTTAGCATCTCCCGAGGTCCCTGTGTGTTCGGGGATCCCCGAGGCAAGCCGGGCATTGTTCAAAGCCCCGATGACCTGATAGACCAGAGCGTCTAGATCGTCGTAGTCCTCATCTCTTGTGTGGACCATGACCTGGATTCGCTTGTTCAACCCCTGCTTGACCGCGTCTTCACCTGCCACTCTGACCACGCCAAACGGGCTGGGGCTCAGCTTGTTCGCCCTCTGCGGCTGGTAGAATTCGTCGAACGACATGTACAGAGCCGTTCGCAGGTACTGGAGGACCTCGTCTCTTATCGCCATTACATCCTCATGATCCGTGAGTAGTTCGAGAACACTTCAGCCTTGTTCGCGTCTATCGTGGGGTCCAGGATCTCGTACTTCTTGTCCATCGCGAGTTCGAGATAGACACCGTAGTCGACCTGGTGGGCGATGTAGATCATGATCTTGTTGCCCTTCATGTAGGAGCCGCCCTTGAGACCCCTTCGCGCGTTGCCCGAGATGTCATGCCATGGGGCGTTGGCCTGGGCGTAGTTCTGCAGCCTGGGAGCAGCTTGCATCTGCGAGTACGCGGCGAGCGCGACCTTCGTCTTGCTGACTTCCTTGACGAGCTTGCCGATGGTGGAATCCAGACCCCTCATGGCCATTTAGGACATCTCCTCCAGCGTGCATTGCTTCGAGATTACAAGTCCATTCCAGGTGATCTCTCGCACGTCTGTTATCCTGTAGAACTTGCCCAGCGTGAAGGTGTCCTCATTCTCGTCCGAGTGCTCGAGGATATCGGCGTCGTGTTCGCAGAGCATCCTCAACTGCCGGGTCCTGATGAAGCGAAACTCGTCGCCCTCTCTGACTCTCTCGGTCTTGTTCTTGCCGTAGAGCCTGAAGGTCTGGGCGTCCAGTTCGTCGGTCGATGAAGCCTTTTTCCCGTTCGTGACCGTAGAAGTCTTGCGGCTTATGATTATGCTTGAGGGGTTGTCCGCGATCATCCGGGACGTGTCGACCCTCATGGAGTCTGTCAAGAGCGACGTAGCTGTTCCCCCCTGCTCGTCCTGAACCGCCAGTATTGTTTGATGCAGTATTCCTGTGCACTCCCCTTGTCCACCGATTCGTCACCCAGGGAATAGGCGAGCCCGGGGAAGGCATCGATGATGCCCGCTTTGCAGAGCCAGGAGAACGCTACAATGTCCATCAGGTCGTAGACGTAACCATGAAGGTAGACGCCCCCCTGTTTCACGTCGAAGACAAAGGACCCGTCGATAGGATCTGCCGTGTAGTCACCGGCCTCTTCGTACTCCGTGCCCTCGTAGGCATCGGTCAGCGCGATGGTCTCGACGTAGTCCCGCCCGTAGTACCAGGTGAGGTAATCCTCTGTCTGCAAGGGCTCGAAGTAGATGAGCTTACGCCTGGTCTTGGCGAGGTTGGTTATCTGCACGTCAGTGACGACAGGGGGATCTCCCATGTCCTCGAGCAACAGCCTGACATGTTCGAGCAGGTCGCTATCCATGCCTCAGCATCTCCTTCACCGTCTTCTCCTTTTCGGTCAGGACCTGGTAGTAACGGTGCTTCGCCTTTATGCGCTCCTTAGAACGCTTCTCCCTGTCGTGCCTGATCGTCAGGCCGAATCTTTCAGACCTGTATCCTTCGCCGGCCTCTCGGATGTCGCAGATGAGTCGGCTCTCCGAGTCCACCAGGCGGTAGTGCAGACCTTCGTAGTGCAACCCTTCAAAGTGCCTGAACAACCGCGGGTAGAAGTGCGTCGAGCCTCCCTCCCTGAGCACCGGGCAGAACAGCACGTCTTGATCGGGCAGGTCGTCTAAGACTTCCGGATTCTCCACCCATTCGTCCGCGTCCAGGGCGAGATACCAGTCGCACCCGCCGATCAGGTACATGTTGCGCTTCTCCACCTCCGACAGGTCGGGGCAAATGGACAGCGACACCTCTTTGTCCAGCCCGCTCAAGTATGCAAGCGTCCCGTCTGTAGAGTAGCCCGGCTCGCCAGTGAAGTGTGGGAAATCTTGAAACACGCCGTCGATTGCTACAATGCGGTCGACGTGGTCGATGGCCGATTCGATGCAAGTCTGCAACAGGGGCATGTCGTTATATGTGATAAGAACGAGGTTCAACATTTCTCTACGTTACTTACAGTGTCGTTGGTGTGTTATCAGACCAGCTTTCGACTTGGCTAAAAAGCCACAACCGCAAAGGTGTTGGGGAGGCAGCCCATTCGTCAGCGTCGAGGTCGAGATGTCTGCTATTCCCCGCAGTCGGAACAGTCCGCTCTTGAGCAGGTCCATCGCCAGCTGCTCGGACATCCCTGCTTCTGTGACGTCCACGACCTGGCCCCGGGGGAACAGGACGCTAAGGCCTATCCCCAGGTCGATGCGCTTCTCGTCTTTCGGTCCTACATACGAAAGGTATCGAATCATGTGGGTGGAAAGGGGAGCCGTGAGACTCCCCTTCCATTACCTCCTTGTCGGGTCTAGGCGTTCGGGTCAGTGGACGCCGTCCGCACGCAGATGATTCCCGTGTCGACGTCATCCAGCGTGACCTTCTCGTAGCCGTAGACGACGCTGATGGACGTACCCCATTCGTTCTCGTAGTCGAACTTCTCGGGTATCCAGCGGGGTGCGCGGCCGAGGCCGTTCACCGCGGCGCCGGAGCCGAAGAGTATCGCGCTCGCAACGTTGCTTACGGGGCTGTTCGTGTTCTCGTCGCTGGGGACGCGCGCGCTCTCGTACAGGACTACGCCGTCCCAGTGCCCGAGGGCGCCGGTGAACAGCGGGTTGTCCATGCCGGGAGGCATCGCTTCCCTGTTGGCCTGTGTCCAGACAGTGTCGCCCTTCAGATCGTAAGCCTGGAACTCATCGATGACCATGCCGTAGTACGACTGGCCGTTGATGACGAACGCGGGCTTGATCAGGAGCTGCTTCGCCTTGACCCTCGCCTTGCTGATGACCGTAGTCGTCAGCTTGTCGGTCGAGTCGATATCGTTGATCCCGGTCGCGTTGCCGCCGTAGATGACGTTGTCCGGAGCGGTGGTCAGGACAGTGAACAGGTGGTCGTCCAGTTTCCCTGAGAGCCACTCGGCCAGTGCCACTTTCGACAGGTTGCCGAGGTCGTAGATGCTCTGCTCGTCGGTCATGATGTAGTTGCTGGTCGCGTGCCTGAGCTGGTCGACGGACACGTCCTGGTAGTCGAAGCCGAGGTTTTCCTCGGTCCCTCTCAGGGTCGTGTTGCCGGTGACTCCTGCAGCAACGAGCTTCTTCACCGTGTGGATCCTGATCGTGTTGCCAGGCTGGCTGGTCAGATCGCTCTTCTGGATGATCGGCTTACCGGAGCCTTCCGGCCCGGTGAACTTGTCCCAGAAAGTGTCGAGCAGTGCCTGCCGCAGGATCATCGCACCGTACAGTATCGGTACGTGCCCGGGGATATCACTTGATGCTAGTGCTGCCATATTGTTTCACCTCCTCCTGAGGCTTTAGATCAACTTGATTTCTCCGCTCGCGATCTTCTCGGAAAGTTTGGAGTCCTCGTCCAAGAGTTTGTTGAGCTTAGCGGGGTCGTTGAGGTCGGCCTGAGATATGGTCTTCATGCCTTCCCCGTCCTTCCCGGTGTTACCCATTCCAGCGGCGCCGATCCCGGGGGCCTTTGGGTGTGCCTTCGCGTAATCCTCGACGACCGAGGCAATATCTTCTTTCGAGGTCACGTGGGGCAATATCCAGCGGCTGTCGGGGACGAACTCGGGATGCTTCTCGGCGAGATACGAATGCAGTTCCACTTGTAGGGCGAGCGTGTCACGGGCCTTAGTTGAGGCCTCGAGCTCGACCTGGCTCTTCTCGTAGAGCGTCTTGAACTCATTGTTCTTTTCGAGGGCTTCCCTCTCCGTCTTGTCCTGGGCTGCCTTGATGGTGTCACGCTCTGCTTTAAAGGCATCACGCTCTTCCTTCAAGGACTTGTTCTCAGCATCTCGCTTGTCTGCCAAGCTTTGGAAATGCTTTGCGTCTGCGGCCAAATCCCGTTCCGAAGTGTCGCCAGAAGTCTCCTCCTGCTTCTCCTCCGTGCCGCCATCTGTCGCTTCAGCCATGTCAGTACCTCCTGGGTACTAGAAAGGCCCTCCGGAATCTCCGAAGGGCCAAGGTATGTGAACCGCGGTTGCGGTGTGTTTTCAGTCGATGTCGTCGACGTAGCGCAGCAAGGGCTTCCAGCTGCAGTTGCCAAAGTTCTTCACGCGCCAGAACCATGTCCTGTCAAAGAAGAGCATCTCTACCGTTGCGTGAATGGGACCCATGTTCATTCTTGTCCCTCCGGTGGTAGCAAAACGACTGATTCGCAGGGCAAGATATGCAACTTGCCATCTTCTTCCCATATAACCAAGCGGAAAGCGTCACCGCCGCATATTGCTATGCAACCAACGTCCTCCATAGACTTATCGCATGTCGGCCCATCGCCGTAACTAAAATTCATGCTGCCATCTCCAATTCGTTCCGTGACCACCAGTCGCCTATCCTGCCGCCGCCCGTCTGCATGTACTCGTCAATCCAGTCGTTGAACACGGCCATCTCGACGACGACGCTGCTCGTAACGCACAAACAACCGCAATGCGGTGTCATCGGTATGTCACCTACAGGGTAAACGCCTATCCCAAGACCCTCATCATGCTCCGCATAGTCGGGGCACTCACACATGATGTCCGGGTGCTCCGACGACAGTTCCCACTCCTCGCCGTAACAAGCCGGGTTCCGCTCGGCGCTCAAATGCTGCGCCTGCTTGAACGACTCCATGTACTCGTTACGAAGAAGCCGCGCCGCATCGAAAGAGACAGGCCGCTGCCTGAAGGTGAATGTCAAATGCTTGCCGGTCTTCGGGTCGATCTCCTTCAGCGTGCGGGTTATCGTCGGGCTGAGCTTCTTGCCCTGCCTCGCCGGCTGCAGGAACCGCTTCAGTTGCTCGGCTATCCTGGGGTCGTCGTAATGCAACCCTCTTGCCATGCCCTCTGTGACGATGCGGGAGATGCCGGAGCGCGAGAGCTCGCCCATCTTCCATATCCTGTCCGAGAGGTAGAGCCCGTCCTCGTAGGTGCGCGCGTACAATATCTGCACGGCCTCTGTGGGGATGCGCCCGATGAGCTTCGCCGTGTCGACGGTTATCCCCAGCCGCTTGTCGAGCACCTCCAAATACTCCGCCGTCCCCTTGCGAAAAGCATCCGTCTGGATACCCGCCGCTTCCCTCAAAGCTTTTTCGATCAGGGTCTCGTAGCCGGACTGCGCGTCTGCCGCAGCTTTCGACAGGTTGCCGACGACCTGCTTGAGGTGCCACTTCGCGAAGTCGGTAGGGGCTTTGGCGAGCTCCTCGTTCACCTGGGCGGCGAGGTCAAGGTAGATCTTCGCAACCTGCCGGTCGTAAGATGCTAGCCTTCGAAACGCTTCGCCCCGGGCCCTCGCCATGTACCCGGCATACGTTTCGGGGGTCACTTGCCTTTCTTAGCCTTCCCGCCCTTGGCCGAGGATTTCTTGGACCCTACAGGGGATGAACCCTTGCTCTTCGCCCGGGCTGCAAACTTCGCCCTTGCTGCCTTCTGTGCTGCCGTTGCCATCATGTTCTCCTTTTATAATCCTGGCGCCGGCGGGGCCGCCGCTTCCGCCGCTATCCTCGAGCCCGTTAGGTCAGGGTTGAACGAAGCGTCTATCTGCGTTCTCTCGGCGAGTATCTTTGCCAGCTCCTCTTCAGGGTTCTGCACGCCGCGCTCTTTCATGATCGTCACGACGCTCTTGACCAGCATCTCGATCTCTTTGGCCTGTATCTCCAACAGCTCCAATTCGTTCTGCGGGATTCTCGGGGTCGTCTTGATCTTCATGCCCAGCTTGTCCGGGTCGTACTTCAAGCCCTCATAAACCTGCGCTGTCTTCAAAACATTCGTATAGACCTCTTCGAGTCCGGGTCCCCAATACATCATCTTGCGGTTGCACTTCGAGACGATCGAAGTGAACATCAGCTTTATGGCGACGCCGGAGATCGCGCCTGTCGTGTCGATCTTGTCCCGGGTGATATTCGGGACTCCACTGAACTGATGGATTTCGCCGAGCAATCGGTCGACGTAGGCTTCAAGAGCGGCCATGCTGCCAAGCGTAGACTCAAGTTTCTTGGCGTCGGCCGGATGGTTCTCGTCGCCGCTCATCAGCTTCCAGACAGCCCCTGGAGAAACCTCAAACTCGTCTGTGTTCGATTCGTCGATGTTCAACAGGAGCGCGATCGGGAACAGTTCGAACTTCAAAGCGTCGGCCTGGTCTGACATCTTTCTGCAGACCTCGTTGATCGGGTCATACAAAGGCTCGAGGTCGCTCTTCCCCCATATCTCGCCCAGGTTCGGCTCGTTCGGGATCAGGGTCACGGGGAGGAAGTCGATCGGCTTGTTGTCCTTGTATAAGGGCCCGTCGAAAAGTATCTCGCGCGGCTTCGGGTCGGCACTCTCTCCGAGGTCCTCGACGTTGAACAGAGCCTCAGTCACCCAACAGACTGTCTTGCCCGAGATCGACCTCAACTCAAACGTCTGCCGCCAGATCGTCTTCTCGTCATCCTGGAACGAACAGAAGTGCACCTTCTCCATGATGTCGACGTCGTCGGCGTTCATGATCGGGAAGCATTCTCTGGAGGGGCGGAAGATAGTGCGTATCTTGTTGAGCATCGGGTTCCACAAGACCTTGACCGCGATGCCCCCCGTCAGACTTCCTTCACCTGCCGACTGCAGAAGCTTCTGGTCAAGCTTGTTATCTCTGTGGACTTGTTCGAGGACTTGGTAGGCGTTCTCGTCCTCAGCGTCCAGGCCTATCGGGTTCTCGAACATCCAACTCGCGATTTCGTCGATGAAAAACTTGGGATATCTGAGTTGGAGTTTGGAGGGGGTGTACTTCGTGTTATTAGATTTACGAGAATCGGAGGGGTAGTCGTGGACTTCCTGGTGGATGTTGAGGTCACCCTCTGACCACTCGGCGACCTGAGCCTCGATGTAGCGCCAGAACTTGCCGTCGTAGTAATCCTGAGCCTTCTGAGCGGCAAGGACCCGTTCCTTCGCGGCATTGGTCAATATCTTCAGCTCGGGTGGGTATGCCGCCATCGGCAAGTTCATCGGGTCTTTCATCTGAACCTCAGGTTCTTCACTGTGCCTCCGCCTGCTCGTTTCTTCAGCATCAATTCAGTTATGCACCAAACAAGTGCGTCGAATCTGTCCGGCGAGAAGTCCGCCTCGCCTGGAACGTAGGTCGTCATCTGATCCTCGAGTTGCGAGAACGTCCCCACGTGGTGCACGCGCCGCTGCTCGTATAGCGCGGCTACCGGTTCCGCTCGCGCGATCTTGCCCTTGGAAGCGTGGACGCCCCTGTAACTGACGTTCGGGTCGACGGTCCTTATCGTCTTCTCGACCAGGTCCCCGCCGTTGTTCGTCTCGGCGATGACCCTGTCGGCTTTCATCGCGTGATAGGCTCCGACCGCGACAGAAGCCCATGCGTCTGGGCTCCTTCGTCCCGACAGGTCGTTGAACACATAGGCGTGGCCATTAGAAGCCCTTGAAGCGACGATGATGCCCGTCTCGTTGGACTCATCTGACGAGGTGACAGCCGGGTCGACGCCTATAACAGTCCTTACCAGCTCCACCTTCTCGGGCAATGCCAGGACCCTGGTCTCATCGAGTAGTGCCAGCGTCCAGAGGGCACCTGGGGTGTCTGTCAACAGTTGCCCCAGCAGCTCCTGCCTGCCGAGCCTCGTCCCCTCGTAGGTCAGGATGTTCTCGCGATAACCTCCCGCGAGGTTCTCCATGTTCTCGTAGGACGTGCCTGTGACGACGACCACGCCGTCCATCTTCAGCAGTTCCTTGAGCTGCTTGATCGGCCGGGGCGTTGTCGTTATGAGCGACTTGGCATCCCCGAGCCGACAGCCAAACATCGCGTTCGACCATGCTTCCTCGGCATATCGCCAGGAGGCAAGTTCGTCAGCCCAGATAAAATGGTGGGACGGCCCTCTAAGCTGGTCAGGCTTGTCGCCCGAGAACGTCTCAGCCTGTACCCCGTTCGGCCAGGTTATCCTGCGCTTCGACGGCTCATAGTGCGGATAGAACCAGGGCGGGGAACAGGCCAGTATCCCGGCCTCGCCCTCGACCATCGTGGAACGAAGCTCGCCGGCCGTCCTGGCGATTAGCCCCATCCTCGGAGCCGTCGCTTTGAAGGCCAGGTCCCGGACGTACTCCGCGGCGGTGCGCGTCTTGCCCCAACCGCGGCCGGTCATGATCAGCCACTTGCGCCAATCACCTTCGGGGGGGAGCTGTCCCTCCCGCGCCCAGAAGTCCCAGTCGTACTTTAGTGCCTCAGCTTCCCTTGGGGTCAGGGTGCTCAGCAGTTTGTGCCTGTCGCCTACGCTCAGCGATAGAATCGAGTCCCGAAGTGAGCGCTTCGATCGGGCTGACTGGTATCGGTCCTCCGTCGGGTCCGCTGATTTCGCGCTTGTCGCCATAAACGTCTCGCCTCAAGCCTTTCAGCAGGAAGATCAGGAGCGTGTCCGAGGGGTCCATCCAGGCAGTCGCCCGAGCTATAGCCGCTCCTTCGAGTCGGTCGGCAACCTGCTCCTTGGCATTCGCGACGTGGTCGACAAAGGCGGGGTCGGCCTCGAGCCAGCGGTACCAGGTCATCCGGTCGATGCCGGCATAAAGGCAGGCTCCGGTCACCGTACCGACGGTCACATAACCGTCTAGCGCCTTGCCCTTTTTTATAGTCGTCGCATCTGTAACAGGCTTCTTAGCCGATGAACTTGCCTTCTTCTGCGGCTTTTTCTTCGGCTTGGATGAACTTGCGGTTGCCTTGGACGCCTTCTTCGTCGCCATCTAACGCTACCTTTACTGTGATTTCGAAGACTCGCCCGGTACAGACCCCGAGCTGCATGACTGCCAGTGATTCTGTCTGCGGGACATCCAACTTCACCAGGAAGCCGTCGCCGCCGCCGTGTGTCTGGATCGCGCTCTGGATATTAGGCAGGGAGGCCTTGAACTTGATGAGCTCGAATCGCTTCTTTGGCACGGGCAAACCTCTCTTCCAGCCCGAACTTCTCTGCGAAGGACAGCACCCCGATGTTATGCACCGCATCGGGCCCCATCGTGTGATGGTCAGCACACAGCGGAATGATGTTCTCGGGGATGTCTTTCGCTTTGCCAGCCGGCCGCTTGCAAACGATATGGTGACGCTGGGCGGGTCGGCCGCAGATTTCGCAGTACATGCGCCTCCAAAAGAAAAAGCCGCCCGAGAGCGGCGAGTGTGCGGGTCCCGCCGGGGGTAACCGCGGGACCTGAGGTCGGCTGGAATGAACAGCCGTGATCGTCGCTGTTTAGCCCCAGCGACAGGGCATAAAAAAACCCGCGCTCGGCGGGTTGTGTCAAAACGAATGACTCTACTAACTTACCAAAAGGTCAACCGTCAGTCAAGGGTTTCCCCCGCGAGCTTGTCCCGCCAGTACTGCGCGTTCTCTTTTGCCTCCCTATCCATGCCCTCCACGACCGTATATGCATCGTCGTTTTTCACAAGGCATCCCGAATCTGAGCCCTTGCGTTTCCGGTCGAAGATCAGGAACGCTTCGTGCCTCCCTACTCCGTAGGACTTCTCGAGAGCGTGGATGTAGACCGCCATCAACTGCTCGACTCCGATCATTCGCCCCTCCTGAGGTAGACGCTGAAGGCCAGGACCGCATTCTGAGCCGCTGCTCCGAGAGTCCCCTCCACCTTCCGGGCTGGCTGGCTCAGTATCCACTCCACGTTGTCCTGAATGAGCTTCAGCCTGAAGGCCATCTCGCCGCTCCCGCTCCGGGACTTCATCAGCTCTCTCAGGTTCGCGAGGGCTTTTCTACAGTGCGGGTGGTACTTTTTCGGCGTGTTCGCCATCGGGAGCCCGCAGAGGAGACAGGACTTGGAGATCTGACCCATGTCATTCAAGCGACCGCCCCCTTGGCCAGCATCTGCCGGCGGGTGTTGCTCTCCCGCTGCTGCTTCGTATGTCTGATGGGAGCGCACAGTTCGCAGAGATACGACCTGTAACCGCGGTGGGAGATATCGGCACCGCAGTCAATGCACCTGCAGCCAAGCTCCCGGCTCTTGCGAAGGTTGGAGGTGATCTCGATCGCGAAGCATGGCCCGCAGAAGCCAGCAAAATGGGGTATCGGGTCTCCACAGGAACGGCAGTTGCCGCGGAGCTGGACGTCAGCCTTCTTCATCTGCTCTTCAGCCTCTTCGAGGAAGAGACGGTCGACTTCGGAGAGCGGCTTTCTGGCTTCGCGGGCTTCTTCTACCGCGGCGAAGTATTCAACAGCGTCCATCATCACCAGCCCTGCCTCCTTTCGATTCGCTTGACCTCGAAGTCCCCGAGCCTGACCTTGCTCTCGATGAACTGCCGTGCCGTGCCGTGGAATACCGGGATGCCCTTCGCCTTCGCGTGGTCGGCCTCGATATCGGCGCCCATGGAGATCCCCGGGAGCCGGAGCATGACGTCACAGCGCTCCAGAAGGTGGAGGTCATACTCGTACCAGAAATCGGGGGGCATCGGGTAGACGAGCTGGCAGAGAAGCGTCAGGTGCGGGACCAGGGCGACGTAGCCCCCGGCCACCAGCGTCTTCCAGGCGTCTATTGCCAGGCGCGTGTTCTCGATAGGCTCCGGGTGGGTGTAAGGGCCAGCGACATAGACGAGGGTCTTCATGCGCACCACTCCAGCCGCTCCCATTCGCCCGAGTGAACCGCCCACAGGATGAAGCAGTAGACCGAATTGTCGATGAGCGAGTCATGAAAAACTTCAGGGAAAGGAACGCCCGACTTGATCTGCTGCTTGATTCGCGCGCCCTTGAGCCGGTGTACGCCCACCAGGTCCTCGAGCGTGACGTCCAATATCGACTCCTTGGCATGCTCGTTCTGCCGGGCGATGAAGATCTTGCGGCAGTCAGCCTGGAAGGCGTCGAAGGCGTCCAGGAGTGGGTTCGCGGCCGGGACCGGGTTGGCTTCGACCGCTTTCCGCTTCACTGGTACCTCGATCGGCGTTGGATTGAACCCCTTCAAGTCCTCCGGCTTCTCCTGCCCGCACTCCTCGCAATTCTCCGGCGTCTGCTTGACCTTCCTGCCGTCGTAGGTGAACAAGTTCCCGCACTTCTTGCACTTCGCTTCCATGCTTCTCAGCTCCTTAACCGTGTTCTCAAAGATTTCCGTCTTCGTCAGGCCCCGCACTTCAGCCGCCACCGCTTCGAGGACGTCCGTCGTGCCGTACGCCTTGCACAATGCCGCGCCCTGCCGTGAGTAGGGTGTCAGCGAGGCCCCCCCCCCCGGCTCATTCAGTAACCCTGTCCTTCTCCCAGCAACACCGCTTGTACTTGCGGCCGCTTCCACAGGGACAGGGCTGATTGCGCCCGACCTTCGCGCCCCTACGGACTGTCTCCACGGTGAACTGCTTCGTTACCTTTGGCGCGGCCATTGAGATGTCGATTCGTGTGTGTTCGCCGTCCTCACGAAGCTCTCGTTCTATTTGCACGCCGCACCCCTTTCTTCAAGCGCCTTCTTGCAGGCCTCGCAGATTGCCAGGCCGTCTCGTTCTTCTGTTGCTTCGTGGCAGCCACACCAGCTACAAAGGCGCATCAGTTTCCTCCCATTAATGGCAGCGGTGGTTTGTCGCATCTATCACCTTTGCGGCGATTAGCCTTCGCCCATAGCGGCCTTAGATTCCAGAGGCTCCAACACGCTTTGAAGTCGTGGTCCTCTGGTGATGAGAAGTTGAAGTCTGAAATCGGGCGGATGTGATCGATATGCCAGGTGGACCCGTAGTTCTCCCAGGTCATGCCGGTGATGAATTGCGCTTCAATATGTACCTTGAGGTCGGCAAGAGAGTAGCCGACAAGACCTTCCCAAGAACGACCATTCTTGTTCCCGTTAAGAGCGCTTCTAATAGACCTGCCGACGTTGTAATGCAACCGATATTGAGGATCCTCGCGACGCCGAGCGTAATATACCCGACGCTCTTCTCGGTGTGTCTCATGCCAGCGCCTGTTGGCTGCCCTGATTTTTTCTCGGTTCTTATCCTTATAATCCTTAGCCCGTTTGCGCTCACTCGCACGGTGCATCTGCCTCCAAACCTTGTATGGTACGTCCTGGTGTTTGTCGCAATAAATCCGCTTGGCGCTTCTAGGAATTGGAAGCGGTTGGCCGCAGACCTTGCAGAATGCTGGCGTCGTGAGTCTGTTTCTGCTCACGGCTTTCTTGGGAGTCAAACCACAACCTCCACCTGAAACAGCCGGCCCTGTCCTGCCGGCTCTCCATCCTCTGTTACGGTGCATGTGTCACAGTCCACGGGCGGGCGCGGGCAGGTGTCGCAGAGAAGCATCGATGAGGCGATCATCCCGTTGTGCTTCTTGCAGTAATGCCGGCACCACGAGACGAGCTTGTGCGGTGGTAGATAACGGTGGCAGTGAGCGCACCAGGCCCAGGGGAGCTTCCACTCGCCACTTGCCGCCAGCTTCCCGTGCCTCAGCATTATGGCTTCACTCCCACTTTCAGCCCCCGGATCAGCAGCCAGGAGATCACCAGGGTTACGGGGATGACGATGGCGAGGACGTGGAAGCCGTTCATCGCCTGTGCCTCTCGATCGCCGTCTCGTCCTGGACTTCTGCTACCATGCCAGGGTCGATGCCGTGCGCCTCGATGAGCCTCCTGGCAGCAGCCGATAAGCGCGGGTCCTGAACGAAGGCCCCTGACGGCTCCCCCTCCGGTTCCCCGTGCATTTGCACATCCGGTTCCCCCTGGGGGGGTAGGGGGGGAACTGCAGATGCAGATGAAGAAAGACGCGCGCGCGAGGGTGTTACATCGGCGTTACAGCCTGCGTCCCCTTCTGTTACATCTGCGTTACAGTCGCGTTTCCCCCTGTACTTCTCGATGCGCTTCCGGCCCTTTTCCCGCTTGAGATAGGCCTTTCTCATGCGCCGGTTCACAAGCGTTACAATTCCGTTACAAGTCGTCATATCGGCTGCATTTAGCGCCTCATTTTCTGTTACAAAAGTGCGCAACTGTGCCACAGAACATGCACACATGCGCGCAAGTTGCTCCTCTGTGCCGGAAATAAGTCCGCGGTCGCCGTCCAGAAACATCGCGTCTAAGGCTTCCCTCCAGACGGCGCGAGACTCAAAGGTGAGTGCGATGACGCGGGGGTCACGCCGGAAGTCGCCCGGGTACCATTGATACGCCGGCGCTTTGTTCTCGTTGTCAGCCAACTACCTATCCTTCCTAATCGCTTCCAGGCACCCCGGGCAATCGACCGCCCGCTTCGTCCGCTTCCAGCCTGAGAACGGCACCAACTTCTTGCGCCGGCAACTGACCTCATACCCGCCCTTCGCTTTCACCCGGTGGCCGTGGTGAACTAGGCCGCCATCTCGATGTTGTAGTCTCAAGCCGCCTCCTTGTACCTGTCCGCGTCGAACAGCGCTCCATGCTTCGGGTGGTGGTTCTTCATCATCCAGACCTGTCTCATCCAGCGTTTCTTGTAGGCGAGGAACACTTTCACCGAGTACCTGATCGCCGGGTACCAGTCACGCTTGCAGGAGCACGCCCAGAAGCCCCGGCCTGTGCTGGCGATGGGGTAGTCCGTCTGGATCTCCAGCCACTCCCTCAGCCGCCGCTCATCGACTCCTGTAGCCTCCACGATCTTCATCACCGGGCACGGTTCCTTGGGGGTCGCGCCGCTGCCCGAGAGGTACTCGTAGACCGCGAATTCAGGAAAGTCGTCGGGTATGGTCAACCCGCCTCCTCTTCTGCCTCGCAACTGCTCGAGGCCACCACGGTACGCTGCAGGTTCAGGCAGTAGCCGTGGAACTCCGAGCACTCGACGTACAGGTTGTAGGGGCAGTCGGCGCAGGTCATCGTGCCTCGATGGGAATGGGGATGGCCGAAGCGGGTTGCGTAGCATCCTCCTGGTGGCAACTCGAGGGGCCCGCCCCGGCCAACTTGTCTGCTATCTCTATTCCCAGGTCCAGGTACGCGCCGAGCTTGTCGATCAACCGCGGGTCCGGGATGATCTCGACGTTCGCATGGCATGCCCGGGCGCGCCGGAGTACTTCCTGCAGCTGGGAGGGCAGCGGCTGCTTCTCAAGCCCGGGGCAGAGGTCGCGTGCGGTCATGGCTTGCCTCCGCGATCGTGGCAGTCGGGCCTATCGGCTTGAACGGTTGTCATGTATCCACCCTTCTGCCAGCACATATTTCCATTGCCGGGGAAGTGTGGGCATTCTCCGCAGGTCGGGCAGTGCGGCTTTTCCTTGCGGAGCACGAACCGGGTCAGCTTGACCTTCGTGACCTTGCCCTGCAGCCGCAGCATGTCCCTGGACAGCTCGTCGTCCAGCGTCTCCAGCCGCGCCACCCTCTGCTCGAGGTCGTCGATGCGCCTCTTCAGTGCCTTGCGCTTCATGCCGCCGCCTCGTCTGACTTCCAGACGGCGCATATCCCGTTCGGGCCCATCAATTGGTCGGTGAACTGGCAGTCCTCGAGGCCGACCATGGCGTCAACTCCAAGCCCGAAGTCGCACCTGGTCGCTATGCCCTTCGGTGTTCCATGCGCGCAGTGGCGGCAGTTGTGCCGCTTCCGGAGGACCGCCTTGATCTCGGGGAAGTCGTCCGGCTCGAGGGGGCAGTCGCTGTCACTCACGCCCATGCCCAGGTTGCCCGTGTTGAAGGGGCACACCGGCCATTCGTTGCCTTCATCGTCGCGGCTGGTGCCGTAACGCACGGGGCATTCGTTGCATTTGCCCGGGACCGTTTCCATCTGCGTAACCTCCTGGCTTACTTGTCCCACCATTCGCCTCCCTGGTCAGGTGTCGCTTGCAGCCGCAGCTTCTTCTCAGCCGCTTCTCTCATCGCCCTCATCTCAGCTATCTTCATGCCGAACGTCTGTGCGATCACGGCGTCCTCGTATCCGCGTTTGGTGAGCGTGAGCATGTGGCGCTCGGCGGGGGTGAGGGTGCTCAAGCGATCTCCTCCAACTGGCCATCCTCCAGAACATAAAGCGCAAGGTCATCAATGTGAGGGTTAGTGGCACCCAAAGGACCGATGGTGCTCAGGACTATTATCTGATCCATCTCCGGGGCCATAGAGAGCAGGAGATCCATGAACATCATGCGGTTCTCGCTGTCCAGGAGCTCGACATTGTCCACGATGAGGAAACGGAGGCCAGTTAGACTCACCAGGGCTTCCTGCAAAATAACGCCTACTCTGAACCGCTCGCTCGACGACAGGCGCTTCAGATCAGTTGTCACGCCGTCGTGGTCGACGAGGATAGCGAAGTCGGGGTCGAGTACCAGGTGGAGGCTGTACCTGCCGCCAGTTAACTCCTGCAGCCTCGCGTTCGCCCGCTCCTCGATCGGCCCGATGGTCTGCGAGAGTATCTTGCCCGGCAGCCCCGACGGCTCGAGCACTTTGACCAGGGCGTCTAGGACCTCCCACGTCTGCTCGAGCCCGGCGCGCTTCTCCTGCTGCTTCTTACGCTCCTGTCGTGCGCCTTCCTCGCGGTTAGCTGCGGAGATGACCTGCTCCCCGGTCTGGACGCGTTGGGTGAGCTCGGAGATCTCGTCGGCCAGTACCTGCGGGTCGCCTTCGGGGACTTGGAGGTTGGCGAGGTCGGCCTCCGCTTCTTTGAGGCCCGCTTCTACCAGGGCGCGCGGCACCTTATCGGCCTCGACGCTGAGCTCGTTTATGCGTTCTTCAAGGCCGTCCTGTTCCTCGCCCGCCGTCTTGTATTCTTCCTCCGCCTGCTTGATGACCCGCCGCATCTCCTCGAAAACCTTCTCACTCTTCTGCTTCGTCAAGCCGCAAGGAATAAGGTCAGCACCGTAGGCACACCTACCAGACGCGAGGCCGGTGAGGGCCTCCTGGGTTGCTGTTGACCGGGCGAATGCCGCGACTCTCTTGGACTTGAGGGCCTCGAGCTTCTTGAGCACCTTTTGCATGTCTGCCTTGGCAGTCTCCGGGTCGCCTGACTTCGGGAGGAGTTCCTTCGCCTTGTCGAGGTCCAGTTGCAGGCGGATTCGTATCTGGTCAACGTCCGCGATCTTCTGCCGCGCGAGTTGCTTCTCATTCCGCTGCTGCTGTAGGTCGTGCAGGTGCTCGAGGAGTTCCTCGATCGGCGGTGCCGCCTCCCCCAGCTTCGGCTGTTCGGGCTCGCCCAGGTTCTTGAGGTCGCGCTTGTAGTCGCGCCGCAACTGGTAGACGTGCTTGTGCAAGAGGTCGAAGGTGCTGGCCTCGCCGGTGAAAAGGTTAGCGGGGGCAGCCTTGAGTATTCGTTCCATGGCCTGTGCCTGGACCTCGAGCGTATTCTCATCGACGGCGTCCATCATCACCTGGTCGATGATGTTCGCTCTGTCGAACTTCAGCTGGAGCAGCCCGAACAGCAACCCCTTCTCGTCTGACGGCTTCGCGTCGATGAACGCCGTGGTCGATAGGGCAGCGGAGAGAGCGCCGACGTCGGTCCCCAGGTACTCGCAGAGGTTGGCCTGCAACTGAGTCTTGTTGCCGTGCTGGCCCTCGATCGCAAGCTCGCCCGGGACGTAGCGCGTGACCGTGAGGGGCTCGGCGCCGTTGCTGGAGACGGTGAGCTTGATCGCCCCCTGCTTCTGCCCGGTGGTGACCAACTGCTCCTGGCCCTTGCCCGCTCGATCGGTCCTATCACACGCTCCTGTGAGTCCCAGGGCGATCGCGTCGAGGATGGTAGTCTTGCCCTCCGCGTTGTGCCCCAGGAGCACGCTGATCTTGGAGGGCAGGTCCATGTGTGCCTGCTTGTAGCGGGTGACGTTGGTCAGGTCGAGCTCGTGGATCTTCATGATTCCTTCACCTTTCGTGAAGCGAACTTGGTCTGTGACTTATCGATTGCGATGACCTTGAGGGCGTCGGCGAGCTCGGGGTCCTTCTTAGCGGCCGCCTTGATCTTCGTGGTGTCGGGCTTGAAGTAGAGATCAGGGTCGACACCGCGGCCGTATAGCAGTTCAGCGAGCTGGTCTTTGTCCGGGTACTCGTAGCGCTCCTCAGGGTAATATCCGGTCGCCTTGCCGTTCACCGTGACCAGGCCCTGCTTCGAGCACCACTCCTCGAGCGGCTTCTTCTGCGCGGCCCTTCTCGCGTCCAGGGCGATCAGGTTCGCGGCCGCCGCCTCCGCTTCTTCCAGCGTCTGGATGACGTCCACGTTGCCCGCTTCCATCGCCGGGCACATGTTGGTATAGGAGCACCAGTCACAGTAGGCGCCAGGGGTTGCGGGAAACTCGGTCGCGTTCTCGACCTGCTCGATGTCGGCGATGAGTTCGGCCTCGAGGGTAGGGATGTATTCGATGGTATAGATGACCTCGCGAACAACGCCGTAGCGCACGAAGTCCATCTGACAGACGAAAGTGGTGATCCCGGGGTACGCCTTCGAGACGACCACCGCGTACCTCCGCAACTGGCGGTCCTTGTCGACCTCAGTCTGCGGCAGGATCTTGTAGAACGTCTTGTAGTCCCGGATTACGATGGTCAGGGCGTGCATCTCGAGGTGGTCGATAACCGCCTTGAACCCGTAGCCGCCTACCTCAACCTCGAGCGGGACCTCGAAGTGGTTGCCGGCCGCGAGGTCGAACATGTGCGTGTCGGCGAAAGTCTCGAGGATCTCCCGCTCTTCGTCGGTGCCCTGGTGTCCCCTGAGGTAGTCAAGGTCAGTCGGTACCCCCTGCTCGAGGCAGTGGACGCCGTAGTCGTAGAGCACCTTGTGGAGCCGCGATCCGCGTCGCGCGTCCTCAGAGGACTGCTCCGGGATCTCCTTGCGGTACTTCTCGTCCTCGGCGAACGGGCAGCCCGCGTAGAGCTTCAGGTGCGAGTGTGAATACCTCAAAATCCCCACCTTCCCTGTGCGTTCGCGGGCGTCTCGATCGGTGGGTTCTCAGCGGGCTTGCGGCCGGGCTTCGGTGTCGGTGGCGGGACGTCGACCAACTGCGAGTCGATGACGGCGCCCAGGTGGTGCATGAGGCCGTCGGCGTCGTCGCGGAACTTGTAGAGGAGCTCGAGGCGTTCAGTTCTGTCGAGCTCGAGGATGTCCATGCCGCCCCGGGCCTGCTGGTATACCGGGTCGTCGTCATAACCCTCGAGGACGTCGGGGGCGAGCTCTTCCGCGACCGGGACTTCGGGCTCGGGCTCCGCTTCCGGGACCGCGGCCAGGGGTGGCGCCTCTATCACCTCGGCGTCTTCGGCTGGCGGCAACGCGGCGGCCTCCTGGAGCGACTTCGCGTACATGTCGTCGGGCAACTGCTCGGGCGGCGCGGGCATAAGGACTTGCTGGCCCGCCTGGCGCTTCATCATCTCGATGTCCAGGAGGGAGGCCTCAAAGTCGATCATCAAGCAGTACGGGACCGTCTTGTGGGACGCGCCGCTCTGGTCGATGTAGAACGTCTTATAAGGCCGGATGTAGAGCTTAAGCGGGATGTTGTTGATCTGCCCGAAGCGAATCTTGAGCAAGTCTACCCCGCTCGAGAGGTTCTTGGCCGTCTGCCTTCCTGAACTGTAGATGTCGTAGATCGTCAGGCCGCCGGAGATGTTGTAGAGGACGACGGAGAGCAGGGATATCCTCTTGCATTTCTTGGCCTGGTAGAAGTCGCAGTCCTCGCCATCGCAGGGGTGTTCGGAGTGTTCGGCGTCCGCATCACGGTCGAATGCCATTACACCGTCGCCCCTGCATGACCATGCGCCGCTTGCCCCGTATTTCATGTAGGCCTGGTCGAGGACCTGGCGCTTGTCGTCGATGGGGAAGAGAAAGTCGAGCTCGCGGACCTTGAGCTGCCGACTGAGCTCGATCGCGGGGACCCACTTGTCGCTCGCATCCTTCATCGGTATGCCGGCCTTCTTCGCGAAGTACTCGGCCACCTTCGGCGCGTCGGCGAAGTTGAAGCAATCCCAACGCTTCGGGTGCTCCTTGCCCTTCTCGGCGATTACCTCGCCCGTCCTGATGCGGCCTGCGCGCACCAATGTCATCACGTCGCTGATGCCATCGATGCCGTATGGCAGTTCCTGTGCTGTCATGGTTACCCCCTGTTCATGCCGCTGAATCGCGGCTGTAGCTGCAGACTGTTGAATGTGTGAGCTCGAGGACCTGCGCCTGGGCGATGCCGATGCCCCGCGCCGTGGCGATCCTGGTGAACTGCTCGGCCTGGATCCTGTCTTCGAGCGTCTCCAGCTGCTTCTGCCGGCGCCAGTGTTCGACGATGGCGACGAAGTGGTCCTGGAGGCTGCGGAGCGCCTGGCCAAACTTGTGGCCGTCCTCCCAGACCTCGCGGGTGTGAAGCCGCGCGAAGACCTTGTCTATCTCTCGTTGGATGCTGTCGATCGCGCCCTGGGCTTTCTCCTGCTCGACCTGGACCTGGTGAGCAAGGGCTCGCAGGGCGTCGTCATGCAGTGTCGCGTTTTCCTCGAGGTTCAACTCGAGCGCGTCGTTTACCAGCAGTATCAGCTTCCTCATGGTTACCCCCAGTTCTTGCCATCTTCTGGCGTTCCATCTCGTTCAGCCTCTGCTCTCCAGCAAGGGAGAGCTCCGCGAGCCTCAGGTCGGCCCTCTCCTGCTCCTCCGAAGTCATTCCGCCAGCGCCTCCCGCAGTTGGTTGTCCGGGTAGATCTGGTCGACGGTGACGCCGAGGTATTCGCAAACGGCTTCAAGTTGAGCGTCTGTGAACACCGCTTTGCCATTGACGACCCCCGAGATCTGGGAGGCCGAAATCCCGGTGCTGACTGCCAGGTCCTTGCCCTTGACGCCCCGGTTCTTCATCAGTGAGATCAGATTGTTGTGGATTCGCACTATCACTCCTATCGTGATTCTTCCTAATGTGGATAGTAAGACCGGGCATATCCCCTTGTCAATAGATTTAGAAGTATTTTTCAGGAAATATCTTGTTTATCGCCAGCAACGACGGGGAGGACGGTATAATTTCTGCATGGAGATAGGAGATCAGCTGCGAAAGGTGCGAGAGTTTCGTGGCATGAGCCAGGCAGAACTTGCGAGGAGATCCGGGATAGGTCAGTCCACCCTGTCTCAATGGGAAAGTGGGGAGCACAAGCCCCGCTTCGAGCAGCTCAAGAAAGTTCTTGACGCCCTCGAGATCAATCACGAGCAGCTTTACCAGGACTTCGACGAGGTCTTTATCCGTGAAGCCCTTGAAAAATACGAGACATCAGCGAAGGATATCGAGGTCGTACTCACCGCCAACCCTGCTCTCTCTCCGGCAGAGATCGAAGTTATAATGCGAATTGTGGAGAGCAAGGAGCGGGAGCTGGCGGCAGAAGAAAAGAAGGACAAGAAGCCCGAGTAGCGGCAACGGGGTTCTTGCAGCCTACAGGGGGAGAATAAAATCATGAGTGAAAAGGTCAAGATCGGGCTTGGCGTCGGGCTTTTCGTCATCATTATCGTGGTTGCTTTCGCGGTCTACATTCCATGGCAGACGAACAGGATGAACCGGGACCAGGTGAGGGACGCTATGGAACGTTCACCCCAAAACCTTGAACGGCTATATGAGCAATGGCAGGCACTTGTGAAATATGGTGATCTTCAAAAGGCGGATGCGTTGGCTTCTGAGATTGCTGACCTCTATGGCGATAACTCGATTCTCATCCCGGCAGATGGCGGGCACTTCATCGTCGACGGAAGCAAGATTTGATGGTCATGAGGTACTTTCTTGTCATCAGCCTGTGCCTGATGCTCCTGGCGGCGGGTTGCAGCGACAAAATATCCCCCAAGAAGTATTCCCAGGTGCTCAAAGAATCGCAGGCGGAATCCCGGGCAGCCGCGATAAAGCTCGAGCCTTTAGTCGATGAATATGCAACCCTGGTCGCGCAAGGAGTGGCGGCGGATTCTCTACAAATGCTCGAATTCGAACGCAAGGTGCTGGATGCTCCTTACGGCAGTTCCCTATTCCTTGTGACCGGGCATCTGCGAACCGTGGAAAACTGCCGCAAAGTCATCCGCGAGATGAAGGGCCAGTGAGCTTCATTCGCCGCAAAACCCCTCGCGCCGGTCCGCAGGGGATCAAGCCCAGCAAAATCTAGTAAGGAGGCTCCCATGGCAACTCGGTCTTCTGCCCCGACAAAAGTCGCCACCCGTATCACCAGCGCCCTTAAACGCTTTCAACCGGTCCTGTCCTCTGCCCTCGCCCGCGATGTGAACGAGTCAGATACCGCGGCAATCGTGACCGACGTCCTGGCCGAGCTCTTCGGCTACGACAAGTACCACGAGGTCACGAGCGAGCACATGATCCGCGGCACCTACTGCGACCTGGCCGTGACTATCGAGGGCAAGCTCCGGTTGCTCATCGAGGTCAAGGCCATCGGGCTCGATCTCAAGGAGAAGCACCTGCGGCAGGCGGCAAACTACGCTGCGAACCAGGGGTGCGAATGGGTAGCGCTCACGAACGGCATAGCCTGGCAGGTCTACAGGATGGACTTCGGGCAGCACATCAAGGAGGAGCTGGTGCTCGAGGCCAACCTTCTGGAGCTCAACCCGCGAGAGGCCTCCACCCTCGACTGCCTGTACCTTCTGACGAGGGAAGGCTTGATGAAGGGAGCACTCCCCGAGTACTACGTCCACAAGCAGGCTACGAGCCGGTTCATCCTCGGCGCCCTGGTGCTGAGCGAGCCTGTCGTGAGCATGGTCAGGCGCGAGCTCAAGAAGCTCTCACCGGTGAAGGTGAGCACCGACGAGATCAGGGAAACGCTCGAGCGCGAGGTCCTGAAGCGTGAAGTCGCGGAGGGAGAGAAGGCGGACGAGGCCAGGAAGAAGGTGGCGAAGGCGACGGCGCGGGAGGCCAAGGGAAAGACCAGGGCGGAGCAGGAGCCAGCGGACAGCCCCATTACGGAAGCCGAGGCTGAAGCTGACGACCTGGAGGCGAAGCGTGCCTGACGATCTCAACAAATGTGGTAAGGGAGGCAGTGATGCGGACTAGAAAACATCTGATACTGGTGGCGCTCCTATTCCTTCTCGTGACATCGCTCTTATTCGCCGGGTGTGGCAGCGGTGCCACCACCACGGAAAAGACGAGCCCGACAACACCGCAGACGCAACCTCAGACGCAACCGTTGATCCCAGCGTCAACAACCCCACCCCCGGTGGTCACTCCGGCGCCAGCGCCCGCCCCCGCGCCGACACCTCAGGCAAGCGAGCCTTCGGTGGTGCTGACCCGCACTGGAGAGAAGTACCATACCGCCACGTGCCGCTATGTGACCGGCAAGACTGACACCAGGACGGTGCCGCTCAGTCAGGCAAAGGCCGAGGGCTACACGCCGTGCTCTGTCTGCGATCCGCCTCAGTAGCGGAGCTCTCGGGGACTAGGAGTAGCATGAGAAAGTTTGCGGCGACGGTGGTGTTGTTACTGTTATTGCTGCTTTCTGGTTGCGGCAATCAGCAGCCAAGCAGGGTGGGAAGTACTCCGCCAACGAGCCACCCTGTTACGACAGATACGACAGGGATTACTACCGGGCCTCAACCAGCACCTGCCTCTGGTGCAGACGTGGTAATCGATGCAAGATTCGTTGACGTGGGGCAGGGAGATTGTGAGATTCTCAAGATAGCACAGAGCAGCAGCACGTTCTTCGCCCTGATCGATACCGGTGACCAGCATGCGTACACCAAGATCAGTTCGGAACTGTCCGAGATGGGCTGTAGCGAGATAAATGTCCTGGTTTTGACTCACCCTGACGCTGACCACGTTGGTTCGGCTACAGGAGTTCTGAACAACTACAAGGTAGACAAGGTCTGGCAGAGTGGGTTCACAAAGAATACGAAGGCCTGGAAGGACACGTCCGCAACTATCAACGCCAAGCAGATACCATCTGAGACCGTCCAGAAAGGCACCCAGGACGCATGGAACGGTGCTGCGGTGAGAGTCCTGAACCCCACGCCCCAAACGTCTACGGACTCCAACAACTCCTCTGTCGTACTGCTGGTGTCTGTCGGCGAAAAAGACATCCTGTTAATGGGTGATGCAGAGAACGAGGCGCAGGCAAATATGGCACAGGACACCCTGCCGAAGGTAGAAGTCTACAAAGTGCCACATCACGGAAGTGCGGGCTCTTACTACCCGCCGTTCCTTGTCGCCATACATCCCGATTATTCAGTTATCGAGGTTGGCGCTGGCAATAGCTACGGACACCCCAGGCAAGAGGTGCTGATGGCGCTTAAAGGCGTTGGTAGTAAGGTGTATCGAACAGACCAGAACGGTGACGTGGACGCTACAGTGACACCAGGTAGTGTAGATGTTAGATCGGAACGATGAAAACAACGAGATGATGGCGGAGGGAACAGAGGAAGGGAAGGAGAGAAAATGGGGACTCGAGACGAGAACCAGCCACAGGTGAAGATGTGCCCAGTGCTAAGCGACCAAGCAACTAGACCGTGTAAACAGGATGGATGTGCATGGTTCATCCTTCCAAGTTCGACGATGCCACACGGTTCCTGCGCGGTTAATCGCATAGCTGCCCATTTAGAGGCAATCAGAGCGAAGTAGGTTGCGGAGTCATTACTGGGCTATACGTAGCTATGTGCTTAGGACCGGCTTGGTGGAACTACATCAACTGCCAACAAAGACACGCATTGATTGTCATATTCATAGAGCACCGTTAGGGAAGGCTGGGTGGGAACGTCTCTTCGGGTAATGAAGAGATAGATTGGCGCATCGCCTTCAGATCGGAGCTCAATGCCATCCTCTGGTGCCCTGCTGAGCCGCCATTGGAGCGATTCGTAAATGTCGTCAATGCGTTCATAGAGTTCGCGAGCGGTATCAAGTGCTTGACTAACAGCTGGTTCCTCTCGGATATCACGCATCAAGAACATGCATTTACTTCCCCATCGCCGCCAGTGTGTCATGTGCCCATTCGAGGTCCGAATCCTCTATCTCACCCATCTCGGCAGAGAACACCGTGTAATAGGGGATTTCCTCGCCAAAGTTGGTAAGCTGCCACATCTTGTCGTGGCTGACTTCACTGATGCCAGCGGCCGTGAATTCACGGCAGATCTTGTTGACCAACTGGTCCACCAGGCTGATTTGTTGCGCGCTGAACAGCGAAAGATCTGGCTCAACCAGCGATATGTACTCTTTCTTGAAGTAGTTGTAGCACGGCACATCGCGGATTATTATCTCGCCAGCCTGCTCCATCTCACGCAAAAACACGTTCACGTGCTCAGAGACAGGACCGTGCTGTCGCTTCAGATACTTTTCACCAGTAATCGGTTCTCCATAGAATAGATAGGAATTGACATCGGTGTACCACAGAATCTTGTTGAGCTTAACAGCACCCAACTTGCTTGGCTCAGCGCTACAAATGATGTAGAGCACTAGATTTCGGAATTTGTCCCGGTCGAACATTTCACCCCACCTACCTCTCGTACCAGGAGAAGGTTTTAGGAATTGTATCACATAGGTGTGACGCTTTAAAGACCCCTCATGTTCAATTCTCCGCGGAAGTGACAAAGTCCTGTCACACCCTACTGATAGCTTATACCCAGCACAACTCTACGGCTGGGGAACCCATGAGCTACCTGACCCGCATCACCACCGCCAGCCTGCTCGCGTACAGCAACCAGGTCACCGTCCCGATCAGCGTCCACGCGGTCGCCGCGGACATGGACGTCAGCATCGAGCGCGCCTGGTTGCCGTTGACACAGCCGGGCTTCACCGCCAGGATCCGCGGCCGCTGGTTCGTCTGGGTGAACGCCCAACACGGCCCGCGCCGGCGCCGGTTCACGACCGGGCACGAGCTCGGGCACATCGCCCTCGAGCACCAGGGAATCGTGTTCTTCTTCGACTGCGGGGAGCCCAGGCACATGCAGACCAGCGCTAACCGCTTCTCGGCTGAGCTCCTCATGCCCGAGGATCTGGTGTACCAGGAGCACGCCCGGGCCATCGAGGCTGGCCTGTCGGTCGGGGACCTCGCCGACATCTTCCTGGTGGACAAGCGGGTCGCCGAGCTCCGCCTCGAGGAATTGTCGCTCGAACTTTGACCACGTCATCCCAAGCAAGAGGTACAATCAAAGCATGAACCGCGCTTACGGATATATCAGGGTCAGCAAGGACCCGGACAAAGAGAAGCTCTCCCCCGACATCCAACGCCAGCTGATCCGCAAGTACGCGAAGAAGGAGCGCCTCGAGCTCGTCGAGGTCTATGGCGACATCGATGTGCCCTCGGCCAAGATCACGCTCGCCGGCACGTGGGCGAGGATGGTCGACCAGCTGGGGCCCGGGGACCTCATCATCACCAACGAGGTGACCCGGCTCGGCCGCGACATGTACGAGACGATGACCAGGGCCCGCGAGCTTGACCGGCTCAAGGTCGAAGTCGTCTCCCTCGAGGGGAACATCGAAACCGACCGGGCCTCGGGGAAGTTCCTTTTCAACGTGCTCCTGGCCGCCGCCCAGTTCTCGAACGACCAGATGTCCGAGCGGCTCTGCGCGATGCACGCCTACAAAGCTGAGCGCGGCGAGTGGCATGGCGGGGCCCGCCCTCCCCTGGGCTACACCTTCACCCCGGGATCCAAGCGCCTGGAGGTCTGCGAGCCCGAGGCCGAGGTGGTCCGGGAGATCTACCGGCTCCGGGATTCGGGCTGGGGTTACCACGCGATCGTCAAGGAGATGGCTGCGCGCGGGATCCAGGGGAAGCAGGGGCGCATGAACT